>ORJL011935937.1_pt1 | contig 13572 bp, 16 predicted proteins | sample 1779941 | NCBI WGS metagenome assembly ORJL01 (sample SAMEA104232317, study PRJEB22302) | groundwater metagenome | biome: forest; feature: aquifer; material: groundwater | place: USA | collected 2011-08-07 | depth 5.8 m
AGCGCCGCCTCGACGCCGGCAATGTCGTTCATCGCGGCACCGGAAAGACTCTCGGCGCAGCGCTTGACCAGGCCCGACAGGACCTTGCCCGGACCACATTCAAAGACGTGGGTAACGCCGGCGGACTGCATCGCCAGCATGGTCTCGACCCAGCGCACCGGCGAAGCCGCCTGACGCACCAGCGCGTCGCGAATCGCCTCGGGATCGGCGAGTTGGGCGACATCGACGTTATTGATTACGGGAATCTGCGGCGCGGCGAAGCTCACTCCCGCCAGATGGGCCCTCAGCACCTCGGCCGCGGGCTGCATCAGCGCGCAGTGGAAGGGCGCCGACACCGGCAGCATCAGCGCCCGCTTCGCGCCTTTCGCCTTGACCAGTTCCGCCGCCCGCTCGACGGCCGCCTTGTGGCCGGCGATCACGGTCTGCTTCGGTTCGTTGAAATTCACCGCCTGCACCACCTGGCCCTGCGCCGCCTCGGCGCAGGCCGCCACCACACCGGCGGCATCGAGGCCCATGACCGCAGCCATGGCGCCCTCGCCGGCCGGCACCGCCGCCTGCATCGCCTTGGCGCGCAGTTCGACCAGCGGCACGGCATCCTTCAGTTGCAGCACACCCGCGGCCACCAGTGCCGCGTATTCGCCGAGGCTGTGACCGGCGACCAGCGCCGGCGCCATGCCACCCTTTTCCCGCCACAGCCGATAGACGGCGATATCGGCGGTCAGCATCAACGGCTGGGTATTGACGGTCTGGCTCAGGTCTTCCGCCGGGCCCTCGCTCACGAGTTGCCAAAGGTCGCGGCCGAGCGCGGCCGAGGCCTCGTCGAAAGTGGCGCGGATCACGGCGGAATCGCCATACGCTGCCATCATGCCCAGCGATTGCGAGCCCTGTCCGGGATATACAAGTGCAAATTTCATGTCGTCGTTCTCTGATTCAGAATTTGAGCAGGGTCGCGCCCCAGGTGAAACCACCGCCGACGCCTTCCAGCAGCAGGTGCTGGCCGCGCCGGATGCGGCCGGAGCGCACCGACTCGTCGAGCGCCAGCGGTATCGAGGCGGCGGAGGTGTTGCCGTGGTGCGCGACCGTAACCACGCATTTTTCCACTGGAATATGAAGCTTTTTCGCGGTCGCCTGCAGGATGCGCACATTGGCCTGGTGCGGAATCAGCCAGTCGACCTGTTCGGTCGTCATGCCGGCCGCCGTCAGGACTTCGTGGGCGACGTCGGCCAGCACCTTGACCGCGAATTTGAATACCGCCTGGCCATCCATGCGCAGGAAGGGATCGCCGGTGACCACGCCGCCGCAGATCTGGCCGGGCACGGACAAGATGCCGTGATGGCTGCCGTCGGCGTGGAAGGCGCTGGCCAGCAGCCCCGGCTCGGCGGCGGCTTCAAGTACCACGGCACCGGCCCCGTCGCCGAACAGGACGCAGGTGCCACGATCCTTCCAGTCGAGGATGCGGGAGAAGACTTCGGTGCCGACCACCAGCGCGCATTTGTGGGAGCCGGACTTGATGAATTTCTCGGCGATGGTCAGGGCATAGACGAAACCGCTGCACACGGCCTGCACGTCGAAGGCGGGGGCGCCGTTGGTGACGCCGAGCTTGCTTTGCAGCAGCGCCGCGGTGCTGGGAAAGACGAAATCGGGCGTAGAGGTGGCGACGATGATCAGGTCGATGTCGTTGGCCGTGCGGCCCGCCGCGTCGAGCGCTCGCCGGCTGGCTTCGAGCGCCAGGTCGCTGCTGGTGACGCCGGGCGCCGCCAGGTGGCGGCCGCGGATGCCGGTACGCTCGACGATCCATTCATCCGAGGATTCGAGGCCGTGCGCGGCGATCAGCGCTGCGTTGTCGATGACCGGACCGGGCAGATAGCTGCCGGTACCGCTGATTCGGGAATGGATCATCTGTCGTCCTTGATCAATCGCAGAGCGTCGGCGTCATCGCGAGAGCGGCCATGCGCGTGGCGATGGCCTGGGGTAGGTTCTGCCGGGCTTCCTCGGCGGCCTTTTCCAGTGCGTGGCGAAACGCCAGTTGGTCGGCCGAACCGTGGCTCTTGACCACGATACCCTTGAGTCCGAGCAGGCTGGCGCCGTTGTAGCGGCGCGGATCGAAGCGCTGGCGAAAGGACTGCAGGACAGGCATGGCGACCAAGGCGGCGAGTTTGGTAAATATGTTGCGCGAAAACTCCTGCTTGAGGGCGCCGCTGATCATGTGCGCGAGTCCCTCGGAAGCCTTCAGCGTCACGTTGCCGACAAAACCGTCGCAGACCACCACGTCGGCCGTGCCCTTGAATATGTCGTTGCCCTCGACATTGCCGATGAAGTTCAGGTCGGTGGCACGCAGCAGTTCCCCGGCCCGCTTCACCGCTTCATTGCCCTTGATGTCTTCCTCGCCGATGTTCAGCAGGCCCACGCTGGGCCGCTCCTTGTGCTCCAGCGCCGACACCAGCAGCGAACCCATGATGCCGAACTGCAGCAGGTGCTCGGGGCTGCAATCGACGTTGGCGCCAAGGTCGAGCACATAGGTGCTGCCGCGCTGCGAGGGCAGTACGGAACAGATCGCCGGCCGGTCGATGCCGGGCAGGGTCTTGAGCACGAAGCGCGAAATCGCCATCAGGGCCCCGGTATTGCCGGCCGAAACCGCGGCACCGGCCAGGCCGTCCTTGACCAGGTCGACGGCCACGCGCATCGAGGAATCCTTCTTGCCGCGCAGCGCGCTGGCGACCGCCTCGTCCATCGCCACCATTTCGGAGGCATGGCGAAGCTGCAGGCGCTCGCCGAATTCCTTCGCCAGGCGATCGATTTGCGGACGCAGGACCTCTTCGCGACCGACCACGATGGCGGCGCAATCAAGGTCATGCCGAAGGAATTCAAAGACGGCAGGCAGCGTTACGGACGGGCCGTGATCGCCACCCATACAATCCACCGCGAGGGTGATTGCCATTGCTCGGTGATCTTTATGTGAAAACGGCCGGACGCGCCTTACGCATCCGGCCGGTTTCGACCAGGTCGCTTATTCGCCCTTGGCCTTGACCACCTTCTTGCCGCGATACACGCCGGAAGGCGAAATATGGTGGCGCAAATGAACCTCGCCCGTGGTCGGCTCGACGGCCAGCGGCGGGTTGGTCAGGAAATCATGGGCGCGGTGCATGCCGCGCTTGGAGGGGGACTTCTTGTTCTGTTGTACGGCCATTTTGCAACTCCTAGATCAATGCTTCTTCAAAGCGGCCAGCGCCGCGAACGGCGATGAACCAGTTTCTGCCTCGCTCGCCAGCGGCGATGCGCAATGCTCGTGGCGCGGCGCGATGGGCAGCGCCAGCAACACTTCTTCCTCGATCAGCGCCAGCACCGCAAGCTCCCTGTCGGCCGCGATGGCATCGGCGCTGTCGTCCTCCAAATCGTCGTCCGGCCATTCCTCGCCGGGCGCTATCAATCGCAAGCGACTGTGTATGCTCAAAGCCAGACCGACGCCGCCCAGGCAACGCTGGCACCCCAGCACCGGCTCACCCGCGACATCGAGTTCCAGCCACGACCGGCCTTCCTCGTCACGGCTTCCGCGCAAACGTACCGACAGCGATCCGGCTCTGGAATACAGCAAATCGGCCAGCCGAGGCAATTCGTCGAGACGGACACTGCATTGCAACACGCCAGCGTTGCGCGCGAACTCAAGACTATCCAGAACTGTTCCGGCAATCGACTCAGCCACGGCCAGGCGCTCGCGCGACGCAAACAGTAGATGTTATCATGCCCGACCCGGTTTTTTCAAGTCAAAACATGGCCCGCCAGCTCGTTCTTGCTTCGACTTCTCCTTATCGCCGCGAACTGCTGACGCGCCTGCAAGTCCCCTTCGAAGTCGCCGCACCGGATACCGACGAGTCGGCACTGGCCGGGGAATCTCCCGTCGCCACCGCCCTGCGTCTGGCCGAAGCCAAGGCGCGTGCCGTCGGCCAGCGCTTTCCCGACGCGCTGATCATCGGCTCGGACCAGGTCGCCGCCCACGGCGAGCAGCGCTTCGGCAAACCGGGCAGCCGAGAAAATGCCGTCGCCCAGTTGCGCCGGATGCGCGGCCGGGAGGTGGTGTTCCACACAGGACTGTGCCTGCTCGACAGCGCCAGCGGGCGCAGCCAGGCGCGCTGCATCGACACCCATGTCGGCTTTCGCGACTACGACGACGGCGAGATCGAGTCCTACCTCGACAAGGAAGACGCCCTCAACTGCGCCGGCAGCGCCAAGTCAGAGGGACTCGGCATCAGCCTGCTCGCCTACCTGCGCGGCGACGACCCCAATGCCCTGATCGGCCTGCCCTTGATCGCCCTGTGCGACATGCTGCGGGCCGAGGGCTTCCCGCTGCCCTGAGCGATGGCCGGCGCGCTCTGGCTGTTGCCGGTCGCCCTGGGCGATGCGCCCTGGGCCGGCTACCTGCCGGCGGCGACGCGTGACGCCGCCTGCCGGCTGGGTCATTTCGTCGTCGAAAATTCCAGGACCGCCCGCGCCGAACTCAAGCGCATCGGCCATCCGCGCCCCTTGCGCGAGCTGGCCATCGAGGAACTGCCGGATAAACCCGCGGCGGCCGACATCGAGCGCCTGCTGGCGCCGCTGCATGAAGGCCACGACCTCGGCCTGATGTCGGAGGCAGGTTGCCCGGCCGTTGCCGATCCCGGCGCCCTGCTGGTGCGCCGCGCCCACGAACTGGGAATCACCGTCAAGCCCATGGTCGGCCCCTCCTCGCTGCTGCTGGCGCTGATGGCCTCAGGGCTCGACGGCCAGTGCTTTGCCTTCCTCGGCTACCTGCCGGTGCGCGAGCCCGAGCGCGGCCGCCGCATCGTCGAGCTCGAAAGGGAATCGGCCCGCCTCGGCCAGACCCAGATCTTCATCGAAACGCCCTACCGCAACCAGGCGCTGTTTGCCGCGCTGACCCAGGCCTGCCGGCCGCGAACCCGCCTGTGCCTGGCGACCGACCTGGGTCTGGAGCGCGAATGGATCGCCACGCGTCGCGTCGCCGACTGGAAATCCGCCGCAATGCCGGAAATCGACAAGCGACCTACGGTCTTCCTGCTGCTGGCCGACTGAGCCCGGCGTTCAGGCGGCGACGCGCACCCGCGCCGGGCCCGATTCAAGCCGTCCGACCACGGCTGCCGCGGCGAAACCTTCGCCGCGAAAGAGTTCCAACACCGCATCGACCGCATCCGCCGCACAGGCCACCAACAGGCCGCCGCTGGTCTGCGGATCGGTCAGCAGCGCACGCTGCATGGTGCTGACACCTGCGTCCAGCGCGACATCCTCGCCGTAGGCCATCCAGTTGCGCGCCGAAGCGCCGGTGATGTAGCCGGCGGTCGCCAGGCGTTCGACATCGGCCAGCATGGGAATCGACGCCATGTCGAGCGTGGCGGAGAGCTTCGCGCCGCGGCAAACTTCGAGCAGGTGGCCGAGCAGGCCGAAACCCGTAACGTCGGTCAGCGCATGCACGGCATCCAGATGGGCCAGCCGCCGGCCCGGCGTATTGAGCTGGGTGGTGCTGGCGATCATGGCGGCGTAGCCGGCAGCATCCAGCGCGCCCTTCTTCAGCGCCGCCGACAGCACGCCGACGCCGAGCGGCTTGCCGAGGATCAGCACGTCGCCGGCGCGGGCGCCGGCATTGGTCTTGACCTTGTCCGGATGCACCAGCCCCAGCGCGACCAGTCCGTAGATCGGCTCCACGGAGTCGATGGTGTGACCGCCGGCGATCGGAATGCCCGCGGCGACGCAGACGCTTTCGCCGCCCTCGAGGATCTTGCCGATGACGTCCAGCGGCAGCTTGTCGATCGGCATGCCGACCAGGGCCAGCGCCATGATCGGCGTGCCGCCCATCGCGTAGACGTCACTGATGGCATTGGTCGCCGCGATGCGGCCAAAGTCGTAGGGATCGTCGACGATGGGCATGAAGAAATCCGTCGTGGCAATCAGCGCCTGCTCGTCGTTGAGCCGGTACACCGCCGCGTCGTCGGCAGTTTCAATACCGACCATGAGTTCCTTCGGCACCGGCCATCCCTTGGCGCCGCGCAGGATCTCGGACAGCAGGCCGGGTGCGACCTTGCAGCCGCAACCGCCACCGTGACTGAAGGAAGTCAGGCGTAGCGGCGCAGTCGGGGATATCGGCGAATTCATGGGACGAAGCTTCCTTGAGATTTGATCGGGGGCGGCAGATGCAAGCATACCGCCTGCACCGCCAGCAATTCAAACATGTTGCAGGATGAACAGCGCAACAAAACCGGCGGCGATGGTCAGCAAGGTATTGCGCCAGACTGCGGCGACCACGATGGCGATCAGCCCGGCCCAGAGCCGCGCGTTGCCGGCGCCAAGGTCGAGCACCTCGCCGACCAGCAGCAGTTCCGGTGCCGTCAGGGCCGTCAGCGCGGCAACCGGCACGAAGGGCAGCAGGCGGCCGAACCAGGATGGCGGCTGGTAATGTCCCTCGGCCGCGATGAAGGAATAGCGGATGACGAAGGTGATCACCCCGCACACCAGCATCAGAGCCCAAAACGTCATGCCGAGTTCCGGTTCAGCATGGCGCCCACCGCCAGACCGGCCAGCGCGGCGAGGAACAGACCCAGCTTGTAGGGCAATGCCGCCAGGGCAACCGCGGCGGCCCCCGCCGCAACTGCCGCGGCGAACAGGGCGCGCGTGGCGATCATCGGCACCACAATGGCGATGAAGGTCAACGGCAATGCGAAATCCAGCCCCAGGCCCGATGGCAACTGGGCGCCGATCAGCACCCCGGCCAGGGTCGCCGCCTGCCAGCCGGACCAAAGACCGAGGCCGGAGCCGAACAGTATCCAGTGCGCCCGGGGCGAATGCGCACCGCGGGAATCCGCCAGCAGATGCGGAATCGCCGCGGCATAGGCTTCGTCGGTGAGCAGATAGGCCAGGAGGATTTTCCAGCGCCGCGGCCGATGCGCCAGCAGTGGCGCCACCGAGGCACTGTAGAGCGCATGGCGCAGATTGACCAGGCCCACCGCGCCCGCCATGAGCAGGAAGGGCGCACCGGCGCCGACCAACTGCGCCAGCAGGAACTGGGCCGAGCCGGCAAAGACGATCGACGACATGGCCATCGCCGCCAACGGCGGAATACCGCTTTGCAACGCGACCACGCCGTAGATCACGCCGAAGGGCGCGACGCCGAGCAGCAGGGGCATGACCGCGCGCAGCCCGAGCACAAATGCGTCGTTCCGGCTCATTTTCTGGCAGGCAGATTGACCAGCACGATGCCGCCCACCACCATGGCCGCCGCCGTGAAGAAATGCAGGCTGGGCTGGTCGTGCATCAGCATCATGCCGAAGCCGACACCGAACAGTGGCGTCAGGAAGGAAAATACCAGCAAGCGGCCGGCCAGGTAGCGCGTCAGCAGCCAGAACCAGGCCAGGTAGCTGGCAAAGGCGACTATCACGATCTGGTAGGCCATGGCCCAGAGAGTCGGCGCCGACAGCACGGCAACGCCACGCTCGCCGACCAGCCAGGACAGCGGAAACATCACGGCAGCCGAGACCACCAGCTGGTAGAGCAACACCTTGGTAGCCGTGACTTTCGCCAGCGAGGTGGCACGGATCAGCACGGTCGTCGCGGCCCAGAACAGCGCCGCCAGGACGCCGAAGAAGTCGCCCATCGGGCTGCCACCCGCCGCCTTGTCGATGAAGGCCAGCACCAGTCCGGCAAAGGCCAGCAGCACGCCGGCAGCCTGGCGCCAAGCCATGCGTTCGCCGGGAACGAAAAAGTGCAATCCAAGCACCGTGAAGCAGGGTGCGGTGTAGAGGAAGACGACCATGCGCGACACCGTGGTGCGGTCGACGCCGACGAAGATGAAAACGAATTCGAGACCGAACAGCAGGCCGGCAAGCAGGCCCGGGACCAGCGACCGGTCGCGGCCGAACAACGCAATGCCGCGCCAGCGCGCCCAGGCGAACACCAGCAGGGCGCCGCCTGCAGAACGGAGCGCAGCCTGCAGGATCGGGGCGATCTCGGCCGTGGCGAATTTCATCGCCACCTGCTGGAAACCCCAGATGGCGCAGAGCAGCACCATCAGGCCGAAGGCGGCGGGACCCGGCGCGACACGTGCGTTCATACCGCCGCCGAAATCAGCCGCGGCAGGCCATGGCGCCGCACGAGCGGCACGAACTCACAGCACCCAGCGGCCGAACCACCAGGCAATGGCCGCGATCAGGGCACTGGCCGGTATGGTCAGAACCCAGGCCCAGACAATGCTGCCGGCGACTCCCCAGCGCACGTTGCCGGGACCCTTGGACGTGCCGACGCCGACGATCGCCCCCGTGATGGTGTGCGTGGTCGACACCGGAATACCCAGGCCGGTCGCCAGAAAAAGGGTGATGGCACCACCGGTCTCGGCGCAGAAACCGCCGACCGGGCGCAGCTTGGTGATGCGCTGGCCCATGGTCTTGACGATGCGCCAGCCGCCGAACATGGTGCCCAGGCCCATGGCCGCATAGCAACTGAAGATGACCCAGGTCGGCACGGACTCGCCGGTCTTGGAAATGCCCGCGGCGATCAGCAGCATCCAGATGATGCCGATGGTCTTCTGCGCATCGTTGCCGCCATGGCCCAGGCTATAGGCGGCGGCCGACAATAGTTGCAGGCGGCGAAAACTCTTGTCCACCTTGCGCGGCGTACTGCGGTTGCTGAGCCACGCCACCACCACCATCAGTGCCCCCCCCAGGACAAAGCCGAGGAAGGGAGCGACAAGGATGAACGCGACCACCTTGCCAATGCCCGCCCACGCCAGCGAACCGGTACCGGCCTTGGCTATCGCGGCGCCGGCCAGTCCGCCGATCAATGCGTGGGATGAACTGGACGGTATGCCGTAATACCAGGTGATGATGTTCCAGGCGATGGCACCTATCAATGCGCCGAACACCACGTAGTGGTCCACGATCGCCGGATCGATGGTGCCCTTGCCGATCGTGCTGGCCACCTTCAGCTGGAACACCATCACCGCGGCGACGTTGAAGAATGCCGCCCAGGCGACGGCGTGCTGCGGCTTCAGTACGCCGGTGGAAACGATCGTGGCAATGGAATTTGCCGCATCGTGGAATCCGTTCATGAAATCGAAGGCCAGCGCCAGCAGCACCAGCACCACGATCACCGTCAGGCTCATCTCGACCGCTTGCATGACGGCCGCTCAGGAATTCTCGAGGATGATGCCCTCGATGATGTTGGCCACGTCCTCCGCGCGGTCGGTGACCGATTCGAGGAGTTCGTAGATGCCCTTCATCTTGATCAACTGGCGCACGTCGGCTTCTTCGCGGAACAGCTTGGTGATGCCGGTGCGCATGGCGCGGTCGGCGTCCGACTCGAGCTGGTCGATCTCGCGGCAGAGCTTGAGCATGGCCGGCGCGTTGTCCATCTTGTTCAGCAGGACCACGGCCGACCTGACCCGCTCGCAGCTTGAGGCGACGATGTCGGAGAGCTGCCGCGCCTCGGGCGTCAGTTGGCGAATGTCGTAGAGATACATGGCCTCGGCGAAATCCTGGATCAGGTCGAGGATGTCGTCCATGCGCATGATCAACTGGTGGATCTCGTCGCGATCGAGCGGCGTGTTGAAGGAAGTGTGCAGCAGCGCGATGGTTTCGTGGGTAATCTTGTCGGCCGTAGTTTCGATCTCGTCGATGGCCTGTACATGCTGCGCCAGCACTTCCGGACCCTTGCCCAGGTCGTCCACCAGGGCCACCAGTTGCCGGCCGCCCTTGACGATCAGATCCGCATGCGCGTCGAACAAATCGAAGAATTTGGCCTCTTTCGGCATCAATCTGGAAAACATCGGGCATCACCGCGGAAAAAAACGGGTGAATCTTATCAGCTAAACGCCCGGAGCCGTGCTTGCTCCCGGCTGGTAGAATTCATGCCCGCCGCTTCCGCCGGCCACACCCGTACCGAGCCCGCCATGAAACGCAATCGCCATCCGCGCCGACCGCGCCAGACGCCGGATTCCGAGCTACTGACACGCCTGGCGACCGGACTCAGCCTGTCATCGAACCGCATCGAGGATGCCTGGTGGGAGGCCCGCCTGGGCGCCCATATCGACCATCTGCTGGCCGATAACGGCGAAGAAACCCTGATCGCGGTGCTCGACCAGTTGTACGGCGGCGGTTCGCGCGCCTATGACGAACTCGCCGACATGGTCGAGTCCTGCGCCGAGACACGCCGTGCCGATGGCGCCGGCGGCCTGGACGTGGTCATGATCGCGGCACCGCTGCTGGCCTGGTCACGCTTCCAGATTCCCTCGGGCGCCATTCCCGGCGCCCAGCTCGATGCCGTGCGCGTTCACCTGCAGGCTCACGTCCTGGCGGCCGATACCCGGTTGGCCCTGAGCGACGTTCTTTACAGTCCAGACCAGTTGCCGCAGACCTATGTCGAAACCGCCCAACTGGCCGAAAAACTGGCCAAGGCCGTGGTTCATGGCCGTAACCTGAAGGTCGATGCGGCGCAACTGCAGGAAACCATGAGCTTTCTGTCGGACACCCGCTACGTCATCGGCGCCGTCGCCGCGCCACGCGGCACCCCGCTGTTCCGCTGGCAGGAAGACGACGGCAGTTCCGCCGAGTGCTTCCGCCAGTGGGCACAGCAAGGCGGCGATGCCTTGCGCCCACTGCTGCCCGCCTGCGCCGTCGAGTTCCTGCCGGTACTGGCCTACCACGCCGCGGTGCGCGATGCGGACCGCGCCTCGCGCCCCTGGTCACTGCGCGCTGCCGTGGCCTTCCTGCAAACCGTGCTGAACCAGCCGGTGACGGATCTGCGCGCCGTGGTGGCGCCTTTCCACGATCGTCAACTGGAGGAATTCCGCGTCGGCTTCACCTTGCGCGGCAGCAGCGACGTGGTTCACGGGGTGGTCTGGCCGCTGCTCGAACACGAGGACGAAAACCACGACGCGCCAGCGCAGATCGAGGCCGCGCTGCGCGAAGCCGGAATCGCTAACGTGCTGATGCTCGAGCAGCGCTTTCCGCTGGAATTCTGCGACGACTGCGGCGCCCCGCTCTACCCGAATCCCGAGGGCGAGCCGGTGCATGCGGAATTGCCCGAAGAGCAGTCCGAGGCGGCACCGCGGCATCTGCACTGAGGCCTGGCCGACGCGGCTTAGAACTGGTAGGGCTTGGCGTCGAGTTCCGCTGCGCGGCCTGCGACCTGGTCCGCCAGCAGCCGCGCCGAACCGCAAGCCAGGGTCCAGCCCAGGGTGCCATGGCCGGTGTTGAGCCAGAGCCCGGGCACGCCCGCGGCGGTCAGGTCGCCGATCAGGGGCACATTGCCCGGCGTCGCCGGTCGCAGCCCGGCCCAGTAATCAACCTCGCTCACCGCCTGCAGAGCTGGAAATATCTCCCGCGTGCGGCTCAGCAGCGCCGCACAGCGGGCTGCATTGAGCGAGGTGTCATAGCCGGAAAACTCAGCCGTGCCGGCCACGCGCAGCGTCTGCCCAAGGCGCGAAATGACGATCTTGTGGCCGTCGTCGGTCAGGCTTACGGTCGGCGCCAGAACCCCCGACGGCAGGACCAGGGTTGCCGAATAGCCTTTGGCCGGATAGACCGGCAGCCGCAGGCCCAACGGTTTCAGCAGCAGCGGCGAATAGCTTCCGAGCGCGACCACGGTCAGGTCGGCGCCGACAAGCTCCCCAGACGCCAGTCGCACGCCGGTGCAACGCCCGGAATCGCGCGACAGCGCGCGGACGGTTTCGCCGAAACGGAAACGCACGCCGCGGGCCGCCGCATGGCGCGCCAGGGCTTCGGTGAAGCGCCGTGCGTCGCCCGATTCGTCGCCGGCGGTATAGGTGCCGCCGACCACCGGCACGCACGAATCGGCCAGGGCAGGCTCGATGCCGATGCATTCCGCCGCCGTCTTCGGCACCCTCTCGCAACCGAACTCGCGCATCAGGGCCGCCTGCGGCAAAGCGTGCTCGAACTCGCGCGGATCGGTATAGAAATGCAGGATGCCGCGTTCGAGCTGCTCGTAGTCCAGTGCCAGTTCGCGACGCAGCGCCTGCAGTGCGGCGCGACTGGCCAAGCCGAGCGCGACGATGGCGCGGACGTTGGCGCGTGCCCGTGCCGCCGTGCATTGGCGCAGGAAGCGCAGCCCCCAGGCCCATTGCGCCGGATCGGCGCGCAGGCGCCACAACAGGGGCGCGTCCTCGCGTCCCAGCCATTGCAAGGCCTTCAGCGGCGCGCGCGGGTTGGCCCATGGCTCGGCGTGGCTGACGGATATCTGCCCGCCATTGGCGAAGCTGGTTTCCTGCGCCGGCGAAGGCTGGCGATCGATGACCGTGACTTCGTGGCCGTCCGCCGCCAGATACCAGGCGCTGGCAACACCGACCACGCCGGCGCCAAGGACGGTCACGCGCATTGCATTCTCCCAAAACTTTTCACGTGCCGCCCGATCTCAATCTCCATCGGCAGGATTATAGTCAGCCCCCCGGAGGTGCCTATGAGCAACAAGATCAGCAGGTCCGATGCCGAATGGCGCGCGCAGCTCACCCCGATGCAATACCACGTCACGCGCGAGAAGGGCACCGAGCGCGCCTTCAGCGGCGAATACTGGGATTGCAGGGATCCGGGCACTTACCGCTGCATCGGTTGCGGCGAGCCCCTGTTCGAGTCCTCGGCCAAATTCGATTCCGGCTGCGGCTGGCCCAGCTTCACGGCGCCGCTGGCTGGCGCCGGGATCACCGAACACGAGGACCGCAGCCATTTCATGCGCCGCACCGAAGTCGTCTGCGGCAACTGCGGCGCCCACCTGGGCCATGTGTTTCCGGATGGTCCCGCGCCGACCGGCCTACGCTACTGCATAAACTCGGCGTCGCTCGATCTCGACAAGCAGAAATAAACAGACGTAACCGCTAAAATCCCCACCATGAAATTCCTCTTCGACCTGTTTCCGGTCATCCTCTTCTTCGTCGCCTTCAAGTTCTTCGACATCTACATCGCCACCGGCGTGGTGATCGCCGCGACGGCGGCGCAGATCGGCTGGGTCTGGCATCGCCACGGCAAAGTGGACACCATGCTCTGGGTCAGCCTCGGCCTGGTGGTGGTGTTCGGTGGCGCCACGCTGATACTGCGCGACGAAACCTTCATCAAATGGAAGCCGACGGTGCTCTACTGGCTGTTCGCCACCACCCTGTTTGCCTCGGCGCAATTCTTCGGCAAGAACCTGATCCGCGCCATGCTGGACAAGCAGGTCGAACTGCCAGATGCGCTCTGGCCCCGGCTCAATTACGCCTGGATCGGCTTTTTCGCCGTCATGGGCGTGATCAACCTTTACGTGGCCTTCAACTTCAGCACCGACACCTGGGTCAGCTTCAAGCTCTTCGGCGGCATGGGACTCATGATCGCCTTCATCATCATCCAGGGCATGGTGCTGGCGAAGTACATTCCCGAAGACAAGCCGCAAGCCTCCACGCAACCTCCTTCCCAGGGACCAACCTAGCCATGCTTTATGCCATCGTCGGCGAAGACGTGCCGAACAGCCTGGAACGGCGGCTCGCCAGCCGTCCCGCCCACCTTGCGCGCCTGACCGAACTGGACGCCGCCGGACGTCTTGCGCTCGCCGGCC
>ORJL011117256.1_pt1 | contig 13562 bp, 10 predicted proteins | sample 1779941 | NCBI WGS metagenome assembly ORJL01 (sample SAMEA104232317, study PRJEB22302) | groundwater metagenome | biome: forest; feature: aquifer; material: groundwater | place: USA | collected 2011-08-07 | depth 5.8 m
AGACCGCAGCGGTTTCCGAAACCGCTGCGGTCTCTTGACTTTGGCCATTTACTAGACAGCGTGTAGGTCGAGAGCTTGCGTCTCTCGGCGTTTTGTTGTATCGTCATATCTAGTTATATTACTAGATATAGGAGGCGCACATGGGCTATCCAACCAAGGTGCAGTTGATCAAGCGCAAGGAGAGCGAGCAGTGGTATATCAACTTCCCCACCGCCATCGCCCAGGCCATGGAATTCGAGCGGGGTGAGACGGTGGAATGGACTATCGAGGATAGGGCGCACCTGCTACTGCGTCGCCTTGCGGTCCCCGCCTCGGGGAAGGAAAAAAAACGGCCACAATGACTGGCGAACTCGAGCGCCTCTTCGATCAGGCGCGGCCAGCTTTTGCTCAAGAGCGTACTTTTGAGCGGGCCAAGACACTGGGTATGAGCGCATTGGTGGGACTGGGACGCCGGACCGTCAGTGGCATGCTCTGCGCCAGCGCCCAGCAGTTCGATGACTGGTCGGCAGCCTATCGCCTATTTGAGCAGCAACGCTTCGACCGCGAGGCGCTCTTCGCGCCGGTCCGTCAAACGGTTCTGGAGCGTCTGCAGCCCGGTCAGCCACTGGTAGCCATGATGGACGACACGTTGATCCGCAAGCGGGGGCGCAAGGTGCATGGCACCGGCTGGAGGCGAGACCCCCTGGGGCCTCCCTTCACCACCAACTTCGTCTGGGGCCAGCGCTTTCTGCAGATATCGGCGGCACTCCCATCGGCGTCAGGCCCGGGCCAGGCCCGGGGCGTGCCCATGGACATGGTCCACGCCCCTTCAGCGCCCAAGCCTCGCAAGACGGCCCCGCCGGAGGAATGGAAAGAGTACCGGATACGACAGCGGGATATGCGGGTTAGCGCCCTCGGAGCTGGGCGACTCGCCGCGCTACGCAGCCAACTCGATGAGGAGACCGGCGGAAAGGGTCGCCATCTGATCATGTCGGTTGACGGCGGATTCACCAACCGTACCGTTTTCCGTGATCTGCCTCCTGATACGATATTGATCGGGCGCGTCCGCAAAGATGCTCGACTGTTCTCTACTGTCGTCCCCATATCACGCCGAGGACGTCCCCGGTGGTTTGGCGACCCGCTACCTACTCCCGAACAAATCCGACAAGACGACTCGATTTGCTGGTCCAGGGTTGAAGCCTTTGGCGCCGGCAAGCTTCATTCCTTTGAAGTCAAAACAGTAGCCCCGCTTCGCTGGTCCGGCACTGGATCCCGAGATGTCCGGTTAATAGTCATAGCTCCGCTGGCCTACCGCCCGCGCAAGGGGTCCAGGCTTCTATACCGTGACCCAGCCTATCTCCTGTGCACCGACCCGGAGCTGCCGCTCAACCAGCTGATTCAGGCCTATCTATGGAGATGGGAGATCGAGTTAAACTTCCGCGACGAGAAGACCCTGCTGGGTGTCGGCGAAGCCCAAGTACGGACACCTGCTGCCGTCGAAGCTGTTCCCACCTTCATAGTGGCCGCCTATGCCTTCCTGCTGCTTGCGGCGACCACCAGCGCCCAACCATCTGCCTTGCCTCTTCCCAAGTGGCGAACCGCCCTAACGGCCAGAAGAGATTCCACGGCACAGATGATTGGCATCTTGCGATCTCAACTATGGGGCAAAGCCATGGGTTTGAATATAAGCCACTTCGTCCCTCCCAAACAGCCCAACACGAACACCCGTTTATTCGAAAATTCCCTGCCATCAGCTGTGTGCTATGCTTTCAAATAGCCAAACATGAGAGACCGCAGCGGTTTCCGAAACCGCTGCGGTCTCAGTTGTCAGCTTTCTGAAACCGCGGAAATCCTCCGTTGTCACAGTCGCAGACTCCTTTATTTTAATATCGGCCAGTTTGCCGACACCATGCTCCAGGACAATGTCCACCTCCGCACCATCTTTGTCGCGGAGTGGTGGAACGCTCGGTTGTTGAAGGCGTGGCTTACGGCAAGATGGTCTGAACCCTGAAAGGCGCCACGTCCAAGCAGAAAAGTACTATTGGCAGTTACGCTTGATCTGGGTATAATCGAACCGGGCGCGATCTCAGTGCTCACTCGGGGTGGGTCTGGGTCCTGGGTGATTGAGGGCACTGGTCGGTAGGATAGGGCGGTGATTGCTGTTGCGCAGGATGTTCGCGCAGGGCTTGGTTTGATGCCCTTAGGGGCTGAGGCCTGATTGCGGAATCCTTTTGGACGGAGCATTGGTGGGCGGCTCAGGTTGTATGGGCTGGCCCTGATTCTGCCCGTCTTGGTATTTGGTGGGTTGCTTCTCTATGACTACTGGGTGGTCATGCCCGATGCGGCTGCGAACGCCGCCGTAAATACGGCGACGGAAAGTTCCCACCAGCTTGACGACTTCGTTCTTCGGACCGAGAAGGTCTTGACGGCGCTGGCCCATGCGCGAGCCATCGAAGATCTCCAGGTTGCAGAGGCCAGCTCCTACCTCCGGCATGTCATCCCACAGTTCGATGAGTACGACAACCTGACCTTGACCAGTCCTGGAGGCATGATCGTGGCGAGTGCGCTGCCTGAGGTTACGGGAACCTCCGTTGGCGATCGTCCCCACGTTCAGGAAGCTTTCAGCAGCGGACAAACGTCGGTTAGCGGCGTTCTCGTTTCTCGCGGCACAGGCCGGAGGACGGTGGTGGTCGCCTATCCCATCGTACTGCGGGACGGCATCATTGTGGGGTTGTTGGGCGCCACCGTCGGCCTTGACCGGCTCCCCTTGTCTCTTTCCAATCTGGAATTGAAGCCAGGTTACCGCGTTACCGTGTTCGACCGGCAGGGGGAATTAGTGTTTCAGGCCGCGCCCGGGGGTGAGATGGTGGACTTCGCCCAATGTTCCCTCTGCCATGCTTTGCCGTCTCCGGCGGGCCCACTTCCCAATAGTACCTGGCAGGGGAACGGCCAGTTCCACGCTATCAGCGCCACCGGCCTGGGGTGGAACGTGGTGGTCACAGCGCCATCGATCGATGTTCTGGGCGCACAACAGAGGGCGGCCTGGATGATCCTGGGTCTGGTCTTGGTGTGCCTGGTATCGTCGTTGGCGCTGGGCGATTGGGCGGGGCGCAGGCTGATCAGTCCGATCTTGCGTCTGGCGGAGTCGGCCAGGCGCTTCGGCGCCGGCGAACCGGTATCACCACTCGCCGCGACTTCTAGAGATGAGGTGGGCGCCCTGACTCAGGCGTTCAACGTCATGGTTACGGAGATCGGAGAGGGGAGGCGCCGTCAGGAAAGCCAGCAGGCGCGGCTCCATACTCTGTGGGAGCTAGACCTGGCGATATCGTCGACGCTCTCGCTGCCGGGAGTTCTCGACATCGTCGCCGAGGAAGTCCTGCGTCACGGTTCAGTGAATGGCGTGGCGGTCTACCTCTTGGATGACGCTGGCGTCCTGGCTCCTGTTATGAGCAGGGGAGCAGCTCGGCCCCTGGTCACAGGTCGAGGTGAGAGAAGGCTGGAGGACCTGGCTCACGAGGCGCTTTTGGCTGGTGAACCCATCATGAGGGAACTGGATGCAAGGCCCCTTTCTTCAGATCTGACGTCAACCGGCGAGACGATCTCCCTCTTCCTGGTCGCTCTGGTTTCCAGGGGCAGATCTCTGGGGGTCATCCTGTTTTGCGCAAACGGCCCAATGAGCTTCGCGGAAGACGAGCGGGAATTCCTGTATGGTGTGGGACTGCAGGCGTCCACGGCGGTTGAGAACGCTCGGCTGTACAGCTCGGAACAAAGCCGGGTGGCTGACTTGGAAATGGCGAGTGAGAAGCTCAAGGGTCAACGTGACGATCTGCAGAGGGCCCAGGAGGGGATAATGGAGACCCTTAACCTGGCGCTGCAGGCCAAAGACCCTTATACCAGGGGACACGCGGAGCGAGTCGGTCTACTATCGAGGCGCATAGCTGCCCGGTTGGGTCTGCCTCGCGAAGCGCAGGACAGCCTGGCGCGAGCCGCCAGGCTTCACGATATCGGCAAGATCAATATCCCGGAATACCTACTGAACAAGGAGGGGGCATTGACGCCTCCTGAGCGGACCCAGTTTGAGCTTCACCCTGAACGGAGCGCAGATCTGCTGCGTCATCTCCCCGACCTCGACCAGGTACTGCCGACGATCAGGGCCCATCACGAACGGTATGACGGCAAGGGTTATCCGGACGGACTCGCAGGCGACGAGATACCGCTGGGTGCCCGAATCATCGCGGCGGCCGACGCCTACGATGCCCTGACTACCGACCGCCCTTACCGGTCCGGATTAAGCCACGAGCAGGCAATCGAGGTGCTGAAGACGCATGCCGGCACGCAGTGGGACCCCGCAGTGGTGCGGGTTCTCCTGGAGTCCTTCACCGAGGAATCAGAGCTGGGGGAAGATAGACTGGTATCTCTCGGTTCAGGCTGATCGCCCGAAGGCCAACCCGACAGGAGAAGGCTCGTGCCATGACCCCGCCGGCTACTGCCTCCCGCAGCGCCTGGCCAAATCGAGGGTCTGCCTGGTCGTTCGGAGAGAACGATACCGCGTCGTCTCTCTGCACGACGAACACCACAGCGGCCTTTCCACACTCCCGCCGAAAACGTAGAAGCGCTGCCATGTGGCCGGCTCCCCGCTCCGTGGGCGCATCCGGGAAAAGGCCGCGCCCATTCTCTACCAGGGTTATGGATTTGGTCTCGATCAGGCAGGGTCCCCCGTTTTGGACCAGAAGGTCTATGCGGTGTGCCCCGTATTGCACTTCCCGGCGGATGTTCGTGTAGCCCTCCATTCCGGCTATCGACCCTTCCAATAGGGCTTCGTGCACCAGGTCGTTTGGCAGTCGGGAGTCCACAGAGACCAGCCTGCCATCGAGGTTCACCAAAACCAGGTCGAAGGCGGTCTTGCGACCTTCCCTGGCAACAGGACGAAGATAGACTGGGACGTGGGGCTGAAAGAGCTCCCGCAACCGGCCGGAGTTGGCGATGTGGGCCAGCTCTCCTTTGCCATCCACCTCGACCAGGGCGACGAAGCGGTTCAGCCTTTGCAGGAAGAACCCCCGCACCAACGGGCCGGCGATCCTCATCTGGCGAGCACTGACGCTCCGGCTACTTCTTCTTGCGGTCGCCCGTCTTGTTAGTGGTCTTGCTCTTGGGTTCTTTGGGAGGCAACGAGGATACGTACTGGAAGGAACGGGTTAGCCACTCCTCCAACCTGGCCGGGCTACCGTATACGCCATCGAGGACGACTACGTACTCTTTCATCTGGCGGCCCGGCATTGGCTCAAAAGGGGTGGCGTCGGCTGGGCCGCCGAGAAGTTCTGCCTTGTCAGGCCCGGAGAGCCGGAGGATTATGCTATCCTGGTGTATGCCCGTAAACATGTTTCCGTTGAGGAAGTAGGCCGGACAGCCAAACATCTGCCTCTTCTGGCAGGGATATGGCCCGACCGCTGCTTCGAGAAGTTCGCTCAATTCCGCTGAAGCTGGTTTCCAGTGCATGGCAGCTCTCTATCTGGCCCGCGCGCTGGCTTCGTTGGAAAGAGGACTCTCACCCGCCGCGTTTATCGCCGTTATCCTGTAATAGTAGGTAACCCCGGCCAGGGTGGCGGTATCCCGGTAGCTGGTGACCTTGCCGATGGCGACTAGAAACGTCTCCGCTCCGGCGGATGTGCTTCGGTAAACGCGGTAGCCGGTAATGGGACTGGAGCCGCTGGATGTTGGGGTCCTCCAAGATAGACTGACCCCCTTGCTGCTCGTCCGCGAGGCCGTCAGATTGCGTGGGGCCGAAGGCGGGGTACCAGCAGACGGCTTCGCAGAGACCTCGTTGGAGCGGGCGCTCTCCCCGACGGCGTTCACCGCGCTTATCTGGTAGTAGTAGGTGATCCCGTTGGTGACAGAGGTGTCGTTATAAGAAGTCGCAGTGCCCGCTGAGGCCAGCAGGGTTTCTCCTCCGCTGGTGGCGCCACGATAGACGTTGTAACCGGTGATGGCTGACCCTCCGTTGGAGGGAACGGTCCAGGAGAGGCCAACGGTCCCGTTACCGGCCGCGGCTGAGAGGGCCGGCGCTAAGGGGACCGTTGGAGTGGCCGGGGCGCCGCAACCGGGCACTGCTTTGCAGACATCCAGCCTGCCTCCCGTCTGCGTCTTTCCTGCCAGGCCGGGTACGGGGTCCACAGCGTTCAGGATGATGCTCTTGAGCTGGACTGCGGTCAGGCTGCCCTGGCCTGGCGCCGACAAGGCCAACGCCGCCGCACCCGTAACCTGCGGGGCGGCCATGGAGGTACCCTGGTAGTAGGTATAGCTTCCGCCTCGGATTGTGGACAGGATGTTGGTCCCGGGAGCGCCCAGGGCAACCGAGTTGGCTCCGTAGTTGGAGAATCCAGCCAGGCCGTCGTTCTGATCGGTGGCGGCCACGCAGATCAGATTGGAGGCAGCGGTATAGCTGCAAGGGTACGATGGAGCGCTGTCGACGTTAGCCGTGCTGTTACCAGCCGACGCGACGAAGAGGATGCCGTTGGCGCCTGCTTTGTTGATCTCGTCAAGCAGCGCCTGGGAAGCTCCGCCGCCTCCCCAGGAAGCGTTGATTACGCGGACGTTGACGCCTGCGAGTTTGGCCTGGACGGCGAATTCGATAGCAGCGATCGCTCCGGAGGTGCTGCCGGATCCCCTTGAATCCAAGAACTTCAGTCCCATCAGGCTGGTGGTCCAGTTGACCCCGACCACCCCGACGCCATTGTTACCGGCCGCTCCAATAGTGCCCGAAACGTGAGACCCATGATTGTTGTCATCCTTGGGATCACACGAGCTCGTGATGGCGTTGTATCCATGCGTTCCTGCCGGACATCCCCCCACGCCTCCCGGATTATTCCAGACGTTGGGGGCGAGGTCAGGGTGTGTATAGTCGATGCCGGTGTCGACTACTCCAACCACGACGTTGCTGCTTCCGGTGGTCACCGCCCACGCCGGCAGGGCAGCGATGTCTGCGCCGGCCGTCCCTGCAGTACCGTTGACGGCCTGGCCAGTGTTGCTCAGCGCCCAGAGATTCGGGTAGGAAGGATCGCCCGGAGCGGCCGTGGTGTGGAGCGGATAATCAGGCTCAGCATATCTCACCTCCGGACGCCGAAGCAATGAGGCTATCTTCGCTTCCGTTTCCCCCTTTGGGACTCGCACCACGCGCGTGCCGGCCCCTACATCTCTGATACGGACCCCGCCTTCCTGTCTCTCGATATCGTCCTTGGCGTCGTCCGAGACCCCAGACCGAAAGCCCACCAGGACCACGCCGTCGTCGTAACTGTCAGGGTTCGGTGGGGCAGCGTAGGCAGGGTGCTCCAGCGCGGGCATCAGGAACATACTGAACACGATCGCTCCGATGAGCGCCAGCCGTCCGATTTCTCCGGGATGAAGGAGTCGTCTCAAAGTTAACCTCACTCAGCCGATCTGCGCCTAGCCAATGCCGGGCCGTTTTTTCATAAAGGGCGGTTTGGACCATTGAATGCATTGTAGCACAACCAGTGTATGGGTAATGTATTACGTATATTTTCGACCGGAGTTCCCTCCGGCTGTTGCCTAGTACTTGACCCCGTGGTTGTTCATCCAGTCCTTGGCCTGTTGCTCCATCTCCGCAGCCTTCTGGGGGTTGGACGGCGCCTGGTTAGAAAACTCGTTGGGATCCGACCTGAGGTTGAACAGTAGTAACTGGCCCGTGGCATTATTGCGGATCAGCTTCCAATCCGGGGTCACGACCGTGATGAACTTGTCGAACAGTCCCTGAATGAATCCAACTCTGGTGTTGCCCACTTCCTGTCCGCGGATCAGGGGCCAGAGGCTCTTACCCTCAGACGCTGAAGGGGTGGGAACGCCGGCTGTTTCGAGGATGGTGGGCATGATGTCGATGCCACGGGTCAGAGAATCCACCAGCTTGCCCTGGGGGACAGTTGGAGGGTGACTGATGATGAGCGGCGCCCTGACTACCGTATCGTAGAAGATGTCAGGATGAAACCACAGGCCGTTGTCTCCAAGGCTCTGGCCTTCGTCCGCAGTGAGGACCACCATGGTGTTGTCCATGATTCCCAGACTCCCTGCAGCATCCAGCATCCTGCCCAGTTCCTGGTCAGTGTAGGTGATCTCTCCCTCGTATAGGCCCACCAGGTGTGCGACATCCCTTGGGGATAGCTGGGCGCCGATCGTCAGCCTATCGACCGTGCCGTAACCACCATCGACGCAGGTGTCACACCGGTCATACATCGTGTCGAAGGGAGGCTGCGGCGTATAGGGGTAGTGAGGGTCTTCGTAGTGGACCCAGAGAAAGAAGGGACCACCGGAATTCTGCTTCAGCCATGAGATCACCGCGTCGGTAGTGACGTTGGCATGTCCCTGATACAGCCTCCAGATATCGGTCTGGCCGGGTTCCGGAACGTAGACCGGCTGATACGTCTTGAAGCCTCGATTCAGCCCGGAGATCTCTGCGTCGAGGCTTCTGGAGCTATAGATAGCCGCGGTGTTGTAACCATTGCTCGCCAGAACGCCCGCCAGGGTGTCCACAGAATCTTTGAGTTTGTCCTGCCCTTGTACCCCCACGCCGTTGGTCGCCGGATAGACCGAGGTGAAAATGGAGGCTATAGAAGGGTTGGTCTGGGAGAAGACGTTAATCGCCTGCCCGAACCTGGTTCCCTTCTGTGCCAGGCTGTCTATGGTAGGCGTCTTTATCCTGTTGTTTCCGTACACGCCAACATGCTTCGAGCTTAGCGAATCGATAGTAATCAACATGATACTGGGCCTGGAGGCTCTTTGAGGCTGGGCTATCGGCGGCGGGGCTGGCTGGCCGGACTGGTCGCCGGTGGCAAGCTGAGGTACCAACGCCTGGGCCGGCAGGAGCCCGGCCTCCTTGGCGATATCCCCTCCGTTAGCTATGGTCACGTCTCCCGCCTTGGCCCACGGCTGCGCGGTCTTCCAATGCTGGAAAACCGCCCGTTGCGTTCGTACGACGAAGAGGTCTCCGAAGTCGGCATAGGATTGGGGCAGGCCGTAGTGGTCCAGCCAATCGGTGTCCGAGAAATAGCGGTCTCTTATGTTCCGGTCTTGATCAAGAAACGCCAGGTGACGTTGCACTACGGCGTCCCATGACATGCCCGTGTCGGGGGAGTTGTCAAAAGGCTTGGGCACTTGACGCAAGTTGAGAAGCCAGTCATCCTTGCCGGAGTTGGTCAACTCGTCGAAGACGTTTACGAAGCTCACCCGCCCGGTGTCCGGCCTCCATTGAAATACTTCCTTCTGCATGGTCTGGCAAACGAAGCCATTCCAGTTGAACCTGGTGGAGGCGGGATATCCTACTGCGTCGACCCCACCCAATTGCTGGAATTGGTCCCAAAACGGAGCGGCGGAATCATTGGCGATAGCGTAGCCTGACTCCCCGGAACCCCCCTGGCCGTTCGCCTGTTTGTAGAAATGGCCTCCGGGAATGTCGAAATCCGGGGACGTCGCAGGGTCCTGGGCGAAAGCAGAGCCGGAGAACAGGTACCCAAGACTGACTGGCAGGATTAGCAGGCTCAGTACGCTACGGCGAAGCATGTAGACGACCTCCTGTGTCGCAACGGGCTACATGACGCACCGACCCGGCATATGGGACCGGGCCGAAACGCTTCAGACCATGGGACCGAAGGGTGCGCCAGGATGACGCGCCCAACACAGTATATCGGCGGCGCCCGAGGGATTGTCAACCATGGTCGTGGCTGCCGCCATCCCTTGAGAATGCTTTCTTGCATGAACCCTCATGGCGATGTATGTTTGGAGGTATGAAGTTTCGTCAGAAGGTCTGCCTTCTCGCCCTCATAGCCCTGGTTCTGGCTGCCCGGACTGAGTCACCAGGCGCGGTATACGCTGACGGCCTGTCGGAGGGAGGTGGCGCGGTGGTGGTCGCCGGCGATTTGAATCTACGCGGCGGCCCCGGCCTCGACAATCCAGTGGTCGAGATCTTGCCTCTGGGGACAAGGCTCCGGTTGCTGGCTGGACCCGTGAACGATGTCTGGTGGAGGGTGGCCGGCGATAACCTGGCCGGTTATGTGGAGGGGACCTGGCTCGCTCCGGCTGCACCGCCGGAAGGCCCGGAGATTTTCGACCTGGATTTGGCGATACCGTTCCACCGCCAGTTGAACGCCGTCTGGTGCGATCCGGCTGACCTTCAGAGCTGGGTTGAATTCGACCTCGGGGCGTCACTGGGGGAAAGTTATGGCGTGCAGCAGGACTTCTGGGAATGGGAACTCGGGAATAACGCCGGCTTCACCCTCGAGGAGTGGAACGCCTCGCCCTATGCGGTGGCCTCGGCGGCGCACCAGTGGCTGCCGGACCGCGGTTTTAACCACTTCATATACGACGATCCAGTCCGGGCCACGGTGACGATGGCCTGGCTATTGGCCAACCCGGAATACAGAGAGCCCGCCATTGCGCTGATATGGCAGGCCGACCATTACGTCCTGGTCCGTGGAGTGCGGGCGACCTCGGACCCATTCTTGGACTACCCCAATGCTCAGATCCTGGGGCTCTACCTGATGGACCCCAATCAGGCGAGCACATCGTGGCTGGGCGAGGACCGCTATGTTCCTATCAGTGATTGGCTGAGAGCCTTCTTGACCCCGGTCACGTACTTAACCCCGCATTCCGGAGTGCCCGGGGACCCCTGGCAAAACAGATACGTCGTGGTCCAGCGCGACTGGGACAAAGGCGGGTTGAGCCTGGATGGGCGGGTAAACGCCGGTCCAGAGGCATTTCTGCCAGCGTCGGCCCCGTAGGAACGGCAAGATGGGGCTCCATCGACACGTTAGTCACGGCGACCCCCTTCAGGTGAACAGGGCGATGGGCGCGGCAGTTTCGTCAATCTTCGCACTGGTGGGCATAGCGCGGGACCAGGGACCTGGCGAAGGCAGGGGCGTCTCGCTCCATGCTGCGGACGATGCCGTTCAGCTCCCGGTGGACGTCGTCGAATCCGGGAGGGAGCTGGTTTTGCCATAGCTCGCTCCATACTTGGGACTGCCGGCGGAAGGCCGACTCCTCGGCCCGGTAGCAGTCGGCGGCGTTCTTGATCAACTGGTGGGCTGCGTCTTCCGCAGCGTGTTGAAGCTCGTGAGACAGAACTGCGGCCCGTACCCACGACGAGTACGAATCCAGCCCGGAGTCAATCGTGATGGTCTTGTTGCGGAAACTGTAGCTGGCGAGTGTGCCCGTCGCGGTCTCGCCGCGTCTGATGCGCACCCCGTGTTTCGCGGCCACTTCCAGGAGCCACTTCCCTTCCGCGACGCCTTCAATCTCCTCGATGGCGCTTATCAGCCAGCGATCGGCGTAGAGGCACGGTCCGGTCTTGGAACCTGAGCATTCCTCAGTCGATGCCAGAACTTGCCGGCTCGCGTTCGTCAACTTCCAGGTGAACCAACCAGAGGCGACTCCGGAGGGAACGCGGGCGGTGAAAGCCTTGCTCTCGCCGGGAGCGAGGTCCCTGATGTAGACGCTGGGCGCATCCACGATGACGGGACCATCCTTCGATGTCCTGGCGAAAACGTCGATAATCGCGTCAAGGGCAAAAGCGCATGGGTTTCTCACCGAGCCCTGGCCGACCGCCGAACTGTCACGGTCTGCCACGAATTTGCTGAAGGTCACGTCTTTTCCCGAAACCGCGCAGGCTCTAGTTGGTGTTCCAGCCGATCCAGGCGCCTCCCAGTCAAAGCGCTCGGTGTTCAAACGCTGCTGAAGGCCTCGAGGTCCATTGACCCAGGTGCTATGCCCATCCGTAAAGGCAGTGAAGTTATCCGCTTTGCGCCAGACGAGAAGGCCCGCAGTTGTCTCCTGGAGGGCATCCCCATTCAGGGGGTTATAGTGCTGGTCAACCTTGCAGTCGCCAACAATACCAGGTATGAGGGCGTGGAGGGCGCTAAACCCCAGTACAAACCGGCAGTCGGCTGCCAGGGCTGGCGTGTTATCGTTTGGCAGCAGAGACTGGGAGAAGACCATGAGCGCTATGGCGAGCGCCCGCAGCAAGGCTCTCATTGTCCAATCATCAGCAGGCTACCTCCAACCACCATTGAATCCCCAAGCGGGGACTCAGGCCTCTTGGACCCCAACGGCGTACGAATCGAGGGCGGATAGAAGGTGTCGAGGTCGGGCTTGGAAGAGATGGCGCCGTCAAGAATCAGATACTCCCAAAAGGCCTCGATGGAGCGCCTTTCCCCGTCTCCCATCCCCCACGAGTTCGGGTCTCTGTCTCCCAGGATTTGCCGGTCTGTTTCCCACATATCGCGGTCCCAGCGTTCGAGGTCGTCGTCTCCTACGTACCTGGAGGTCAGAGCGGCGGACTTGCGGCAGGCCTCCAACAGGGAGAGCGGCGCCCACGGATGGTCGCGAAAGATGCGCTCGTTGATTACGAAGCTGTGGATGATCGGGTAGATGCCGGTCCTCCGGTAGTACTCGGCCTCCACTTCCGACGAATTGGCGAAAAGGCGCCGAACGCCCGGGCGGGTGAGGTCGGTGGGCGAAACGCCCCCATCCAGTTCTCCCCGTGCGATCATGCGGGCGATCTGCTCGATCTGCGTGATCCCGTCCGGCGCCGGGGGCAGGAAGTCTATCGAAACCCCGGACGCCCTGGCCCCGGAGGTGCCGAGGTCCTCCATTGAATACCAGTGTATGTCCTGGGGTAGGATACCGTATTCGTCGCGCAGAAGGCCCCGGACCCAGGTCATGGTCGAAGCTGCGTAGGAATGAAGTCCTATCCTCTTTCCTCTCAGATCGGCCGGGACCCTGATTCCGGAACCCTCGTGACAGAAGATACAGCGGTGCCGAAAGGAGCGATAGGGAAAGACAGGAATGGCAACCAGGGGCGCTCCGGCGAGCTTATGCTGGGTGAAATATGAAGTTGAGAATTCGGATCCATCGAATTGACCGTTGAGGAGCCGCTCGCCCAGGGTCATCATCCAGGGCTCCGGGACGTCGGTTATGCAGGTAAGGTCGATCCCCTCAGGCTTGACTGTGCCATCGATCAGGGCTCGTAGCGAGGCATGCTTGCCCAGCCCGACGGTGAGCGGCAACCTTGGTTTGGCTGGCATGGCTGACCTCACTGCAAGGATTTCGTGCGCTGGTGTCCATTATATCGCACAGGGAGCGAATCAGCACAGTCAGCCCCGCGGTCCATGGGATATCCAAAAGCGCATAGCCACGCCGGGGATCACAAAGAAGGAAGGTGTAGCTTTCAGCCACACCTTCCTTCGAACAATCCCTCAGCCCTTCCGTCCAGAAAGGCTGAGTGCTTACCGGTCAGCCTTAGAAGTGGGTATCAGGCACTCCGGTGGCCGCCGGAGGTTTGACCAGCCCGTAGCCGTACAGGCTGTCCCTACCCGCCGTACCCAGATCCTTGGCGGTGTTATCCAGGCGCGTTCTGACCGCGCTAGCGGTGATCGTAGGTTCCGATGCGAACACCAAGGCCGCTGCACCGGTCACGTGAGGCGTCGCCATGGAGGTCCCGCTGATGGTGTTATAGCCGTTCCCGAGCCAGGTGGAATAGATGCTCACGCCTGGAGCGCTCAACTCGACGGCAGGCCCGGGGCTTG
>ORJL011615118.1_pt1 | contig 13561 bp, 13 predicted proteins | sample 1779941 | NCBI WGS metagenome assembly ORJL01 (sample SAMEA104232317, study PRJEB22302) | groundwater metagenome | biome: forest; feature: aquifer; material: groundwater | place: USA | collected 2011-08-07 | depth 5.8 m
CCGCGATCTCCTTCGACCAGACCTCCTTGTCGCCGCACTTCACCGAGAGCGCCGTGCCGTGCGCGAGCGACAGGCGCACGGGGCCCGAGAGATCGAACTCGTCGCCATCCTCCCAGTCGGCCTCGAGGTTCTCCTCCGTCAGGACCTTTCCCTTCTCGCCGGCGCGCGTGACCGCGAGGCCGAACGACTTCCCAGCCGAGCACGTGAAGGTGAGTCCCCAGATCGCCTGGACGCCCTTCGCGGCGGGCGGCGCGTCGACGGCGAGGGCGACCTCGCCCGAGAGGGCCAGCTCGCGGAGGGAGAGCGACACGTCATCGTCCCCCTCGAGGACGATGGAGCCCTTTTCGACCTTCGCGGTGCCGCCTTCGACGGCGAAGTCCTGGACCTCGTCGGCGGCGACGAAGTCGTAGAGGACGCGGTAGCGGTCGCCTCCGAGCGCGGTCATCTTGCCGTGGAAGATCGTCGCGCGGTGCTTGAGCTGCTCGAGGTCGGGAAGGCGGTCCTGGTAGGAGGGGTCCTTCGCGACGACGGCGTCGAACTCCTTCTGCGCGTCGATGTACAGGCCGAGCCGCGCGGCGAGCCGGCCGACGGCGAAGCGGCCGGCGATGTCCTCGGGGTCGAGCATCGCCTTGCGGAGGTCGAACACCGTCTGGGCGGGAAGCGCCGTGAAGAGCACCTTCATCTGCACGGGCGGATCGGCGGCCTTCACGACGAAGCCGTCGTCCTTCACCTCGACGACCGTGCAACAGTGGAGGAGCTTGCCTCCGCCGAGGTCGATCTCGACGGGGGATTTCGTCGTGGCCTCGCGGAGGCGGGCCTCTCCCGCGGCGTGGCGCTTCGCGGCCTCGTCCTTGCGCTTCGCGAGGTCGGCGCGGGCGTCGGCGAGGTGCTTCTCGCCCTGGTCCTTCCAGGCGGTGAGGGCGTCCTCGCGCGGGCCGGCGAGGAGGATGGCGGCGAGGAGGAGGAAGGCGGCGGTGCGCATCAGAAGGCCTCTTCGAGATAGGGCGTGCCCTGCGGGAGGGCGGCGTCGAGGAGCGCAAGGGCGCTGGCGTCACCGGAAATCAGCGTGGAGAGGCGGCGGCGGCCCGCGTAGGCGATCGCGAGCGATTGGATGTCGACGCGGAGGTCGGCGGCGCTTTTCGCCGGGGCCACGCGCGCGCGGCCGCGCGAAAAGGCGACGCGCCATCGGCCTTCGTTCCACGGGCTGGTGGGGTCGCCTTCGACCTCGAGGACGACCTCTCCTCGGACAGAGGGGTCATACGCGCGACACTCGAGGGCAAATTTCAGATCGACGAGCTTGAGCATGGCGCGGGGCTTGAGGGCGACCTCGAGCTTCGGGTCGTCGAATCGGGGAAAGAGATCGACGTCGGGCGCGAGCCTGATGCGGACGGTGCCCACCTGGTCGCGGTGCGCGCGGAGATGCGCGAGGAAGGCGTCGAGGGTCGCCTCATCCGTCCAAACGGCGGCGGTGACGCGCAGGTCGGCCTTGCCGACGGGGGCCTGCGAGAGGAGGGTGAGGAGGAACCCCGTGGGGCGGCCGCGGCGCTCGGCGAGGTAGACGCTGGCGACGTTGCCGGGCAGGATCGAGCTGAAGTAGCGGGTCTTCCAGTAGAGGGCGTCGCGCCGGCAGCCTCCGAAGCGGCGGGCGGCCTCGGCGTCGTGGAGGCGCCCGAGGAGGGGCAGGACGCGGAGGGGATCGACGCGGCGGAGGGTGACGTCGCGGGCGGGGCGGTGGGCGAGCTGCGCGGGGGAGAAGGCCCACTCGTGCTGGAAAAAGGCGTCGCCGTATCCCATCGCGCGGTAATAGGAGTGCTTGAAGGGCATCAGCGCGGCGAGGGGCCAGCCGTCGGCGCGCATCGCCTCGTGGGCGCGGGTCATGAGGGCGCGGACGAGGCCCTGGTTGCGGGACTCGGGGCGCGTCGCGACGGCGGCGACGCCTCCCATCGGGAGCCAGCGGTCGCCGACGCGCATCGTGTAGGGGTAGGACCACATCCCTGCGGAGAGGGAGCCTCCCTCGAACGCGCCCCAGGCGTGGCGGAGGAAGTGGCCGACCCAGCGCTCGTAGGTGCGGGTGTAGTCGGCGGTCATGCCGAAGGCGTACTGGCAGAGGGAGCCGTAGGCGGGCAGGTCGCGCCTGGTGAGGCGGCGGAGGTTCATAGGGCGAACATCGTATCCGCGTCGCGCGCGCGATGTCCACCGGGACGATCCACGAAGACACACGAAGGTGCCACAGACGGATCCGTCGGGGACGGACAACTCCGCGGCCGCAGTGCCCGAGGAGAGGGGCCGAAGGCCGAGCGCTGGTGCGACACGCGCGGGACAGAGGGCGTGGTTGCGCGAATGGCCGCAACTCGATGGCCATCGCGGCGACATCTCCATGCGGCCGATTTCCGTTCCCTCTGTCCCGCGCGTGTCGCACCCAGCGCTCGCCGCGCCGCGGCGCGGCCTCTCCTCGGGCACCGCGGCCTGCGCGTCGATCACACCTTCGTGTGTCTTCGTGTGTCTTCGTGGATCGTCACCGGCGCGCGTTCGCAACCATCTGCGCCAGCCGATCGAGGCCTCGCACGACCACCGGCATCGGCGGACCGAAGCTGAACCTGACGAACTGCGCGAGAGGCGACCTCCCCTTCCGCCGTTTGCCGGGATTCACATCGAAGAACTCCCCCGGCACCGTCAGCACGCGCCGCTTCAGCGCCTCGCGGAAGAACCGCATCCCGTCGTCGAGCGGCTTCGGCAGCCCCGCGACCGATCCCCAGCAGTAGAAGGTCCCCTCGGGCTCGCGCGGGAACTCGACGCCCATCGCGCGCAGCCTCTCGTACATGAGGTCCCGCTTGGGGCGGAACGCCGCTCGCATCGCCGAGGTCTCCTTCTCCGCCCGCGCCCCGCCGACCAGCGGAACCGCCGCGCGCTGCAGCCACCGCGGGCCGCCTCCGTCGATCGCGCTCCCCGACCGCGTGAGGGTCTCGATCCACGCCTTCGGCCCCACCGTCCACCCGACCCGCCAGCCTGGGTACCTCCAGCTCTTCGTCAGGCCGTCGACGACCAGGACGGGGTCGCGATCGACGTCCTCCACGAACGCAGCCGCGCTCACGGGCCCCGCGCCATTCCACACGAAGTGGGAGTAGAACTCGTCCATCAGGAGCGCCGCGCCCGTCTTTCGCGCCATCGCGACCCAGGCGCCCAGCTCCTCGTCGCGCATGACCCGCCCCGTCGGGTTGCACGGGTTCGAGACGAGGAGCCCGTCGAGGCGGCGCTTGCGCACGATGCGCGCGAGGTCGGCGGGGTCGATCGCGAACCCCTCCCGGGCGCGCAGCGGGATGTGGCACGGCGTGACGCGCGGAACGCCGCCCAGGAGGTCCTCGTACGCGGTGTAGTCGGGCGTGAAGTAGCCGAGGCGGACTCTGCGCAATGCCCACACGGCGCGCGTGAGCGCAAGGCGCCCTCCCGCGCAGACGGCGACGTTCGCGGCGGCGTACTTCGATCTCTTGCCGCGGCGGAACCAGCGGTTGTACAGCGCGGCGATCGCCTCGCGCAGCTCGGGGATCCCCGCGACGGGGCCGTAGGCGTGGTCGCGCACGTCGATCGTCACGCGCGAGAGGCGCGGCGGCGCGCCTGGGAGCGGGCCGACCTCGGGCATCCCCTGACCGAGGTTGCACCAGTCGGGGTGGTCGCCGTGGTAGCCGAGCTTCGCGGCCTCCGCGACGACGTAGATGACGCCCATGTACGGCACGTCGCGCAACGGCCCGAGGTCTTCTTTCATGGGCGGAAGGATAGCGGCGCGTGAGCTCGCCGGCAAGCGCGGCGCCTCCTGGTCTCGGGCCACGCCGGGATGGTACAAGATGCGCATGAGCTCTCCCACTCTCCAGGATCGCTTCGTCGGGTCGATGCTCGGCCTCGCGCTCGGGGACGCACTCGGCGCGCGCTTCGAGGGAGGGCCCGGCGCCTCTGCGATCTGGCGCGTCATCAACGCATGGAAGGGGGAGTTGCGCTGGAGCGACGACACCGAGATGGCCATCGGCCTCGCGGAGTCGATCGTCGAGCGGGGCGGGGTGGACGCCGACGCGCTCGCGCGACGCTGGGCGGAAGGGATGACCTGGGGACGCGGGTACGGCCCGGGCGCGCGGCTGCTGCTCGAGCGGATCCGCGGGGGGGCCGACTGGCGGGAGGCAAACCGCTCCGTCTTCCCCGAGGGTTCCTTCGGCAACGGCGCGGCGATGCGGGCGGCGCCGATTGGGCTCTTCTACCGTGGTTCGCCGGAGTCGCTCGACCACGCGGCGGAGGAGGCCTCGCTTGTCACGCACGCCCATCCGCTCGGCATGGAGGGAGGGCTCCTCATCGCCCGCGCGACAGCGATGGCGCTCGACGACGCGGTGGCTCCGTCCGCGATGCTGGCGCGCCTGCGCGACGGCGCGAGATCGGCGGAGTACCGCGACCGGATCGAGACGGCGCTCCAGTGGGTGGGCGCGGCGCCGTCGAACGAGGAGGTCGTGAAGCGGCTGGGGAACTCGATCAAGGCGCACGAGTCGGCCGTCACGGCCGTGTACGCCTTCTGCCGGTTCCCGGCGGACTATGCGGGGATGATCGAGTTCGTCATCTCGCTCGGCGGCGACACGGACACGATCGGCGCGATGGCGGGAGGGATCCTCGGCGCGGCGCGAGGGGTGGCCGCGCTCCCCGCGGAGCAGCTTCAGCGCCTGGAGGCGCGCGACAGAATCGAGTCCCTGGCGCTACGGCTCCACGCGGCTACGCCTCCATGAGCGGCAGCGGAATCGCGCAGGCGGAGAGGAAGACGAGAGCGAAGGCAGACCACCGGTCGGGCCGGATTCCTTGCGGCTCCCCGTCGTCGGTGTCGCACCCCTTCAACGACAGGAGCGCGCCGATCGCCCAGGCGACCGGCACGATTCGCAGGAGGAGCCCTGCGCGCCATGCCGGATCGTGCACGAGCGCGGCGACACTCCAGCAGCGGTAGTGTCGCCGCGCCAGGTCGCACATCGTGGAGAAGACGGCCCACATCGCGAGGAGCGCGGCGGCGGAGAGGTGAGCGAGTGCGCGGCGGGTGGCGAGACGCCAGCGCGTCCACGCCAGGCCGGCGATGAAGAACGCCGACAGGCCGACGCCGGCGAAATTCGACGAAGGGACCTCGCCGACCCACATCGCGTATCCGAGCGTCTCGCCGAGGAAGCGCAGCAGGACGACGAAGGCGATGATCGCCTGCATCGCGATGATCTGGCCCGAGAGGCGGAGCCGCTCGGAGTCGTCCCAGGCCCTCGACGGCTCCGCCGACGGGAGGGACAGGATCCTGCGCAGCGACGGGACCAGCGGTTTCCGCATGCAGGCCAACCTCACCGTACTCGCCACGTTGGCACGGCCGCGCCGAAAGAGCCGGCCACCAGGAAGAGCACATCGATCGCGCGGACGCCCAGGATGCACGACGCGGCGCGGACCACCCGCGCCCAGTCGAAGCCTCTTGCATTGTGGACAGTCCCAGGAGAGCAAGCCGACGGCCAGTCTGAGGGCGAGCGAGGTGGCGCGCAAGCCCCGGAGCCATCAGGCCTTCGAGGGTGACTCCGGGAAGGGCACAGGTGGCCCTGGAGCCCCGCGGCGGCGGTTGGCGCCCTACGCCTGCACCTGGGCGCGGAGGAACCGCATCACGTGCGGCCCCTCGAGGACGAGGGAGGTGAGGAGCGCCGCGTACTGGAGGACGAAGATGACACACTCCAGGCGGAACACCCCCTCGAGGTCGCTCACGAGCGGCACCAGCGGCGTGAGGAAGATCGACCCGCCGAGCAGCACATAGCGGAGGACGATCCGCGGCCTCCGCTGCGCCCGGCGGACGTACCCTGAGATCCGCAGCACCACCCAGACGAGCAGCAGGTCCGCGACGCTCCACGCGATCATCTGGACCCGCGTGAAGCGTTGGTAGACGTCGTCCGTGAATCCGTCGGCGATCGCGCGGAAGAGGACCTCCATCACGCGGGCCTCCTCCGCAAGAGCGCGTAGGTGCGGAAGCCGACGATCACGACCGCCCACTCGAAAGTGGTCCAGAACGCCGCGCAGACCTTCACCCAGAAGGCGGCGAGGTTGCGGATGCGGCCCGCGTCGAGCGTCGGCCCGACCGTGGCGAACCCCCACGTGTAGGCGACGTAGAGGCACAGCAGTGCGAGCGGAAGGAGCGGCTCGCCCCAGCCGCCGCGGCGAGGGCGCCGGGCGAGCAGCGCGTAGATGCGGAGGACGTAGACGAGGATCGACCCCTCGATCATCGCCCACGTCACGCAGAAGAGGCCCCAGATCGACCAGTGGACGACCTCCACGACCCGCCAGTCGGCATCGCTCATGCGCGCCTCGGTGGCGAAGGGGAGTCTGCCGAGGATGACGAGGACGGCCGCGAGCGTGGCGAGGTCGGAGCCGGGGCGTGCGGGCCTCCGCTCGAGCGCAGCGAGGCACCATCGAATCGCGACGAGGATTGCCCCGTCCGCGCAGGTCCAGAACAGCGCCATTGCCAGCGGAAATGTGCCCATCCCGTCCTCCCAGGGATCATCGGCATGGGAGGAGCAAGCTCCTCAGCGTGGAGGAAGCTCCGAGAGCAGGCGGTCGAGCGCCCAGGGACGCCAGGCAAGCCGACGGAAGGCCTCTCGGGCCTCGGAGAAGGCCCTGATGTCGCCGAGCCCCCAGCCGAGGATCGCCTGGAACGCGAGCGTTCTCCCGAGGGGCCGCTTCCCTGTCTCCGCGTCGCGCTCCACCTCCGCACGCGCTCGCTCGAGGTCCGCTCGGGATGGACGCAGGCCGACGGCAACCGCTGCGAGCGTGGCGGCCGTCGACGTGGAGGCCTGTTCGCGAAGCGCGTCGAGCGCCTCCTTCGTCAGACGCAGGGCATCGGGCGTGAACAGGTCGCGGGTCTCGGCGAAGGCCTCCACGACCGCGTCGGGGCGCGCCGTGATCGCCTCCTCCAGGACGCGGCGGACCTCCATCCGCGTCGCGCGGACGCAGCGGTCCTCGAGGCGCGAGGCGAGCCATTCGTACACCGCCGCCTCTGGGGAGTGCAGCCCCGCGTGGCGCGCGTCGTAGAAGTCGGCCAGCGTGCCGTCGAGGTGGCCGAGGGCGACGCGCGCGAGGCCACGATGCACCCAGGTCGCCGCGCCCTGGACCTCGTCCCAGCGCGGAGTGGGGAGGTCTTCGCGGCGTTCCACGCGGCGCCCGACTCCCCCTTCTCGAGCACGGGGAGCCTCCACAGCTCGCGACCGTCGCGGCCCGAGAGGGCCACGAGGTCCCATCCGAGGGTGCCTACGAAGAGGTCGGCCTTCCCGTCCCCCTCGACGTCGCCGACGGCGGGCGGGGCCGAGGCGCGCGAGGGGAGCGTGGCTCGCCAGAGGACACCGCCGTTCGCGCCGGAGAACGCAACGAGGGAACCGTCGGCGAGCGCGACGACGACGTCGTCGACGCGGTCTCCATCGAGATCGACGACCGCGGGCTCGGCGATCGGATCGGAGGGGAGGGTCGCCTCCCAGACGAGACGCGCAGTGTGGGAGACGGCGTCGATTCGGGATCCGTCGTGCACCACGAGGCGATCGGCATAGCCGTCTCCATCGAGGTCGACGGGCGAGATGGCGTCCTCGATCAGGGAGTTGGGGATCTTCGCGACCAGGGCGCCGTCGCGCCCCGAGTAGGCGAAGGCATCACACCCGGATCGGACAAGCACGTCGGGCACGCCGTCGGCATCGGCATCCGCAGGCGTGATCGCCTCGACACTGACGGCATCGTGGGGGACGGTCCAGAGGCACGAGCCGTCTGCCCCGGAGAGGGCATGGAGGGCCGACTTGCCTCCGGTCGCGCGGGTCCAGGCCGCAACATCGGGGGAACCGTCGGCGTCGAGGTCGCCGACGATCGCGGCGTGATCGATCGGATCGCAGAGGTCGACGGTCCAGAGGAGCCGGTCGACCGCGCGCGGGTCCTCGACGGGCTTGAGCGGCGGCGGGTGGTCATCCGGCCGCGGCCAGGGCCTCTCGCCCGGCTGGCTGGCGAGTCCCTTGGCCTCTGGCGGCGGCGGTGCGGTGAGCGGCACGGGCTGGGCGGCCTCTGGCAGCGACGCGCGGGCCCTCCAGCCCGCGACGACCGCGGTCCCGACGACGGCGACGAACACCCACGTACGCCAGTCGCGCCAGCGCCCGGGGGGAGCGTCGTGGTCGATGTCCGCCTCCATGTCGTCCCCTCTCGCGACCGCTACTTCGGCAACGGGCGCGACACCAGCGCGCCGTCCGAACCGAGGTAGATTCGCCCGTCAGGGCTCACGGCGAGGAACCGCGGGTCGACGTCCACGAGCCCTGCCGTGAGTTCCTCCCATGAAGCCCCTCGATCCCGCGTCCACCAACCGTGGCCGCCTGCGTCGAGGATCACCACCCGCGCCGCACTGTCGGGGTCGACCCAGAACTCCACAATCCGCTTCACTCCCTTGGGCGCCTCGCAAATCGGCGTGGTCTTCCCCGACTGCGGGTCGATCCACAGGACCGATCGTCCCTCGGCCACCTGCAGGAACTCCCCCACCCACCGCGGCACTTCGAGGAACGCGCCCGGCGACGGATTGGCAATCCGCCGCCACGACTCGTCGCCGTCCTTCCACACGGCGATCCCGTCCTCGCCGATCACCGCGCCCTCGCCGAGCCGCGCCGCGAGGCTGTTTGCGGACGCCACGGAGGCCTTCCCCGGCCCGACCGGCTTCCAGGTCATGGCATTTCGGGTGAGGAACACCTGTCCCCCCTCGTCGAGCGCGTAGACCTCCTCGTCGCTCACCCAAGCCAGGTCGCACGGCCGCTCCGGCCGCGCTGAGGACCATTTCCAGGAGTCCCCGTCGGACATCGCAGCGACGCCCTGGTCCGAGATCACCACGCGCAGCCCGCGGTCTCCGACCAGCCGCGAGAACGACTGCCCTGGCTGCGCATCCGGACCGCTCCACGTCCTGCCGCCGTCCGTGCTCTCCTGCACGCCTGAGAGGAAATCGCACGCGGCCATCCAACCCCCGTCGCCGAAGAGGATCCCTCGGGGGTTGAAACCGCCGACCCCTGCGCCGATCCACCGCCACTCCGCACCACCATCGTCCGACCGATACACTCCGTTGCCCCTTCCGGCGTACATGACCTTGTCGCCGGCGACCGCGAGCTCGCAGACGCGCGGATGCGCGAGCGGCTGCCGGGGCGTGGGGGGCCGTTCCCCGGCCTCGAGCGATGCGGGCTGCAGCCCGTGCTCGGCCGTCCCGAGCCATGCCATGCGGCCGTCGGCCGAGAACGCAAGGCTCCGCAGCATGGTCCCCGACGAGGCGACCTCCCATTCCCGCCAGGTCTCTCCTCCGTCGTCGGAGCGATACGCGGGGAACGGCGGGTCTCCGGACGACTTCATCGCGAGGCCGACGACGGCGCCCTCCCCGCCAGGGAGGGGGACGATCGAGAACAGCGGCGTCGGCGGGACGAAGCGATGCCACGTCTTTCCCGCGTCCGACGACGAGACGACCTCGCCTTGGCCGTCGCCGGGCCCGACCAGCGGGCAGAGGATGCGGCGGGGGTGCCCTTCGACGAAGACAATCTCGCAGTCGTACGGCGGGAGGATGCTCAAGCGCGCAGCCCCGGGACTCCACCGAGCGAGGGGGACCGCGGAGAATCCGTCCGCCGCGGAGGCGAACCACCAGCGGGTGCCGTCGGCCGCGGAGGAGGCGAGGAGGACGGACGGGGAATCGGCCCGAGCGCCGTCGACGGCGACGTTACGAACCTGCTTCCCTTCGAAGCGGGCCGCCTCGGACCAGGTCAGCGTATGATCTCGGCTGACGAAGAGGCGGTCGCCGACTCCCTTCCAAACGCCCCCCGCGGACATGGCCATCCGCGGCTTGTCGCTCCACGCATCCACGGCCCCCGGCGCGGGGGTACCGCGCCGCCAGTGTGCGCCACCGTCGGCGGTCACGTGAGGAAGACGCGTGCAATGGGTCCCATCGGCAGCCTCCGGGTGGAGGGCATTGCAGAGCCCGCGGCCGTAAGGGGGCGCGGTCGCCCCGTGCGTCATCCGGGAGGGCGAGGTTGCAGGAGAACGGGGCGGCGGAGAGGGCCCTCTACCCCTCCATCTTGCGATAGAGCCACCGGAAGAGGGGCTCGATCCGTTCCTCGTTCCTCTTCCAGCGCTCGTCGTTCTTCTTCTCGCGCGCGTCGTTCTTCGACATCTCGCGCTGGATCACGCGCAGGATCGCCTCGAGGCGCTTGTCGTTCTGCTTCCATCGCCTGCGATCCTCGAGATACGCATTCTCGAGGAGCGTGACGCGCCGGTCCAGGGAGCCGTTGCCATTCTTCTTCATCTCTTCGAGTCTATTCCGCCCGCGATGGGGTGTCAATGGCCCGCGGCGAGCTCGGCGAGGAGGGCGTCGAGGGGACTCGGGGCGGCGCGGCTGGTCGATGCAGGCGGCGGAAGCGGTCGGGATCGTCGATCAGCGCGTCGCTGGCCGGCGGTTGGCGCATTCTACCGCCGACCGAATCCGCCGAGTCGCTTCGCGTAAGGGCGTGTCGGCTTGAGGCAGCCGTGAATCGGATCGACCATCATCCCGAGTCCTTCGAGGGCCTCCACACCGAGCAGGGCCTGGTCGCACGGACCGACCCAGAACATCGTCGCCGCCTGGCGTCCGTCGATGCGCAGCATGCCGACGTGGACGGGGACACGCACCGACTTGCCGTTCGCGAGGCGGACGGAATCGCGGATGCCGGTTGAGGCGAGCCCAAGCTTCCGTGCCATCGACGGGGAGACGAGCGAGTTCGTGGCGCCTGTGTCCACGAGGAACTCCACCTTCGCTGAGCGCTTGGCCGTCACAGTCGCGGTCACGAAGACGTGTCCCATTGAAACCTCCGATGGACTCCCATGGCGATCGTATCGCGCGGGTGCCGTCGGCACAAGGATGCGCCCCGCGACCGCTCACTTGCGGGCGGCGACCTCGACGAGAAGGGCATCGAGGGACTCGGGGTGGCGCGGCTGGTCGAGGTAGGCGGCCCCTCGACAGGCTCGGGGCAAGCTCGGCGCGGCGGAAGCGGTCGCGGTCGCCCTGCGCGTCGGCGAGGAGGGCGAGGTAGCCGGCCCGCTTCGCGGGCGCCCCAGCGGGCGGAGCTCCCCTGCGCGGACTGGATCCGCGCGAGGACGAGGCGCTCGGCGGCGGTGAAGAGGTCCGCCGCGGCGCCCTCGCGCGGCCTCTCCGCCGGGAGCGACACGCGAGGCGCCTGCCGCCGGCGCAGCCGATCCGCAAGCGCGTGAGAAGTGAGCGCGCGATCCACTACAATGGTAGGAACTCTACCCGATCCGCCAGGTCCTCGGGCTCCAGGGTCTGGGAGATGAGTGTCAGGTCATCGACCATCGATCGGATCGTCACTTGATGCAGGTGCGCGTAGACGACCCCGGTGAACGGGGTCCGCTCTCGTTGCCGCCGGTGGGCCTCGGCGAGGAGATCGGAGTCGTACGTCACGAGCACTCTTCCCAGTATTGCGGCGCGATCGAGCAACTCTGGGTCCGTGAGCCGCGCGCTTCCGTCCTCCTGCGCCGTGAGGATGTCCACGCCCCTCCTTCGGAGTGTGATCGCGATCGCGCGGTGGACATGAACGTCGAGGAGGAGGCGGACGCTCACCCTTTCAGGCCCCGGGCGCGGAGCTTCTCGAGGACCGGCGACGGACCGGCGGACTTCCGGGCCTCCTGGTAGGTCGCCAGGTCGCCCTGGATCTCTGCCTCAAGCTCCGATTCGTGGTCCGCGTAGTAGGCGAGTGCGGAGTAGACCTGGCCGAGCGTCAGGTCAGGGTGCTGGTAGGCGAATTCTTCGGGGCTCGCCCCGTAGGCCTGCCGAGCGGCGACGAGGAGACTCACCTTCCATCGGGTCCCGGCGATCCGGGCGACGCCCTTCTCGTCCAGGACGACATGCTCGTATCCGGTTTTCGTTTCGGGCATGGCAGCCTCACGAGCGACCAACGATTGCGCTGGCAGATGGATGTTACCTGATGGCCGGGGAGGGTGCAACCGGATCGCCGGGAATCCGCGACCCAGGCGCGGGACCCTCTCGGCCTCGACTACTTCGGCTTCGCTGCCTCCGCGAGGAGGGCGTCGAGGGACTCGGGGCGGCGCGGCTGGTCGAGGTAGGCGGCGTACGCGCGGCGGAAGCGATCGCGGTCGCCCTCCGCGTCGGCGAGGAGCGCGAGGTAGCCGTGCCAGCGGGCGGAGGAGCCCTGCGCGGCCTGGACCTTCGCGAGGACGCGGCGCTCGGCGGCGGTGAAGAGGTCGGCCGTGGCGCCCTCGCGCGTGAAGGCGGCGAGGAGCATCGCGCGGGCGAGCTGCGCGTCGTCACCGGCGGGTGCCTTGTCGAGGAGGGTGCGCAGGTCGGCGAGGGCTTTGGGGGTGAGGAGGTCTCGGACCTCGACGACGGCATCGAACACGGTGTCGGGTTGGAACGCGAGGGCGTCGAGGAGGACCTTGCGCGCCTCGTCGCGACGCTCCGGAGTCGCGCCCGCAAGGGCGCTCGTCGCGACCCACTCGAACACGGCGGCGTCGGGTGCGCGGAGGTGGGGGAGCCCGCTTGCGGGCCGGCGCGCCTCGGCGAAGGCATCGAGCGCGGCCTTCGGGTCGCCAAGCCGCAGCCGCGCGAGCCCGAGGTGCACGGAGGTCACGGCGCGGGCCCACGGGTCCCTCTCCTCGGCAAGCCGCTCCGTCGCCAGTTCCGCCAGCGTGGGCCACCACTGCCCGTGGCGATAGAACCCGAGGCGCTGCCGCGCCGAGGCGCGAAGCGCTTTCGGATCCCGACCCGCTATGGCGTACAAGCGACCGTCGTTGGATCCCACAACGCAATCGAGGCGGCCGTCCCCGTTCACGTCCCCCAGCGCGGGGGATGAGGCAACCCAGCCGCCCGTCTCGTAGGCCCAGAGGAGCGCGCCATCCCTCCCCGACAGGGCGTAGACCTTGTTGTCATACGACCCCACGACGCAGTCGAGGCAGCCGTCCCCGTCCAGGTTCCCCAACGCGGGGGAGGACGACACTTGGCTTCCCGTCTTGTACGACCAGAGGACCGCCCCATCGATCCCTGACAGGGCGTAGACCCTCTTGTCCCCAGACCCCACGACGCAGTCGAGGCAGCCGTCCCCATTCAAGTCCGCGAGTGCGGGGGAGGAATCTACCCCGTCGCCCGTCTCGTAGGCCCAGAGGACCGCGCCTTCCCGTCCCGACAGGGCGTAGACCTTCTTGTCGTTCGACACCACGGCGCAATCGAGGCAGTCGTCCCCGTTCAGATCCCCGAGCGCCGAGGGGGACCACACAGCACCGCCCGTCTCGTTGGCCCAGAGGACCGCGCCATCCCTCCCCGACAGGGCGTAGACCTTGTCGCTCGACCCCACCACGCAGTCGAGGCTGCCGTCCCTCTTCCGGTCCGCAAGCACGGGGGAGGAGACCGAGCGGCCGCCTGCCTCGTAGGCCCACAGTGGCGCGCTTTCGCTCCCCGATATTGCGTAGACCTTCCTGTCCAAGGACCCCACGACGCATTCGAGGCCGCCATCGCCGTTCAGGTCCCCCAGCG
>ORJL010194829.1_pt1 | contig 13558 bp, 12 predicted proteins | sample 1779941 | NCBI WGS metagenome assembly ORJL01 (sample SAMEA104232317, study PRJEB22302) | groundwater metagenome | biome: forest; feature: aquifer; material: groundwater | place: USA | collected 2011-08-07 | depth 5.8 m
CTGTGCGGCTTCGGGCGCGTGGGCGAGGAGATCGCCCGCGAGTTCGCGCACCGCAAGGTGGCCTTCGTCATCGTCGAGTCCAATCCCGAGGCCATCGGCCGGGCAGCGGGGCAGAGCCACCTGGTGCTGGAGGGCGACGCCACCAGCGACGCCATCCTGGAGGAGGCGGGCATCCGCCGGGCCCGCTGCCTGCTGGCTGTGGCCGACTCCGACGCCGGCAACACCTACATCACGCTGACGGCCAAGTCGCTGAACCCCGGGATCTTCGTCATCGGCCGGGTGGGCACACCCGCCAACGAGGCCAAGCTGCGCCGCGCGGGGGCCGACCGGGTGATCTCGCCCTACATCCTGGCCGGGCGGCGCATGGCCCTGGCGGCCACGCAGCCCTTCGTGGTGGACTTCATCGACACCCTGGCTCACGGCCGCCACGGCGACCTGATCCTGGCCGAGGTGGAGGTCCGGGATGGCTCGGGCATGGCGGGGCTGACGGTGGAGGAGGCCTGCCGGGGCGCCTCCAGCATCACGGTCCTGGCCGTGCGGTCCGCCGACGGCAGCGTGGTCGTGGGCGCTCGCGGCCAGACCCCCCTGGCCGCTGGCGACCAGCTCATTCTGCTGGGCGAGGAGGAGGAGCTGCGGGCGCTGGGCCAGTCCGGCCGCGCCTAGGCCAGTCCAGCCTGGCGTCAGCTCGACCCGGTCGGCCTCGGTCAGGATGCCGGCCTCGGCCATCCGGTAGAAGCCCTTCCGGAACAGCGCCTCGCTGCGCCATACTGTCGTTACATGAGGGAGCCCAAACAGAAGGAGTAGATACATGGCAGTGCAGGAGCTGGGACACGTGGTCCTCTACGTCCGCGACATCGAGCGGTCGCGGCGCTTCTACCGCGACGTCCTCGGCTGGCGCGAGATCGCCAGCGTTTTCGGGGGCCAGGCCGCTGCCTTCTCCTCGGGACGCACCCACCACGAGCTGCTGCTCATCGAGGTGGGACCGGCCGCGGCGCCCATCCCGGCCGGGCGCCGCATCGGCCTGTACCACTTCGGGCTGAAGGTGGGCGAAAGCGACGACGAGCTGCGAGAGGCACGGGCGGCTTGCCAGGCGAACGGCGTGAAGATCGTCGGGGCCTCGGACCATACGGTGACCCACAGCCTCTACATCGAGGATCCCGACGGGAACGAGATCGAGCTCTACATCGACGTTCAGCCGCCCATCTGGCGGGAGCACCCGGAGGCCATCGCCGCGCCGGTGCGGCCCCTGCAGTTGTGAGCGAGCCGAAGACCGCTCGCGCCGGCCGCAGGGCAGGGAGCGCCAGCCGTCGTTCCGGCGGAAGCCGGAACCCAGACCCAGCGCGGAGGCTGGACCCCGGCTTGCGCCGGGGTGACGGCCTCTCTGGCGCGAGGGAGAGACCCTTCGCTTGCGCTCAGGGTGACTCGCCTGGAGTAGAATCCCACACCGGTAGCGCTGGCGAGGAGTAGCGGCCATGCGCTGGGCATCGGCGGTTGCCGAAGAGGCGTCTCTGGAGGCGGCCATCGAGGGCTGCGCCGGAGCCGTCGCCCGGGACCTGCAGGGGGACCGGGCCGACCTGCTCGTGGCCTTCGTCTCCAACCACTTTGCCGGACGCTACGCCGCTTTGCCCGGCCTGCTGGGGCGCGCTCTGCCCCACCGCGTGCTGCTGGGCTGCTCGGCCGCCGGCATCATCGGCGGGGGACGCGAGGTGGAGCAGCGGCCCGCCCTCTCCCTCACCGCCGCCTCGCTGCCCCAGGTGCACATCGCGCCCTTCCGGGTGGAGAATGGTTCCCTGCCGAACCTGGACGGCCCACCCGAGGCCTGGGAGCGGCTGGTGGGGGTGACACGCCGGGATCGTCCCAGCTTCCTTCTGCTGGCGGACCCCTATAGCTTCCGCCCCGAGGCGTGGCTGGCGGGCCTCGCCTTCGCCTTCCCCGACAGCCCGAAGATCGGCGGCCTGGCCAGCGGCGCCAACGGGGCGGGCGGCAACGCCCTCTACCTGGCCGGCGAGGCCTATCGAGCGGGCGCCGTGGGCGTGGCTTTGTGGGGCAACATCGTCGTGGATACCCTGGTGGCCCAGGGCTGCCGGCCCATCGGCACGCCCCTGCGCATCACCCGCTGCGAGCAGAACATCCTGCTGGAGGTGGACGGGCGGCCACCGCTGCCTCTGCTGCGGGAGCTTCGCCAGACGCTGGGCGAGCGCGACCAGCGGCTCTTCCGCCACTCCCTCTTCCTGGGCGTGGTCATGGATGAGCTGCGCTCCGGGGAGCCCCGCCAGGGGGACTTCCTGATTCGCAACCTGGTGGGGTCCGATGGCGAACGCGGCTCCCTCGCCGTCGGCGAGTACCTGCGGGAGGGTCAGACCGTGCAGTTCCACCTGCGCGATGCCCTCACCTCGGCCGAGGACCTGGCTGAGTTATTGGGGCGCTACCGGGAGCACGGACGGGCCTCGGCGGCCAAGGGTGCCCTCCTCTTTAGCTGCCTGGGCCGCGGCGCCCACCTGTACGGGCGGCCCGACCACGACACAGACCTCTTTCGCGATCGCCTCGGACCCATCCCCCTGGGCGGCTTCTTCTGCAACGGGGAGATCGGTCCGGTGGGTGGCGCCACCTACCTCCACGGCTACACCTCGTCCTTCGGCCTCTTCCGCCCGGCGCGTCCCCAGTAGCGCTCGCGGCCGAGGGGGGGCGACAGCGTCGCCATGCGCAATCCTTTCGGGTGGGGCCGCTGAGTCGCAGACTACGCCAGCGAGCCCGGCTGCCCTACCCCGGCGAGTGGGGCGCTGACATGACCAGCGGGTTACACTACACCAAGGGCCTGTAGTAGTCTGGGCATGTCCAGACTGGGCCGGTCGGGGGTGGGGGCAATGGACCGCGACCGCGATAGTTCGGGGGAGCCGGCCGGGGGCTCGTGGCGCTCCCGCCTGCGGACGGGCAACCTGCCGCCCTCTTTCCACGTGGGGCTTGTCGTCGCGGCCGCCGCCACGGGAACGGTGCTCCAGTTCGCACCCCAGCTTGGCCTCCTCGCGCTGGTGGCCGAGGCCTTGGACGTCCCCCTGGGCCACATGATGTTCGAAGGGGCGCTGGCTCCCTGGTATACCTTGCCCGTGGCCTACGCCGCCCTGACCGTGGGGAGGCGCGCGGCCCTGGCCACGCTGCTCCTGACCCTGGCGGTGCTGGCGGCGCACATCTACGTGGAGCAGTCGACCATGGAGCGGGCGCTGCTCAGCCTGCACGGCCTGACGGCGGTCACCAGCTCCGCCGTCATCATCTGGCTTGCCGAATGGTGGCGCGCCGCGCGGGGGCAGGCCCTGGCTGCCCTGCGCAGCGCCCGGGAGAGCGAGGAGCAGCACCGCGTCGTGCTGGAGGCGGCGGCCGACGCCATCGTCTCAGTGGACAGCCGCGGGGCCATCATCGCGTGGAACCGGGCGGCCAGGGCCATGTTCGGCTACGGCGCCGCCGAGGTACTGGGGAAGCCCGTCAGCGCGATCATGCCGGCCCGGTACGTGGCCGCGTGCGAAGCGGCCATGAGGCGGGTGGCCGGGGCGCCGTTGTCGAGGGGCGGAGTCGGTGTCTTCCACGGCCTCAGGAAGGACGGGAGCGAGTTCCCGATCGAGCTGTCGGTGGCGGCGTGGCAGGCGAACAGCCAGTGGTTCTACACTAGCATCATCCGCGACGTCACCGAGCGGCAGCGGACCCAGGAGGCCCTGGCGTCGGAGGCCGAGGCGAGCGCCTGCCTGTACCGCGCAGCGGAGGCCATGGTGGACGCCCCCGACGAAGCGGCGGTGCTGCGAGTCCTGGCCGACACCGGCCTGCGGGAGTTCGGAGCCGATCTGGCCTACGTGGGCCTACGCTCGGACGGCAGCAGTGAGCTGGAGAACCTCCAGGTGCTGCACCGGGGGACCCCCTTCGGGCGGGCCATGGAGGCGTTGCTGCGCAAGTCCCCTCTGCGCACCGACCAGGGGGCCGTGGGGCACGCCCTGACCACGCAGAGCGCCGTGCTGGTCGCGGACTACGCCCGCTTCCCCCACGCCCTCCCGGCCTTCATCGAGGCGGGGCTGGGCTCGGGCCTGCTCGTTCCCCTGCGGCTGGAGCAGGTGCCCTTCGGCCTGGTGGGGCTGGCCGCGGGGGAGGCGGGCCGTTTCACCGAGCGCCAGGCGGGGCTCCTGCAGGCCATCGCCGATGGCGCGGCGGTGGCGCTGACGCGGTCCCGCGCCCTCCGGCAGGCCGAAGAGGCCCGCCGGGCGGCGGAGGCGCTGGCGCGGGAGGTGCAGGAAGGCCAGGGGCGGCTGACGGCGGCCTACGACGACACCGTCGCCTCCCTCGTGCGAGCGGTGGAGGCCCGGGACCCCTATACGCGGGGCCACGGCGACCGGGTGCGCGGCTGGACACGGCAGGCCGCCCGCCGCCTGGGCTATCCCGAGGCGGAGCTCGATCTTCTCGCGGCGGCCGCTGAGCTGCACGACATCGGCAAGATCGGCATCAGCGACCTGATCCTGCTGAAGCCGGCGGCTCTCACGCCCGGCGAGATGGCCGAGGTGGGACGCCACCCGGAGATCGGGGCCGAGCTGGTGCGCGGTCTCCCCGACGCCGCGAAGATCATGGGCATCGTGCGGGCCCACCACGAGCGCTGGGACGGGAAGGGCTATCCCGACGGGCTGGAGGGGGAGCACATCCCCTGGGGGGCGCGGATCCTGGCGGTGCCGGACACCTATGACGCCATGACCACGGACCGGCCCTACCGGCGGGCGCTGACCCACGAGGCGGCCGTGGCGGAGCTGCGCCAGGGCGCGGGGACCCAGTTCGACCCCGCCTCGGTGGAGGCTTTCATCCGGCTCGTCGCGGAAGGCGCGGCAGCGGAGCGCGCGGACTAGGGACTACCACCCGCCGCCGCCAGTAGGGCGACCGGCCCGTCGCCCCTACTGGGTGTTGGCCGCCCGGCTGCCGATCCAGCGCACCCAGGGCAGCCTCTCTTTGACCGCATTCCACAGCCGCTCGTCGGCGGTCCAGCACTCGCAGCCCTCGCGCTCGGCCACCGCCAGGTACTGGGCGTCGTAGGCGGCCGGCAGGCCAAGCTGGCGCGCGAGATGGAAGGCCCGCACGACCGTGGACGGGTCGTGCTCGAGCCTCACCCCCATGTGCAGAAGATCGTTGAGAGCCCTGGTGGCATCCTCAGCGGTGATACCACCGCGGGCGGCTCGCCTGTGCAGGACGTTGGCTGCCTCGTAGGACAGCAGGGTCGGGGCGACTGGATAGACACCGGCAGCGGACCACGCCTCCAGCAACGCCTCCGCCTGAGATGAGTAGGGCTCCTCGAGCACCCATTTCAGCGCCAGGCTCGCATCCACCACCACCCACCCACTCACAGGGCCTCCGATCGCTCCTCCCGCATCTCGCGGATAAGGTCGGCCGAGTCGTCGGTAAACACCCGGCCTCGCATGACGGCCGCCCGGGTCTCGCTGAGACGCCGGACGGTCTCCGCCGTGATAGGCCGGCCTGGGTCCCCGCTGGCGGCGGCCTCGGACGGTACCACCTGCTCCAGGATGCTCACGACATACTCACGGACCGACACGTCCCCGGCGGCCGCTGCCAGCTTGATGCGGCGGCGCAGCTCCGGCCTGACATCGATGATGAGACGCGTGCGTGTACTGACCACCGGTTCACCTCCCGCCGCGTCATTGTAGCATGTCATATTGGCACCAAGACGCCACCGCAGCCGGCTGGCCCCTCCAGCCGCCCGCCTGCTATCATGGCGCCCGTACTGGCCCAGGAGGTTCCCATGTCCCAGATGCTGCGTGTCGGCCCCGCCTGCTACCACGTCCTGCACCTCTTCCCGCCCATGGTGGCCCACGAGATGAACTTCTTCTACGACGAGGGGTTGCACGACGCCCAGGGCGAGCCCACCTACGAGCTGGTGCCCTGGGGGCTGGCCCCCTTCACCTTCGAAAAGGAGACCCTGGCCCAGACGATGTTGGAGCGGGACATGGACGTCGCCATGGACGTCCATCCCGCCACCGTCGCCTACCTGTACAGCCGGGGACACGACCTGCACATCATCGCCGGCTGGCGGAACCAGCAGCCCACCTTCGTCGTCGGCGCCGCCGGGCTGCGCAGCTTCACCGACCTGCGGGGCAAGCGGGTGGGCACCATCGACTTCGGGGATAACCTGGTGCTGGCCCTCAGCCCCTGGCTGCTGCGCTCGGGCGTGGACCCCCGGCGCGAGATCGTCTGGAGGCGCGGCGTGGTCCCCGAGCGCGCACCGGCCGCCCTGCGGGCCGGCGAGGTGGACGCCGCCTTCGTCCACGAGCCGGAGCTGGGGGAGCTGCAGCACGACGGGTTCAACCTGATCATGGACGTCAAGGCCCACTACCCCCAGGGCCGCCCGGACCGGGTGATCGTGGCCACGGGTCAGGCCATCCGGGAAAAGCCGGAGATGGTCAAGGCCTACATCCGGGGCATGATCCGGGCCTACTGGTACATGCGCAAGCAGCCCGAGAACTTCCTCTACGTCTGGAACCTGGAGCGGCGCCTGCGCCGCCAGAGCCCCGACCCCGACGAGCGCCGGCGCGTCAACACGCCGAGCTGCGCCTCACCGGTCCACATCGAGCAGATGCCCTTCCCCTACGACGGCCTGGCCACGGGCCTGGCCCAGTACTGCCAGGAGTGGGTCGAGCTGGGGGAGATCGAGCAGTCCGACGCGGCCAACCTGGAGAAGGTGGTCAGCCTCGACCTGGCCCGCGACGCCTTCCGCGCCCTGGCGAGCCGGCCCGAGCTCCAGCCCGACCTCGAGCGGGCCAAGGCCCTCAGCGCGCGCTTGGGGTACTAGGCGCCGGGGTTCACCACCAAGACACGAAGGCACCAAGATTCATGGCGCCGCCTACGGAGCGGCCCGCGCCCTACGGCGCGACGTGGTAGGGGACGTTGGCCACGACGACGCCGGGATGGAAGAGGAGCGCCGCCTTCAGGCGCAGGGCTGTCTGATTGTGGAGCAGGTGCTCCCACCAGCGCGAGGGCACGAACTCCGGCACCACCACCGTCACAGTGTCGCGCGGGTGCGTCTCTTTGAGCGCATCGATGTAGGCGAGCAGCGGACCGGTGAGAGAGCGGAAGGGCGATTCGATGATCACCAGATTGACGCCAGGCTCCCACTCCTCCCACTGGCGACGGAAGCGTTCAGCGTGCTCTTCCGCTTCCGCCACATGGACCGCGACCACGTGCTGGTCCAGGTGATGGAGAGCAACCCCAGGCCACCGAGGACCACTACCTTCATGATCTCTTCCGTGGCGTAGGCCACGGAAGAGAGGGCGTCGGAGGAGAAGACCGCCAGGGCCTTCACCTTGGTCAGCCGCTCGTCCCCCTCCAGGGCGGTCGGGATCGGCGCGCCGATGAAGAGCCGCTTCAAGAGCTGGAGCGCACGCCCCAGGGGTTGGGCCGGCTCGGTGAGGCGGGGCCGTGGCACCAGATAGCCCGGCCGGACTCGCTTGAAGCCGGTGTGGGTGGCGATGCGCACAAAGCGGTCGCCGGGCCTCAGGCCCTGGAGCGTTTGGAGACTGCGGCCGCTGCTCGAGGGGCGCCCTCTACGGGTCGACCAGGGCGGCGAGGTCGCGATTCTTCCGCTCCGACTCCTCGAACAGTACAGCGTTGCGGATAGCCATGCCGAGCTGTCCACCGATGGCGGTGAGGAACTCCTCGTCGGCGGGCGTGAAGTGGCGCTCGGTGCGCGTGGCCACCGCCAGGATACCGTTCACCTCGCCTTCCGACTTGAGGGGTACGCTGATGGTGGAGCGGATCCCCTCACGACGGGCGCCCTCTCGCACTCGGGGATCGTCGAGCACGCGCGGCACGATCACCGGCCGCCCCGTGCGCACCACCTCCTGGGCGATGGGGTCGTCCCGCAGCTTGGCGCGGCGGATGACGTGCACGAGGTCGCGCGAGAACCCTCGATAGCAAACGGCCGAGTGCTCCTCCTCCTGCAGGTCGACCAGGCACATGAGGCCGGCGTCGGCGCGCATCACCCGCAGCACGTGGCTGAGCCCGGCGTCCAGCAGCTCTTCCAGGCGCAGCTTCTGGGCCGATGTCGCGGCGATGTCGTTGACCACGGAGAGCCGGTAGTTCTGCTCGCTGATCCGCGCCTGGAGGCGGGTGACCACTCGGAAGATCGCGTAGGAGAAGAGCACGACGGCCGCGCCAATCAGGGCATAGGTGGTGAGAAACCCCGGGACCGTATGGAGCGTTGCGGAGAGGAGGGTATGGCGGAGGAGATCGAGGGCGACGAGGAAGAGGATGGGGAGCACGATGGCCAAGAGCCGCAGCCGCCGGGCGGCGCGCTCCCACTTGCTGGCCCCGTCTTGCCCGGCCACCGGCTCCACGGTTCTCGATCCTCTCCAGCCGGGAGCACGCTCCCGGCCCTGCCATTGTACGGGAGGAAGACACCGGAAGAACGCCCGAACCCAGTAGTCGTGGCCCACCAGAATCAGTAGGCACCCCGGAGGCGGCACGCCGGAGGCCCGGTCTGTTAAGATCGCTGCAAGAACCAAGGAGGCATCGATGTTCGCTGGCAAAGTACTGAAACGCTCCCTGGGCGCGGCTCTCCTGCTCGTACTGCTGGCGCTGCCCGGGGCGCGCCCTGCCTCGGCCCAGGGGCCGGTCGTGGTCGACATCTACCCCGAGCTGCGCGCCGACGGCCAGGTCTACCTGGTGGGTCGGTGGAGCAACGGCACCTTCACCACGGCGACACGCTTCTACCCAGAGCTGCGCGCCGACGGCTCAGTAGCCCTCGTGTTCTTCTGGGACAACGGCATCCTCTCGGTGCTGCTCAACGAGTACCCGGAGGCACGTCAGGACGGCAGCGTCTGGCTGGTGCGGGTCTGGGAAGGGGGCGAGTGGAGCGCCATCCCCGTGTCGGGCCCGGCCCTGGCGGCGGCGGGCCCCTCCGCTCCAGCTCCCGCCGGGCCGGGCGTCTTACGAGAGTACCCGGAGCAACGAGCCGACGGCAGCATCTGGTTCGTGCGGGTCTACGTGGATGGCAGCATCACGGCCGAGCCGGTCTCCGGGGCCGCCGTGGCGGCAGCCGGGCCGGGGACGCCTGTGGCCGCGCCACCGCCCATGGGGGTGCGCTACCCCGGCGTGGGCTATGGCATGCAGGTCGACCCCAACACGGACCTCAACCGCTCAATAGGCATGATCAGGGGCGCCGGCTTCGGCTGGGTGAAGATCCAGCTCCGCTGGGATGGCCTGGAAGGCTCGCGCGGCGCGATCAACTGGGGCCCCATCGATAGCTGGGTGAATACGGCGAACGCCCAGGGCGTGCGCCTCCTCTTCAGCGTGGTGACGGCGCCCCGCTGGGCCCGGCCCGCCAACACCGACTTCGGGGTTCCCGGCCCGCCGGCCAACCCCCAGGACTTCGCCAACTTCCTGGGGTCCATCGCGGCGCGCCACAAGGGCCGGGTGCACGCCTACGAGGTCTGGAACGAGCAGAACGTCAACTACGAGTGGGGCGGGCTGGGCAACAAGCTGAGCGCCTCCCAGTACGTCGAGCTGCTGCGACCGGCCTACGCCGCCATCAAGGCGGCCGACCCCGACGCCGTGGTCCTCTCCGGCGCGCCGACGCCCACAGGAGTCAGCGACGGCAATGTGGCCATCGACGACGTGGTCTTCCTGCGCCAGATGTACGAGGCCGGTGTGAAGGACGTGAGTGACGCCATCGCCGCCCACCCCAGCGGCTACAACAACTTGCCCGATGACTGGCCCGGGACCGTGACCTGCTGCGGAACCCAGTTCAAGGGCCACCCGAGCTTCTATTACCGCCGCTTCGAGCAGTTCCGCGAGATCATGGAGGAGTTCGGCGACGGCAACAAGCAGATCTGGTTCACGGAGTTCGGCTGGGCCTCGGCCTCGGGCCCTATCTACAGCGACTACCTGTACGCCCGCGACGTCTCGGAGCAGACCCAGGCGGACGCCCTCGTCCGGGCCTACCAGATCGCCCGCGAGCGGGGGTACATCGGGGTGATGTTCATCTGGAACCTCAACTATGCCCCCATCGCCGAGGCCGACGACCGCTGGGCCAAGCGGGCCTTCAGCATCATCCGCACCGACTGGGGCCCCCGGCCAGCCTACAACGCGATGGCCAGCATGCCGAAGTAGCTGATCCATTCTATCCGTACGAAGGAGCACATCATGTACCGAACGCGGAACCTCGTGGCGGCCGCGGTGTTGGCCCCTCTCGTGGCCTTGACCCTGGCCCCGGCGCGGGCGCAGGAGGAGCCTGCCGCCCTCAGGGGTATCCTCGAAGGCCAGACCAGTGGACAGGCCGTGGCGGCGGCGGGCGACCCCGCGGCCGTCCTGGCAGGATTCCTCGCCGCCCTCGACCGGGGTGATGTCGCCGGCACGATGGCCACCTTCACCGACGATGCGGTCCTGGCGGGCTTTGGGCTCTGCCGGGATATTCCGTGCACGGACCTGGCAGGCATCCGCTCGGAAGTGCGGCGACTGGCCGATGAGCACACGACGATCCCGTCCTGGGGTGAGATACAGGTGTCAGCCCATTCCTTCGTCACGCGGATGGCGCTGACCTCCCGATCCATCGAGTTCTCCGGGCTGGAGCGGGTGATTCTGGCGGTGGCCGGGGACGTGCGGGGGAACCAGCTCACTTCGCTCCGCCTGGTGCCTGATCAGCAGGACCAGCAAACGGCCGCCTTCTTCTCGCATCCAGAGCTCCTGCCGGCCCTGACGGCAACCCAGGAGGGACAGCGCACGATCTTCGAGGTGCGCGCGGTGAACCGCACCGCTTGGCCGGCCCAGGTGGAGATCCAGCTCTTCCTTTGGAGCGGTACCGTCGTCGAGTCCTTCGCCGGGCTGGAGGGCCACAACCCGCCCACGGTCACCGGGCTGGCGGACGGCGGCCTGCGGGTGGGGTGGATCACGGACAACGCTCCGGCCGCCCGCGTGACGGGGCCCTTCGTGGCGGCGGTAGAGTCGGCAGGGGCGCCGATCCGGGCGCGGGTCATCATGAACTTCTGGGGGCAGAGCTTCTCGGGCAGCTACGTGCTGCCAGACCTGGTGACAGGCGGGGCATAGGAGCTGCGCATCCGTTGGCGGAGCGTCACGGGGCCATCGTCGCGCGGAGGTAGTCCATGTCTGACCTGACCGTCGACCAGTCCCACTACGCTCTGGCGGCGGAGCAGCTTCGCTGGCGCTGCGACCCGTCCCTCTTCAGGTTCCGCTGCACCGATGAGGTGGCTCCTCTGCAGGAGTTCATCGGCCAGGAGCGGGCCCTGAGGGCACTGGAGTTCGGGCTGGCGGTCGGGCGGCCCGGCTACAACATCTTCGTCACAGGCCTGACGGGCACGGGCAAGGCCTCAGCCATCCAGACCTACGTCCGCAAGGCGATCGAGGCCCGCAAGGCCGAAGAGCGCCGCCACCAGCCCCACGACTGGTGCTACCTCTACAGCTTCACCGACCCGGATCAGCCCCACTACCTCCAGCTCCCCCAGGGCGAAGGGAAGACGTTGAAGACGCGGCTCCAGGAGCTGCAGGCGGCCCTGCGCACCCAGTTGGCCAAGGTGTTCGGCAGTGACGAATACCGGCAGCAGGTGAAGGCCATGGTGGAGGAGGGCCAGGGCCGCAGCCGGGACCTCTTCCGGCACCTGGAGGAGGCGGCCCAACGCGCCGGGTTCTTCATCCAGACGTCGCCCACGGGGCTCGCCATTCTGCCCATCCTCCAGGACCGGCCCATGCAGCCCCAGGAGTTCCTGGCCCTGGAGCCTGGGGAGCGGCAAGCGATCGAGGACCGCCAGGCGCAGTTCATGCCGCAGGTGGAGCAGGCCATGGAACGCGTCCATGCGATCGAGCGGGAGACGAGCGAGCGGGTGCGCGCCCTGGAACAGACCGCCACGGAGAATACGGTGCGGCCCCTGTTCGAGACCCTGCTGGGCAGATACCAGGGGTTCCCAGAGGTACAGCAGTACCTCGAAGGGCTGCGGGCCTTCACCCGCGAGCACGTCGGCTGGTTTCTGCGCGACGAGAAGGAGCAGGAGACGGCAGGACCGCCCGCTCCGCCGCCCCGTCGCAACCACGACCCCGGCATCGCCTTCCAGGTGAACGTGCTGGTGGACAACAGCGGCGCCGAGGGGCCGCCCATCGTCATCGAGCACCACCCCACGTGGAGCGCCCTCTTCGGCAAGATCGAGCGCAAGGCCTTCATGGGCACGTATGTCAGCGACCACTCCATGCTGAAGGCTGGAGCCCTGCACCTCGCCAATGGCGGCTACCTGATCCTCAATGCCCGCGACGTCCTCCTCAGCCCAGGCACGTGGGAGGGTCTCAAGCGGGCCCTGCGCACCCACACGGTGCGCATCGAGGACCCGACCGAGGCCCTGGGCCTGGTGGTGCCTCAGGGATTGCAGCCCGAGTCCATCCCCCTGGACGTGACGGTCATCATGACGGGCGACGAGGCCCTCTACCAGCTCCTCTCCCGACACGAGGAGGAGTTCTGGGAGGTCTTCCGGGTGAAGGCCGACTTCGACTCCCAGATCGAGCGCACGCCAGAGCACCTGCAGTCCTATGCCGCTTTCATCTGCGGCGTCTGCAACGATGAGCAGTTGCGCCACTTCGAGCCCTCCGGCGTGGCCAGGGTGGCCGAATTCGGGGCCCGGCAGGTGGCGGACCAGCGCAAGCTCTCCTCGCGCTTCGGCCAGATCAAGGAGCTGCTGGTGGAGGCCGACTTCTGGGCGCGGCGCCAGGGCCGCGCCCTGGTGGCAGGGGATGACGTGCAGAAGGCCATCGAGGAGAAGATCTTCCGGTCGAGCCTCATCGCCGACCGGATGCGGGAGCTCATCACCGAGGGCACCTTCATGGTGGACGTGGAGGGGGCTGTCGTCGGCCAGGTGAACGGGCTGGCCGTGTACGAGCTGGGCGACATCTCCTTCGGCCGGCCCTCGCGCATCACCGCCCGCACCTTCATGGGCCGCCGGGGTGTCATCAACATCGAGCGCGAGTCCCAGCTCAGCGGGCGCATCCACGACAAGGGGGTGATGATCCTGAGCGGCTACCTCGGCTGGAGGTTCGCCCAGGACAGGCCCCTGACCCTCTCCGCCAGCGTCTGCTTCGAGCAATCGTATGAGGGGGTGGAGGGGGACAGCGCCTCCTCCACCGAGCTCTATGCCATTCTCTCCAGCCTCTCAGGGCTGCCCATTCGGCAGGGGATCGCCGTCACCGGCTCGGTGAACCAGAAGGGCGAGATCCAGCCCATCGGTGGCGCCAACCAGAAGATCGAGGGCTTCTTCGACGTATGCCGGGCCAAGGGGCTGACCGGCGAGCAGGGTGTCATCGTGCCCCACCAGAATGTGCAGAACCTGATGCTGCGGGAGGACGTGGTGGAGGCCGTGCAGGCGGGACAGTTCCACGTCTAAGCGGCGAAGACGGTGGACGAGGGGATCGAGACCCTCACCGGCCAGCCAGCGGGCGCCTGCGGCCCGGATGGCGCCTACCCGGCGGGGACGGTGAGCGCCCTCGTCGACCAGCGCCTGAGCCAGCTAGCCCAGGGCATGAAGGGCTTTGGTGC
>ORJL010526453.1_pt1 | contig 13553 bp, 9 predicted proteins | sample 1779941 | NCBI WGS metagenome assembly ORJL01 (sample SAMEA104232317, study PRJEB22302) | groundwater metagenome | biome: forest; feature: aquifer; material: groundwater | place: USA | collected 2011-08-07 | depth 5.8 m
GCCGCACGATCTGCCCCACACCCTCCTCTACCCCACCCGCCAACCTCTGGGCGTGGTGGCGCTGATCACACCCTGGAATTTCCCGATCGCCATCCCCGCCTGGAAAATGGCCCCGGCACTTCTGGCAGGAAACAGCGTGGTCATCAAGCCGGCCACCATCGCGCCCGCCCTCACCCTCGAGCTGGCGCGCGCTTTGGGTGACGCCGGGCTCCCCAAAGGCGTGCTCAACGTCGTCGTGGGCGAGGGCCGCGCGGCGGGTGGCGAATTGGCCGTCAACCCTGCGGTTGTGGCGCTCTCCTTTACCGGGTCCCATGCCGTCGGCCACCAGATCTACCGCCAACTGGCAGAACGCATGGCCCGCGCGCAGATGGAAATGGGGGGCAAGAACCCCACCATCGTCCTGGCCGACGCTGACCTGGACCTTGCGGCGGCATTGGTGGCGAGAGCTGGATTCGGTCTTACGGGCCAGGCATGCACCGCCACCAGCCGGGCGATCGTGGAGCGGAAGGTCCTGGGTGATTTCGTGGACAAGCTCGTGGCGAAAGCCAGCGCCATGAAGGTGGGCAACGGCCTGACTGCCGGCATCGAGATCGGGCCAGCCGTGAACCAGGCGCAACTCGAAGGGAACCTCGAGGCGATCGCCAGCGCGCAGGCCGAAGGTGCCCGGTTGCTCTGCGGCGGTGGGCGCCTGCGCGAGGGGGATCACGCGCATGGCCACTTCATGCAGCCTGCCGTGCTTGGCGGCGTGACCCCCTCCATGCGAATCGCACGGGACGAGGTGTTTGGCCCCGTGGTGGCGGTCCTTGCGGTCGAGGACTTCGACGAGGCCTTGTCTGTTGCCAACGGCGTGGATGTGGGACTCTCGGCCTCACTCGTCACGCGCGACATCAAAAAGGCCATGCTCTACGCAGAGCGAATCGAAGCCGGGGTGATCAAAGTGAACCAGATCAGCACCGGCCTCGCCCTGCAGGCTCCCTTTGGCGGCGTGAAGAAATCCAGCACCGACTCCTTCAAAGAACAGGGGGCCGGCGCCCTCGATTTCTATACCCGCATCAAGACGGTTTATGTCGATTATTCGAACTAGCATGAAATTGTTTCGCTATCAGACGCCCAGCCAAGCGCCACGGGTCGGGTTGACGCTGGACGACACCACCCTCATCGACCTGACAAGCCTGGGCGTCGATCGGCTCGACACGCTCCTTGAAGATGCCGACCCTGCGGGCCGCGTCGAGAAGATGAGCCGGGGAGTGGCGTCCCCCGGCCCGTTGTCCGACGTCAAACTGCTTCCACCCGTCGATCAGCAGGAAGTCTGGGCGGTGGGGGTCACCTACCTGCGGAGCAAAGCCGCGCGCATGGCGGAGTCGGATTTTGGCGCCACCGCCTATGACCGGGTCTATGACGCCGAGCGGCCCGAGCTGTTTTTCAAGTCCTTGCCGGAGAAAGTGGTAGGCCCGGGCGAACCGGTGGGCGCGCGCCGGGATTCCCGTTGGAGCACGCCGGAGCCTGAACTGGCGCTGGTCATCAACTCACGCGGCCGGATCGCGGGTTACACTGTGGGCAACGACATGTCCGCCCGCGACATCGAAGGGGACAACTTGCTCTATCTGCCCCAGGCAAAAATCTACGACCGCTCCTGCGCGGTAGGCCCGTTCGTGACGGTGGGAGTTACTGAGGCGGTAGCGCGCACATGGAAAATCGAGATGTGCATCCGGCGCCATGGTGGCGTGGCGTTTGGCGGCCAGACCGAGGTGGCCCGTATCAAGCGTCCGTTTGAGGAGATGGTTCGGTTCCTTTTCCGCAGCCAGACGCTGCCTCATGGAGCCGTGCTCCTGACTGGAACCGGCATCGTGCCCCCCGATGACTTCTCCATCCAGGCCGGTGACTTGGTGGAGATCAACATCTCCGGCATCGGGCGCCTGAACAACCCCGTGGTGCTCGTATAGCCCACAAGCCCGCACGGGTTCATTTTGCTTTTTGGGGGTAAGTTTCGAGTTCAAGACCCGGCCCCGGAAGCGAGATGCGCACCGCCGGAGAGCCGCCGGAGAGCCGGCGGGAGAATTCCGCGCACTTCCGCTTTGACATCGGGTTGGCTGATCGGCAAGGTTGGGGTTTAATTTAGTTGAACGTGGGACGGATCGTGCGGCGGCAGCGGGGACGAAACGCCCAGATGTAAGAAATTATTTATGGCTGATCTTGTTGGAAATATGTTGGTGGCTCAGTCCGGCGGTCCGACCGTCGCGATCAATGCCAGTATCGCCGGGGCAATCCTGGAAGCCGGACGGCATCCTGACGTCATCGAGGAGATTTATGGGGGCCTCAATGGCATTCTCGGCATCCTCAACGAGGACATCATCGACCTCCAAGAGGAGAAGCGCCAGGCGATCGAGGGCCTTAAATACACCCCTGCGGCCGCTTTGGGCACCTGTCGTTACAAGATCGACTTCAAGAAGAACCCGGAGGGCGCCGCCAAAGACATGGACCGGCTCTTCGAGGTCTTCAAGGCCCACAACATCCGCTATTTCTTCTACGCCGGCGGCAACGACTCCCAGGACACCGCCCTCAAGATCCACGAGGAAGCCTCCAAACGGGGCCACGAGATGCGCGTCATCGGCATCCCGAAAACCATCGACAACGACCTGCCCCACACCGACCACTGCCCCGGCTACGGCTCGGTGATCAAATACAATTCCGTTACCGTGATGGAAGTGGCCGCCGATGTCAGCAGCATGGCCACCGATGACGGCTCCTGCTGTATCATCGAGGTCATGGGCCGCGCCGCCGGGTGGATCGCGGCGGGCACCGTCCTGGCCAAACGAACCCAGCGCGACGCTCCGCACATCATCCTCCTGCCTGAGATTCCCTTCGAGGAAGGCAAGTTCCTCGCCGAGGTCAAGGCCACGGTGGACACCCTCAAGTATTGCATCGTCGTGGTGGGCGAAGGGCTGAAGAACTCGGCTGGCGAAGAAATCGGGGCTGACAAGACCCGTCTCGACGCTTTCGGTCACCCGGTGCTTTCCGGCGCTGCCGAGCGCCTGGCCGAGCTGGTCCAGGGCAAGCTCAACACCAAGACCCGCACTGTGAAACTGGGCTATGCCCAGCGTGCCGCCGCCCACTTCGGCAGCGCCACCGACATCGCCGAGGCGTCCGCCTGCGGCGAGTCCGCGGTTCGCGCCGCCGCAGCCGGCCAGAGCGGATTTATGGTAAAAATCGTCCGCGAGCAAAACAGCCCCTACAAGTGGAGCACCGCCCTGCAGGACTTGAAGGATATCGCCAACGTGGAGCATTTCGTCCCGCGTGACTGGATCAGTGAAGATGGCTTCCTCCCGAACGAGAAATTTGTGGAATTTGCCCGCCCCCTCATCGAGGGCGAGGTTCGGCCTCCGATGGAAGGTGGTCTGCCCAAGTTCGTCGTTCTCGAGAAAGAACGCCTCGAGAAGCAGCTCCCCGCCCGCGGGTAGCTCCCGTCCCTCGGTTCGGATTTCCTCAAGCCCCGCTTCGGCCCGGAAGCGGGGCTTCTCGTTTTCCACGCGTTTTCAGCCGGGCTCTCAGATTCCCAACCGGCCCGAGATCAGCCGGATGAAGGCGTCCTTGGGATCGACGGCGCCCGCCACCAGGGAGTACGCCTCCCAGAAGTAACTCGACGGAGAGGCGTTCATCTGGTAAAAGTAGTAGATGAACTGGCGGTAACGGCCCACCAACTGCTGAACCCTGGTTCCGTATTCAACCATGGGCAGACCCGTTCCAGAGCGGAACGATTCGAGAATCGCGCGGGACGCCAGGCGCGCTCCCGTCGTCGCCAGGAAGATGCCTGTGGACCAAACAGGATCGATGAAATTGCCCGCGTCGCCCACAAGCATGAAGCCGGGGCCGACAAGGCGGCTCGGGCGGAACGAATAATCCACAATGCATCGCACGTCGGTCACCCGGTTTGCGCCTGAAAGCATTTGCCGGGTGTAGAGGCTCTTCTGGATCGTTGACTCGTAGAATGCCGTCCGTTCACCGGCTGGGGGGCACAGTTCCGACTTTGTGATCAAACCGACGCTGTTCGTGCCATCGTGCAGAGGGATGTTCCAGAACCAGCCCAACTCCGTCGCGTCACAGAAAATGGCATTCGCATCCCGGCCTTCCATGCGGGTGGCATCTCGAAAGTAGGCGAAGATGGCGACATTCCTCAGAAAAGGATCGTATCTGCGAAGCTTGAGCTTGGAGGCGAGCCAGCCGGCTTGTCCCGAGCAGTCCGCCACCATGCGGGCAGTGATTTCAAGTGGCTGGCCATCCTTCCCGGTAGCGACGACCCGTCCACCCGCCAGGCCCGAGCCCTCCCCGGGGACCTCCGAGAATTCGGTCGCCAAAGCGCCCTCAAGCACCTCGGCGCCACTGGCACGAGCGTGATCCAGGAGGATCTTGTCGAAGCGCGAGCGCACCACCTGGTAGGCATAGGTGTAGCGATACCGGTCTTTTGCCTCGTCGAAGTGAAATGTCCAGGGCTCCGGATCGGTTCCCCAGCGAAACACGCCGCCTTCCTTTCGCAGGAACCCTGCGGCATCGACGATCGGGAGCGCGCCCGATTCCTCCAGCACGTCCAGAACCTCAGGCACCAACGACTCGCCAATGTGGTAGCGGGGAAACGCCTCCCGCTCCAGTACGACCACCGACACGCCGGCGCGAGCCAGCAACGCCGCCAACGTCGAGCCCGCCGGTCCGCCACCGACAACCAGCACATCACAACGCTTTGGCTGGCTCATGTCACCTGCTGACTCGGCGAGTGGAGGGGTGCCGGTCGCTCCCTGTGCCGCTGGCAGGAATCCGACCGGGCGGATGCGAGGTTTCTCCGGTTAGGGAGTGATGAGCAATCTTCATGATGTCCTTTAGTGTATCAGGAAGGGGATCCGTGATCAACCCGTAGTTTGCCTCTTTTGTTCCTCCCTTTGCGCAGCGCGCTCCCCAAAATTCATCAGTATGCCGCGTCAAATGAGAGTGGAATACCCGCGGGCCAAAATGATCTGCGACACCGCTGTCACGCGCAGTGGTGGCGGGGAATAGACACCAGCCAGCATTATGATCACGCAATTTGGATTCAAGAATTTCAAAGCTTGGGAAACGTTTGGCCCCGTCCCGTTCGCGCCGCTCACGGTGCTCTTCGGCTCGAACAGTTCGGGCAAGAGCAGCGTTGCCCAGTGCCTGTTGATGCTCAAGTAACCAGCCGAATCGCAGGACCGCAAGATGGTGTTCAATATCGGCAGCGGGAAGACCGCCGTGGACCTGGGCAGCTTCCACGAAATGGTGTTTGAGCACGACGAGACGCGCAAAATCAGCGTCGATTTGGAATGGACGCTGCCCAAACGCCTGGAATTGACCGATAGCCACGCCCAGAAGGATTACGTCGGTGACAGGGTGCGGTTCAGTGCCGAGGTAGGACTGCCGGCAAAAGGTCCGAGCCTGGCCGTTGAGCGACTGGAGTATGTATTTGGCAACACCGATACAGATGGTTTCGCTGTGGGGATGGAGCGGACGAACATCCCAAAGATTCCCTACGAGTTGACGAAGAAGAACTACGATTTCGTGCGGAATATGGGGCGCAAATGGCCTATTACCGACCCGGTGAAGTGCTACGGGTTTCCAGACGAGGTGGTGAACTACTTCGTGGGAATCGGGCCGGGCCAAGAAGGTGCAACTCATCATCGAAAGTCATTCCGAGCACTTCCTCCGGCGGCTCCAACGCCGGATTGCGGAACGGGTCTTTGAACGTGACGAAGTGGCAGCGTATTGTTGCAGCCCGGGGGAGAGCGGCGCGCAACTGGAAGCGTTGGATGTGGACATGCCAAGGTCGTAGCCGATGCCTTCAAACAGCAGATCGAGGAGCACTGGACCCGCCGTCCTGTCGTGCCCAATTGCTTGGCCCATCACTCGCGTGGCAAGGCGGCTTGAATGCTCTCCAGCGAAACGCCTAACACACCCCGGGCGACGGAGTCCAGGGCTTGCGATGGGCCGCTTAGGTGACAAGTGCGATGGACGTGGGTGAGGCTCTTGCGGGGCGCGAGCGCGGCCGCGGGAGAGGAGGATTCCAGCTCGTAGAACGGGCCAAGCGGCTTCGCGCCTGGTGACGGAGGGCCATCGTTATAGCTGTTCGCGGCGTCGCCCCCGTAGGGAGCGTCCTGGATCTTCCATAGTGAATTGACGTAATTGGTCACTCCGGTGGGCTGGGTGAACTGGACTATGGTGAGCACCTGACTATCCGCGTCGTAGCTGCCAAGGACCCCCTTGCTCCGCCTCGGATTGATTCCGATTTTGCTGCGGAACTTGCCATCGGCGCTGAAGAAAACCACCTCGTCCTGGACCACCAACCGGGCCGAAGGAACAGACCCAAAATAGTCCGACGTGACCTTGGATCCCAGTTCGGATTCCGGCCCTTTCCGGATCGGCACGACAATCGTTGTCGTTGGCGAATGGTTGAACATTCCCAGGATCCAAACCGAGAGCAGGCCGCTGTCCTTCCTCCACGCCTGCTTGCCAGCGTTTGTGATTTTGTTGCTTGATTCGTAGGCAACCAGGCTCACGCCTGCCGGCGCTTTAAGACCAAGCCTCTGCCAAACGGTCTTTGAGGAGAGCAGCCGTACCTTCCGCTGAACCTTCAGTTCAAATTGTGTCCCAGAATAGTTCGTCACGGTAAACGCGGCCCGGAACTCTGCCTCGGTGCTGGTCTTTCGCGTTATTCCGTAGGGCACCACGTCAACGGCGGGAGGGGTAAACCAGTGGTCCAGGTCAAACTTTGCCCCCTTGCTGAAAAAGATGGAATACTGACCGCCTTCGGGGCCGAGCCAGAATCGGTCCTCGCCCCCGAAAACATTGATGTGCGGCTGCAAAACCCCACTGGCGATCAGCTCACGGTTGATCCAGCCGAAGCTCCTGCCGGAGTCGCCGTCCGCAGTGCTGGTCATGACGCGACCTTGCCAGGCAGGGGCTAGTGCCACTCCTGCCTGGCCAGACCGGTCACGTAAAACCACCATGGGCGTGTGCTGCCCCAGAAAGCGGATGTCGTCACCAAAGGATGCCGCTTTCAACGGTGTGCCAAGGCCGACCGCCGCGAGCACCGTCAGAGCGGTGATTCCTGTTTGAATTGTCTTCTTCGTACTGTGCATGGTCATGTTCTTCCGGATGCTACTGTCTTTCTTGCCCGATGCCAACTGCGAGCGTTCGTCCTCAGAGCCTGTTTGAAGACCCGCCCGGCCAGGGGACCAGGCCGAGATCGCATCGGATTCATTTCTTCGCCTGCCTTATCGCGTCAGCCTTCTTCTGGAGATCCTCTACCTTGAGAATCGGCTTGGCGGCCTCGGCGGGCGCGGGAGGGCGATTGTGCGTCGCGCCCGGTTTCGCATACCAGAACGTCACCGCCGAATAACCGAGCAGGTTCCACGGGTTGCGGATGTCAGTGCCGAACGAAGACTCCATGTCGAAGCGCAATGCGCGTGTGAACGGAATGGCGTCCAGGCTCCGAGTGCGGGTGCAGATGTTGTAGCCGGTAGTGAAGCCGTCCAGCCCCCCGACACGCGCGTTCGCGAGGAACGGCACGCTGAATTCGTCCTGCCGCGTGGGGACCACGCCGCCCGCCCAGCCGTAGTAATCCTCCGTACCCGTGCCGAAGTGGGTCGGAAAACCCCTATCCCACGCGTCGTCCACATAGATCTTCTCGTCACCTTCGCCCCACCAACTGCCCTGGATGTTGAGGACTGTCCACACATCGCCCACGAACACGCCCTGACCGCGAATATCAATGTAGTTCCAATCCTGAAACGGCGTGCCCGGCACCACGTCGTCCGGGCGCCAGTTCGCATGGAAGTGCATGGAACGTTCGTCCCAATCCCAAGGCGCCACGTCGGCTCGCAGGTCGATCTGGACGGGCTGCGCACCGAGGTTGATAAGCTCAAGCTCGCCCGATTTACGATAGGGCATTACCCATCGGCAGATCATCGTCCCCTCGTCCGTGACGGTGCGCTGCCATGTATGGATGGGATGAAGCGAATCGGCGCTGCAGAAGAAATCGCCCACAGGACACCAGGCCGTTTCTTCTCCGTCAAAGGTCATCGCCAGCACCGTGGAGCGCAGGCTTGCCGGGTCGCTCACAGCGCCAGGCATCCGGAGGGTGAATTGTCGCAAAGCCTCCCGCCCGCTGGGAAGTCTGACTGTAACCCTGGCGCCGGGGCTCATCTTCGCGGCCTTTTTGATGGCCCCTTTGTTCGCCTCCGGCTGCGCGGTTAGGATCCTGCCCACCTGTTCCTGGTCCCGGATCGCCGCCGGGTAACCGGCGCGAGTGAAGCTCTCGACCTTGGTGCCCGCAGGGTAGGCGCGGTAATTGATGATGTTGTAGAACGGCTTCCTTACCATCGTAACCTTGCAGCTCCTGCCAAAGGGAATCGGCGCGTAGGAATCTCCGGCCCGTGCGGTGGGCGTGGCCAGTGGGGGGGCAAAAGTACCCTTGCCGACCACGAGTGTGATGAGCGATTCATCAATGACGGGAGTGTCCGAGCCGTCCAGGTAGATGCGAACGTTGGCGCCCACGCGATCGTTGAAGTCGTAATAGAAGAACGGCGTCCAGATCTTCGTGATGCAGCCGGGGCCTTGATGTTCCATCATCACCCACTCCTGCGTGCCGTTGATCGTCTCGGTGCGAATGAAGCCCACCCCGTCACTGTCGGCGAACCACCCACTGGCGTCCTGATTGGGTTGGTTCCGATTCGTGGATGCGCGATTGTAGCTCGAGGCCTGGAGGCTCAGGTAGTTCGACTGCGGGAACCGGGCGACGGCGTCGGGGTCCGACATCTCCGCCAGCAGGGATCGGACCGTGACGGTCTGCGAATGCGCCAGCGAGGACGCGGCAAACAATGCAGATACCAGTGCGGCGATGCACAGACCGCCTGCGCGACGGAATGGACAACACTCCCGTGGGGTGGAGCGCGTGTGCGGCCCGCTAGGGACAGCGGGCACTACCTCTCTGTGGGTGGGGCGCGGTATCCCTACCGCGCCGTTTTGGACGTTCGGCCGCCTCGGTGGCCCGCCGAGGACAGGAGGCCCTGCCGCCGTTCCCTTCTGCCGGGCTACGGCGACTCGCGCGGTCCATCCGCCAATCCAAACAGTAAAGCGAGGTTTCCTCACAGCGCTTTCAATTGTATCCGGGAGCGTTTTGCTCGCCAGAGTCGATTATCTCAGGTCTTTCAATCCGCCAATCGTCCGATCGAAGTCGATCGCGATAACGACCAGCAGCTCGATCAAGGTGAAGGCGACGTGACGCCCTCGGCTCTTTGAATCTCGAAAAGCGTGTTCGCAAACGCGCCGGGTCAGGGGACCCGGCCCACAGGGGATAGAGGTTCCGCTCGTCTGCTGTAGGCCGCGTGCCCTCATGCGGCGTTCTGACTGCATTTTCAAACAGGATCTAAAACGCATAATCAGACGGATTACCGGCCACGCCGCCTCGACACACGGGGCTGACAAGTCACCGGCGGCGAAAGGTATGTGAATAACCCAGAAACCATAACATGGAATCCGACCCTGGCAACAGGGCACATTTTAGGGGAGCAAGAGCCTGAAACGCATGAGAAGGAGGAAGTGAAGAGCTCTGCGCGCCGTTACTGAAACCGTGGTGGCTGCACGGGTTTTCCTTCGCGCTGGGCCAACTGTTCTCCCGGATCGTAGGTGCCGTAGAACGGCACGTTGGCGTCGAGCCAAAGGTAGATCCGCCGCCGGTCCGTATCGGCCCACCGAACCTGGGTCCGGTGGTTGTCGTCCTCGAGGATGCTGCTGAGCTTGCTGGCGTCGGCGCCGATCTGTCCGGGGTGAGTGGCGATCTGGCTGATGCTTTCTCCGCCCCATTCGTACCACCGCAGGAACGGTCTCAGGTTCTGGTAAGATTGCGTAAACCCTTTGGCGGGCTGATCTGTGAGCGTGAGTTTGCTCTTGCCAGGGCCATCCTGCCCGTCGTGGCACCGCACGCAGTGCTGATTCAAAACCGGTTGTACCAGTAGCGGAAAGCTGAACGGGTGCGATCCTTCGGGGCCGGGCTCCAGTCGCGAGGGCGGTCGGCGCATCGCCAGCGCGGGGCGGCTGGACGACGCACTGCCGGGCGGCTCATGACACCCGATGCAGGCGCGCCGTTCCCCGGGCTGGAGGTAGGTGACGCTGCGCATGCTCTGCACGGCGCGGCCCGCAGCGTCCACGGCTTGGAAGTAGAGGGGTTTGCCGGCTGGGGCGCGGAAGTAGGCGGAGCCATCGGGTTCCACAGGCACGCTGCCGAGCAGCATCCGCGCGTTCTCAGCGTTGGCATGGCCGATCCGGGGGGTGTTCGCCGCATGCAAACCCCCTTTTGGCAGCAACTGAAACACCCTCAGCTCTCGAATCGGGCGATTGGCAGGCATCTCGAACAGGCTTCGCCGCACATCGGAGACCATGAATTCGCCTTCGGCGCCCAGGGTAGGATCCATCGCCGACGCTATCACCGGGGGACGGGCGCGCGGCTTTAGGGGGAGGGGATACATGCAGGAGATGGCCGGGTCTTGGTAAAGCAGTTCCAGGTTGCCGAAGCGGTCGAAATAATACAGCCCGGTGCGAGTGTCCTTGCCTTCGCCGGAGCTCATGCCGGGCAAGGGGTCGAAGCTGAACGAAACGAGCATATGCGATTCCGAGAGCGGCCACGGGCTGTGAAAATAGCTCTTAGGCCACCCGGCCGACTCAGGGAAGCAGATCTCCGGCGTCAGCGCTTCGATGGAGTCGAACACATCCTCTCCGGTTTCCGGGTGGTAGGTTACCCGTCGCGGATCGAGCATCACCAGGGAGCCGCCGACATCGGCATGATGGGCGCCGGCCAGGAACAACAGTTTCTGTGAGCCGGGAATGGGTCGCGGCTGGTAGCAGGCGTTGATGCGCATGGTGTAGTTGCCGAACAGGCTTGCCACGCCGGTGCCATCGGGGTTGCAGGTCCATAGACCGTGGAAGTTCGCCGCCGAGCGATCGACATAGTCCCAGCGGATATAGACCAACCGTCCGTCGTTCATCACGGAGGGATGCCACTCGCAGGTCTCGTGCGCCGACAGCCTGCGGATGTTCCGCCCGTCTGCGTCCATCCGGTGCAGCGTGTAAGTGGCGCACGGTTCCCATGCGTTGTTGCACCGGGCGAACCCTCCGCGCCGGGACGACATGAAGGCTACTCCGCCATCGGGCAGCGGACAGGGATCGAAATCATCCTCCACTCCGCTGGTGAGTTGGCGGAGGTTGGAGCCATCCGCCGCCATGGCGTAAATGTGAAAGGATTTGCGCTCAGCCGAGGTGAACGCCGGCTTCTTCTCCGAGCGCTCTGAAAACGCGAAACAGAGGGTTTGCGAGTCGTGGGAGAGAGCGAGCGTCGTGAAGTTGCCCTTGGGCAACCGGCCCGCGATGAGCTCTCGCGTCTTGAGGGAATAGCCTGGCTCTTCCAGGACATGGATTCCTCCTCCTCCAGCGACATTCCCGTAATCGTAGAAGTAGCCCATGTATTCATGCAGCATCTGGCAGATGAACCGGTTCCGCGTCATGAAGACAAGCGGCTGTCCGGTGATGTCGGGGTCGCGCAACGCAAGGCTTCGGGTTAACCAGCGGGTCCGCTGGTAAAGCGTGAGGCGCGCGGCTGTGTCCAGTCTCGAAGCCTCGGCTGAGCGGCGGCGAAGTTCGGCCACCATGGTCTTGTCGGCCGTGGATGCGGGGGAGCTCGGCGGTCGCCCACCCGAAAGGTGCTGCAAGAGCTTTTCAGCCCGATCCACGGCAGCCGTGATGGCTTCGGCCGCATCGGGCGTACGACCCCAGCGCTCTTCCTGGCGGACCCAATCCTCCTCCACAGCGCGCCGCATCCCGGCGTCAGGCGACGCGAGGTCCGCGGCGGGCAGGGCATTGGAAAAGCCCAAGAAACAGGCGGCCAAGGCGGGCAGACCCAGGATTGACTTTGCGGCACCCATAGGCGACGACGGATTGCGGTGCCATCGTAGCGCCTGATCGGGCGGGGGGAAGCGAAAACAAGTCTCAGACTCTATGGCCCTCAGGCTCTTCCTCTCATTCTGCGTGCCTCTGTTCCTCTGTGGTGTATCTCCTCTGCCTTTCAGAGATCTGCTCTCTGTCGGCGCGGTTACCAATCCGGGCATTTCTTCCGCTGGCTGGTATCTTTCCGGCCACGCCGGCGCTGGCGTTCGGGATCGGGCAACTGCTCCTTTTCGTCGGCGAGATTATCGATCTCCTTAAGTCGGATCGCTCAATCCTCGATCGAAAAAGCCCACGAATTCTTGCTAGTAATCAGGGCGGTTTCCGCGTAGGAGTCGGCGAGTCAAGCGTGGCGCAATCCGAGTCAGCAGGAAGTAACGGGATCGCTTTGCGCAACATGGCTGTGGGTCTCGTCAGGAACCGCGACTCTTGTTTGTTACGTCTCGATGTTGTGTGGTGAGTTTTCGGCATGGGGCTGGATCGCGGTTTAGATCGGTGGGCGGGAGCAAGGGTTCCGACGAAGGCAACACTCATGGGTTCGGCATGCCTGAATGAAGAACGGATTACTTTGCCATTTATGAGATCAATCCATCACGCTTCGAGTTATCTGCTCCACCAGGCCCAATCCATTTTGGCTCGGGCCTGACAAACATCGCTATTGGCAACAGCGTGAGCTGGGCGGACGGGTTGGCGTTCGGCGACTGCACCGGCTTGACGAGCATCACCCTGCCCAAGAGCGTGACTGTCCTCGGGGCTTATGCGTTCTATGGGTGCACCGAGCTGGCCAGCGTATTTCAAAGTGCCCCTCCAACACTGCAGCCGCCATGTTGTGAACCGGCGTGGGACACGTTGTTTTGGAAGTCTAATCGAGTTGTCGTTTATCACCTTGCTGCCGCCACAGGCTGGGGATCGACCTTTGGCGGACGCCCAACGGCGATATGGGTGCAACCTCCCTCGTATAGCCAGTGGGCGGCGACTTCTGGCCTTGTCGCAAAATTCCCGAACGCCAGCGCCGAGCAGGATGACCCGGATCAGGATGGGCTGACGAATATCCAGGAGATGACCGCCGGCACAGATCCCACCGACCCGAGATCCGCGCTGGTCTTTGAACCCGCGGCCCGACTCGGCGATCTGAGCGATGAGGACAAGACGACCCTCGGCTCGGGCGAATTCGCGATCTACTTCCAATGCATCCCCGGCACGACCTATGAAATCCTGAGCACGGAGGCCCTGGGCAGTTCCTGGACCACGGCGGTTTCTGTCACCGCCACCACCACGCAAAAGCGAGTCCGGCTCAGCAGGCCCGCTGTCCAGCGTTTCTATCGCGTGGTGATTCAGTGAGACAGGGAACCTAATGAACCACAGAGGCACGGAGACACAGAGGAGAAGGAGATGAAGGCCCTACGCGAAGACGCGAAGACATGGCGCGGCGAAGCCGCAACCAAAGGGGCCTGGGCAAGTTCATGAGTCCACAGTCCAGTGGAAGGCCGCTTGTGCGCCGCGCGCTGCAGAGCTCCTGACTTGAACGCAAAGACGCAAGGACGCTAAGCCGCAACAAA
>ORJL011396678.1_pt1 | contig 13547 bp, 10 predicted proteins | sample 1779941 | NCBI WGS metagenome assembly ORJL01 (sample SAMEA104232317, study PRJEB22302) | groundwater metagenome | biome: forest; feature: aquifer; material: groundwater | place: USA | collected 2011-08-07 | depth 5.8 m
CGACGAAACCCGTCCGTGAACCCCTGGCAATGGTCAGATCGATTCCTTCGAACACCCAGGGCGTGGAGTCGGAGTAGCGAAAGCGAACGTTGTCGAGTACGATGTCGTGCTTGAGCGGCTGCGGCTCTGCCCTTGGTAGGTTCGCGTCGGCTGGTAGCGGTTGATCGAGCAGCTGCAACACATCGACGAGCGACCCTCGACTGCCGGCCACGACCGACCAGTTGCCGTACAGTTGCTGCAGAATCGGCAGCAGCCGCTGGGCGCCGAACGCCAGGGCGCCGAGCACCGGCAGCACCGTGACGAGGGCGGTGCCTCGCGAGCTGACGGCCAACGCAAACAACGCCACCATCGTCATCGCCAGCGACTCCATGGCAAATCGAGGCGCCTGGTTGATGTACATGTTTTCACCAGTGGCGATCCGCAGGCGCTGGACGGCGCGATCGTAGTCACGGCAGTAGACGTGTTGCGCACCGTCGAGGAGCACGTCGCGAATCGCGCCCAGCCCTTCCTGAAGCGATTTCACCACGGTCGTCTGTTCGCGGGCGATCAAGACGCTGTTCAGCGCCAGCCGATCGCGCGTCTGCCAGGCAATGACCCCGTAGGCGACGCCAAAAATGACCAGCGCGCCCGAGGCGATGGTCGGCTCAATGGCGACAAGCGCGGCGAGGATCGCCACGAAGATCGCGGCGGATGTCACAATCATGACCAATGACATCAGCACGCCCGCGGCAGTGCCCACCTTCTGGGTGATGCCGGCGATGACCTCGCTGGTATTGCGCGAGACATGCACGGGGTAGGGCTGAAACAGCGTGCGCCGGTAGACCTCGATGCTGAGATCGGTGCCGGTCAGGTTGGCGACCCGGATGCTGGCCCAGAGCAGGACCAGCCGCAACGCCCCGGCAACGACCGCCGCCGCTGCGAATGCGACGGTGACGAAAACCACGGGGTTCGCCGGCGCGGCCACGCCCACGCTCCCCAGCATTCGCATCAGCCACGCGTCGTCGGCAAAGGCCTGTCGCGGATCGGCCAGGACGCCGATCAGCGGCACGACAGCCCCAAGGCTGGCCACTTCCGCGATCGATGTCAAAATCGTCAGGGCGAAAAGGCCCGCAAACTGGTAGCGTCGGCGCCGGCCAACATGCCGGAACAGTTGCAGTAGCAGGGACAGCGTCCCGCTTCGCGTCGGCGACACGGCTTCAGGCACCAGCTTGCGTGCGTGCGTTCTTCTGGTAGTAGTCGCTGTACTCCGGCCGGTAGTACTGCGAGTAGTAATAGGGGTTGTGCTGGATGTCGACACGGTTCAGGATGGCACCGACGATGCGGCCGCGGGCGTTGTGAATCTGTTCGATGGCCCGTCGCGCCGCGTGTCGGCTGGTCATTTCGGATCCGATCACGAACACGACGCCGTTGGTCAGGTGCGCGATCACGGAGGAGTCGGTCACGGCCATGACCGGCGGGCTGTCGATGATGACCCAGTCAAAGTGCTGCGTCAACGAGCCAAGGAAGTCCTTGAAGCGCTTGGAGCCCAGTAACTCTGCCGGGTTGGGGGGATAGACGCCGGCCGGCATGATCCACAGGCCCGGGAGCGCGGTCTTGAGAACCGACTCGGAGGCTTTCGCCTTCCCAACCAGCACGTTCGACAACCCCGGCTCCTGGTTGCGACCGAACAGCTCATGCACGCGAGGCTTGCGCATGTCACCGTCGATCAGCAGGACACGCTGGCCGGCTTGCGCCAACACTTCGGCGAGATTTGCGGCAACCACGGTCTTGCCTTCTCCCGGCCCTGTGCTGGTGACCACGATGCTGCGGCAACCCTCTTCCGCCGAGGAGAAAATGAGGTTGGATCGCGCCGCGCGGAAACTCTCGAAGAACTGTGCCGGGACGCCGTGGCTGACGAGGGGCTTGAGAATGCTCTTGTCAAACAGGGCGGGCACCATCCCGAGAAACGCCAGCCCCAGATGGCGCCCGACATCGTCCGGGCTCTTGATGCGGTTGTCGAGGTACTCGAAGGCGAACGCCAGGCCAAGGGCCAGGGTCAGGCCGCCGAAGAACGCAAACAGCAGGTTATTGCGCGGATTCGGCCGGGCCGGTGAGCGGGGTACTTCGGCCTGGTCCACGACGCGAATGTTGCTGGACCGAAGCTCACCGGCAATCCCGGTTTCCCTCGTTCGCTGCATCAGGCTCTCGAAAATCTGCCGATTCGACGCGGCATCCCTGGCGAGAACCCCGTACTCGATGCCCTTTCGATTGAGTGACAGCGCTTCGCGCTTCTGGACGTCGAGCGCGTTCACGAGCGCCTGCTCCTGTGCCTGCGCCTGCTGAAAATCGTTCCGCCTCGACTCCACGACCTTCGCGGTCTCGCCCTGGATTCGTGCCTCGGCGGCCTCCATGGCCAGCGTGACCTTCACCATCTCTGGATGGCGGGCACCGAGTTTGTCTGACAGCTGTGCCTGCTGTCTCTGGAGATCGGCCAGGAGCGTTTTCTGCTGCTGGATGAAGCCGTTCGAGAGAATGGCGGGGTGCGTTTCGAGGGCCGCGCGGTCTTTTTGCAGGGCGCGGATCTGAGCATGCGCGCCTTCCTTCTGCATTCGATCGGTCTTGGCACGGGTGACGGCGGCGTTCAGATCCGTGAGCTTCTGGACGACGATGTTCTGGCTGTCTTCCTGGGGCACGGCGTCGGTCCGCTCGCGATAGCGCTGCAGGGCCTGTTCGCTCGCGTCCACCTTCTTGCGCTGCTCCGCCAGACGCTCGCCGAGCCAGTCGGTGGCCTCTTTGGACGAGGTGTACTGGAACTCCAAGTTCTGCTCGATGTAGGCGCGGGCGAGACCGTTCGCGATTTGGGTGGCAAAAATCGGGTCGGTCGATTCGAACCTCACGTCCACCAACCGGCTGGAGCGCACGGGCGCCACCGTCAGGCCGCCGAGAAAGCGATCGAGAATCGATGACTGTCGAGACGTTTCGGCGGCGCTCGCAGGCTCAATGGCCTTGGGCTTTTCGAGAAAGCTCAGCACCCAGTTCACCGGGGCGTTCACCACTTTGCCGACGCTCAGCGAATTGTCCGGTGCGGGATTGAAGTGCGGATGTTCCCAGAGGCCGAGACCGTCGATTGTGCGGCGGGCGAGAGCGCGGCTTTGCAGGATCTTGTACTGCGTCTGATAGTAGTCGTCGGTCAACTGGTTCTGCTCGATGGCTTCCTTGAAGCTGACCACGTTCGAGTCTTCCTTCTCGATCAGAACCTGGGTGGTCGCCTCGTAGACACGCGTGGCCGTAAACGTGTAGACCACGACACTGACGAAAACCAACGAGAACGCGGTCAGCGCCGACCAGCGACGCTTGTAGAGAATCTTGACGTAGTCAAGGATGTGGATGTCGTCAACACCGGTCACGTCGTCGTAGTGGTGGTAGGGCTGCGAGGGCGGGCGAACCGCCTGAATTGGCGGTCCCTCCAGCCGGAGATGTGACGGCGGTGCCGCTTCCGCGTCCAGGTCGGGAAATTGTTCGCTCATGTCACGCCTTTGTGTTGCAGGGAAGCCTGGGCCATCAAAAGAACCGTTCGGGTACGATCAGGGTGTCGCCGGGACGGACCAGGTCGCCCAGCTTGACGGGGATCTCGACTCGCTTCCCGTTCACAAGCCTGACGATGCGGACGCGGCCGACCGCGCCCCGGTCGGTCACGCCGCCGGCCAGCGACAGCGCCTGCAGGACCGTGGTGTTACGCTGAATTGAGAAGGCGCCCGGGGTCTTGACCTGCCCAAACACATAGATGGTCTCGGCTCGCGGCACGAAAATCGTGTCGCCGTCCTTCAACGCGACATTCTGGCTGAGCGCGCCACTTTGCAGCGCCTTCAAGTCCACGGTCGTGACATCGGTGTCGTCAGCATTCGGGAGGACCGGAGCGTCGGCACGCTTCCCGTCTTTGACGCGCACAATGAGCGCTTCACCGGAGGCACTCGACAGCGTCGATCCGGCACGAGCTATGGCCTCAATCAGCGCCATGTCTCCAGTCAATGAATAGGTGCCCGGGGTTCGGACTTCGCCAAGGATATGGACCTTCTGGCTTCGGTACTGTTCGATGCCCACTGACACCTGCGGGTCCTTGAAGAACCCGTCCTTGAGCTTGTTCCTGAGAACGGTCTCCATCTCGCGAAGCGTGAGGCCGCCGGCACTGATGCGGCCGATGAGCGGGAATGTGAACGTTCCGTCGGAGTCGATCGGGAACTTGCCGCCGAGATCCGCCTGGTCGAAGACGGCAATGGTCAAAACGTCTTGCGGCCCGATGATGTAGTTGGTGGGCGGCAGAGGCTGTGCGGAGACCACGGCCACGGCGCCAAGTAGCAGCGCGACGAGAATTCCTGATTTAGTAGCCATAGCTCACGGACAGTCCAGCCATCATGCCGCGGTAGTTGTTCGTTGGTATCGGTGATTGCCGGTGTTCCTGAAAGACATTGAAACCGGCGTGAACGTCGGCGCGCAGTTGATAGCCAATTCCGCCTCCGACGTGGTCGACATAGTCGCGACGCTCCTCGCCATTCGGGAGGGGCGTTCCCTTGTATGCCAGCACGTTGCGGCCACCCGTTGCCTGAAAATCCCAACGCCCGACAATTCGCTGAGTAATGGTCACGAGATAGCCGGTTTGCAAGTAGTAGGGATTCGCCACGTCGTAGGAATACTGAATGTCCCGGTTGGCGGTCAGGTTGAAACGGGTTTGCGAGGGGGCTGTGTACGACACACCGATGTCCGCCGTCAACCCGCGAAAGCTCGGTTGCGTGCCGCCCTCGGCGGCAGCCAGGCTGCGAAAGCCAACCACGGCCCGCCCGCGAATGAGTGCGAACTGGCCGAGATCGAACCCGAGGGTATAGTGCCCGCTGTTCGAGTTTCTGGCGGTCGTGAATTCGAATCGTTCTTCCTGCCTCGACGCGACCAGAGTCACGGTGGTCAGCGGGGTCAACGCCTGCCGAAAACTGAGACTGACCGTGTCGCTCTTGCGGTTGAGCGCCTCGTCCAACGGTTGGCCGGCATAAACCTGGCCGTCGTCGTAAACCGTGCTTTGAGCCCCGTATCCCACGATCAGGAAGCTCTTGCTCGCGAGCCGAAAGTCCACACCGGCCTTCAGATCGTCTTCGAACCGTTTCGCCCGCAGGTCGATCTCGAACCCCGGTCTCTGTCTGGTGTCCAGCACTCGAAACGATGCCCAGGGCCGAAGGCGGTTGAACCGATACTGGTAGTTTCCTTCTGCGGCGCTGTTCACTGAACCTTGTTCGGTGTATTTCGCGTAGTAAACAAAATCGAGCCGCCCCTCCAAGCTGAGGAGCCCTCGACCCGTGCGCAGCCATAGACCCAGGCCCGGCGACGTAGTCGTTGTGAACGCGCTTTGTGGATTGACAGGCGAATTGAATACGTTGGTGTCGACGCCGACGTTGGTGACGGAGATTCGCGGTGCCACTCCCAACACGCCAATGCGGAACGGTGCCGTCTCGACGGGGTCGACGGGGGGAGCCTGCTGGGCCAACGCCGGGTTCAAGGTAAGCACGGCAAAGAGACCTGCCAGCACTAGTGCACGGGACATCAAGGTCAGAGGATGGATTCTATCGGGGATCGGGCGCGGGCTTCCATGGTCTGTCGCCATTCTCGCATTCGAACAGACCTTCGGCCTCTGACTTACAGGCAATGCCCAAGACGGCCCTGGAAGTCCTCTCGATTCCTGCGAGACGGCCGGCATTGCACGGTTTTTCTTGGCGTCCCTGGAGTACGGCGCGAGCAGGTGAATTCTACCGCGCTTCTGGGGTCGCCGGGGGAGGGGGGATTTCGGGATTTCGGGATGTTATCCCTTGGTCCGGGCCTCGATTCGGTCGATGCAGGCCAGCAACCACGTCTGATGCACGGTCTCAACCACGTTGTAGTTAGCGCTGCCCGCCCACAGATTCTGATCGCCCAGCCCGCGGAGTGGATTGGTGGCGTCAAACCCTGACAGGGTCACCACGGTCAGCCCGCGATCCCGGGCCACGCGCGCCGCGTTGACGACGTTCTGGGACTGCCCGCTGCTGCTGATGAGTACAGCCACGTCGCCGGCGTCGCCGTACGACTCGATCGCCTTCGCCAACCAGTGCTCGTAGCCATAGTCGTTGGCGAAGCAGGTAATCAGGTCCGATTCATTGAAACACACCGCGCGGACACGAACCGTCTTCGTCAAGTCGACCGAGACATGGCTGGCGATCGCCGCGCTCCCGCCGTTGCCGGCCACAATCACCTTCCGGTTCCGTTCCCGTGTCTCGACGAGCGTGTCGCACAGGACTGCGAGCGACTGCGGCGTCGCATCGCCCAGCCGTTCGCGAATCTCGTCGTAGAAACGTGTGAAGAACTTGACCTCAGCGCTCATTGATTCTCCGCCTCGATCTCACTCGGGTGTGACGTCGACAGGGGTAAAGTCTACTTCGGGGAGCCCTTCCCGGTCGGCCGGAATACTGGCAACTCCAGGCGGCTGGGGTGCAGAGTGTCGCGGTGCACCCGGTAGACCGGCGGCACGGCCGGGGACGGTTGCGAGAAGTTGGCGGCATCGTGACCGGCCAGAGCAAGCCGAATCCGATGGCCGGCGGCAAACTGGTACGACGTCGGCAGCAAGTCGAACATCACTTCGGTGACCTGGCCCGGCACCATGTCGCGCGCATCGGCCCGTCGAAAGCTGCGAACCGGGGTGAGATCGTTCGGCCCAAGCGTGGCCTGGCGATGGATCAGCCGCAGCTGGCCGTCGGTGACATAGGTGACGCGGCCGTTGGGCGCGACATCCTCCAGGTAGGCAAACACGGCGCCGTCGGTCGCGTCGGACGCCACAAAGAGCCGCACGCGCGGGTGCCCGGTGACCTCGAGCGCCTGCGGAAGCACCGGAGTGGTGTAGGTCAGCATCCCCGTTTCAAGCCGGCGGCGGTCGCCGTAACCCCGCCGCGCGCTGGTCCCCACCACCAGGCCCCACCGCGACCCGGGCGGACTGGCCTGCGCCGGATCCACCTGGTAGGTGTCGTCCGCTTCGGCGGCGGTGGCCGGCGTGGCCGTCATCGCGCGATCCGCGTCCAGGTACCAGGACTGCCACGTAGCGCCAGGCGGCGGCCAGGTGCTGCTGCCGCGCCACTCTTCGCGGCCCACCCCCATCGTGTAGTACTGCACCGGCGCCTCGCGACTGAGGCCGGCATCAATCCCGCGGAGGTGCAGGTCGAAGAAACGAATCACTTCGGCCGCGTGGTCGAACGGACGCTGATATCGCTTCGCAAAAGGACTGGCGTTGAACTCGCCGCCGTGGAACCACGGCCCGAGGCGCAGCCGGCCGCCCTGATTTGCCAGCTCCAGGTAGCCACGAATCTGTCCGCGCACGATCGCCCCGTCAAACCAGCCGCTGTAGAAGTAGATCGGCACACCACTGGGCGTCGTCGTGTGCGGACTGAAGTTTTCGATCGTCACCGGCAGCGGCGGCGTCAGCGGATCGTTCTTGTAGACCACCGGACTCAGCAGGTCGAACGCGTTGACGTTCCTCATATGCTGCGCAATGGCGGGCTCGAGCTCGGCTTGGTTGACCGGGCGCACGCTCCTGAACGCCAACCCCGTCGACCAGCCGAACACGTCGGGAAAGCGGTTACGATCGAACGACTCGATCAGTCGCGACCACGCCGACAGGTACGGATGGCTCTGCACGCCGCCCGGCAACCAGATGTCTTCGTACATGTCCCAGCCACTGAAGCGCGGCACCACCGCCTTGAGCGCCGGGTGGCGATTGCCCAGCAGCATCATGGCCATGGACCCGTTGTACGACGCGCCGGTCGTGCCCACCGCGCCTGACGCCCAGGGCTGCTTGACGATCCAGTCGATCACCTCGGCCCCGTCTTGCACTTCAACCTGCGACAACGGATAGTCATGATGACCGAAGGAGGCGCCGGCGCCGCGGATATCCACGTCAACCCACGAGTAGCCTGCCTCGACCATCGGCTCGCGCAGATCCAGTTCGGTAATCGGGATCACCCCGAACCCGGCGAACGGCTTCCATAAGCTACGCGCCGCGACCGAGCGGTAGTAGCGCGACATGTGCAGGATGGTGGCGGTGCGTTCACCCGGCGCCAGCCCTTCGGGCGTGTGGACGTCGACCGCCAGTTTCACGCCGTCACGCATGGTCACAAACTCGGACCAGGCCCGCGTCGACTTGAACGTCCGCGTCGTCTGCGCGGCAGGACTGCCAATTAGGAACAACAACAGTGAACAGGAGGTCAAGAGACAAAGAGAAGTTCTTCTCTTCATCTCTTTATCTCTTGTGATCATCTGGCTGGCCGTCTTCGTTGGCATCGATGAAGGTGTCCATCAGGATGCCCTCTTCGTAGGTCATCCACCGATCGACCTTGCCGTTGCCGTCGGTGTCAAGGTCGACACGAACCAGTTGCCCTTTGACGTACTGCTCCCAGCGATCGATCCGGCCGTCACGCTTGGTGGAAACTCCGACCCGCGCGGTCTCGGCCTTGAGGTCGCGAATGGCCCACGCGTCGATCACCCCATCGTTACGGGTCGAGAACGCCAGCCGCGCGCCGCGGTCGACCAACTGCTCGACAGCAGGACCAATCGCGGCACCACTCAGGTCGGTTCGCTGCACCTCCATGCCATCGGTGAGCAGCCGGCGGATGCGCAAGCCCGCTTTGGTGGTGGTTTCGTGCATCAGTTGATAGTGACGGGTCTGCGGATTCCACTCGCGGTGGAAGCCGGTGAGGATCGGGCCGCCGTACAGGCCGACGGTGCGATAGGTCTGGACGCCCGCTGCCACCGCAGCCACGAGTCCGGTGATGAACACCATCAGCGACAGCGACTTCATTGCCTGACCTGCCCGTCGCAACGAATCGCCTGGTCAACCCACAACCAGGGCCGCAGCAGTCCCGTGAGTTGATCGCACCAGCGGCGCCCCTGTTCACCGCGACCGTCCTCGTCGTACAACGTCCAAAGGCGCTGCCATGCCACCGCGAGGTCTGGTTTCGCCCGCACCGCTGCCTGCAGGTAGCGTTCGCGGTCTGGTGAAGAGGATGACAGTAAGGCCAGGTACAAGGCCGACGTGTAGCTGTGGTGGTCGGCGTCGAGCGCCTGCGATAGCCAGGCTCGCGCCTGATCCGGTTGATTGTTCAGGAAGTAATGGGTGCCCATCACCTCGAGGGCCAGCGGCTCCCGCGAATTGAGCGACAGTGCCTTGCGCGCCATCGGCACGGCGGCGTCCGGCCGCTCGCCAAACACCAGCATGTTGGCCTGTTCGGCGAGCGCGCGTGCCTCGGAGATGGACTGCGGCTGGGTCCGGCTAGCCGCCTTCGCCAAGGCTTCGGCGCCCAAGAAGCCGGACACTACATTGACGTCGCCGGGTGATGGCATCGAAACTTCGCGAAGGTGTCCTTCGGTCACGTAGGCACGAAGGGCGGCGTCGAGTTGCGGCGTCCACTGCCGATCGGATGGCGCGAACGACAGCGGCGCGGTCGAGGTTCCACCAAGCAGGAGGTAGTGCACCATGGCCCACGACTGCGCGTAGAACATCGACACCCGGGCCGGGTCGGCCGCCAGTTTTCCGCGTTGGTGTTGCCGCATGTCGTCCAGCGGCAGCCACGTGCGCGTCCGCAAGAGCTTCAGGTGACGCGCGGGCGGGCGGCCAATCACGACTCGCGGGCCGGCGACAACGAGCGCGCCCCAGAACTCCGACAGCCCTTCATCCAGCCAGGCGGGCGCCTGGGGCACCTGCGCCGCGGTCAGCAGGTGCACGTACTCGTGCAGCAACAACGGGAACTGCTGAGCGATCGGGATGTCTATGCGAACGGCGATGAAGGCGGCGTGTGGCCCGGTGTACGAGGCCCCGTGGGGCCGCACGCCGCGGCGCTCCCAGTACTGTGGCACCAGCTCCCGCAGCGACCCCTCGTTCTTCACCGCAATCGCGCGCACCGGCGGCGACTCGACGGCCGCCACCTGTTGCATCACCGCCCGCGCCCTCGTCAAGGCATCGAGCAGTCGGACCGCGGCGGATGCATCGTGGCTGATGGCGACCGCGGCATCGTTCGTGGCCATGAACCACTGGGTCCGGCTAAAGCCGGACACCACATTGGCGCTTGCGACCACCAGCGACAACAGCGCGACGGCTCGCGTGTTACTCGGCATGCCGTTCAAGGCTGGGCACTCGAGGGCGCGGGTGGTGGATGGCAATCGCCAGCAGTGTCGCAAACAGCGCCGCGGCGCCCGACATCTGCAGCGTGAACTCCACCGTTGACTGAAGCGCCATGGCGAGCAGCCCCGTGACGGCGCCGACACGCACCCAGTAAGTGCGCGTATCGTCGGCCCCCTCGCGGAAGCGGCGGCGGACTTCGACCGCCAGGCTCGCGATCAGGAGCAGCGCGGGAATGCCAATCAGCCAGCCCCCTTCGACCGCCAACTGAAGGTAGTCGTTGTGAGCCTCGATGTACCAGGACCCGTCGGAGGCGGTCTGGTAATGCAGCATGGAGACGCCATAGGTATTGAAGCCAGTCCCCGTGATCCAGAAATCGCGCAAGATCCGCCAGGAGTCCCGCCACGTTGCCAGCCTGGCGTCCCCGCTTACCGAAGACCTCAAGGCAAAACGTGACATGACCGCAGACCCGCTGGTGAAGAGCGCAATCAGGGCGACGGCGACCAGACCAATGGTGGCAACGCCCCGCCTGGCGTTCGACGACTGCCTGCGGCCACTTAACAGCGCGAGCGCGGTTAACGCCAACAGTAGCGCGATGGCACCGGATCGCGACTGCGTCGCCAGAACCGCGATGGCCATAATCACGGCCGCGAGCAGCAGCGATACCGCGACGTTGGCCTGCTTCGAAGAGAACCAGATCACGCGGTTGCGCCAACCGGGCGCCACGCCGCGCATGCCGCGCGCCACGTCGCCGGCCACCAGCCCGAGTGTCAGCGACAACACCATGACCAGCCAGCCGGCCTGATGGTTGCGATTCACGAATGGCGCCGACCGGGTACTAAACTGGATAGGAACGTACCAGCCATACTGGATCGGGGTACCGCTGGCCAGCTGGTAGATTCCCAGGAGCGCGACCACTGCGCCCAGGACGATCACCATCCGGGTGATGCCAGAGACACCAACCGCTGACAGTCCGTGGCTGGCGCCAATCAGATAGAGCGCCAACGCGGCCGCGAAGCCAAGACCCCACCAGGTGCGGCCGGGAGCAATCGACAGGGGACGTGGCGCGCCTGCGACCACGGTTGACACCAACTCCGGATCGCGCCGGTCCGCGGTGGCGAGAAGCTTCTCAAACTCCGCGACATCGTGAGACGGGCTCAGCCTGGTGACTGCGGATTCTGGCAGCGGCACCAGTTGCACACCGATCGCCGCGAGGAACAGGCCTAGCGCCAGAAGCACCGGCCGGTGCTGGAGTCTGCGCTCGCGTCTCTCGAGAAATCCCAGAATCCCCGTGGTGGCGGCGAACACCGCAACCGGAGCGGCCGCCCACGACGGCCAGCCGCCGATGGCCAGTGCTCCCCAGGCCAGCAACAGGATGACGGAAATTGGGAACAGCCGCACCGGCCGATCCTACACGGCCTCTATGCTCGGTGGAAAAGATGGAGCGGTAAGAAACCTAACTCGCAGGCCTCGTCGGAATGAAACCAAAAAGGGGGGGTGCAGGGGGTTGTCCAGGAGCGGGCGGCGGTTGAGGAAACTGTGCATTCAACGTATCGAGATAGACCTGAGCTGCGGCCTGACTCTCGAACACCTTCGCCGCATCGTCGCCGGCTGCATTCTGGACGACGATATTGCCAGCGACGACCGATACGGTTGCAACCACCGTCCCGAGGAGCGGGCCGGCGAGGATGGCGATCACGCCCGGAGACGCCGTGGCCACACTCGGGAGCACGATCAGGGCGCTTGCGGCTTGGCCCGACGTCACCAACACGCGCACACCGGTCGGCTGACCGTTGACGTTTGTCCGCACCACGTAGTTACCGGCCGGCAGTCCCGGAAAGCTGAAATGGCCGTCGGTCATGCTGATCGTGGTTGCCACGACGAGACGGTCGCTCACCAGTTCGACGAGCATCCCGATAGCACCGCGACCCCCGGTATCAACGACTTGACCACGCAACGTCGAAGTCGGTGCCTGGGCGACGGCGACAATCGGTGCGCCAAATGTGAGCGTGATAGCGGAAAGCAAAACCGCAAGTGATTTACGCATGGCCATCAGTTCCTTGGATCCCGTCAATACACGGACCTTGGGCAACAGGCTGTCACGATGGACCACGGAGGTCAAGCGAAAATAAAGCGTAAGCTTGCCTGAGCGGTCGTGGCGGGCTGATCCGGCGTATACTGCTCCGCTGTAAGCCTCTTCGGAAAGGTTGAGACGATGAAGATTGTCCGTGCCTCATTGCTGTTCCTGTTTGTACTCGCCGCGTCGGTGGACGTGGCCTTCGCGCAGGACGACCCTGCGTTTGCCGTTATGGCCGGGTTCAACCATTCATATTTCGCCACCAGCCCGAGCGGCGAGACCAACGCGAAGGAGGGCGTGCTGATTGGGGCCTTTGCCGTGCTGAGGCGGGACAAGGCTCTGAAACTGCAGCCCGAAATCCAGTTTTCTCAGCGGCGCGTGGAGGTGATCTACGGCGGGCAGCCCACGACCTATGCCACTAACTATGTGAACCTCTCGTTCCTGTTGCGTACCAAGATGTTCAAGGGTATTTACTCGACCACCGGCCCGCAGTTTTCGATACCGGTGAGGGCCAGTCTCAAGGTCAGCGGTGCGACCGCTGACATCAAGGACAACATCGCGGACGACTTCAGTTTGGTGGTCGGTTTCGGCCGCCAGTTTGGCCGCATTGGCATTGAAGGACGCTGGGACTCGGGTCTGAAACAGGTCGAAGAGATTCCACTCGGTGGTTTCGTCAAACGCAACCGCGCCATCACGTTCATCGGCATCATCGGGCTCTAAAGAACGCGGTGTCCTGTAGCCAGTAATTGACTGGCCGGGTCAGGAACTCGTCCAGCGATACTCCGTCCCCTCCGACGATCAGCGTCCGCTTCGGCTTGAACGCCGCCGCGAATGCAGCGAGACCGGGAAACGCGTCGGGTGTTCGACCGCTCTTCACTTCGATGGCGACGACGGTGCGGCCGGCACGGATCACGAAATCCACTTCGCGGTTGCCTTCACGCCAGTAGAACAGCTCGCACACGCCGCCCGCGGCGGCATTCGCCAGGTGCGCGCCCACGGCCGACTCGACCAGCCGGCCGCGGAACTCCCGGTCGGCTGTGACCTCGGTCGGTGAGAGGCCGGACACGGCCGTCATCAAGGCGGTGTTCAGCACCTGCAGTTTGGGACTGGACGCGCGTTGACGGACGACGCGCGCCGCATACTTCGGCACCCCCGTGAGCATGCCGGCGCCAGCCAGTAACTCAAGGTAGTGCGCCAGCGTCGTCGTGTTGCCGGCGTCCTGCAACTGGCCAATCATCTTGGTGTACGACAGCACCTGTCCGGAATAGCGGCATCCGAGCTCGAAGAGCCGGCGCAGCAGGACGGGCTTGTCGA
>ORJL011240881.1_pt1 | contig 13544 bp, 9 predicted proteins | sample 1779941 | NCBI WGS metagenome assembly ORJL01 (sample SAMEA104232317, study PRJEB22302) | groundwater metagenome | biome: forest; feature: aquifer; material: groundwater | place: USA | collected 2011-08-07 | depth 5.8 m
CACCCGCGACCGCATCATCAAACCGGAAGACATACAAACCGCCCCGCCGCCCATGCGCCGCCCCGACTGGCTGAAGGTGCGCGCCCCCAGCGGCGAGACGTACGAATGGCTGCGTGGGCTGATGCGCTCGAAGACGCTGCACACGGTATGCGAAGAGGCCATGTGCCCCAACCTGGGCGAGTGCTGGGGCGCCGGCACGGCCACTTTTTTGATGATGGGCGACGTGTGCACCCGCACCTGCGGCTTCTGCGACATCAAACACGGCCGCCCCTCGCCGCTGGATTTTGCCGAGCCGGAGCGCGTGGCGCAGGCGGTGAAAGCCATGAACCTGCGGCATGCGGTGATCACCAGCGTGAACCGCGACGAGCGCAAAGACGGCGGCGCGCCAATTTTTGCCATGGTCATCCGCCGCATCCGCGAAATTCATCCCGGCTGTTCCATCGAGGTGCTCATTCCCGACTTCAAGGGCAGCCTTGACGCGCTGAAAATTGTGATGGAGGCCCGCCCGGAGATTTTGAACCACAACGTGGAGACGGTGCCGCGGCTCTTCAAGAAAGTGCAGCCGCAGGACAACTACGAATGGGCCGCCGCCACGCTGTCGAACGCTAAAAAGCTGGATGCGGAGGTGCTCGCCAAGTCGGGTATCATGGTCGGCCTGGGCGAAACGATGGACGAGGTGAAAGCCGTGATGCGCGATCAGCGAAGCTGGGGCGTGGACATCCTCACCATCGGCCAGTATCTCCAGCCCTCCAAAAAGCATCTGCCCATCGAACGCTATTACACGCTGGACGGGGTCAAAGAGCTGAAAGCGTACGGCTATGAACTCGGTTTCCGGTGGGTTGAGTCGGCCCCGCTGGTGCGCTCGTCGTACCACGCCGACCGGCAAGTGCGCGCCCTGAGCGCGGTGCATCAGCAGTTGTACGGGGGCGCACAGCCGCTGAAGTAGTAGCAGCGTTGCGTGCCGCTGGCCGTGGGGCCGCGCGCCGCGAGACAACCAACCATCCAGCAACACTTCAGGATAACTTAGCGTGAGCGATACTCAAATCATTTATTCGATGGTGCGTGTGGGCCGCATCCACCCGCCCAACAAGCAAGTTCTCAGGGACATCTCTCTCGGTTTCTACTACGGCGCCAAAATCGGCGTGCTCGGCCTCAACGGCGCGGGCAAAAGCACCCTGCTCCGCATCATGGCCGGGGTGGACGCCGATTACGTGGGCGAGACGGTGCTATCCAAGGGCTACACGGTGGGGCTGCTGGAACAAGAGCCCCGGCTGGGCCCGGCCAAAACGGTGAAGCAGGTGGTGGAGGAGGGCGTTAAGCCCGTCACCGATCTGCTGGCGCGGTTCGAGGAAGTCAACAACAAATTCGCCGATCCCGACGCAGACATGGACACGCTGATTGCCGAGCAGGCCCGGCTGCAAGACGAATTGGACAAGCACGATGCGTGGAACCTCGACAGCCGGTTGGATCTGGCGATGGACGCGCTGCGCTGCCCGCCCGGCGACAGCCCGGTGGGGGTGCTATCGGGCGGCGAGCGGCGGCGTGTGGCCCTGTGTCGCTTGCTGCTCACCGAGCCGGACATTTTGCTGCTCGACGAACCCACCAACCACCTCGACGCCGAATCGGTGGCCTGGCTGGAGAAGCATTTGCAGCAATACAAGGGAACGGTCATTGCCGTGACCCACGACCGCTACTTCCTCGACAACGTGGCCGGGTGGATTCTGGAATTGGATCGCGGCTACGGCATTCCGTGGAAGGGCAACTACTCGTCGTGGCTGGAGCAGAAGCAAACGCAGCTGAGCCAGGAAGAGACCTCGGAAAGCAAGCGGCAAAAAACTCTGGAGCGCGAGCTGGAATGGATTCACATGTCGCCCAAGGCGCGGCAGTCCAAGGGCAAGGCCCGCGTGACGGCGTATGAGCGTTTGCTCAGCCAGGAACAGGAACAGCGGCGCGAGGAGCTGGAAATTTACATTCCGCCCGGCCCGCGCCTCGGCGACATGGTGATCGAGTGCAAGGGCGTTTCCAAATCGTACGGCGACCGGCTGCTGATCGACAACGCCACGTTTGTCATTCCGCCGGGCAGCATTGTGGGCGTGATTGGCCCCAACGGCGCGGGCAAAACCACGCTGCTCAAAATGATCACCGGAGCAGAAAAGCCCGACGCCGGCACCTTCAAAATCGGTGAAACGGTGAGGCTGGAATATGTGGACCAGAGCCGCGATACACTGGACGGCGAAAAGAATGTGTGGGAGGAAATCTCCGGCGGCGAGGACCTTTTGACTCTGGGCAGCCGACGCCTAAACTCGCGGGCCTACGTCGCCAGCTTCAACTTTTTGGGCACCGACCAGCAGAAGAAAGTGAAGTCGTTGTCGGGTGGCGAGCGCAACCGCGTGCATCTGGCCAAGATACTCAAGCAGGGCGCCAACGTGATTCTGCTTGACGAGCCGACGAATGATCTGGACGTAAATACGCTGCGGGCGCTGGAAGAGGCGCTGGAAAACTTTGGCGGCAGCGCCATTGTGGTGAGCCACGACCGCTGGTTTCTGGATCGGGTGTCCACGCACATTCTGGCGTTTGAAGGCGATAGCCAGGTGCGGCTGTTCGAGGGCAACTTCTCGGATTACGAAGCCGACCGCCACAAACAACTGGGCCTGGCCGCCGACACGCCCCACCGGATCAAGTATAGAAGCCTCACGCGTTAATCTTCACCCCATGCCCAACACCCCCATCATCCTCATCCTGCCCGCCTACAACGAACAAGAAGCCCTGCCGCCACTGCTGGCCGCCGTGGCTGCGGTGCGAGCCAATGCGCTGCCCAACCTGACCCTGATTATGGTGGATGACGGCAGCACAGACAATACTGCCGGAGCCGCGCGCAGCTTCGGCGCAAATTGGGTGACGCTCGTGCCGCACCCGCGCAACATGGGCCTGGCCCAGGCCATGCGCACCGGCATTGCCGCCGCCCTCGCCGCTTCGCCGCCCGAGGGCCTCATCGCCAGCATGGACGCCGACAACTCGCATCAGCCCGGCGAACTGCCGCTGATGCTGCAAAAGCTGAACACCGGGCTGGACGTGGTGATTGGCTCGCGCTTTCAACCGGGGGCAAAAATGGCGGGCATACCACTGCACCGGCAGGTGTTCAGTTGGGGCGTCAGTGTGCTGTTTCAACTGTTCACGCCCATACCGGGCGTGCGCGACTTTTCGTGCGGCTACCGCCTCTACCGCGCCGACGCCCTGCGCCGCGCCGCCGACCACTGGGGCGACCAGTTGATCACCGAGCAGGGCTTTGCCTGCATGACGGAAATTCTGCTCAAGCTTTCGCAGTTGCCCGGACTCAAGTTCGGCGAAACGCCCATGGATTTGCGCTACGACCGCAAGCCCGGCGCGACCAAAATGAAGGTGTGGCAGAACATCAAAGATATGTTTGCCCTCATGTGGCGGCACCGGCTGTCGCCCGGCGGGCGGAAGTAGAGGGCGCGGCGTGGCGCGGTTGATCTCATCGGCGCGAATGCCCCCCCGTTTTCAGCCGCTGCGGCCGCTCCTCGCCGCCGCCCTGCTGCTCGCCTTTTTTGCCTTTGCGCTGGCACAGGCCGTCAGCACATCGCCCACTTTCGACGAAGGCTTCACCCTGTTGCGCGGTTACGCCGCGTGGCGCACGGGCCACCTCGTGCCCATCGGCCACCCGCCGCTGGCGCACTGGCTCTCGGCCCTCGGCGTGGTGCTGGAACCCAACCTGCCCGACCCGCGCACGCTGGACGGTTGGTACGGCGACAAGTACGACGACTCCAGCCGCGACCTGTTGTGGAAGCGCGGCCTCAACGCGAGCCGACTCGTGCTGCTGGGGCGCTTCCCGATTATTCTGCTCGGCATGCTGCTCGGCGCGGTCACCTTCCGCTGGGCCAAAGACCTGTTTGGCTGGCGCGGTGCACTGGCGGCGCTGGTCCTGCACGCCCTCTCGCCAAACCTGCTGGCCAATTCCGCCGTGGCCACCACCGACCTGCCGGTGACAGCCTTTTACTTTTTCACCCTCTTCGCGTGGTACCGTTTTACCCGCAAGCCCACCGCCGCCCGCGCCGCATTCACCGGCCTCATGCTCGGCTGCGCGCTGGCCGCCAAGTTTTCGGCGTTGCTGTTACTTCCAACACTCGGCCTGCTGTTTGCGATCTACGCATTAACCACAAAGACACTAAGGGCTTGTAAAAGTATAACTTCCCGGTTTCAGATCCTAAGGGTCTCGAAGACCCTTAGGGTCTTGAAGGATTTTTCTGTTAGTGCCTTCGTGTCGTTGTGCCTTCGTGTTTCAGTGATCGCCGCCCTTGCGCTCATCACCCTCTGGGCCATGTACGGCCTTGCCCTCCGTCCGTACCCGCTCGCCCAGTTTGTGCGCGAACTGACCGACCTCGGCGCGCTCGCCGGCGGCGGGCATACCGCCTACCTCTTCGGCCAACTCTCGCCCAAAGGCTGGTGGTATTACCACCCCGTCGTCTTCCTCGTCAAAACACCCCTGCCGCTGCTGATTCTCATCGCCATCGGACTGTGGCGGATAGCGGGTGGTGGGCAGTGGGTAGTGGGCAGTGGGCAGCCGTCAGCGGTCAGCGGTCAGCCATCAGCCGTCAGCACTCAGCCGTCAGCTTACAGCACTCAACCCTCAACACTCGAACTTCAACATTCAACATTCATCATTCACACTTGCACCTGCGGCAAGTGCAGGTGTCATTCATCATTCATCATTTCCCCTCTCCTCTACCTCGCCGTCGCCACCCTCTCCTCCCTCAACGTCGGCTACCGCTACCTCCTCCCCGCCCTGCCGTTTTTGCACGTCATCGCATCGGCAGCTTTCAGCGGTCAGCGGTCAGCTATCAGCCGTCAGCCCTCAGCCGTTAGCCGGCCCGCATTTTCCATTCGTCATTTTGCATTTGTCTTTCTCCTCTGGCATGCTATCGCCACACTCAGTATCGCCCCTCACTTCCTTGCCTACTTCAACGAACTCGTCGGCCCGGCGAACGGCTACAAAGTCCTCAGCGACTCCAACCTCGATTGGGGCCAGGACCTGCCCGCCCTCGCCCATTACCTCAACGGTCGCCCCGTCTACCTTTCGTACTTCGGGCAAGCCGACCCGCACTATTACAAAATCAACAGCACGCCCCTCCCCGGCTGGCCGCCGCCCCCCGACACCCACTTCGCCCCCGCCGACCCCGCGCCCGGCCTCTACGCCATCTCGGCCGGCAACCTCGCGGGCGCGCAACTGCCCAACCCCAACACCTTCGCCTATTTCCGCGCTCTGCAACCGCAGGCCGTCATCAACTATTCCATTTTTATATATGATGTTGCCCCGCACGACCCGGTTGACTCATTCGCCCAGTGTGCCCCGCCGCTGCTCGCCGACCCCGCTCCTCTCTTGCAGCAACCGGCTCGCCCCATCGTGTTCGACTGTGCCACATCACTCATCCAACCCGCCCGCACCGGCCTTGCCCTGTACCCCGCCGAGGTGGCCCCGCTGCTCGACCTCGGCGCGCCCGTGTTCGAATGGAAACGTAGCGACGGCACAACGTACTACCGGCTCTACCGCACGGGCGTTCAATTGAGTACGGGCGTTCAATTGAACGCCCCTACGCCGGGCAAATACTTCACCCTGCTCTCCTACGACCTCACTCCGTCCGCCCTCACCCTGCGCTGGCGGGTGGAGCAGCCCGCGCCGCCGCCCGTGTCCATCTTCGTCCACTTCAACTGGCCCGATGGCGCACTGGCCGACGCTTACGACGCCCTCGGCGTCCCCGCCGAATACTGGCAGCCCGGCGACGTCATCACCCAGCGCCACCCCATCGCGCCCGACTTGCCCTCCGGCACCTACGGCGTCGAAGTCGGTCTCTATTCCCTCGCCGACGGCACGCGGTATTCAGACATCGCCCTCACCACATTCGTTAAACCATAAGGGCGGCCATTTCAGGCCGCCCTCGTGGAACCACAAAGTCACCAAAGCACAAAGATCACAAAGGATCTTTGTGCAACTTCGTGTCTCTCTGTCTTCGTGGTAAATCCAATCTGATTATCCACCAGCCAATCGCCAGCATCCCCCACCACAGCGGCACATTGGCCGCGTTGGGAAACAGCGCCTGCCACAGCGCGGCAATGTTCTCCGGCGCAACGCTCAACGGCCTCAATGCCGCCAGATCAAAATCATGCCCCCACGAAAACGCAATGTGCATGATTTGGTTTCGGATGGACAAAAACAACAGGCCGAACACAACCGCCGACCTTAATCCGCTCAATTCTCTTGATCCGTCGTTCCCCGCCACCCCGAACCCCACGGCCACAAACCACAGCCCCAAAAACGGCGTGAGGTAACGGCCATCGTTGGTGTATGGGTTGAACGTGGTGCTCGTGCTGAGTAGCAACAGCATGCCCGCAAACCCGCCAACGATCAGCGCGAACTCGCGCCGCGAGCGTTGCCACAGCCCGCGCAAACCGGCCAGCCCCAACAGCGACACCGGGGCCAGCCAGAACAAGCCCTGATTGTCGCTGCCGTAAAACAGCATGGCCGGCAGGCCTACCCATAGCGGCGTAGCGAAGTCGTGAAAGAGCGAGGCGTTCTGCGGCCAGCGCGTTGTGTCCACGCTGAAGGTGGAAAGAGTGAGCGGGCCGCCAAAGTTCACCGTGTTGTACCAAAGCAAAACGGCGGCCGGGATCAATGCGCCCACGACGAACAACGCCGCCCGGCGCACCGGCTTCCCGGCGGATCGCTCTTGCGGCGCGAAGCGCCGCGTCATCCACCAGGCGCCCGCGATCACTGCAAAGACTACGTTCGTATATTCCATCAGCACACTGCCGCCGAGTAATAACCCGATCCAAAAGTCGTCTTGCTCGCGGGCGCGCAGCATCAGCGCGACGGCGGCCATCACCATCAGCCCGCTCGTGGCGTGCGAATAAAGCAGGCTGCCGTACTTCCACGTCATCGTGCCGAAGGCAAAGGCCAGCGTGGCCAGCACGCTAGCCCGGAGTGTCAGCCGCCAGTGTCCGCGCAGCATCCAAAACAAAAGCACCGCCGTAGCGCCGGCGGCCAGCACCGAGAGCAGCACGGCATACATCACGCGCGGGTTCTGCGGATCGTGTTTGGAGGCGAGGGGCGCGAGCGGCCCGGGCAACAGCGCCGAGAGGGCGTACAGCGGCGCGGCCAACAGCGCCGTGCCGGGCGGGCGGTCGCTGAAGCGCAAGTCGCCCCGCAAGGCATAATCCTGATTCTCGGTGAATTCGAGATAGTCCGAAATCTCGAAACTGCGATTATCTACGATGGCGCGCACCAGCGCAAAGTGGCTGCCGTCGTTCGATGAAGTGATCCCGGCGATGGTCGCAAAATACACCGTCGAAATCACCGCGAACAAAATCCACGCCGCGCGCCAATCGCGTTGGTCCATGCGCTCACTATGCCATGCCCGTCTGACGCTGTCAATTGCGGGTGATATAATCTCAGCCTCCGCGCCGGTTTCCACTGTTCTCCCCCTGACCCATATGAAACGACCCTTCCGCCTTCTTCCGCTCATTAGCCTTTTGCTGGCGTCGTGTGTGGGCAGCCAATCGGCCTTCTCGCCCATTCAACCGTCCATCGCCCAGCCATCGCCTACGATCTCGCTGACCACCGCGCCGGTGCAAGAGTTGGGGCAGCCAATCTATGCCGTGGAAACTTTCGCCACGGGAATCGGCTTCCCTACGGCGATGGACTTTGCGCCCGACGGCCGCCTGTTTGTGGCCGAGAAAAACGGCGCGGTGAGAGCCATCACACCCGATGGCAAAGCCTCCGGCCCTATTCTCACTCTGAGCAACATGGACGCCAGCGGCGAGCGCGGCTTGCTGGGCATGACTCTCGATCCGAATTTTGCCGACAACGGTTACCTGTGGGTGTTTTATACCCGCGCCGATGCGCGCATCAACCGCGTCTCGCGCTTCACGGTGCAAAACAACACGGCCACCGACGAGCGCGTGTCGTTTGAATTTCCCATCGCGTTTGAAACATCCACCATCCTTAACGGCGGCGGCCTGCACTTCGGCCCGGACGGCATGTTGTACATCTCCGCCGGGTCTACCAACAACGTCGCGGCTGCCAACGAGCAAAATTCGCCGCAGGGCAAAATACACCGGGTGGACCCGACCACTTTCCCGGCTCAGCCCGCCCCCGGCAACCCGGACCCGGCCAGCACCATTTACGCGCGCGGCCTGCGCAACATGTTCGACTTCACCTTCAACCCGGTCAACGGCTGGCTATACGGCACGGAAAACGGCGGCGACTGCGACGACGAAATCAACCTCATCGTGCCCGGCGGCGACTACGGGTGGCACTCGGACGGCCTGTGCGAAGACAACGCCCTGCCGGATAACTATCCCTATCGCAAGCCGCTGCTCTACTTCACTCCCACCATCAGCCCGACGGGCATCACTTTCTACAATGGCAGCGTGTTCCCCGAGTGGAAGGACAACCTGTTCTTTTGCTCGTGGCACATTGGAAAATTGATCCGGCTCGAACTGACCGACGACGGCTACCACCTGCACAAGTCGGAGCGCATCGAAACCGGCATTGACAAACCCTGCCGCCTCGATGTGCTGCCCGGGCCGGATGGATACCTTTACTACGCCGACATCACCTCCGTTTTCAAGCTGGTGCGGGCGAAATAGAATCCGTTTGGCATTGCAGTATAATTCGGCCGAGCCATTGCACGGCAGGCCCGACGAGGTGATCCATGATTACGACAAAAATTAGCTCGGAATATACATTGAGCATCCCTGTTCCATTCCGGCAATTTCTTCCTCCGGGGCAGGAAGTTGTCATTATTGCCGACCCGCAGGGACGGGTAATCATCATGCCGGTTGAGAAGGTATGGGCATTGTTGCTGGAAACTTTCGGCATGTGGAGTAATCAAAGCGACTTGACTGGCGACAGCACAACCTACATGGACGAAATTCGCCGAGGGCGGCGTCTGAACGAGATGGACTTGCCATCTAATGAAACTCATTGATACGGATGTCGCTATTGACCATTTCCACGGTCACAGAGCGACTTTAGAATACTTCGCGGAAGCACTTGCCGCTGGCGAGACCTTAGCGGTTTCCGTAGTCACTGTCGCCGAACTTGGAGGCGGCATGCGGCCTGGCGAAGAAGAACGCACTGAGCGTCTCTACGGATTGTTCACTGTGCTGGAGATCAACAAAGCCATCAGCTTGAAAGCGGGCGCTTACTTGCGTTAATTTCGGTGTAGTCACAATCTGGAGTTAGGCGACGCGCTCATCGCCGCCACAGCCGGACATTTCAATGCCGAGCTTGTTACGCGTAATCTGAAGCACTACCCTATGTCTGATGTTCGGGTCATTGTGCCATATGAACGCGGACAAGCATAACATCACCGCAGATCGCCAGCCCCGCCCGCGCATGATGGCCACCACGTAAGCTGAGGAACAAAAAAAGGCGCGGGCCGCTGTCGCCGCCCGCGCCTTGTCTGTGTTCGTCGCTAGTTCCGGCTGGAGGGCGCGCCCGGCACCAGTTCCACCTCGCACGCGCCCGACACACAGGCCAGCTCTTGCGCCGCCGTGGTCAGGTCTTCTTCCTCGTAGTAATACAGCTTCGAGAAATCAATCTGCGGGAACTCCGCCGCCAGCCGGTTGTATTCATCCGCCGTCACTTCGACGTACGGCATTTGCGCATAGGTGGCGTCGAACGCCGGCAGGAACGTCATGCCGCCGATCATGTCGCGGTGTTTCCATATCCACGTCAGCAGTTCTATCTTTTCATCGGGGCGATAGGTGATCGTCACGCTGGGGTTGTGCTCGGTCCAGTACGCTTTGTTTTGCAGCCAGTATTCGCACTGGGCAATGGCCGTGCGATCCTGGCGGGTAATGGCCCCGGCGGGAGATTTCATCGGGAAGTGCGCCACCCACGTGGTGGCATCGTCCGCCGTTTGGCCGTTCTCCGGATCCATGGGCACACCCACATCGCGCAGCACTTTGTAAACCGGCGTGTGCGCGCCCACTCGCACGTTGCGGATGTAATACGGCGCCCAACGCGGGTGAATGCCCGACGAGCAGTTGAGCAGTTGCGACGAGTTGCCCGAAGGCTTGACGCACGTCACCGCCACCGACTGGGGGATGCCCAACGCCGCGGCGATCGTGCGGTTGGTTTCCACGGCCACTTCTCTCAGCCCCGATTGCACCTGCGGGTCCTGCGCCACCGGGCTGTCCAGTTGCCCGTTGATGTCCACACCCAACAGCCGCTCGTTCTCGCAGTTCTCCTTCCACTGCGGGCGCAGCCCCGGGAAATGGGTGGCCATGGATTGAATGGTGCCGATGATGGTCGCCAGTTCGACTTTTTCCTTCAGTGTCTCATAGGTGTCGTCGGGGCGGGCCACGGCAATCGACAGGTTGCAGAACTCCCACGGGCGCAGCACGATTTCACCGCAGGGGTTGGTGCCAAAGTCCGCGGCCTCGCGGCGGGCCGGGCGAGAGTTGAGGGCCGCTTGCCGGTTGAAGATGCCCGGTTCACCGCCGCCCGAGTCGTCCATCTCGATGAACTGATGAATCACTTCGCTCTGGGTAAGCCCGCGGTCGGGCCACACGGCGGAGTTGTTGGCGTTCCAACGCTGGCTGTTCTCGCGCTCAAAGTCGCCGCTCTTGGCGAGCCGCATCTCGTTGTCGTCGAAGTCAAACAGCGCAATCATGGCCGTGCGGCGCACCCCGCCCGACACGGCGGCGTTGCCCACCGCGCACATGATGTCGTGCGCGTCGATGGGGCGCAGGCTGCTGCCCTGCCGCGCCAGAATGCGCGACCGCGCAAAGTCCAGCATTTTCCGGAACGGCTCCGGCCCGGAGGCGCGGCCGCCTTTGGTGCGCAGGGGCGCCCCGGCCGGCCGCAACTGCGACAGGTCAAACTGGATGTCGCCGCCGTCGAACCACGATTGCATGCCGGTGCGCAGGGCGTCGGCCCAGCCCTCGGCGGAGTCTTCCGCCACGAAGAGGCGAGGTTTGGCCCCGGTCTGCCAGCGCACCACCGGCAATTGCCGCACGTACTGGCGTTCGACCGAGTAGCCCACCCCGCAGCCGCTCATCGAAATAACCAGCGCTTCGACAAAAGCATCAATGCTATCGACGGGCTGGTAGGAGCAGTTGTAAATGGTGATGTTGTTGCGGCGCGCGGCCGGGCCGGCCATGGCTAGCAACCGCATGGAGGGCATGGCGCGCATTTCGAGAATGGCTGTGCGCACGCGATCGTACGTCTCTTCAGGCAAACGCCACTTCGACAACTCTTTGAGGTAGTCCACCGTGCGATCCACGGTTTCAATCCACGTTTCGCGGCGGCCCAGTTCGTAATTGAAGCGCGAATACTTGTCGTAGAACTGGAACTTCTGCAGTTGTGACGGGAAGTATCGATCGGCTTCGGCAAAGGCGCGGCGCACCTCGTCGGGAATGGGGCGCTGCTGCCGCTGTTTGGCGTGCTCGGCCCGATACAGGATGTAATGCTTGGCGGCTTCGTACTCGCCTGCCGCTTGCAGCACCATCTCCACAATATCTTGAACTTCCTCTACCGTAGGCTGTTCATACTTGGCGGCAATAATATTGCCGGCCTGTTTTGCCAGATCAGCCACGGGGGTGTTCGGCTTGCGATTCATGCTGGCAAAGCATTTGGCGATTGCGCTCTCAATGCGACCCATGTCAAAAGGCACCACCCGGCCATCGCGCTTGAGGATGGTGGTCGGCAGTGTCACGTCCGCCACTGGCGCATCCGCCAGTCGCACCCCGGGTTGCAGGTGGTGCCCGTTGCCGTTCTTGCCTTGTTTCATGTTCGGTTTTTCAGCTAGCATAGTTCCCTCCACAAAATATTAGCGGATATACAAAAGACTCGGCCCGTGACAAACGCACAATGCGTTGGCAACGGGCCGCCAGTTCAACTATTCCAACAGCCGATTTATTTCGTCGCGGACGGCGCGCAGGTCCTCCAGCCCCAGATACACAATGGCATAGCGGATGTACGCAATGTGATCAAGTTCCTTCAGCCCGTCGATCACCATGTCGCCCACCACACGGCTGGAGACTTCGGGCTTGCCCATCGTTTGTAATGTGGCTTCGATGTGCCCCACCAGCCGGTCGATATCAGCGGCGGGCACGGGACGCTTGCCGCACGACAGCCGGATGCCGCGAATGAGTTTCTCGCGGTCGAACTCCTCGCGCGTGCCATCGCCCTTGACAATCATGGGCGTGGCCAGGATGGCGCGTTCGTATGTGGTAAATCGCTCCTTGCACGACAGACACTCGCGGCGGCGGCGCACACCACCCCGGGCATCGTGGGTTGTATCGATTACTTTGGTGTCTGCGTTGGAGCAATACGGGCAGCGCATATATCCCCCAGAACTCTTGTCTCACGCCAGATATAGCCACATAGCGACCGAACAGCCAATATATGGCGCGGTAGGGATTGAATTATAGCACGGGAAAAATTTTTTTCGCAATAGCCTAGGGTACCGTTTCGCTTAAAACCGTCAACAATTTAAGAGAGCGCGAAAGCATCTGGCAAACCATGGCAAAGCGCGTTGCCGAAGCGCAAATTCCGGAATTGCCCTCGCAGAGAGCGGGAGGGCGCTATTGCACGGCAGCGGGGCAGCCAAAAGCCAAGGCCTAAGGCTGCCTCGTTGGGAGCATTGGCCGGAGGAGGGCCGGCCAAAGAGAAGGGACGAACTCTACCGCCGGCGCAGGAACGCCGGAATATCCAGATCTTCCGTGTTGTACACGCGCGGCGCGAAATCGGCATCCGACTTGTCGGCATGCGCCGGACTGTGCGACTGGGGGGCCGGTGCCGCCGGGGCGGCGTTGTACGACGCCGGCCGCGCCACCGAGGTGTGCGCCGATTGCGGTTTCTGCACCGCACGTCGCGGCATGCCCTGGCGCTCGAACCCGGTGGCGATCACTGTAATCCGCAAATCGTCGCCCATGTTCGGGTCGATGACCGCGCCAAAGATGAGGTTCACATCGGGGTGCGCCGTTTCCTTGATGATGGCTGCCGCCTGATTGACCTCGAACAGACTCATGTTAGGGCCGCCGGTCACGTTGAACAGAATGCCTCGCGCGCCGTCAATCGTAATATCCAACAAGTTGGACGAGATGGCCGCTTCGGCAGCCAGCCGCGCCCGGTCTTCACCGGAGGCCCGGCCCACTGCCATCAGCGCCGCCCCGCCCTCGGCCATGATGGTGCGCACGTCGGCAAAGTCGAGGTTGATCAATCCCGGCACGGTGATGAGTTCCGAGATGCCCTGCACGCCCTGCCGCAGCACGTCGTCCGCCGTGCGGAGCGCATCGTTGAGTGAGGCCCGCTTGTCCACAATTTGCAGCAGGCGATCGTTGGGGATCACAATCAACGTGTCCACCTGCTCTTTGAGTTTGGCAATGCCGGCCTCGGCGGTGTTGATGCGCTTGGCCCCTTCGAAGGTGAAGGGCCGCGTGACCACGCCGATGCTCAGCGCGCCAAGCTCTTTGGCGATCTGCGCCACCACCGGGGCCGCGCCGGTGCCGGTGCC
>ORJL011429329.1_pt1 | contig 13539 bp, 9 predicted proteins | sample 1779941 | NCBI WGS metagenome assembly ORJL01 (sample SAMEA104232317, study PRJEB22302) | groundwater metagenome | biome: forest; feature: aquifer; material: groundwater | place: USA | collected 2011-08-07 | depth 5.8 m
CCCGGGGTCGGGGGCCGTCCCCCCGCGGGGGCGGGCCCGTCGACACGTTGCCGGCCGCCATTCTCGATCGCATCGTCGGCAGGGAGCTGTCGCCGACCTCACTCGAGAAATGGGCAGCCTGTCCGAGGCAGTACTTCTTCGCCAGTGTCCTCGGCATCACCGAGCGCAACGTCCCGGATCAGTTGCTGTCCATCTCTCCCGCGGACAAGGGGATCGTGATTCATGAGGTGCTCGATCGCTTCATCACCGAGCGCCAGCCCGCACGCCCGGATACTGTCTGGAGCGAGGCGGACCGTGCACGGCTCATGGTGATTGCAGGGGAAGAATGCGATCGCGTCGAGCAGGCAGGGCTGACGGGCGCTCCGCTCCTCTGGCGGATCGACCGCGCGCGCATCTTGCGTGATATCGAAGGGTTTCCGGACGCTGATGAGCGGTACCGCGCCGAGTTTGGTGTCATGCCGATTGGCACCGAGTTGGTGATCGGCGGCGATGTTCCGGTCGTTGTCGATGTCGGCGGGGGCCACACTGTGCGGCTGCGCGGCCGCATTGACCGCGTGGACAGCTCTCCCGATGGCCAGCACCTCGTGGTGATCGACTACAAGAGTGGGTCGGGATACGCCTACCGAAAGCTCGAAGATGATCCCGTGCAAAGTGGGCGGCTGCTCCAGCTGCCGGTCTACGCGTTGGGCGCACGCGCCCACTATCCGGCAGCGAGTGCCGTGGTCGAATCACGCTACTGGTTCACCCGCCAGGACACAGCCGAGGGCGACCGCTTCGTTGGGTACGCTGTCGATGAGGTCGTGGAGAACCGATTCCGCGAGGTCCTCGGGACGATCGTCGACGGGGTAGCGGGCGGCGTCTTCGTTGGCGACCCCGGCGAGCCGCGACGACAGGGAGGCTACGAGCACTGCCAATGGTGCCCGTATGACGCCGTCTGTGGTGCAAGCCGTGCGCGCGAGTTCGCGCAGAAGTCGTCCGATCCGTCGCTCGCCGCGTTCCTCAAGCTGCGCGGCGGCGCGGGGTCGGACGACGAGGGAGACGAAGCGTGACGAACAACACGCTGGTCGACCAGGGCGAACGAGACACCATTGCCAACGCGCTGGGACGGACGCTCTTTGTCGAAGCCGGCGCGGGCACGGGCAAGACCCGATCACTTGTCGACCGCGTCGTACGCGTCCTTGCCACTGGGCGTGCCACCGCGACCAGCATCGCCGCGATCACGTTTGGGGAACCAGCCTCCGCCGAGCTCCGTGATCGGATCCGCGAGACGCTCGAGCGGCTTGTCGCCGACAAGGAAACCGATCCCACCGAGCACGAGCGGTGCGAGACGGCGCTTGCCGACCTCGACGGGGCCGCCGTGGAGACCATTCACGCCTTCTGCCGCCGACTGCTCTCGACACATCCACTCCAGGCGGGCCTGCCGCTGGCCTTCGACCTCCTTGACGGCACCGAGGGGGAGTCCCTGTTCCGCGACCAGTGGGACGTGTGGTTCGAAGAGTTGCTCACTCGTGCCGAAAGTGATGCAAGCATAGGCGTGCCTCTGCTGCGGGCACTCGCCCTCGGCGCGACACCGGATCGGCTACGGGATCTCGCTTCGGAGCTGCGCGGCCACTGGGACCGGTTGCAGCCAACGATGGATCCGGTACCCCAGCCGGAACTCGACATCGCGACCATCGCCGACGCGTTCGACGTTGCATTTGCGTCCATCGATCGCTGCAACGACCCCACCGATCGCATGTCGCTGCATCTCACCATGCTGCAGTTGCGGACCGAGCGGCTGCGGAGCGCGAGCGACGAGTTCGCCGCGTTGCAGGCGCTTCTCGCCCTCGCGCGGAACCCGGGCGGGAAGCCCTGGAGCGTTTCTCGCGTCGGGGCCGCCCCCAACTGGCCCAAGGGAGCCCTGAATGAGGTGCGTGCGGATGTCGCAGCGGCACACACCGCCGCGGCCGAGTGCTTCGATGCCATCGCAGCGGGGTCCGCAGCGGCGCTGACCTTCGAGATCGCTCGATTCGTGCTCGGGGCAGCTGCTGAGCGTCGCCAGACGGGACGCCTTGAGTTCCAAGATCTCCTGGTGCTCACCCGCGACCTCCTGGCCGGCCAACCGGAGGTGCGGATCGCGCTCCGGGACCGCTACGCGCAGATTTTTATTGACGAATTTCAGGACACCGATCCTCTGCAGGCGGAGATCGCCTTTCTGCTCGGGCATGCGCCAGACGATGTACCCGCCGAGGATTGGCTCTCACTCTCGGTTGATGCCGGACGGCTGTTCTTCGTGGGCGATCCAAAGCAGTCCATCTACCGGTTCCGGCGCGCCGACATTGTTCTCTACCGCCGCGTTCGCGAGCGGTTCGATGATGCCCTCGTCCAGATCACGCAGAACTTCCGCTCCGTGCCGGCGGTCATCGAGTGGGTCAACGCCCACTTCGCCGTCCGTTTTGCGACCGACGTCACCGGGCGTCAGGCCCCGTACATGGCGCTTGCTGCCGCGCGTCCTGCCCTGGCCGATGGGGCCGCCGTCTACCGGATCGGGGGCGCACGTGATGCGTCAGCGGGGGCAATCAGGAACGAAGAGGCGGCGACGATCGTGGGGCTCCTCCAGCGCATTCGCGATGAGGAGTGGCCGGTGCACGACGGAGATTCCACCCGCCCGGCACGCCTCCAAGACATCGCCATCCTTTCCCGCACCCGCACCGGGCTGCGATCCATCGTGGATGCGCTTGAGGACGCAGCGATTCCGCATCGCATCGAGAGCCGTTCGCTGGTGTTCGAGGCGCAGGAGGTCCGGGAGTTGGTCGCGATCCTGTGCGCGATCGACGACCCGACGGATGAGGTAGCGCTCATAGCCGCGCTCCGATCGCCCGGTTTCGCTTGCGGCGACGACGACCTCGTCCGCTACCGGGCGATCGGCGGCCAGTGGGACTTCCGCCGCGACGCTCCGCCCGACCTCGAGGGCAATCCGGTCGTGGAGGCGCTCGGCTGGCTTCGTGCGCAGCATGAGCGGCGCTGGTGGGTGCCTCTCACGACGCTGGTCGATGACGTGGTCAGGGAGAGAGGGCTCTTCGAGCTGGCCTTCGTCGACCGCCGGCCGCGGGAGCGGTGGCAGCGGCTGCGCTTCGTCGCCGAACAGGCACGTGCGCACGCCGAGCGACCGGAGGCGACGCTGCGCAGCCTGATCGACTGGCTTCAGTGGCAGGCGCAGGAAGGTGCACAGGTGCAGGAGCGTGTCGTACCGGAACCGGACGACGACGCCGTGCGCCTCATGACCATCCACTCCTCGAAGGGACTGCAGTTCCCAATCGTCGTGCTGGTCGGTCTCAACGCGCCCCCACGCCGGCAGCCGGCCAACCTGCTCTGGAACGACGTCGGGTCGCCGGAGATCAGTCTCGGTCCGTTACTCCGCACTGCTGGCTTTGAGACGGCGCAAACGATGGACGCCTTGCTGGATCAGCTTGAGCGGGACCGGCTGCTGTACGTCGCAATGACCCGTGCCGAGGACTACTTGGTGTTGAGCCTCTTCCACCCACAACGCAAGGAGGGGAGTCGCGCGCAGCTGACCCTGGCGGAAGAGATCGCTGTGTTCGCAGAAGCGCATCCAGAGCTATCGGCGGCACTCGAGGTGGACTTGACTGCCCCCTCGGCAGGGCCGACCCCGTCAGGGGCGGCTGTTGTTGAGCAGTCCGCCGCTCGCGAGACCTGGCAAGCCGAGCGACGAGTATTGATCGACGCGCAGCGGGCTCGTCATACGATCTCCGCGACGACGCTCGCCCGGGAGCGGGTCACCGCAAACGATCTGGCGCCGGACGCTGAGCTCGATGCAGGTCTGCAAAAGGACGCTCCCGTCGAGGAGACACCGCCCTGGCGACGAGGCCGCGCTGGAACGGCGATCGGTCGAGCCGTGCACTCGGTGCTTCAGACGGTCGACCTTACGACGGGTGCTGATCTCGCCGCTATCGCGGCTGCGCAGGCCGCGGCCGAGGGAGTCGGCGACCGCGCGGCCGAAGTTCAGCGTCTCGCCCGCCTGGCTCTTGACTCGACTTCCGTTCGCGAAGCCGTTGCCGCCAACCGCTACTGGCGCGAGGTTTACGTCGCAGCGGACATCGATGGCGTGATCGTCGACGGGTTCATCGACCTTCTCTACCAGAGCGGCGACGGGTACGTGGTGGTGGACTACAAGACGGATGCGATCGGGGCACGTAACGCGGACGAGGTGCTCGCGCGCTATGTCCCGCAGGCCATGGCGTATGCGCTCGTCCTTGGCGAGCAGCTCGACCACCCGGTCCGACGGTGCGAGTTCGTCTTCGTGAACGCGCCCGGCGGTGCCGCGGTGCGCACGGTCGAAGTCACCAAAGAGGCCATTGCCGAGCTTCGAGCGTCCGTGCCCAGTTCGGTGTCATGACGCGCGCCAGCCGAGGCTGTCGTAGCTGTTAAACACAAGGGCCACTCTTTCGCGTCACATCGGCGCGACGAGGACTCGCGGTCTCGGCTCGTTCGTTACCAGAAGCGCCACCAAGGACGCGACAGCCGCAGCGGCACCGGCCACCCCTTGTCGATTGAGGCCGTTTCACGCCCAGCCCGTCGCTGGTACAGAGCGAAGTTCTCGGCCCAATCCGCGTGCCATGCGATCTGCTGCTGGTGCAAGTCGGCGACCGAGGATCGTCCGATCTCGGGATACCGGTGCGCGATCGCGCGGGCGACCGCCACCGACGCCGCAGCGTCGTGAGCCGCATCGTGGAGCTGCTCTGCCGGGCACCCGTAATGCTCTGCCATGGCCTTGAGCGTTCGGGAGCCGGAGCGGTATCGGTCCGCGGCGCGATCGCACACGAGCGGGTCGATCACTGTGACGTTGGGAAGAACCAGGTCCAGTCGCCGGGCGCGGACCTGCATGAACCCCAGATCGAACGGAGCGTTGTAGACCACGATGGGAACACCGCCCGCGGCGGCCGAAGCCAAACGCTCAAGGATCCGCCTTGCAGCTTCGTCAGGCGGGATCCCGTCCCGTGCTGCCCGTTCGTCGGTAATGCCGTGGACGGCAACTGATTCTGGCGAGATCGGTCGTCCGGGATTCACGATCGTGGTCCAGCTATCGGGGAGAAGTTGCCCATCGCCGTCGACGTACACGATCGCAACTTGGACGATCTCGTCCAACACCGGGTCCAGGCCCGTAGTCTCGATGTCGAACGCTGCGATAACGCTATCAGCCCAGCTCATGGTTATCTCCCAGGGCGGACGAAGCGCGGGAGCGCCACCGGCCGTGGGCCTTCACGGATGCGCTCATCCCGCGTGGGTAAGTCGAACGCCCTAGTCTTCGCCGCGAATCCGTCTTCGTGATAAGCAGGGAGAAGTCTGCCGGTCGTGCGGGGCCTCTACAGATTAATCACCGCAGTGCCCGGGACCGCCTGACTAAAGATATCGCGGACCCACGGGTGGCAGGTGAAGACAATCACCTGATTGTGTTGGGCGAGATTGCCGAAGGCGATGGCCGCATGGCGCGCCCGCTCAGGATCGAAGTTCACGAGGATCTCATCGACGATGACGGGCAGGCGTTCCTGCCGCTGGCCGAACTCGAGAACCGCCGCGAGGCGCAGCGCTAGATACAATTGCTCGCGGGTACCACGGCTCAACTCCTGCGGCGTGCGCTGGATCTCGGTGCCCGCTTCGATGACTCGGAACATCCTCTCGTCGTCCACTGACCTGTATAGCCGCAAGTACCGACCGCCGGTAAGGTCGGAGAAGAATCGCGATGCGTGTTCGATGACCACCGGCTGCCGCTCCTGCTCATAGCGGCGCCGCGCGTGCTCCAGCAGCGCCCGTGCTATCGCATAGCGTGACCACTCCTCCGCCCGCTGTTGCAACTGCTCCAGCAGCGTGACGCGCTGCGCACCCAAACGAGACGCCTCATCGTCGCCCTCCAACCTATCGAGCGTCGCTTGCCGCTCCGCACGACGTTGCAGCACGCCGTCGCGCTGCTCGAGCAAGTCGTGCCGCTGTTCCTCGAGGGCGGCACGTTCCGTCTCGACAGCTTCGCGTGTGGTGACGCGTAATGCGCGGTCGAGGGCCTCGAGATCGGCATCAACACCGAGGAGAAGGCGCAGGGTCTCGATCAGATCGCGCTCGGCCTCCTCGAGGCTACGCCGCAGTGTGTGCTCACTCGCCATTCGCCTGAACGTTTCGGCATCGGGCGCGTCACCGGCACGTAGCAGGGCACGGCACTCCTCCTCAATCCCTGCTAGACGGCGCTGATGTTCGGCCAGCTCTCGCTCACGTTCGAGCGCTGACTCCACCGCGTTCTGCAGGTGCTGCTGGAGTGAACGGGCCTGGTCGTAACGAGCGCCGACCGCATCGGCAGCTCTCGCGACGGACTCGGAAGTCTCATCGACGTTGATGCCCGCGACCTGTGCGACCGGGAGCACGAGTTCGCGGTAGGCCGCGATATCCCGTTCGACTTTTTCGGCCCGGTTGCGGCGCTCACCAAGGGTCGCTGCGGGAGCCCGCGCTCCCCCGCCCCGCGCAAGGACCTCCCCCGCCCCGTCCGCCGTCAGGTTCTCAGGCAAGCCGTGTTCGCGCAGCCACCCGGACCAACCGCGTGCGAGTTCTTCTCGACGGTCAACTTCTCTTTGAAGCGCGCTGCCAGCCTCATCCAAGCGCACCTGCAGTTGCTCCACATTGCGCGCCGCTTCCGCCGCAGCCTGCGCGGTGTCAGGCCCGACCACACGCACCGCAGACTGGCCTGTGCCAGCACGCTCAGACAACAGATACGCAACGGCGATCAGGCCGGCGGCCGAGGCACCAATGCCGAGACCGGTGATCATGTCCGAGCCGAAGGCACGCCCGACAACCGCTGCGATGATTCCCATGAGCAGCAGGACACCGAAACCGGCGATCCGTGTGGCCAACGATATTGGCGCTACCAGCTGGATCGGCGTAGCGCCGGGGGCGCGCTCAAGTTCCGAGACGCGAGCGCGTGCTTCGCCCAGATCCCTGCGGCGGTCATCGCGTGCGCGCTCGGCCTCGCGGACACCCTGAGTGGCAGCGTCGAGATCCCGCCCTGATCGCCGAGCCTCGTCCCGCCGAGGGATAGAGATATCGACGGTGTCGACGCGCTGAGGGGTCCAGTCTTGGCCGAGCGTCGCCAATTCCTCCTGCAGGCGCGAAGCCTCTGTCGCCGCCTCCACCTGGCGAGCAGGCAGATCGCGGACAGATCCCGAGAATGCGCTGCGCTGCTCGCGAATCGCAACGATCGTTTCCGCGTGCTCGAGGAGCTCCCGATCGAGCAACGTCCGACCAGCAGCGTCGCGTGCCTGTTCAGCCTTCAGGTCGGCGGCCCGCACTGCCTCCGCAGCCTCACGCAAGCGTTCCTCGATGCGCTCGAGCCGGGCGACGGCCTCCTCCGGGAAGGTGTCGAACGTGGGGACCTCGAGGAGTTGCTCACGGACTCCTTTGAGCTTGACCCATGGCTCCCACGCGTTCGCTTGCCGATCAAAATCGGCGCGCCGCTCGGCAACATCACGGACGTCGCCATTGAGTTTGTCGATCTCTTCGGACGCGCTATGCACCTCTTGCGTCAGACGTGAGAACTGGTCGGCCTGATCCTCAACAGCGCGCAGACCGTCGTTCACGACGTCGAGCTGACTCAGGAGTTCGTTGACCGGACGATTCCGCCCGCCCGAGAGGAAGATCGCGTCGCGTTCGGTTCTCAGGCTCTTGAGCACCTCAGCCAGCCGAGATACACCGGCCCCGGCGCCGTATAGACGGCTGCTGATTTCCGCATTGTCTGGTGCGTCGAACTTCGTCAGCGCATCCAGATCAAATGCGAAAATCGACTCGAAGAGTTGCTGGTTTGCGTGCCCGATAAGCTGGGGCAACTGAGCCGGGTCGAGGAGCGTCCCGTCGCCGGTGGACAGAGTCATCGTCCCTGCAGCGGGACCGCCGCTCTTCCGTTCGATGCCGTACGAATGGCCGTCATCAGCCAAGATGTGTAGTCGGCCACCGTGTGCCCCCCGCCCGTTGGTCATGTACTTGTTCGCGGAGGTGTTCCCTGTGGGAAACCCGAAGAGCACATGACGGATAAACGCGAGCAACGTGGTCTTCCCCGCCTCATTCGGTCCGCAGATGACGGTGAGCGGGTGATCGAACGGGCCGAGATCCGCGGCGGTATACCGTCCGAAGCTATCGATGTGGATGCGGTCGAGGCGCATTAGGTTGTACCTGCCTCGTCGACTAGCCCATCGAGCAACATCCGCTCGGCGGAGTCGAGGAATGGCAGCAGACCGTGGCCGGTGGGTTTGATGGCCCGGAGATAGCGCCCGGCCTTTGCGTGACCGTACAGATCGTCCAGCGACGCGGACTCGGCAAGCGCGTCGAGCGCGTTCGGGTCGGCTCGCAATTCATCGACGAGTTTCAGCATGTCCGCGACGAAGTCACCGCCGCGGGCGATTTCGTCGCGATCGATCAACGCAGCGGTCTCATCGGTGATGCCGTCGCAGAGAGCGAAGGGGCGCCGACTGGCCAATTGCTCGTTCAGGCGCGTGCGTACGTCCTCAAGGTATTTCGCACGCCCCAGCTCCTTGTGCAGCGGCCCACGCCCCGAGAGCTGCATGCGGTAGACGATTGGCCGTCCCTCGGTGGCATCCAGCTCCGCCTGAACGCTGGCTTCCAGCGCATCGAGGAGATCTTGATCATGCTCAATGTCTTCGATGGAGCACTCGAGCGACGACCAACGCGCGACGTCGACGGCGCGGAACGACAGGTCCGTCACGACGCCGCGCTCGTCCATCTCGACCAGGTAGACGCCCCGCGCGCCGCGCTCGTTCGACTGGCGCCCCTGCGAGTTGCCCGGATACACAACCACCGGTGAGCCTTCCGAAGGCGCGCGCAGGATCTGGCGTGTGTGAACGTGCCCCAGCGCCCAGTAGTCGTATCCCGTGGCCGTCAGGTCCGCGAGGGAACACGGCGCGTAGTTCTCGTATCCAGGGATGCCACCGACGTTCGCGTGAAGCAAGCCGATAGCGGGCCGGGCGGCGTCGCGGGGCGGGAACTGTGGGATGAGGTTCACGCTGACATCGCGAACCGGGTAGGACACGCCGTACACGAGTGGACTACTCGGGTCATCGGAGCGGAGCGGCACAGAGGTTGGCACCTCACCGAACCTGTGTGCCTCGGCCGGCCAATCGAGTCCGGCCCGCCAGCCGTTCAGTGGATCGTGATTGCCGTGGCACACGAACGCGCGGATACCGTTTTGCGCGAGCCTCAGCAGGCCATCGCGAAAGCGCAGCTGGGATCCCAGTTTGTTGTCAGACGAGTCGAAGATGTCACCTGCGACGAGAAGTGCATCGACCTGCTCCTCGATGCACAGATCGATTATGCCGTCGTATGCCTCGAACGTTGCGCGTCTGAGCATCTGTGCCTGCTCGGGCGCAGCGCCGGTGAGCATCCGAAATGGACTGTCGAGGTGGAGGTCAGCCGCGTGCACGAAGTGGTAGAGAGGCATCCAACGCTCCAATGACCCCTGCGACGCACCGATCACCGGTGCCGCGTGACAAGCCCGGTGAGTAGGGCTCTAAGTTACAGCGGAACCTTGCCAGTCGAGCATCGCGATTTGTATCACGTCCGTGTCGGCTCCAACGACCGGTTCTGCCAGAACTCAGGGTGGGGGCGGAGTGAGCCTGCCCCCGTGTTCCGGCCGCGCAGTCTGGTAAGGCTGGGTTCCTTATCGCACTAATGACCAAAACTGTCAACATTGTGGGGTGGGCAGCAATCCACGCCCCACCCAGTAGTACCAAGCATAGATACAATGAGGAAGGACGACCGCGCATCGCTAATTACCCATAGTGGGTGTTCTGGACGCTCCTCGTAGCTTGTCATATACTGCGTTCACTTCTACTGATGAAAAGAACCCTTTGTGGATAGCTTGCTCCCCTTTGTGGGATTCCTCCTCGCTCTGGGTCTGGCGGCCGGTTTGTTTTGGTCTCACGTCGACTATCGCAAGATGCGCGGCGGCCGCTGGAGGTAACCCTACGCATCGTCACGATGAGGTACAGCCGGCTAATTGGCCTGCCGTATCTCGTGAGAAGCCAGGAAGCACCTAGGACATTCAATACCGCCACGGCAGCGCAGCGCAATCGGTAAATACCATTCATTAGCGCTGGTTGAGCACTTATTCGGCTCAAGGCAAACGGTAAGCGCAAAGAGCCCCCATAATTGTGGTCTGCTATAATCGTCTCGAAGTACACTCAGTAAACTTTAGGTACAATATGAATCAGCAGTCCAAGCATTTTGTTCGCATTCACGACGATGTTTACCTCGTTGCCGGCATGTTGGCGGCGCTGCATCGCACGTCGCGGCAAGAATTCATCAACAAGGTGTTCCTTCTCGGTGTGACGGTGTTGCTCGATGACCGCTTCACGACAGAGACCACGCGCCAAGAGAGGGTTACGCTGGTGGAGTTTCAGCGGGAACGGATTGTGGAAGCGGTTGCTGCATTCGCAGACCTTCGGCGAAAACTGCGCCTCTATAACGATGACCGGTCACCTGACGAGGAAGCCGGCAACTCGACTGGAGAGCCGGAACCAGACGACGAACCAACATAAAGTAAGGAGAGATGCTCTCCGCAAGATACTGGGAACGTGGAGCCACGTGATCACGGAGCGCACGCTCGCACACTATGGAAGAATAGGGATGCTGCCCGATCCCCACTGGCTGCGTTCCAGGACGGGGAAAGGGCATCGATGGTCGTGGGTACCGAAATTTCGATACCTATAACCAACCGGAAGGGGCGCGCCGTCGGGAGGAGGGGTGTACGCAGTTTAGTAACGGGGGACACACTTCTTTGTCTCCGCCTGAGGGCTAGGCGCAGCTCCGAAGATGGTGGGGTTCACTGAGATCCTGAAAAATCCCCACTCTCGTACCATTTCGGCCTGGCGCTAGGGTTTTTGGGCAGCGTAGGTAATGCCCCTCGTGTCGAAATCCTTCGCATCAGACTCGTGCTTTGAGCCAGAGAAGACATCCACTTCTCGCCCCCAACGCACGTTAACGAAACCAACCTCATTGAGAATCCATTGCCACTCTGCTTCCAGCAGAGCACCGGCAATTCAACCAGACCACAAGTCGATGTCGTCTTTGGCATCCTGTGGCACCTCACGGTGGACTAGGATGTCTGCAATTTGGATGCGACCGCCGGGCTTGAGTACCCGGTATATTTCACGCATCACCGCTTGTTTGTCGGGCGTCAGGTTTATCACCCCATTGCTAATAACTACATCGATAGATGCGTTTGGGACAGGCAGTTCTTCGGCTAAGCCAGAGCGTACTTCGACGTTGGTAAGCCCCTTGGCGGCTGCACCCGCTTGGGCCTTCTGCCGCATCGCTTCGGTCATGTCAACCGCGATCACTTTGCCGGTCGGCCCGACTTGGCGTGCGGCCAGCAGCATATCGAAGCCTGCCCCACACCCGACGTCAAGCACGGTCTCGCCGGGGACGAGAGCACCCAGTGAGAGTGGGCTACCGGTGCCAGCGAAGGATTCCACGGTGCCTGGCGGAAGCCAGGCTATGTCGGCGGACGCATAGCCCAGCATCTGAGCCAGAGGCGCGCCGGTGTGGAAGTGAAAACCTTCATCAGGCTTAAGCGCTACGTCCGAGTACTTGGCTTGGATTTGCAGTCGTAGCCGTGCCGGGTCGACCTTAGCTGGAACTACTTGCATGGCCATGGTATTCTCCTCGCCGGCTAGAGTGAAACGACGCGGTCGTGTGCAACGACCAACTCGTTGAAGATTTTCGGGGTAGCCCACTGAGCGTTGTAGCGGGCAAGGTCGCTGTCTGAGGTCCCACGGACCCGGCCACAGACGCCTCAGACATGTACGGGAATCTTCTCCTGTACCACTGATTCCCACAGTTCCGCCAGCGGTGGCCAACCTACGCCGTGCACCGCACCGATAATAGACTCGTGAAGCAGGTAGGTTGCTTCGCCTGCCAAGAAGATGGTCGGCCGATGCCCCGCTTCAATCGCCCCTTTTGCGAACACGAACGGAAAACCCGCTCGGGTTGGATCGTCCGATCCATAAGTGCTGGTGTAAAGGATATTCATCGTTCACCCTCCTCTTTTTTACTCGATTCTCCCGCGCGCCCCGTCTCCGTTTTAGGCGTGCCCAGCACACCTCAACGCTTGCGCCTAAAGGTAACAACGGGAATCTTCCGGGATGTCCTCCGCTCCATCTCAGCATAGGTAGGATATGCCTCGGCCTGCTTGCCATACAACCGGTCGCGTTCTTCTCCAGAGGTGATGACGACATCCACCCCGAAGGTCTCGGTGCCGACCTCGACGATTGCTGTCGGGTGAGCTACCAAATTATGGTACCAGTCGGGATTGGTTGGTCCGCCGCCTTTCGAAGCGAACACCACGAACCGGTCTCCGTCGGTCAGGTAGTTGAGCGGCGTGGTGTGGCGTTGGCCGGTCTTAACACCCGTAGTCGTAAGCAGTAGCAGGGGAGTGGCGGAGGGGCCTCTTCCCTCGCCGCCGTTGACGCGAAAGCCTTCGATAACGGAACGGTTCCGTTCGTTCCAGTTCAGCATTGTCTTGCTCCTTCATGCGGGCTGGCCCCGCTATCCCTCGCACACCCAAGCTTCGTGCCGAGAAGAGTGCCAGTACCACTGACCGATTCTTAAACGATGGGGCCGAGTAACTCTCAGACCCGGCCCGCGAGGAGCCAGGAGGCATTAACCGCGTGGCCTCAGACGCTCAAACCGCCTGCTGTAGAACAGGAGTGGCTCCCCATCCCCCTCTACGCCCGCCGCTATGACCGCGCCGACGAAGATAGCGTGATCTCCCGCAGTCAGGCTCTGCGAAAGCTGACAGTCGGCCCAGGCAAGGGACCGAGCGAGCACCGGAGCGCCCGTGATGGCAATGCTGTACGGCACCCCAGTGAAGGCCGTATCGATCAAGGGAGCCCTAGCGGCGAATCGGTCTGCGACGAACTGCTGCTGCCAGGAGAGAATGCTGACCGCGAAAACGTGGCTCTCTGCGATCAAGTGACGGGAGCGGGAGAGCTGATCGATACAGACCAGGACGAGGGGAGGGTCCAGCGAGACGGAGCAGAACGCGTTGACGGTCACTCCATACAATTTACCTTCCAGGCTGGTAGTCACGACCGCCACCCCGGTTGCCAAACGGCTCATCGCCTCCCGGAAGCTGGCTTCGTCGACCGGAGAGTAGGACTGCATAACGCTCGTATTATAGCCGAAGTCTCCGCACTGGGCATCTCCTTCGTCTGGGACGGACGGTGGGAGGTGGCGCCGCTCCTCCACGAATCACAAATGAGAGCAACACCATGACTTCATGGTGTAGACTTTCACATCGAACGGCCGGTTCTTTACCGCGATGAGGGTGATAGGACTGAGCGGCGGGGTCGCTGTGGAAGCCCCTTGCCGGGATGCAGGTCTGGGAGACCCCTTGCTCACCAAAGTCGAAGATCGCCCAGGGGTTTTTCAAGAAGCAACTCCTTTCAAACAGGAGTTGGGCAGCGTTAGGAATGCTCCCAGGACAAGCGG
>ORJL010386435.1_pt1 | contig 13537 bp, 6 predicted proteins | sample 1779941 | NCBI WGS metagenome assembly ORJL01 (sample SAMEA104232317, study PRJEB22302) | groundwater metagenome | biome: forest; feature: aquifer; material: groundwater | place: USA | collected 2011-08-07 | depth 5.8 m
CAGCGGCCTTTGCTTGCCGTCAGCTTTGAGTATCCAGACCCTGAGTACCGGACTGGGCCGGTGACTCTTGCTGCGCAATTCGGATTCCAAGGCGTCGAGGAAGGCGGTGGAGTCGGCTTTCACCTGCTCCGTCGTCACACCATCCACGCCCGCGGAACCCGCATTGCCCACCACCGCCGCGAGTGCTGTTGCCAGCACATCGCGGCGGCAGAGGTCGCCATACAGGCTCCACGCCCGCCAGCGCCCGTTCTCCTTCGCCTTGCGGTAGAGTGTCCGTTGAAGCTGCCGGACCTTATTCAGCGTTATTATCTCGTCCCAAGGAAGAGTCATCGCCTGTCCTCCGCTTCGCAGTTCACTTCGACCAAGTGCGGTCCCTTCGCTCGGCGGTGGTTGGCCGCTTCATCGCTACTATGGACCGCTCCGACTGCTCCCGTGACCAAACCGGCCTCACAGCTTGCGCCGCTTGCACCGGCCGTTGGGTTCTCACGCCCGTCGCGGGAGCTCTCAACTCTTATTTCCGACAACCTTCTCGTGCATTCTGTGCCCGCTGACCCCGCCGTGGCGTTGACTGGAGCAGCGGTCATTCCGGGCCTCTCCCGTTTGTCGCGGGGTTTGCTCGTCTCCAATCCTGGTAGCCTTCGCCATAATCCGAGTGGCTCGGCTCCACGGTTGTTTCCGTTTTCGGGGCTCATTGGATGGGCTTCAGGTTTCATTACGGACTGCACGTCTTGCGCTCCGACTTGCTCTCCACCTCCCCTTGCGGGGACGCAGTTGTCGGGGCATTACAGCTAAACGACCTAATTGGCTGTGTGTGGTGTTGCACCTCACGGGTTGTTGGGTTTCGAGTTCGCACCGGATTACACGGATATGCACGGATGAGCGCTTTGCTGAGAATTGTCGCGTCGCCGCACGTTCACCCGTCGGGTGAGCTTCTGTTTTTGCACAACGGATTCTTATCCGTGCCCATCCGCCTGACAACGATAAGAAATTGATAACAATTCCGCGATATGGCCTTAGTCTGAAGTGTGGACAGTCTTCACAGCTCGTCAGCTCCTGGACCCGCGGCTCAGCCGCGGGCGGAGATTGTCGGACTGGCGGGGGTTCAGGTGACGTCACCGCGCCCCACCCAACGCCGTTGGGACGCGACCAGCGATCGCCTACCCCGGCGGCAATTGGCCTCGGTTCCACCGTGCTTCCGGCGCAAATTCAGGCAAGTAGTGTCCTCGGAGTTCAGCAAAAAGACGGAACATGGTAGGTGGTTTGGTGCTTAAGCCAAAAACCACCCATGAACGAAAAGACCATGACCCGTCCGACGAAGGATATGACGAAAACGGCCATCACGCGCGAGCAATTGCTGGCGCTTTTGCAAGGCGACGAGGCGATGCGAGCGCTGGTGCAGACGATCGTGCAGGAAGTGCTCGAAGCGGAGATGGACGAGGCGCTGGGTGCGACCAAAGGGGAGCGCACCGGCGAACGCCGGGGATATCGCAGTGGCTACTACGGGCGCAAACTCACGACGCGCGTGGGCACGCTGGAACTGCGCGTGCCGCAGGATCGCGGCGGGCTGTTTCGCACCGAGGTGTTCGCGCGCTACCAGCGCAGCGAAAAGGCGCTGCTGCTCGCGTTGGCCGAGATGTATGTGCAGGGAGTCTCCACGCGCAAAGTCCGCGCCGTCACCGAAGAGCTCTGCGGGCACGGCTTCAGCGCCAGCGCGGTCTCCTCGGTCACCGTGCAACTCGACGCCGAGGTGGAGCGCTTCATGCGCAGGCCGCTCACCGAGGAGTATGCCTACCTCATCCTCGACGCGCGCTATGAACGCGTGCGCGAAGCCGGCGTCATCCGCAGCCGTGCCGTGCTGGTGACCATCGGCATCGATTGGGAGGGTCGCCGCCAGGTCCTAGCCGTGGAACTGGCCAATCGCGAGAGCACGAGCGCGTGGCGCGACTTTCTCATCGGCCTCAAACAACGCGGCCTCTCGGGTGTACACTTGGTCGTCGCCGACGACCACGAAGGCCTTAAAAAGGCGGTGGCCGAAGTGCTGCCCAGCGCCTTGTGGCAACGTTGCTACGTGCACGTCCTGCGCAACGCTCTCGATCATCTGCCGCGCACGGCCGACCGCGCCTGCCTGCAGGAACTGCGCTGGCTCTACGACCGGCGCGACGCCACCGAGGCCCGCACCGATCTGCACGCCTGGCTCGCGCGCTGGCAGGACAAGCACGCGAAACTCTGCGCCTGGGTCGAAGCGAACATCGAGGAGACCTTCGCGTATTACCGGCTGCCGCCGGCCCATCACAAACACCTCAAATCGACCAATCTGCTCGAACGCCTCAACCAGGAGTTTAAACGCCGCACGCACATCGTGCGCATCTTCACGGACGAGCCGTGTTGCCTGCGGCTCATCCGCGCGCTCGCCGTCGAGACCCACGAGGAATGGATCGACGCCAGCCGCTATCTCAACATGGAGCCCCTGCGCGAACTGCTCAAGAAACCCGCGCCCGACCGCAAAGCCGCCTGAAAACCGCGGGGAGGCTGACCGCCTCCCCTGCGACTGCGCGCACCGGCGCTCAATCCACGAAAGGGAGGGAGCTTCGCCCCCTCCCTTATACCCTCCCCAAAAATCTTTTTATCTCATCCAAGCCATCAAACCACGAACCGTCTTTTGCTGAACTTGACCGACACGACTTTCAGGCAGAAATTGAGCGACTCGTTGAGGTCGCACTTGACCGACGCGGTCCCGCCGACTCGCGTGGATACTGGCTGTCTATACGTGCGATGGTGCCCCACATGCCGCCTGGGGCCCGAAGCGAGGCCACGGTGCGGCGCTGGATCAAGCGCGGTAAGCTGCGCGCGCAAAAAGAGGGGGGACTTGGGCCATCGACCCGGAAAAGCCTTTGTAGACATCACGCATCAGAGTGGGGGGGCGGCCTCCGTGAGAGACTTCATCGGGACTTGGACCCTTGAAAAAGCTGAGGAAAAAAGGGCGCGGCTTCGCCGCAAATTTCCAGGCGCGAAGCGCGGCGATCATGAGTAGTCCGAAGCCGCCGGGTCCAACGTCTGAGCCCGGGAGGTGGCGCGCTTTTTACCGGACGAAGGCAGCGAGGAACATCGAGCGCGCCGCCAAGCGAAAGACGCCTGAACAAAAACGCGCGGCAGCGCTCGCGCAGTATTATGCCAATCACGAGGAGAATAAAGCCGCAGCGGCACGACGTGCCCGAGAGCGGTATCATGCCACGAGACACTTGCCGGAAAAAAAGTGCGAATTGACACGCGCGACGTCCATACGGGGAATCACCACGTGTCGGTGCGGAACGGCGAAGCCGGGAGCCCGGCGCCGTTGTAGAGGTTGCAGACGGGATCGTTTTCCCAGGCATAGCGCATTGCGACCGGGTGGACCACGTCGGGATGTGTGAGCATCACGATGGCGCCCTGCGTTCGAGCTCGAGCGGGGCGCCATTGGCGATCCTCGCCGGCGATGAGGAAGCCAGTCAACTCGCCGCCGCGTGCAACCAGCCCCCCGTCCGCATGCGCAAACGTGACAATCACTTCGCCACCGCGAATCTCGTGACTGAGCGGCAGGGGGCCTGAAGTCGCCACGACTTCGCGGTGATAGACCGAACCGAGGGCCCACAGGGAAAGTCGACGTCCGACTTCCTGTTTGTTCGCCGGGTGAACGTTGTTCGGGTTGCCGATGTCGATGTTGATTCCCATCCCGGTCTGCGGCAGCGCGAGCGCCTGCCGCATGGCCTCGCGCACGGTCGGCCAATCACGGCCGGGACCGGCGTAGTTCGGCAACTGCGCCCACGCAAAAGGAAATTCGTGACCCCAGCGCGCCCGCCAGTCCTGCACGAGGAGGGTCAGTTGACGACGATAATAGGGCGCCTTCTCGGGCGCGGTGTTCGCCTCGCCCTGATACCAGAGCGCTCCACGGATGGCGTAGGGAATGAGTGGTGCGATCTTGGCGTTGAACAGGCACCCCGGAGCGGCATGGCGCGCCTGACGAACCAGCGCTGGTGGCCGCGGCTGCGCCGGCCGTTTTTTGGCCCCGGGTGTTTCCGTCTCGTGCTGCCAAACCGCGAGCGCGCGTTCGAATTTCACCTGAGCTGCTTCGGCAGCAAGGCGCTCCCGCTCCACAAGAGACATGAACGGCTTGAGTTCGGCGCTCGCCTCCTGCGCTTCGCGCGCAATCCAGGCTTCGATAGGCGAGCCACCAACCGAAGAATTGATCAGGCCGAGGGGCACGCGCAGGGCACGGTGGATTTCCCGTCCGAAATAGAACAGGGTTGCGGAAAATCCGCCCACCGTAGCGGGAGAACACACGACCCATGTGCCGCTGCCGGCTTCCTGCATCGTCGTCGACGGACCCGATCTTTCGGTGAACACCCGTATCGCCGGATAGTTCGCAGCAGCCTGCTCGCGGGCGTAATCTTGCGCCTGTGCCACGATCATGGCCATGTTCGACTGGCCGGAACCAAGCCAGACCTCCCCGATTAGGACGTCATGCACCATGATCGTGTTCGCAGCCACGACGCTTAGCGTCACCGGATCGGCGCTGGTGGCGAGTTGGTGGAAAACGACCTGCCATTTACCCTGAGAGCTGGCCTTCGTGCGCAGCACGCGACCAGCGATCGTCACAGTGACGTCCTCTCCCGGCTCCGCCCAGCCCCAGATAGGCGCCGGGGCTTGGGCCAGCAGCACCATGTGGTCAGAAAAAACCGCAGGCAGTCGCACGTTTGCCAACGCCAACGGCACGCATGCACCGGCCCCGCAAATGCCGAGCACCAAGTGAAGGAGACCGGTCGGACGCGTCAGTTCCCTCATCGTCTTCCCTTTCGATTACAGCGACGTCCGCTCGTTCTGCATGCTGTCGTCCTTGCCGCGCTCCGTCGGATAAACGTAGCCGACGGGGAACGTCGCGTGCCGCAGCACCGTGCAGCCATCGACACCAGACGTCGAGGTGACGACAATTCTGGAGACACTACCGAACAACGTTGGCAGAAGTGTCCTTTGTTGAGGCCCAATTCGTGTCCGCCAATCTGAGCAGCCGCATTCATCGCTAATTAATCCCGGCGCCGTGGTTCGCAGAGATTTTTGTAGGTGCCGGTGGCTTGACATGCGGATCGGCGTGCTGCGCGTAGTAGATTCGTGTGAGTTCTTGAAACGCCTGCTCACAGAGCGGGTTCGGCTTTCCCCCATTGCGCTTCAATTCGGCATCGAGCAAGGCGCGCAGGAAGAGGATCCGCCAGCGCCATGATTTTTGCGCGTACGGACTCAGTCTGGCCTCTACCTTCTTTGCCGTCGCATAAGCGTCCTCCGCTCCTGGATCGGTCGGCGTGCCTTTCTGTAATGGCACATCCTTGAAAACCCCCGCTTGCTCCGACCACGCACGCACATGGTGATTTTGCTCCAAAATCGTAATCACCTTCATCAGGTCTTCGACGACCTCGGGGGAATACTCAAAGGAGATATACTCCCGCAGGATTTCGTCTACTGATCGGTCCGGTCGCCAGTAGAATTGGGCGCAAATGATCTTGTTGATGTCCTCGAAAATTCCTTCGGAGTAAGGAAACCCCCCGCTGCTTCCGGACTTAACTGCGTTCCAATACCGCTGCAGTTCGTGGGGCTGGGGATTGGCGCCGAATCCGCCCCATGGCCGCATCCCTCTCATGCTGATCTCCGGGAAGCCCAGGACGGGCAGCCCGCCGGGAGATGATTTGGTGAAGGCGGGGGTGTTAGGCTGGGAGATGAGATAGTCGGGCCAACCCGGCTTGGGCGCAAACGCCGTAGCGAGACCTTGCCATTCGCTCCGATCAAAAAACCACGTCGAAACCGCCACTTTGGCACCGGGAAATTTCTCTTTGGCCAGTCCTGCCACACGTTCACCTGCTCGCAAGAAGCCGTTATTCCCCCAAGGCTTGCACTGGCTGCATCCGCATCCACCCGAATCGTAGGGCCAGACCCAGACGAAGCCGGGCTGCAGATCTTTGGCCCAATCGAACAACTGGGCGAAGTTCGCCAAGACGTATTTCTGCCCCGCCGGATTGCTAATGCAAATGTCAGTGCGGTTCTTTTCCCCACGCATCGCGCTGGCGTCGGCCCGCAATTCGACCGGGCTGTTGGCGTAGCCTTCATTGGCAATCACGACCAGGCCCACGTCCAAGCCCACGCTTCTGGCGCATTGCAGCACCGCACGCAGCCGCCCGCGGAAAATCGCGGCCGCAGGATCATCCCAACCGTTGAAGTGATGCATGTCATACCAAGCGATTAGCGTGTTGATCCCCCATAGCGCCAGATCCTCAACATAGTGTTGCACCTCTTCTACCGGGGCATCGTGGTAAAAATTGTGAAAGTGAGTGGCGAAGTAGATCCCTCTCACGGACATTGCGGGTGCCGAGGTGCCACGCCAAGGGCTGCCGATAAAACCGCTGGGAGCATACCGGCAGGTGCGCAAATACGCGCCGACCCCATAATACAGACCGCGCACATCATTGCCTACAATCCGCACCGAACCATTTGTCCCCCCAGTGATCGCGAATCCTTCCGGCCCAACGCCGGGATCGACGGAAAGGGCAACGGTGAGTTCAGCCCGACCGGTAGACACGACCTGTGCTCCGCTACGTTCCGAGACGTGGCGCATGAAGACCTCGCGAGCCTTGGTGACCACGAAACTGGGTTCCGATTGATCGACCAGAACCGTCTTCACGGGCTTCGCACCGCCTGCCACTTCACCAACGACCGGCGCAAGCAGAACGGTGAACACGAACCATGCTGCGTTTGCCCGAAGCACCACGCCACGTTGCGGAGTCAATACGTTGACGATCCCAAAGCGACCCGGAGATGACCGGGCGCGCAGTCGAGCAGCGGCAGTTTCGAAATCGTTGGTGTTCATGAGGCGCTCTTGGGTAATTGCTTTTGCTTCCGTCGTGGCAATTTTAGGCGAGTGCTTCGACTCGACGCTCGTTTCCTAGCGCGCCAAACCGCCGATTTCCGACCTGACGGTCTGCCACCCGTCGCGCAGCTTTGCGCTCAATTCTGCGACCAGCGCGGCGTTTCCCGGACGCCCGGCAATGTTCTCGATCTCGGAGGGAGACGAGCGCAGGTCGTAGAGTTCGATCGCCACCGTCTTCTCCGGTTCCTTCCGATCATTCCAGAGGGTAAACCGGTAGCGATCGGTCCGCATAGAACGACCCTCGGCCGTACCGACCTGCACCTGGCTGAACGCCGCCGACTTCCACGGCCGGGCGGGCAACTCCAGCAGCGGCACAAAGCTGCTGCCTTCGAGGTGCGACGGGAGCGGCAGCCCTGCGAGTTCGCAGAGGCTCGGGGACACATCGACGAGTTCCACGAGGCGTTCGCAATGCGTCCCATTTCCCTTCCGTCCCGGCGCGCTGACGATGAGTGGCACGCGATTCGCGTATTCAAACGCCGTGGCCTTGGCCCAATGGTTCTGCTCGCCGAGATGCCAGCCGTGGTCGCCCCAAAGCACGACGATCGTGCGTTCGCGCAGCCCCAGCCGGTCGAGTTCTCCGAGGATTTGCCCGATGAGCGCATCGGAATAACTCACGCAGGCGCGGTAGCCGTGGATAAGTTCCCGGATCTTGGCCTCGCTCAGCGGCCCGGTCGCGGGAATGTCACTATACTGCCCGCGCAACTCCGCCCACCTCGGCAGGGCTACCGCTGGAGCATCGTTCGGAGCGTGGGCGGGTCGGGGCAGGCTCAGCTTCGATCGGTCATACAGATCCCAGTATTTTTTCGGAGCGACAAATGGCAGATGGGGTTTCATCAGTCCCACCGCCAAAAAGAACGGTTGATGCTGCAGTGTGCGCAGGGCCTCGATGGCGCGCACTGTTACCTGCCCGTCGTAAGGCACCGAGTCAGGCACCTCGGGCGCCTCCGTGCTCCGCACCTGAACAAACGCTTCCTGCCAGGCGTCGGGGCCCGCCGCTGTTCGCTCCGGCGTCGGCGTGTTGGCGCCCCCTGCGCGGTTGTAGCGTGGCCATACTCTGCCCGCGGCAAACGCTTCGCGGGCAGCGGCCATGCCCTCCGGTGAAAAATAATACTGCGGTCGGCCATACCACGGCGCCTCCGACCACGACGGGCGATCCTCCAGCTTCCGCCCAACATACGCTTGGTCGAAGCAACTATGAAAAATTTTCCCAAACGCCCGGGTGACGTAGCCGTGCTGCTTGAACTGCTGCGGGAGCGTCACGATGTCAGGGTTCTTGTCGCGAAAATCGCCCAGCCCGTTGGCGCGTACCCCGGTCGCGTCGGGCCGCAGTCCGCTGAGCAGGCTCGACCGCGAGGGGTTGCAGACGGAGTATTGGCAGTAGGCCCGCTCGAAAACCACGCCGCTGGCCGCCAGACGATCGATGTTTGGGCTGCGAATTTCCTTGTTCCCGTAGGCGCTTAATTCGGGCCGTAGGTCATCCACTGCGATGAACAGCACGTTGAGGGGGGAGTCGGCTGCCGCCATGGCTCCGGATCCAAGCAACGCACCGCAAAGGGCAAGGACGAGCGGCAGAAGCGACGGTCCAGAGTGGCAGTTCGGCAGGGGAGGCAATTGACGATTGGATTCCATGGGCTGTCTCGGCAGCTAAAACGTGCCTTTGAGGGTCAGACTTATCGGAATTCCGTTCTTATAAATCCGGCTCTGCCTGGCGTAGGCCGGCGTCTGCGATCCATAGTCCATGTAGATCTGAGTCGGCGCGTAGAAGACGTTGTTGATGCTCGCCGCCAGAGTGAGTCGTCGGCTGATCTCGTAGGCCAGATTCAAATCCAGCGTGGTCCTAGCCTTGTAGTATTGGTATCCGTCCGGGCCAAAATTGATGCTCGGAATGCGCTTGTCCAAGCCGCGATAGTTCCACTTCGCGACTGTCGAAAATCGCTTCCAGTTGAAGGACACGCCCCAGTTGGCGCTCTCCGGGATGAAGCTGTCGAACGACGCCTGCTGGTTTCCGCGCAGCTCGAGTTTGGTGGCGTTGGCAAAGACAGTAAAATTGGCGCCCCAGCGCCCCAGTCCGCGTAGGGAGTGCCGGACATTGACCTCGGCCCCCAGAATCTCCGCGTCGCCGGAGTTGAAAGTGGAGGACACCGTCCAGCCAATATAGCGCGCGTCGAGGCCCAGCGTTTCGGCGTCCGCCGCCGTGGCCAGGCGCTGGGAGGTGCCGAAGAAATCCCGGATCTCCTTAAGGAAGATCCCGGCGCTGAAGAGTCCTCCCGATTTGGAGTAATGCTCCACCGAGAGGTCGTAATTGTCGGCAGTCCACGGACGCAGCCCGGTGTTGGTCACCGTGATATTGCCCCGGCTGATGGATGGATCGTTGATGATCTGGTCTTCGCTCAGGTCGGCCTCGTTGAAGGTCGCTGACGGGATGATGGCGCCAAAATTAGGACGTCCGTAGGTGCGGGCATAGGCGCCGCGAACGAGCGTGTTCTCCTGCCACTCCCATGTCAGGTGCAGGCTGGGGTAATAGCCATCATAGCTCCGCCTGGCGCGGTAACCGCGCTCCGTGCGGAGCAGATGTAACTCCGTCAACGAACCCGCGGCACCCGCTTCGGGTTTCCGGATCCGCGCACCCTGGGCATTGCGAGCGAAGCTGCCGTTGGCGTTGCGCACAAAGACCGCAGACGGATCGTATTTCGCCCCCTCGCCTTCATCGGTCGTTCGCTCAAAACGCACACCGGTCAGAATCCTTAACCGGCCGCGAAAGGGGCTTGTCTCCACCTGCACATAGGCGGCAGACACCGCTTCGCGGATATTTTGAGATCCGTTGAGTCGGCTCGTTTCCTCCGCGACCACCTTAGCCCGGGTCTGCACAAACAGCCCCGGATTTTTCCCGTATGCCGTCCAAGCCCGACTCGGAGAGATCCACGGCAAATTCCGAAACCCGTAATAGGAGTCCTGGTTCTTGTAGACCTGCATCAGGTAGGGCGCCGCCGGGTCCACTGTCGCGGTGTTGCCATCCGGACCGGCATAGGTCCAGTTCTTCGTGCTGGCCTGGTTGTCGAAGCTTTGCACTCGCTGCGCCCCCCCGGCTTCGATCGCGGCGGCAAAGGGCAAGAATTGCAGGCGGCGGCGCACTTTTAGGTTCGCCGATTCGACCTTCATTTCCCGCTCGTAAAACGCATCGTTGGCGGCGGCGACACCATAATTGGCGATGTCGTAGAGATTGATTTCCCGGTTGGAGTTGTCGAAAGCCTGGGTAAGGCCGGGCCGCCCATGATCGATTGCCGACAACTTCAGGCGGAGCGGTTGGGTGACGGTCGCGGTTAAACCCATGAAATGACCGTTCGCGGGATTGTTGCGCGCGATGTAGGATCGCGCGGCACTCATCCCCGTGTCGATCTTCCATATCCCATCGTCAAAACGGTATGTCAGGCTGGGCGCGCCTGTCCCGCCGCCAAACGTTTGAAAAATGCTGCTCATCGTCACCGCACCGCGGCCCGTCGCTCCATCGGTGAAATCACCGCCGTAAGTGAGGCGGTTGCCGCTGGCGACGCTCGGAGTTCCGACATTACCCGCGGTCGGGGTGAATGTCAGGCTGCCAATTTTTGTCTCATGTTCGTTCCACTGGACGCCCAGCGACAGAACCGAATTGGGCGTTACTTTCCAGTCGGCCTTGAAGCTCAGGTTGGTACGCGTGAAAGTCCGGGGACCATCGACAAGCTGGAATTGCCGCAGGTAGGGACGACTCAGGGAAGCGCCCGTGGTGGTGCCCGCGTTCTCGTAAGTCGAAACGAACTGGTGAATCTCTCCGGTCTTGATCGCGTGCAACCCGGTCACGACGATTCCGAATGTCTTCTTGAGGGGCAGCGTTAGGTCGAAGCTCGCACTCGGGAAGACCTTATATTCGTTCCGGTCACCGTAGGAGTGCGGCGTTCGCTTGAACGTGAGATTCTCGCTGTTACCGACCAAGCCGAGGCCATAACGAAACTGCGCCTGGTCCCGGTCGAACGCGCTTTTGCTGATCATATTCACCGAGCCCGCCAGTGAGTCCGCCGGCGTCGACGGCGTCGGAACCTTGGTCACCTCGATGCGCGAGGCATCGTTGATGTCCTGCGTATACATGTTGAACGCCCGATCCGGGCCGACATACGAGGCGAAGACCATCGGTGCGCCATCATTCGTAAACGAGGTCATGCCGCCACCGATGCCACGAATGGAGATGCCCGTGACCTCGTTGCCAGCATACTCCGTCGTGACCCCGGGGATGAACTTTAGGAACTCGCCCACGCTGCCACCCAGCACATCGCCCACGGCATCGGTGGAAATCACGTTCTTGATATTCGGAGCGAACCGCTGCTCGTTGACGGCGATGGTGCGAGCGTCGGTCTCCTTGTCGGAAGACACGACGAAGGCGTCGAGTTGCACGGCTGCGCCGGTCTGACCGTAACGGGCGACACTGGTCAGGCTGACGTCTTGCTCGAGCGTTCCACCTGCGGGAACCGTGATCGTCGCCCGCCATGGATCCAAGCCGGTGTAGAACACCTCCAGCGACGCCGGGCCGGGAGGCACGCCAACCAAGTGAAAGTGGCCGAAAGCATCCGTATACACCGACGCATCCAGGCCGCCCACGGAGACGCGGGCGTTGTTGAGGTATTGGCCCGTGGCGGCGTTCTTGACTCGTCCGACGACGGTGCCCGATTCCGCCGGAATTCTGGCGTCTGTCATGGGAGGCTTCACCGGGCCAGCCGAAGCAACCGCCGCGTAAGCGGACCGGGCGGCAGCCAGCGCAATCAAGATCGAGCCGACCGAAAGTAGGGAACGGGGGATGTTCATTGCAGGTTATGAAAGCTCTCGAGTTGTCGGCTTCACCGCGAAGTCCGCTCATCCAACAGGCCATCGCCCTTGCTTCGCTCGGGTGGGTAAACCTGAGAGGCCATTGCCGGGGTGGCGCGCGGCGCGATCAGTCAGCGTGCAGTCACTGCCGCCGCTGCGCGGTGAGGCCTCGTGATCGGACTTTGCTCGGCGAGGCGATGCCTGGACAACCATGCCGCGAGACGGGGCGGGGGGCGCAGTCACCGGCCGAAGTGCGAGACTCATATCAGAGGAGCGCGATGCCGTTGAGCCGAGCGAACGCTTTTAGAGCGAGCGTCGTATCGCCATAGGAAATTATATAGTGCTGCCCGCCGACTTGCTCGGCGAAGCTCTCGACGGACGTGTCGAGGATGACCTCGAGGCTCGGCAACTGTGGTGCGGGCGGCGTCCAGCCAGCTTCCTCCCATCGACGCGGTGCGACTGCTGTCCCAGTGACCGCGTGCAGCCTGAAACTTCCGCCGTGCGGCACTAGCCGGCAGAGCGTCACCTTGCCGGTTTTGACCTGCGACACGTTGAGGATGCCCTCGCTGAAGCTGCCAAAGCGAGTCGGCCGCACGCGGACGGCGCCCTGCACGACTTCGGCGGGAACGTAATCCGGTACGCCTACCAGCAGCCGGTCCTCCATGAATTCATAGAACTCGAAGTAGGCCGCCGCCTGGCCGGTGAGCCCGCGCACGATGAGTTGCGTGACGGAGCCGAGGCAGTCGTTTTCCGGAATGGTCGGCAACCCGAGTTCATCGGCGATCAGCATGAGGATCATCGCGGGCGGGAGCTGCAGGAGTTTCTTCATGCCGTCGACGTCGATCAGCGACACGGCCGCGAAACGGCGGTCCGCGATGATCGCCTTGAGCGCGAGAAAATATTCAATGCTCTTGGCGAGCGTCTCGGGCGCGGCGGGTGTCTCGAATTGCCAGCGCTGCTGCACGCTCGCGACGAGCGCCTGTACCTCGGCGCGGTTCACCTGCGCCGCGCGCTGCACCATTTCGAGCATCTCGAAGGTTTCGATTTCCACCCCGAGGATTTTCTTCAACGTCAGCGGATCGCACAGCGTCGCGTAGAGACTCATGTCGCGATAGCCCATCATGCCGATCCGCGCGCTTCGCAGCAGGCGCGTGGCGCTCACGGCCTGGAAGAATTCCGTCAACGACGCGAGCTTCGGGGGCCGTCCCGGGCACTCGTAGATGTAGCTGAACCGGTAGCCGAGATCCTGCAGCGTCAACCGCAGCGCCGTCGTGCCGGCCTGGCCGGCGGTCGTGATCAGGCGGTCGCCCTCGTAGTAGCCGGCGAGACCCCACAGCAGGATCGGCAGATGCTGCAGCTCGCTCGCGACGCGGATCACGGCGTGGCTCGGAATCCACCCCGCGACGCACAGCACGAGCGCGTCGAGCGGCTGCCGCGTGAGCTTGCGCACCGCGCGCGCGACATCGTCGCCGGCAGGATCGTCGCGCACGGGCGCGGTCTCCACCAGCGTGAAACCGAGGGGCGCGAGCGTGTCGCGCGCGGCGCGGCATTTGGATTCGATGATCGAGTGCGGCGTGTTGACTTCGCCGAAGCCGACGAAGCCCACGGTGAGGTTTTTCATGAATGGGAGAGTGCGGATGTGGCGGGCGGCTACCGGAAAATGGAGTGGCGTTCGGTCACGCCCAGAGGGCGGCAATGGCTTTCACGCTCGCCGCGGCGAGGGCGGTCCCGCCGTCGGGGCCGACTTTGCCGTTGATGACG
>ORJL011287505.1_pt1 | contig 13536 bp, 9 predicted proteins | sample 1779941 | NCBI WGS metagenome assembly ORJL01 (sample SAMEA104232317, study PRJEB22302) | groundwater metagenome | biome: forest; feature: aquifer; material: groundwater | place: USA | collected 2011-08-07 | depth 5.8 m
GAACGACCGCATCGAGGAACTCGATCCCTTCGTGCCACCAATGTCCGAACAACTCGGCGTCATACGGCGCGACCAGGAGGGGAGGGGGGGCCATGAGTTTGGCGAGATGATCGAGCCGCGCGGCTTGGACGGCGACGAAGTGCGAAGCATGCTCAGCCACCGCCGCGCGCGCGGCGGCGGGATCATAGACGGCTTTTTCATCCGAGTGGGAAGTGATGCGATGGTATTTAATCCCGGTGAAACCGCGGTGATCAGGGGACGGCAAGTAGGGTTGGAGGTAGTCGAAATCCAGGTCAAAGCCGATGTCGCGATAGAAATCGCGATAGCGCGGATCGCCGGGATACCCTTGGTGACGGCTCCAGATCTGCGCGGCGGATTGAGAGTCGCGGCCAAAAGCCGCCAGGCCGTTGGAAGTGAACACGGGGGCATAGACGCCGCAGCGGGGGCGGGGCGTGGCTCGGAGGATGCCGTGGGTGTCCAGGACGAACCACCGAAGGTTCGCTTCCACCAGGACAGGCTCCAACTCGGGCGCGTAGGCACACTCGGGAAGCCAGATCCCACGCGGTTCGGAGCCAAAGCAGGCGGCATAGTGATCGCGTGCGGTGAGGATTTGGCCCCGCAGAGCCGGAAGATGGGCCGCCAGGAGCGGGAGGACGGCGTGTGTGGCCGCACAGGTAATGATCTCGATGAGGCCCGCCTCCTGGAAATGGCGAAAGGCCGCCACGAGGTTACGGTCGCAACCGAGCCAGGTCTTTCTCAACCGAAGGAAGCGCTCGCGGTATTCCGCGGCCAGGGGACAGAGGGCCGGGTCCCAGTGAGTGCGGAACATCTCTTTCTCCGCAAGCTCGATCAGGCCATCGAGGCGCCGTCCGAAGCGGTCCTGAAGGAGCGGGTCCAGGAGCATGGAGCAGAGCGTGGGTGTGAGTGTGAGTGTGAGACGGACTTGGAGGGCGTCGCGCCGCCAACCCTCCAGGATCTGGATCAGGGGCAGGTAAGTCTCTGTGATGGCCTCGTAAAGCCAGCTTTCTTCGAGGAACCGCTCGTGCTCCGGATGGCGGACGAAGGGAAGATGGGCGTGGAGGAGGAGGGCGATGTAGCCGGGCATCTGGGGGCGGCGAACGGCCTCAAAGGGTAGGGGGCGGGCTCAACCGCGGGTCTTGGGGATGCGCGCCAACCTCGCCGCCAAAGTCGGTGCGCCTTCCGAAACGAAAATGGGCGCTACGCCGGTGATCGCCGGTTGCGGAGACGGCCGCGAGTGGGAGTTCGTGTGCCCCGTCGGGCAACGCAAACCGGAAGCTGAAGGTGCCATCCGGGCGTAACCGGACTTCGCGACCAAAGCAAGTCACTTTGGCGTCGGGTTCCGTGGCGCCATAAATGACAACCTCGGCGTTGACATTGAACCAGAACCCTTTGCGCCGTTGAGCGGGGCCAAGTGGAACTTCTCCGCTCGAAATAATGCCTGCGGCTACAGGTCCGGTGATCTCAGGAGCGACCTGAGGGCCAGGCTGGCCGGGAGCCGAGCTGACTTGGCCTGGGAGCAGCGCCTGGATCTCGCGTTGGACCAGTTCGGTGAGATCCATGGACCCCACCCAGGTGTGCCGGGCATGATCGCCCAGGACAAGCTCTGCCAACGCGCGCTCGTGCTCGGGCGACCACTCGGGTGTCGATGCGGGCGTCATCCAGGGGGGTGGCGCGAACGGTCGCGCGCTGCCTTCGATCCAGATAGCCCCGGTGGGCTGGAGTGGGGGGACGGTGCTGGTTGGCGTGACAAAGGCCGGTGGGCTTGGACGGGCAAAAGGCACGTCTATGGCCACAGTGGCGTACTCGGCAACGGTCGCGGCGGAGATCGTCTCCGGAGGCGTCCACGCTCGCTGGGAGACGGCGATGGGGCGCCACCGGCCTCCACGATCGGTGAAGCCCAACTCAGCGAGAAAAAACGTGGCGCCGCGTCCTGCGTGAATGAACCAGGACCGGCTTTCCGGGGCTAGATCGATCTGCAGGAGCGGAGATTCGCGAATGGCATCCACATGGACGCGCAAGGCGAGATGGCCGTTGGCTGCCTGGGCGTTGCACTGCTTGATGTCGTCCGGGCTGAGGTCCCAGTGGGCATGGAGCCAGTGAGGGTCGCGCGCGGTGAGGAATAATCGGCGTGTGCCGTAGGATTCGGGCAACTGCGGACCAGTTTCTCGGGGCTCTGCCGAAGCAATCAGCGGTGGCTGGGTCGGCTCCGCAGGAGTCTCTGGAAGGGCAGGGGCTTGTGCGGGTTGGCCCGCGGATGGTTGGTCGAGCGGCGCGATGGACGCTGCGAGTGACAAAGCGGCGGGTAATAGGACGGGTGGCTGCGGCGCTGATGGGGGCGGTTCGCCCGGCGCGAGCGGGCTACCGAATGTCGGCGGCGGAGTCGCCACATCCGCTGGAAGAGCCGGTGCGGCGGATGCTGCGACTGGCGAAGTGGGGGGCAGTATGACAGGTGGCTGCCGGGCTGACGGGGGTGGTTCGCCGGGCGTGAGTGGACCACCGAGTATCGGTGGCAGAGTCGTTACTTCCGATGGAAGAGCCGGCGCAAGGATATCGGGTTCGATCTCGATGGGACGTTCCAGCACGGGCGCGGGCGCCGCCACTGGTACAGGGTCTCCCTCAAGGAGAAACGCTGGCATTGTCACCGGAGGTCTGGCCGGGCGGAAGGGAAAGGGCTGCGCAACCGGCACGGCGAGCGCTGTCGGGGTGGGTGGCGCGGGTAGAACCGGTGGCGCCGGGGGAGGAGGTGGAGCGACCCGCCCGGCCGCAGGTTTCGGAGGCTCTCCCGACTCGGCTTTACCAACCTTTGCGGGAGCGGAAGGGGTCGGTCGGGCAACGGGTCTCGGAGGTTCTCCGGACACGATAGCCTGCCTTGAGACTGCACGAGCTCTTACGGTTGCCGCAGCGGGCGGTTCTGCGTGCGGCCGGGCTGGAGTCGCCGGCGCGGCGGGTGTCGGCTTACGCCCGGTTCTTGGGCGCAAGGCGGTCTTGTTCGGCCTGGGGGAGACGGGTTTGGTGACGGCCTTCTTTGTCGGCGATGGTCGGCGGTTTGGCGCGGTGGGCCTCGCCTTAGGCACGGTTGTTGGGCGCAAGGCGGTCTTGGTCGGCCTGGCGGGGGCGGGTTTGGTGACGGCCTTTTTTGTTGGCGCTGGTCGGCGGGTTGGCGCGGCGGGCTTCGCCTTAGGCACGGTTGTTGGGCGCAAGTCGGGCTTGGTTGGCTTGGCGGGGAGGGGAGGCGTGACACGCCTGGCTTCGACAACCTTTGCGGGAGCGGCGGAGGGGGATTTGGCCTTCTCTGCCGGGGCGGTAGGTGGGGCGGTGGAGATCCTCGCTGGTGCAACGCCCTTCCCGGTCCCGGTTGGGGGCTTGCTCAGAGGCATCTTTTTCTTTTGCGCTTTCATAGGACCCGAATCGAGGAAGGAATGGCCCTCCTGCGTCCCTTTAGAATAGGGCCACAGGGCTACCTGGGAAAGGGAAAATGTGACGGGCCGGCGCGCTGGGCGCGCCCGCGTATTCAGAGAAGGAGCAATCCGAGGAGGCGGCTAGAGTACCAGGCTATCTTGTGGCCCTGGCGCATCGCCAGTCAGCCCCACGCTTGCACTTACATTCACCTCAATCCGGCGCGAGCCAAGTTGATTCGGATTGGGGAGCAAAAACTTTGGGAATATCCGTGGAGCAGTTACCCCGATTACGTGTGCCGAGAAGCTCCGGAGTGGTTGGAGACCGGGCGGGTTCCGGGCAGTCTGGGGCTGAGGCCGCAAGATCGGTAAGGGTATGAGGTCTGCTGGAGTCGCATGGTTATTTGCCTAATAGCCGCGCACGCAAACCTTGAGTTGCGGTTTTGAGCGGCGTGTGAGAAAAGAGGAGGTGTACGCATGAGACCCTCGAGCATCAAACTGATGGCCATGAGGTTGGCGGAGCATTCATTGCCCTGCGGACTCCTCTTTAGGACCTGGTTCCGATGGATCTTTTTTGTTGCGCTGACACTGGTGGTCCTGGTGACGCTGGGTGCGTTGACAATCTGGCGCGCCGCTCCGCTCGGTTTCGGTCCGGTCGTGCGCGTTGGTTGGCTTGGCAAAGCTCGGGCGTGGTCCTTTCGTCGCAGCGCACTCGAGTTCGAGGCGTCCGGGAGGCCCGAGGCGGCGGCGCAGGCCTGGCAGTCCGCCATCGCCAATGACCCTGCCAATCCCGACTTGTTGCGGGGCGCGCTCCGCCAAGCGGTGGCGGCGGAGCAGGTCAGTCCCAGATGGGTTCCCAAGACCGTCGCGCAGACGGCCTGGCTTCTTCGTCTCTCCCAGACCAACCAGGCGGACGTGAAGCTGGTCGCGGAGGTGTATGACCGCTATGAGCTTTCCTCCACGTTGCTGGCTGTGTTGGACTCCCGGAAGGAGGCCCTCAGGCCCCGCGAGGAGGCGGCGTATCTAAAAGCCCTCTTTCGTCTTCAACGGATGGGAGAGTTCGCCCGGCGCTGGCAAGCGGCGGCCAATCGCCTGCCCCCCGATGCGGACTTGGCGCTTGTCCACGCGGCCTACCTGGCGGGGTGGGGACCGCTCGAAACGATGGGCGAGGGGAGACGTCAGATCGAGGAGGCCCTGGCCCATCCCGAGCAACGGGTGGATGCTAACCGCCTGCTCCTAGCGCTCTGCGTGAAGAACAAGGACGTTGCAGGATATGCGGTTAGCCTGGGCCGTCTCAAGGAGTGGCATGCGGACCGGGCGGCGGACAACGCCGGACTCTGGCAGTTGATGTTAAGCACAGGCAAGGCCGAGGAGGCCCGGCGGCTGGCGGAGGACTACGTCCGTCCGCCCCTGGTGCCTTGGGAGGCGGTGGGTCTGGCGGAGATCTACTTCAAACTGGGCATGCACGACTATACGCGCCGATTCCTCGAGCGCTACGCGCCGGAGTTTGCCAACACAGACGCCCCCTGGTCGTTGCGCCTTTGGACGATCTATTCGGACGTGTTGATTCACACCCAGAGCTGGCACGAGCTAAGCCAGGTAGCTTTCCACATGCGCCTGACCCCCGGCCTCGCCGCCAACCTGGAGGCCTACAGCCATTATCTGGAGGGCCGGGCGCTCCAGGGAATGGGCAATCCTGATCAGGCCGGGGTCGCCTTCACCAAGGCGGCGGAGGTCCGCTTCAAGCAGCCGCAACTGGCCTTTGAGACCGCCCTCGTTCTTCTGAAATTGGGGTATCCAAACCAGGCGGGGGACATTATGGCGCCGTTGGAGACCGAATACGCGCAGAGCCGTGAATACTGGCAGGGGCTCTTCGATATTGCCTATGCCAGGAAGGACGCCTCGATGCTTTTCAAGGCGGCTTCCCGCGCCTACGTCCTCCATCCGGAGGACCCGGTCTGCGAGAAGAACTACGCCGCGTCGTTGTTGATCAGCCGTCAGCGCCCGGATGAGGCCGACAAACTGACTCTGTCCCTCATGAGCCGCAATCCGACCTTGCTGGCCTCGCGGATCAACCACAGCTATGCGCTTACCCTGAATCGGCGGTTCGATGAGGCAGAGGCCGTCCTGAAAACGGTAGATCCCGCCCGGTTGAGTTCTTCCGACTTAACAATGTTCCACTTTGCCGCCTTTGCAGTGCACGCCGGACGAGGAGAGCTCGATCGCGCCAGGCAGGACTCGATGCAGGTGAACACCAACCTCCTTTTTTCATCCCAGGTCCGGTGGCTGGAACAAGCGCTCCTGGCCTTGTAGCAACTCGAGCTCCACGCAAGGAGTGAACGGCGCCTCCTCGGCATCTCGACATTCAACCTTAGATTGCAGTTTCGCGTCGCCTGTGAGAGAAGAAGGGCAAGTACGCATGAAACCCTCGCGCATCAAACTGGTGGCCATGAGGTTGGCGGAGCATCCATTGCCCTGCGAACTCCCCTTTGACCCCTGGTTCCGACGGACCTGGTTCCAATGGACCTTTCTTGTTGCGCTGACGCTGGTGATCACGGTGACGCTGGGTGCATTGAAAATCTGGCGCACCACTCCACCCGGTTTCAGTCCGGTCGTGCGGGTGAGTTGGCTGGATAAAGCCCAGGCGCAGTCCCTTCGTCGTAGCGCGGTCGAGTTCGAGGCAGCCGGGAGGTCCGAAGCGGCCGCGCAGGCCTGGCAGTCCGCGATCGCCAATGATCCGGCCAATCCTGACTTGTTGCGGGGCGCGTTTCGCCAGTTGGTGGCGGCGGAGCAGATCAGTCCCAGGTGGGTTCCCAAGACCGTCGCGCAAACGGCCTGGCTTCTGCGTCTCTCCCGGACCAACCAGGCGGACGTGGAGTTGGTCGCGGAGGTGTATGACCGCTACGAGCTTTCCTCCACGTTGCTGGCTGTGCTGGACTCCCGGAAGGAGGCCCTCAAACCCCGCGAGGAGGCGGCGTATCTGAAAGCCCTCTTTCGTCTTCAGCGGATGGACCAGTTCGCCCAGCGCTGGCAAGCGGCGTCCGACCGCCTTCCCCCCGACCCGCGGTTGGCGCTTTTTCACGCGGCCTACCTGGTGGGGTGGGGACCGCCCGAAACGATGGGCGAGGGCAGACGCCATCTCGAGGAGGCCCTGGCCCATCCCCAACAACGGATGGATGCTAACCGACTGCACATGGCGCTCTGCGCGAAGAGCGCCGACGTTCCAGGTTATACCGCTGGTTTGGGCCGTCTCCAGGAGTGGCACGCGGACCGGGCGGAGGATCACGCCGGACTCTGGCAGTTGATGTTAAGCACGGGCCAGGCCGAGGAGGCCCGGCGGCTGGCGGAGGAGTACGTCCGTCCGCCCTTGGTGCCGTGGGAGGCGATTCGTCTGGCGGAGGTTTACCTCAGACTGGGCATGCGAGACTATGCGCGCCGCTTCCTCCAGCGCTACGCGCCCGAGTTTGGCAATACCGACACTCCCTGGGCGCAGCGCCTTTGGATGATCTACTCGGACGTGTTGATTCACACCCAAGGCTGGCAAGAGCTAAGCGAAGTGGCTCTGCACATGCGCCTGAACCCCAGCCTGGCTGTCAATCTGGGGGCCTTCAGCTATTACATCGAGGGCCGGGCGCTCCAGGGACTGGGCGACCAAGGGCAGGCCGCGTTCGCCTTCACCAAAGCGGCGCAAGTGCCGTTCAAGCAGCCGCACCTTGCCTTTAAAATCGCCCTCGATCTCCTGAAACTGGGGTATCCAAACCAGGCATCGGACATCATGGTGCCGTTGGAGAGCGAATTCGCCCAGAACGCCGAATACTGGCAGGGGCTCTTCGAGATTGCTTACGCCCGAAAGGAAGCCTCGATGCTCTTCAAAGCCGCTTCCCGGGCCTGCGCGCTCCGTCCCGAAGACCCGGTCTGCCAGAACAACTATGCCGCCTCGTTGTTGATCAACCGGCAGCGCCCGGCTGAGGCCGGCAAACTGACTCTAGCTCTCCTGAGCCGAAATCCAGCCCTATTGGCCTCGCGGATCAACCACAGCTATGCGCTTGCCATGAATCGGCGGTTCGATGAGGCGGAAGTCCTCCTGAAAACTGTGGATCTCGCCCAGTTGAGCCCTTTCGAACTAACGATGTTCTACTTTACCGCCTTTGAAGTACACGCCGGCCGCGGAGACTCTGAGCGCGCCCGGCAGGACTCGGCGCAGGTGAACACCAACCTCCTCTTCCCCTCGCAGGTCCGGTGGCTGGAACAAGCCCGCCTGGCCCTGTAGGGGGGGAATGGAGAATGAAGAATGCAGAATGCAGAATGGAGAATGGAGAAATGCCGCGCGAAAGCGGAGCTTGCCAGGCCGGGCGCGCTCGGGCTTACTCTCCGCGTTTTGAAGTTAGTTGACGCACGCCGACGCAACATGAATCCGGAACTGCTCTGCAAAGCCAAATCGCTCGGGTTCTCGGACCGCCAGATCGCGAACCTGACTGGCCGTACCGAGGATGACGTCCGCGCCGAACGCAAACGGCTCGGCCTGACGCCGAGCTATCGACTCGTGGACACCTGCGCCGCCGAGTTCGAGGCTTACACCCCCTACTATTACTCCACTTACGATCGCGGGGATGACGAGGTGACTCCCTCCAGCAAACGCAAAGTGATGATCCTGGGGGGCGGCCCCAACCGGATCGGCCAGGGCATCGAGTTCGACTACTGCTGCGTGCACGCGGCGTTCGCCCTCAAGGAGGATGGTTTCGAGACCATCATGGTCAATTCCAACCCCGAGACGGTCTCCACCGACTACGACACAAGCGACCGGCTTTACTTCGAGCCGCTTACCCTCGAGGACGTGCTGCACATTTACGAGCGGGAGCAGTGCTGGGGAGCGATTGCCCAGTTTGGCGGGCAGACGCCGCTGAATCTCGCGCTGGGATTGCAGAAAAACGGGGTGAACATCATCGGCACATCGCCCCAGAGCATCGAGGTGGCCGAGGATCGAGAGCTGTTCTCGGCGATGCTCACGAGGCTCAACATCCCCCAACCCCCCAACGGCATCGCCACCAACGAAGCCGAGGCGCTGGCGGTCGCCGCCCGGCTGGGCTTCCCCGTGCTGGTGCGCCCCTCGTTCGTGCTCGGCGGACGCGCCATGCAGATCGTTTTCTCGAACAACGAACTGGCCCATTACATGCGGTTCGCGGTGGAGGCATCGCGCAAACGCCCCGTGCTGGTGGACAAGTTCCTCGAGGACGCCACCGAGGTGGACGTCGATTGCATTGCCGATGTGGGGCAGTTCGACGACGCAGCCAAGGGCACCATTGTGATGGGCGGATTACTCGAGCACATCGAGTTCGCCGGAGTGCACTCCGGGGACGCCGCGATGGTCCTCCCTCCGCACACGCTCAACGACCGCGTCATTCGCACGATCCGGGAATACACGCACGCCATGGCGCGCGAATTGCGCGTGGTGGGCTTGATGAACGTGCAGTACGCCGTGAAGGGTGAAACCGTGTACGTTCTCGAGGTCAACCCTCGCGCCTCACGCACCGTGCCTTTCGTCAGCAAAGCCATCGGAGTGCCTCTGGCCAAGGTCGCCGCGAAAGTGATGGCGGGCCGAACCCTGGCTGAACTCGGCTTCACGGAGGAAATATGGCCCGATTACTGGGCCGTCAAGGAGTCGGTGTTCCCCTTCAACCGTTTTCCGGGGCAGGATCTCCTCCTCCCCCCTGAGAGGCGGTCCACTGGCGAGGTCATGGGTTTGGACACGGATCTGGGAATCGCCTACGCCAAGTCTCAGATGGCCGCGGGCGGGCCGCTGCCGTTGGGGGGGCGGGTGTTCATTAGCGTGAGCGACGCCCATAAAGCGCAGGTGGCAGATGTGGCCCGGCAGTTTGCCGACCTCGGTTTCGAGCTCATCTCCACCGGTGGCACCGCCAGGGTCCTCGAGGAGGCGGGCCTCAAGGTGCGGCGAATCTTCAAACTTCAGGAAGGCCGTCCCAACGCGCTGGACTTGCTCAAGAACCGCGAGATCCAACTCGTGATCAACACACCCTCCGGCCAGGTTCCGCGAGCGGACGAGGTGCGAATCCGCACCACGGCGGTCTATACCGGCACCCCCATCATGACCACCCTGAGCGGCGCCAAGGCGGCTGCTTTGGGCATCGCGGCGCTTAAGAAGAGCGGTTATTCAGTGAAGACGGTTCAGGAGTACCATTAGGGCTTATGCTCTACTTCACCACTTCGCAGTTGGTGAACACGATCTCGCCGTCCTTGAGCCCGCCGCACTTGCCCTGGATCACCACCGGTTCGCCCAGTTGCAGCAGCGTCGTCTCCGTGCGGCCACTGGTTCGGCCCACCAGGGCCTGCCCGCTCTGCTTGGTATAGACCGTGACCCATTTGTCGACGTAGTTGAAATTGAAGACCGGAATGACGGCCTTCTCCGGGGATTCGAAGACGACGTCGTAGTTGCGGGTCATTACCTTTACGCTGAAGCGGGCGATCCGGCCCTTCACTCGGAATACCTTCTTCTCATAGCGCTGGGCGGCGACGGTGGGGTTGGCTTGAAAATGGCCGATCAAGTCATCGGCATCAACTACTTCGGCTGCCCTGAGCGGCGCCAGTGTGGCCATGGGCGTCACCGGTTTGCGCGGCGCGGGTGCGGGCGCAGCGGCGTGTGCCTTGGACTGCTCCTTCCGCAGCCTCTCGTTGTCCTCCTGGGTCTTCTTCAGGTCCGACTGCGCTCGTGACAACGCCTCCTTGAGCCGTTCGACCTCCTCCGTCTTGCGGCGCAGTTCGGTTTCCTTGTCGCGATCGTCGGCAGCCGCAGCCAGGGGACGGACGGCTCCGAGCAATAAACCGCAGCAGCAAACCCAGGTTGAAAAACGTCGTATGCTCATAAGGATTTCGTCAAATCGGCGGCGCTGTGATCTCAGTCTCGAGGCCACCCGGAGTGCGTGACGGGGACCGCATGCGCCTGGTTCCATCCGTGGCGGGGGGCGTCCGACGACTCTCGCCACGACCCGGTGAATATCCGGGCTTGCGGGAGCCCGCGTCAAGCGGGAAGGGCGGGTGGTCGAAGAAGAAACAGATGTCTGCTTTTCGATCGAGTGTCCATCCACCGGTGAGAGGATGACTCATTTGGTAACACACGTTGGCTGTGGGGTCGCCGTCCGGATAAAGGCAGGGATCCCAACCATCGGTGTTGGCATACAGCACCGTACCTGCCGCATCCTGGACCTGGGGCGAGCCGATGTCACGGTGGCCAGCGTTAATGTAGCAGTTCTGGGCGTAGGCCAGGTAACCCCAAACACCCCCTTCACGGAGGCGGCCCCGTACCAATTACAGAGTCGAATAACTGGCCGTGGCGCTTGCGATTGAGCGTAACGTCCAGCCCAACAATGCACACCCCCGGCTTCATGTCGGGAGCCACCTTCAGATACAGCGGAATCCGCGCGATGGTCACGGCAGGAACGATCGTTTCGATGAGATCCGGTGTTGCGGTCACCCCGGGCGGACACTGGATGGCGATGCGATAGGTTTGCGGTTTCCCAAGGAAGTTCCGCACGTTCAGACGTGTTTCGGCGCCACCCCCACGCGCAATCGCCACCCGATAAGGCTCGGCCCTCACCCAGAACGGGTCAAACCAGTAGCGGTAGTCCGGGGTTGAGCTAAGGGCTCGGAACGCGTCCCGCATCTCATAGGCCCATTTCCTGTAGCGCTCGATGAATGCCGTTGGGTGATCCATAACAAAGGAGTGGCCCCCGATCAGAATGTCAGGATGGAGGCGTTTCAGTAACTCCGCGCCGTGGATGTAGCCTTCCTCGAGAATGGCGCTGTTGTGCGCGACCATGGCTTCGTGGCCAGTCTGGGTTGGGTCGTCCGGGTCGCCAAAAATGTTATCCCCGGTGAAGGCGACACGACGGCCATCGATCTGGCCGTGCAGGCATAGGGCGAACTCAGTCTGGCCGGGCATCCAGTCCACGGTGAACCGGTGGCCTTCCCAGTCGAAGGTTTCACCGGGTTTGAAGGCTCGGTCAACATGAACGCCCTCGAGGGGTAAGCCGTCAGTGCCTTTTTTCCCATAGGCCTGGATGGGCGCGGCGTAGTCGAATCGCTCGGGGTGCTCCATCTTGTCCACCATGTTGTCGAGCGCCCAAATGGGAGCTCCCCACTTTTCGCGCAGGTGTGGCGCCTCGAGAAAGTGGTCGCCGTGCATGTGGGTGATGATAATGCCGTCGATGGCTTTGAGCCCGTAGTGCTCGCGCAGCCCCTCCAGAGCGGTGTCCAGAAAGGTCTCATCGAGCAGGCCGCAATCGACGACCAGCGCGTGACCGCTGTCGGCGAGGATCAGGCCGAAGTTGGGCCAGAAGTTCGGGCGCTTGAATTTGAACACACGCGGAGACACCTGCACGATGTTCGAGACCAGCGTCGGTTTGGACACCTTGTCCTGGTAAGCCACGGAGGCCCCCTCGACTCCATACCCGCGAACGTAAAGACGCTCCAGGTGCTCCAGCTTGCTTCCGAACTCGCGCAGTTGCTCCTTGGGACGGGTGACGAGCGGTCCGTGAGAGGGCAAAACCCGCTTGAGGGGATAGTCTGCCAAGGAGGCAACCGACTTTCTCAGGGCCTGAATTCCGACTGCGAAGCCGTAGTCCCATTCCGTGTCGAACCAGGTGTGCATCTTCGCGCCGTTGAGCATCACGTCTCCGGTAAAGGCCAGGCGGTCCTCCCCTTGCTTGAGCAGATACGACATGCCACCCGGGCTGTTCCCTGGGGTGTTGACGCAAAGAAACTCATGACCCCGCCAGGTGAATGTGTCGTTGGTGCGGAACGTGCGGTGGAGCGGAATGGGCTGAATGGGCGGGCGCACGTAGCTGGAGCCGTGAATGGTGAAGCGATCCTCAAGACGGACTTTCATTTTCCGGAACTCGAGTGGCTTCTCAAACAGGTCGCGCTCGGTTTCCGGCGCGGCCACTTTCGCACCCATGCCCTCCAATCGCGGCGCACCCTGGCACTGCTCACGATGATGATGGGTCAAAAGGACCCATTCAACCTGCTTGATGCCAACATCTCGTAAATGATCGAGCACACTGCCATCGCCGAGGTCGATCAGCAACGCGGCATCCCCATCCCGCAGGACATAGACATTGCACGTGTCGGTCCAGACGAACAAATCCGGCGCAAGCTTGGAATCTACGGGGACAAGCTTGGCGGCAAAGGCGGGGAAGCTCAGGGCCGCGATTATCGCAGCCAGGAACAGTGTTCGATTCAAGCACCGTCTCTTCATGGTTCCTATTCAGATTCCAAAGCCGGCACGGTAGCTCTTGCGAACGAGCGCCTCAGTTTCGGGGGCGTTGCCTGATCGCATGCCGGCCGGGTCCCACTGGATGCGTTTCTGCAAGCGCGCGGCTAGGTTACCCACCAGGAGCGCCTCGGTGAAGGGGCCGGAGTAGGCAAAGCCCGCCTTCGCATCTTCGGGCCGCTTGTCCTTGCACGCCTGGATCCACTCGGCGCGATGGCCGATCGAACGCGGGATTGTCTTGGCTGGGAGCTGAAACGATTCGCGACGGCTTGCGGGAAAGAGCCTGGGCGCCCCAGACCAACCGCCACACAGCATCGTCCCCTTCTCCCCGATGAATAGGATGCCGTTGTCTGATAAATCCACTTCCCCCGCGATGTCGGCGGGTGGCTGCGGCAGCTTGCCGCCGTCATACCAGGTCATCTTCAACGTCGGCTGCCCCCCACTCGTGGCAAACTCGAAAACAATAACCTGCCACGCGGCGTAGGTCTCCTTGCCAGGGGTGGATGTCCGGGCCTCTGCCGCGATGGGGGCGCTGAGGTCCAGCGCATAGAATGCCGGGTCGAGGTTATGCACGGCCATGTCGCCCAGTGCGCCGGTGCCGAAGTCGAACCACCCGCGCCACGCGAAGGGATGATACGCATTGTGGTACGGGCGTTGCGGCGCGCATCCAAGCCAAAGATCCCAATCCAGGTCGGCGGGGATGGGCATCGCGTCGGCAGGACGGTCAGCCGGTTGCTTCCACCACTTGCCAGGACGGTCGCTCCAGCCGTGGACCTCGCGCACCGCGCCGATGGCGCCGGCCGGGATCCACTCGCCCGGCGGGCGGGGTCCCTCCCC
>ORJL010307086.1_pt1 | contig 13535 bp, 6 predicted proteins | sample 1779941 | NCBI WGS metagenome assembly ORJL01 (sample SAMEA104232317, study PRJEB22302) | groundwater metagenome | biome: forest; feature: aquifer; material: groundwater | place: USA | collected 2011-08-07 | depth 5.8 m
CACTTCTTTTTTGCAGATCAAGAAAAAATCCACGATAACCAACTCACAGGGCTTATTGAAAAATCGATATGGAAAAAAAGCCCGCGAATATGGTATGGTGCGCTTATGGATTATGGAAGCGGGGCGTTCAAAAAAATCTCAAATCCGAACGCCAAAAGTGCGCATTATGTAAAGCAGTCAAAATTTGAAGGGTCACCTCGGTATGTGCGTGCAAAAATTTTGGCGCAAATTCTTGAATACGGTCCGCACAAAAATTCACAGATTAAATCGTTTATGAAAACAGACCCTCACTTGCTGCACTATCAAAAAAATAAGTTACTGCAAGAAATTCTTAACGGATTAGAAGCAGATGGTTTTTTACAATATACCAATAACGAATGGCGCGTTGTGAATAACTAAAAAAAACGTTGCTAGTGAATGATTTTTTTGTTGTTACGAGAAAAATCATAACATGCTAAAATAGAACCAGTCGTTATTTAATTAATAAGTCTAGCTTATTTTTTTATTATGTCATTTTTTAATGGTAACCTTTTTTCTATGACGAGAAGGAATCACGCTCTTACAAAGGCGGTGAATATATTCACGGTCTTTTCTCTTTTAGTATGGTCCTTTGGGCCGCTCTCATTTACTGCTCACGGGGCAGTTTCAAATACCAATGTATTTCCCCTGGTGAGCGGTATGGATAATATGGCACCGGGTGGCATGAAGCCGCTTTTGGCGCTTGACGCAACGGCAACAGGAGGCGAAATGCTTGCCAATGTTAATTTAACTGTTCGAGGTGATAATGGATTTCAACTCGGAACTGATTTGGCGGCAATGACGAATGGCGCAACGACAGACGGTGGTTTGAACTTATACCGAGATAACAAGGCAGCAGGCCAAGTAGGTATGTTTGACCAGAGTGATACGCGCGTTACGCTTTCTTCTGTTCCTGCATCTGGCGAAACACGGTTTAGTAAAATCACTCCTTCAGGCACACAACTTACCAATGGCGCAAGTGCACTTACGGCAGGAGATATTATTTTATCAAACAATCAGGGCGCAAACCCGCCCGGCTATAACTGGCACCTCGTAACCGTAAATGGGGCAAACCCTGCAGATGCAGCGCTTCGTGTTGATGGTGCAGCGGTTACATTTATGACAAATAGCCGTATTTCAAAATTGACCCCCGCAGCAACCGCGCTTGGAAATGGCGGGGCAGGAGGTGGTACGCTTACGGTTGCAAAAGGTGATTTAGTGTTTGGTCGTGCCGCAGGAGCGCCCGATTATCGGTGGTATATGGCAACAGGCGCAGGCACGGTGCTTTCTGATGATGCGGGAGAAAATACCGCAAATTTGAATGATAATGGCGCAAATCCAGCGCTTACCGCAACGACCCAAGTAAGTAAAATTGTACCAGCAGGAACCGCTACAGATAATGGAAATACCGCAGGCGGTGCGAATCAAGTAGCTGTCGTGGTTGGTGATGTAGTATTTGTAAATATTACTGGTGCAGGATACGGATGGCATGTGGTTACCACTGCAGGAAACCTTTCAAGTGATACGACAGAACAGGCAGGCGTTCGTCTTGATGGTGGGAGTGCATCTTCAATTGTCGCAAATTCTCAGATGAGCAAACTCACAACTGCAGGTGGTACATTTCAAATCGTTACCGATGATACGACAGCTGCAACGGCTACGGCAGTTACCGCCGGAGATATAGCCTTTACCCAAACTGGCTCATTTCCATTTTCTCCAACACTTGCCTATAACTGGCATGTCGTAACAACAGGTGATACGGCAGTCGCAGGCTCGGCATTACGCTTAAATGATGAGATGAATCGTCCAGGATGGGCATGGAAATTATTTTTAGCACCTGCAGACCCGCCAACAACCGGCACCTTCCCCGCAACGGATGATCAAGGGAAAGCCAGATTTCTTTGTGGTCGCAAAATCTTCTGCAACGGCCGCCAATAGCGTGGGGTTTGGCGTTTCCATTCCTCAGGCATCTGATATTGTGTTAACTGGTGGGGCGTTTGCAATGGGTTTGCCATTTGCGCCAATAGTTCATATTGATAACACGCCTTTTAGTGTGAATGCCGAGCAAACATTTCCTCCGGCTACTGGTCCTGGTAATACCTCAGTTCCACCAGATGCGCGGCCTCACGTTTCATTTAATAAGGATTCAAATCCTCAGACAATTACCACAGCTACCATGTTGTTGCAAAAAAATGGTACCGGGGCAAATTTGTGCGCCACTCTTCAGTCATTTCCTGGGGGTGTTGATTGTTTACCAGCAACTCCTCTTGAGACAGGAAGTTCCTATACTCTTACCCTTACCACGGGGGTAACCGATATGGGTGGATCGGCACTAGCTGCTAATTTTACGAGGACATTTACCACAGCCACGGGTAGTGGAGGTGGTGGAGCTGGTGCGGGTGCAACTTTTTCTCCCCCTTCGATTATTTCAAATAGTACCGTTCCACAGCAAGGGTCACTTCATCCTTCGAATTTACCGGTCTCGGTAACATTTACGCAGGATATGAAAACAGCAATAGATGATACCGCATCGGTCCTTTTTCCCGGAAATAGTACTTTGCCAGCAAATGTTTTCTTGGTTCAAGATGTAGACGGGGCAACAGCAGTTCCTGGAGCGCTTGTGTATGCGAATAAAGTACTTAAATTTACGCCAACAGTCCAACTGACCGCAGGAAATTCCTATAAATTTATTGTGAAAAATACAGTAAAAAGTAATGGAGGTATCTGTCTTGGACAGTCACCAACAGGTTGCGCCCCTGATTTTGTACTCCGTTTTCCGGTTGGCCAGATGAATACCACTGTTTTAGCAGTTGGGACAGCGCGACCGGCAAATAATGAGGTGGGTGTTACCCCAAATCAGACAATACAATTAGGATTTAATAACTTAATGGATGCCACCACATTCAATTCAAATACCGTACGACTCCATAAAACAAGTCATGTATTTGGAACCTCAGCTGCAAACGGCAATCTATATAGCGGCACACTTAATCTTGCATTGGGAGATATTGTGTTTAGAAAACCTGCCTCGGGAAACCATGGGTGGGCATTAGCCACAACTGCAAATGGAGTCGGCACAAATCCTGGGTTAAATGGTGCGGCGGCAGCTGCTGTAGCAGGAAGTTCTGTTGCGACAAAAATTACTCCAAGTGCAGCAGGTACGACAACTGGTGCAAATCCAGCCGTTTCTTCTATTGCGTTAAATGAAGGTGATGTGGCGCTCTATAGTGCGGATGGAACAGGTACGAACTATCGATGGGGATTGATTACCACTTCTTCAGGTGCGGCTGCCGCATATACGGTAAATGGCGCACAGGTAAATGGAACAACGGGTGGTACGAATGCTGGCCGGGTGAGTAAATTAGTACCAACTGATTTTGGTGCAGTTACGGACGGTGCAAAAACAGTATTTCCTGGTGATCTTATTTTTACCTCAACAACACAAAATCCTTTTGGGTCAACCTATGATTGGCACGTGGTAACATCAACAACTCCCCAAGCTATCAATAATACAAATTTACGACTTGACGGATCAAGTTCTGCCCCTGTTTTTGCAACAAGCGCAAAATTTGCACGATTTGCTCCGGTTTATCAATCACCAGTTTCAAGTTTAAATCACTCGTTAAATGCCGGTGACTTGGTTTTTGGATATTCAACAGCCTCACCATCATCAGCTGGCTACTCATGGCATGTGGTAAGTACGGGATCAGATAAGCCAGGGGCAGATGCATTACGACTTGATGGAAGCGGTGCAAAACCTACCTATGCACTTAATACGCTTCTTTCAAATTTTACCTCATCAACAGGATCTATAAACTATGATTCAGGAACCAAGAGTGTAAAATTTGCGCCTCAGTTCCCACTACCGCTTAATACGCAGTACATGTTCCATGTAAGTTCGGGTGCAAGTGGAGTAAAGGATTTGATAGGTGGACAATTGGGCGCAGATTCTATGACATCATTTACGACCGCAGCAACCTTTACTGCCGTAGCGCCCCGTTTACAGTTTGTGAATGTTGACACGAATTCAATCGTGGTAGAATTTACTGACCAAATGAAAGATGATTCATCAACAAACGGCGTTAAGAATATTTCCAACTATACGCTTGAAAGCCCAGTTGGAACTGATATTACGGCAACAGCACTTGCAGGAAAAACCGTATCCTATGATCCCGGGCAAAAAAGAGCAACAATAACGGGGCTCGCATTAACAGCCGATGCAACCTATAAACTGACGGTTTCAACAAATATTCAAAGCGCATTTCCTCCGCATTCAGGTATTGATACTACGAATAACGAGTTTGGTCAGCCACGAAATGCAATCCCTGGAAAAATTATTTCAGCCGCTCTCACTGGTGGGTTTGCGGGTGGTGGTGATTTTAAGGGTCCGGGAACTGAAATGCAGCGCGCACTTTCTCCGGTAATGGCCTTTCCTCGAAACATGACGGCAAGTGCGGTAACAAATTATGAAATTGGATTTAAGGCAAGCCAAGCAATTCCTGCAAGTGGAGTGATTAAGGTAGTTTTTCCAGCAGGTACTACGATCACGAATGCAGCAAAAGCAACAAAAGAAGGAACTGAGTTTAGTTCGAATGATGATATGAATGGTCCGGGCGCCGGATTAGTTGTCTTTGGTGCGACGGCGGAAGATCCTCAAAGTGGAGGTGCAAATAATGACGGAGTGAGTATTGATACTACAAATCCTGATCAACCAACCGTAAGTGTAAAATTGGGAGCCGTTGGGATTGCTGTAAATGACTATGTACGGTTTGAGTTAAAAAATATTGGAAATCCCTCAATTGCAAATGATCCGACGACATCTAGTGGTTATTCTCTAAAAATTTATAGTTATAATACAACCGGAACCGTTCTTGATTCGCTAACCTCTGATTCATTCTTTGTTTCCGGGTGTGGACCGCGTACTATTTCGGGGCGAGTGATTAAGGCGGATACCACCGGACTGAACGGAGCCCGTATTGGTGCATTCCATTATCGTATGGGCCGTGGAGAAATGGTTACAACTGCAAATAATGCAGCGGGGGGCGGCCTTGATGGTGAATATCTTATAAGCTGCTTGCCGGCAGACGAAGGGTTTGATGTGGGTATTGACCCTTCAAGTCTCGGTGCTATCGCAGAACAGCCACCTTCAATTGAAAAAGTTTCAACGCTTGCTGGTAATGCAGTAAAGAATTTTTCACTCGTGTCAGCACCTCGTACAATTACTGTTAATATTACGGGTGGGCCTCTCAATAAACAGGTAGATGTAGGTGCCTTTGGTTTGGGAACAATGGGTTTTGTCTTAAGAACTATTACGCTTGATGGGGCAGGTGCTGGTACAGCTCTGTTACGGGTAAATAATAATACCAATTGGAGTGTGAATGTAATGCCTTATATGCCGAAAGATCCTGAAAATTTTACGGGTCAGCCGCCAAAATTTGAATTTTTACCTCCTCCACCCACCGAAGTTGCGGTTGCAACCGCCGATCCTGCTGCGCTCACTGTTACTCTTTCCTCGCTCGATAGAACTGTTAGCGGAAAAGTTGTTGATGAGGCTGGTGTAGGAATTCAGAACGTATTTGTGGTATTGCGACCATCGGATACCTCAAAAGGTATGCAATTAAATGGAGTTACGGGTTCAGATGGTACGTTTAGTATCAGTACGGGTAACGGAAAATATATTGTCGAAGCTTCTAAGCCAGGATTCCCGTCGGCACAAGCCAGATCAGTTGAAATTAATGCTACTGCTCAAATTCCTGATGCGAATGGTTTGGTGATTAAGCTCGCACAATCATCAGGCACCGTAACACTCACCGGAAGAGTGACCGATGGTACTAACGGCATTCCAAATGCATCAATTTGGGCCGAACAACTTGCTTCAGAATCAGATCCAAGACCAATTGGAAATTTTAGAAATGCAGATACGGATACTACCGGTGAATATAAATTATACCCCGATGCAGGTGTATGGCGCATTCATGCTGATTCGAAAGGGAAGGGATATTTAGGAAGTAAGATAAAGACCGTTGGTACAACCGCAGTTACCGTTGATGATTTCGTAGCAACCGCGCCATTTACGCTCACTGGGCGAATTACTATCGGTGGCGTAAATGTAAAAGATGCCGATGTATGGGCATATAACCCAACAGGAATGGGCGGTGGGTTTACAAAATCTGATGGTACTACGGGCGGGGGGGCTAACTTTAAATTAGAACTCCAGTCAGGTGTTACGTATAAGATTGGAGCAAATATTCCCGATGTCGGATCTTTACCAGAAGTAGAAGTACTTATGGATGGCAATAAGACACAAAATTTTGACGCTTCGGCTACTGGTAATGAAGTTACGGTCAATGTGACAACAGGCACTGCAGCAATTACGGATGCATTTGTTGATGTTAGAAACTTTACAAATAGGAAAGGTGCAGGAACTTCAACTAATACCGTAAGTGGTGCAAATGGAGTATATAAAGTAAAAGTTGAGCCTGGTACGTACACGGTATTTGTAGGAAGCCCTCGTGGGCCTATTGGCAGCGCAAGTGTTGATGTGTCAGCGGGGCCTCAGACAGTAACAATTACTCGAGGAGCAGAAAAAGCCATTAGCGGTACTATTCGTTCCGCAGGAGTTGCACTTGGCCAAGCATGGGTTCAAGTTACCGGAACTGCAACGGCAAGTAATCGAACGGTTAATATTGGGGTATTTTCAGCAGATAATGGCACCTATTCAATAAATGTTCCTGCTGGCAACTATAAACTTGTTGCCATGAAAGAAAATTATCTTGATACGGTAGCACCTTCAGCCATTACGGTCACCACGGCAGATCTTATAAATCAAGATCGATCATTAAGTTTAGTAACATCAGGTGTTGATGCGCGTACAATTTCGGGTACTGTAACAAAATCTGATAGCACGAAGTTTTCATCTGGTTATATCGGCGCGTATAATACCGTAACGAACCAAGCAATTATTGCAACCGTGAATACCGATGGCACCTATACGTTAAATGTTGGTCCTGGAAGCTGGCGTGTACGGGCAAAAACTGATGGATACGAAAGTACTGAATCAATTGTTGATACGACGTCGGGAAATCAGACAAAAAATGTGACCGTTTCCCCAATTACAGGATTTACGGTGAGATCACCAAAAGCAGCGAGTTTTACACCAAATATTGGAGGCGTACACACTGATCCAAATATCGGAACAAACTTCAAAGTGGTGTTAGGAGCAAATTCTCTTGGCTCGACAGCAGATGCCGCAACACTTTCAACAAAATACACAACCAGTCTTCCTGATACAGGAACAATGAGGCCACTTGGAGGAAAAGGTATTACTATTTCAGCAACCTCATCAGAAGGGCAACCTATTACTTCTTTAGGAAGTAAGGCAACAGTTCAAATTCCTTATACTGCAGGTGATATTCCGGCAGGAAAAACAGAAAGCGATTTGGTAGCTGGTAAGTTTGATAAAACCATTAACGAATGGAAAATTCTTTCCTGTACCCAAGACACCACAAACGACTTCTTTAACTGTACGACGGATACCTTCTCAGATTTTGCACCATTAGTTTCTTCAAGTTCAATTCCAACCCCAACTAATTTGACAGCAACGGCGAGTTCTACAACTACCGTTGGGTTAAGCTGGACTGCGGTAAGTGGCGCAACAGGATATAACGTGTATCGAAGTACGACATCAACGGGTACCTTTTCACGATTAGGAAGTGAGCCAACGGTTTCTTCAGGTGCAACCACAACCTACAGTGATACCGGCTTAAATTCAGGCGCAACGCTCTTTTATAAGTTAAGTGCAAAAGATGCATCGGGTGAATCCGCATCCACAACTACTGTATCGGTAACTACTCTTACAGCCGCAACTGCTGCAGCAGCGGGTGCAACAGCATCGTCAAGTGGATCAAGTGGTGGATCGTCACTCTTATCTGCAACTCTAGCACCAGCAAGTACACCAGCACCAACTCCATTACCAAGCCCAACCCCTTCTCCAACACCAGCACCAGCTTCTGCCAAAGATTCTAGTGCAACATCATCCGCCTCCGCTCAGGGCTCTGGTGTGACACAGCAATCAGCTTCTGGAGCTGTACAAACAACAGGTGATGAAGAACCAAAAGTTGCACTGGCAGCTGCAAAGAAGTTAGTAATGGTAAAAGCATTGCCAAAAATGGGAGTAAAAAATGCACAAGTTACCACGCTTCAAACAGTGTTAAAGGCAGAAGGATTGCTTGATGAGCTTTCTGGAAAAATGGATAAAGCAACATTAGATGCACTTAAGTTATTCCAAGAAGACTACAAGATTGCTAGAAAAGGAAAGAAAGGCTATGGAGTACTTGGGCCCACAACACAAAAGGCGATCAACAAGATTGTTGCGGAATTAAAGAAAGAAGCAGCTGCTTTTGAAAAGAAACAAAAAGAAAGTGAAGCAGCAGCTAAGGCTGAAAGCAGTACTACAACTTCACTTGAGGGATTAAAAGCATTGCCAAAATCAGGTAGCTTGAAAACAGGTGCAAAGGGAGCGCAAGTAACCACGCTTCAAGCGGTTTTGAAAGCAGAAGGATTATTGAAAAATCCTTCAGGCAAGATGGATACAACTACGCTTAATGCACTCAGGAAGTTTCAAGTAAAACATGGTATTGCAAAGAAGGGTAAGACGGGATATGGAAATCTTGGTCCTGCAACTCGCACAAAGATTAATGCGATGATAGCAGGGGAGTAAGAAAATTTCGTAACCGGTACCCAGTAACTCGTAGCCGGGAAAATGAAAAGGGGCGGAATTTCCGCTCCTTTTCATATTGTGGTATACTATAAAACAATAATTCTTAATCAAAGTAATTTATGTTGCATAAATTTACACGTGTCGTTGCTAGCTTAGCATTGATGTTTTCGCTCGTGGCGCCCGTGTCTGCGCAAACGCAGTCTCCAGTACCTCAACCACCACCTCCTGCAGGCGGACAACAGCAGATGCCACCACCTTCTGGTATGATGCCAGGAATGCCAGGAAATGAAGGAATGGTTAATCCTCCACAAGGCATGAACGGCATGAACGGCATGAACGGCATGAACGGCATGAACGGCATGAACGGCATGAACGGCATGGAATGGAATAAAATGGATCCTAAGATGATGGACCCAAAAATGATGGGAGATAACAAGGGAATGATGTTTGATTCTAAGATGATGGGTGATAACAAAGGAATGATGATGGACCCAAACATGAAGTGGGACCAGAGCAAAATGACCCCAGAACAAGAAAAAATGATGAAAGAGGGAATGGGAAAAGGTATGAAGGATGGCATGAACCAGGGTATGGGGCAGGGAATGAATAAGGGTATGATGGGAAACCAACACATGGGACCTACTGATGAAGAAATACAAAAATTTGAAACTCTTATGGATGACCAGCGTTTGAAGCAAATGAAACGGGGCATGAAACAGTTTGATAAGGGCGTGAAGATGTTTAAAACAACTTCATCATCGTTTACAAAAAACTGTGGACAAACTCCCGAAGTATTATCTAAATTATCAGAAACGTTAGATGGAGTAGTGAAGGGGGTAAATGACGCAAAAACAGCCGATGACCTCGAAGGTATTATGGTTGCAAACATGTTTCAAGCAACGAATGGTATGCAGTCATGGGGCAGTAAGATGGGAGAAATGAATCAGCTATGCGACATGATCTCATCTGCTGAAAAAATGCTTAAAACAACATTGCCGCAAAAAATAGCTGCTCTTGAAAAAAAGTCAGCAACTGCAGAAAAAAAAGCTGCTGGTTTTGAAGAAAAGGCTCAAAAAGCAAAAAATAAGACTCAAAAAAGCAGATATATTTCTCAAGCTGAAAAAGAAAGAACAAAAGCAGAGGATTTTATTGATCAGGCAGAAGAATTAAAAGAAGCGCTCGCAAGTGAAGATCTTAAAAATGCAATCGATGAAACAAAAGAAGCTTTAAAGACCGCATCTCCTGATAGCATTGATTCTCTCAGTTCTTCATTAAGAGAAAATTTCTTCGAAGAATTACCAGATTCAATCAAGCGCCCGAAATTCAAAATGGGTAATGACAGAAATTTTAATGTAGGAGACGCCTTTATGGCACCATCATCAATGATGAATATGAATCAGCAAATGCCAATGGGACAACAACCAATGGACCAGGGTATGAACCAAGGTTTTGGTGATGGAATGATGAATACAGGACTCTAACCTAGTGGTTAGTTGGTAGTGAGTAGTTGGTAGATAAAAATCAAAGAATTTAAAAACTCTCGCGAGACAATCGCGAGAGTTTTTTGTAGTTGTCATCCCGCACTTGATGCGGGATCCAGTTAAAAACTGTACTTCATCTTTAATAACAATTTTTCCCGGTCGTAGACTTCTTTTGAAATCTTTTTTTGTTTGTAAAGTTTTTCTAATGCTTTTTCCATCGTAACCATGCCTTCCTCCGAGCTTGTCTGAAGGACGGTTGATAACTGCTCAAAGTTTCCTACGCGAATAATATTTGAAACCGCACTGTTATTCATCATAAGTTCGCGCGCGGCAATGCGTTTTCCATCAAGTGAAAGAATAAGGCGCTGGAAAATAACGGCGCGCAAGGATTCCGCAAGTTGCAGCTTTACTTGGCGCTGTTCGTGGGGTTCAAAGATATCCACAATGCGCAAGACCGCGGCAGCGGCAGAAGGCGTGTGAAGCGTGGAAAAAACCAAGTGACCAGTTTCTGCAATACGTAGTGTTTGTTGCACGGTTTCTTTATCGCGCATTTCCCCAACCATAATAACATCAGGGTCTTGCCGAAAAATTGTGCGCAGTGCGGAATCAAAGGAAGGCGCATCAACGCCAACTTCGCGCTGCTCGACTACAGATTTTTTATGCTCAAACATGTACTCGATCGGGTCTTCAACCGTGATAATTTTTCCTGAACGGTCCGCATTCACGCGATCAAGCATACAGGCTAAGGTGGTTGATTTACCAGAACCAGTCGGGCCACATACGATAATAAGCCCGTTTGTTAATTGGGTAAGTTTTTGTTCGGTAGCACCCAAATCAAGCTCTTCGAAATTAGGTATTTTTGATTGAATAATACGCGCAGCAAAACTCAAGTGTCCGCGCTCATAATGAATATTGACACGAAGCCGTTCGTGCTCGGCAAATTGAAATCCAAAATCAATATCAAGCTGTTCTTTTAATTTTTTTTGAAGCGGGGGAGTGGTAATTTGTTCTACGAGGACACTAATATCGCGATCAGCCAATATTTCATTGCAGCAATCTCGTAATTCTCCATTCACGCGATATTGAAGCGGTCGTCCAAAAATCGCATGGATATCGCTTGCGCCAAGTTTCACCGCGTCTTTATATAGTTCGTAAAATGCCTTCACAAAATTTAATGTTGTCATCCCGGGCTTGACCCGGGATCCAGTCTGCTATCGACTGATTAATCTTCTCAATTAGTATACCACATTTCTTGTTGATACGATATATTTCTGGTATACTAAAAAAGATTAACAGAATAATCTATGGCATGGACACCGAGTAAAAGAGTGAAAACGTTGTTTGATCCGAGTTCATCAGTACCTTTCAAACTTTCGCGATCAAAAATAGAATTGTATACACAATGCAAATTGTGTTTTTATCTTGATCGGCGGCTAGGCGTTTCTCAACCACCCGGTTTTCCATTTAATTTAAATTCAGCCGTTGATCATTTGTTGAAAAAAGAATTTGATATTCATCGTTCGTTGCAGACCACGCACCCGTTGATGGAAGTGCATGGAATTGATGCGGTACCTTTTGCACATGAAAAGCTTGATGAGTGGCGCGAGAATTTTAAGGGAGTCCAGTATCATCACGAGCCAACTAATTTATTGATAACAGGTGCGGTTGACGATATATGGATCGACCCAGAGGGAAAAATTATTGTTGTTGATTATAAAGCAACAAGTAAAGACAGTGAGGTAAGTATTGATGCCGAATGGCAGGGCGGGTATAAACGGCAGATGGAAATATACCAGTGGTTATTTTTACAAAATGGTTTTGAGGTAAGTCCGCGAGGATATTTTGTCTACTGCAACGGCAAACGTGATAGGGATTCGTTTAATGCGCGGCTAGATTTTGATATCAAAGTAATTCCGTATGATGGCAGTAGTGCATGGGTAGTACAAGCACTACAGGAAATAAAGACGTGTTTAAGTAGTGATTCGGCACCGCAGCCATCTGATAATTGCGAATACTGTACGTATCGAAAATCAGCCCGGGATGTACAAATGAAGAAGTTAGCAAGCTGATTTACGGATGGATTAAAATTCAAAAGAAATTTTAACTTGCTAATTTGCCAACTTGCTGATTGGCTAACTAATTTATATGATTCTACTCGTTATACTTTTGTGTGTGGTACTTGGTGGAATTGTGCTCACCGTTTATATGGCAAGCGCACAACATTCACACCGTGTTATTCAGTGTTCAATAGGTGGGCATTGCAAAGAGGTATACCCCATACCGTATCATCGCTTGTGCGGTATTCCACTTGAAATATTGGGGTCGCTTTATTTTTCCCTCATGTTTGTGTGGTTTGTCGTATTTGGGTTTATTCCTTCATTTATCACACCGTTTGTAAATTATCTCGCACTTTCCCTTTCGTGCATTGTTTTTTTGTATTCTTTTTACCTCATGTTGGTTCAGGTATGGCTTATGAAATATAAGTGCCTTCCCTGTTTGACTTCATCATTATTTTGTGCAAGTATTTTTCTAGGCGTACTACTTCTAACGCAAGGAACCATGGGTATCTGGCTTATCAATGCGGCAGAAATACTCTCGTTTTTGCAAACCTTTGGCCTTTCATTGGGATTTGGAGCAGCGCTTGTAGGAGCTGTCCTTTTGGGGAGATTTTTGCATGATTTTCGCATTACCGCATGGGAAGAGGATATCTTGCATGCAGTTTCACAAGTGCGATGGATCGGGTTTGATCTTTCACTTGTCACGTTTATCGGGCTCTATCTGCCAGTACTTGATATGAATGGATATTCCCCGAAGCATCTCTTGGAATGGTGCATCTTTATTGTCATTTTCTTGACAACAGCAGTCCTGCATTTACAGGTGCTTCCGGTATTAACGCATCTTTCTCTTACGAAGCGTTACACGAAAGTTGCCGAGCATTTGCGCGTTGAGAGAAAGGCAGTTTTTGCGCTCACCGGTATTATCGTAGTTTCATGGTTTTTCTTGTTTGTGCTTGGCTCGGTGCGAGAAACATTTTTTTCGCTTTCTTCAGCACTTATTTTATACGTGTATGTAATTGCGATTGTGATTGTGGGAAGCCAGTTGATTGAATATTTCTTCACTCAAAAGTACGAACAAGATGCTAAAAAAGTAACCAGTAACCAGTAACCCGTAACTAGTAACTGGTACAAATTCATAATTTTTTGTATGCATAGGACGCTTATCAAAGACATTGCAGCATTTGAAGAAAAAGAACTCACCATCAAGGGGAGGATTTTATTTCGTCGCGAACTTGGAAACGTGACGTTTTTGGTTATTCA
>ORJL011055963.1_pt1 | contig 13532 bp, 7 predicted proteins | sample 1779941 | NCBI WGS metagenome assembly ORJL01 (sample SAMEA104232317, study PRJEB22302) | groundwater metagenome | biome: forest; feature: aquifer; material: groundwater | place: USA | collected 2011-08-07 | depth 5.8 m
GCCCGGCCTCCGGGCCGCCCGGGCCGGCGTCCATGAAGTTGCCCCCGCCTCCCGATCCCACGGTCGCGACGACGGACTCCCAGTCCTCCCGGCCTCCGACGCCCTGGAGGTCGGACTCGAGTCGTTTCACGAGGGAGTCCGTGAACGCCGCGCGGGTCCCCACGGAGGCCTCGAGGTCCACCATCATCTGCGCGGGCGGCGTGTTCTCCGGGAAGAAGACCACGCCCTTCCCCACGACGCCGTAGAGCACGAAGGTGCCCGCGAACGCCAGGGCCGTGATCGACAGCGTCGCGAGGCGGTGGCGGAGCGCCCAGTGCAGCTGCCGCTCGTACACGTCGAGGATTCTCGGGAGCGTCTCGCTCTGGAAGCGGCTCGCCATCCGGGTCAGGACGTGCTTCTTCAACGCCCACAGCCCCACCGCCGTCGCCAGGAGGAGCGACGCCGCGAGGAGGTTCTGCCCGGCGACGAACAGGAAGAGCAGCACGCCCACGCCCATGAGGGTCCAGCGGGTCGCCGGCCTGAACGGCCTGGACGCGGCGCCGTCCAGCGTCATGAAGAGGGAGCAAAGCACCGGGACGATCACCAGCGCCACGAAGAGCGAGGCGGTAAGGGTAACGATCACGGTGAGGGGGAGGAAGTACATGAACTCCCCCACCTCCCCGGGCCAGAACATGAGGGGGATGAACGCGGCGACGGTGGTGGCCGTCGAGGAGATGACCGGGATCGCCACCTCGCCCGTGGCCTTCTTCGCGGCCAGCGTCCGCTCCCACCCCTGCTCGAGGAACCGGTACATGTTCTCCACCACCACGATGGTGTCGTCCACCAGCATCCCGAGGGCGAGGATGAGGCTGAACAGGACGACCATGTTCATGGACACGCCCATCACGTTCAGGACGATGAACGTCAGGAACATGGTGGAGGGGATGGAGATCGCCACGAACACCGAGTTGGAGAACCCCAGGAAGAACAGCAGGACCGCGATGATGAGGATCAGGCCGGCGAAGATGTGGTTCTGGAGCGCGGCGACCATGTGCTCGATCTGCTCGGACATGTTGCCCGTGATGCTGACCTGGGTGGTGGGCGGGAACGAGGGCCCCATCTCGTCGAGCACCGCCTGCACGGCTTCGGCGGTCTCGATGATGTTCTCCCCCGACCGCTTCACGATGTCCAGGGTGACCACTTCCTGGCCGTTCATGCGGGCGTAGCTCTCCCGCTCGGCGAAGCCGAAGTCCACCGTGGCGACGTCCCGCACGTACACGGCCCGCCCTCCACGCGTGGTGACCACCAGGTCCTCGATGAGGGACGGGTCCTCGAACTCGCCGTCCACCCGCACCAGGTACTTGGAGTCGCCCACGTCGATGGACCCGCCCGGAATGTTGACGTTCTCGCTCCGGATGGCGTCCACCACGTCGTTCAGCGAGAGGCCGTAGAACTGGAGCTTGACCAGGTCCACGTCCACCTTGACCTCGCGCTCCAAGCCGCCCCGCAGGTCCGCCCGGAGCACGGACGGGATCTGCTCGAAGTGTACCTGGAGGTCCTCGCCCAGCTCCTTCAGGCGCACCAGGCCGTACTCCCCGGCCAGGTTCACCTGCATGATGGGCACTTCGGAGAAGTTGAACTCCATGATCTGGGGGTCGAGGGCGTCGGCCGGCAGATCGCCCTTGGCCAGGTCCACCTTCTCGCGGACCTTGGCGAGCGCGTCGTCCAGGTTGACGTCCGCGGAGAACGTGACCGCGATGCTCGAGAACCCTTCGATCGACGTGGACGTGATCTCGTCCAGGTCGGAGATGGTGGAGAGCTCGTCCTCCAACACCCGGGTGAGCTGCGTCTCCACGTCTTCGGGGGACACGCCGGGGTAGGCGGTGTTCACCGCGAGGATGGGGATGGTGATCTCCGGGAACGACTCCTTGGGCGTCGCCGCGTACGACACGATCCCCAGGACGGTGATGATCGCCAGGAGCACGAGCACGCTCGTCCGGTGCTCCACCGCCAGGCTCGTGGGCTTGAATTCCTTGTACCGCTCCAGGAAGCGGACGCCAGCGCCGGTGCGCGGATCGTCCTGGCCGCCCTGCCCGTGTAGTTCCGTCATGATCCAGTCTTTCGCCTCTCCGAGGTTCTCTTACCGGGTCCCGACCACGTTCACACGATCCCCGTCGGCCACCGACTTCTGGCCCACGACGATGAGGCGGTCCCCCGGCTGCACGCCCTGCTCGACCACCACCAGGTCACGCTGGTTCGGACCCAGCTCCACCGGTCGGACCTCCGCCACGGTGGTCCCGTCCCGCTCCACCACCACGAACAGCACGTAGCCGTCCTCGACCCGCACCAGAGCGTCCTGCGGCACCACCATCGCCGCCGCGAGCTCTCGGCGCGCCACGGCGAGGTTGCCCACCATCTCGGGCTTGAAGAGGCCTCTGGGGTTGGGCACCACCACCTCGATGGGGAAGGTCCGGCTCTGCGGGTCCACCGTGGCGCCGACGTAGCGGACGCGGGCCGTGACGGTCTCGCCCGGAAAGACGTCGAACGAGACGACGGCCGTGGCCCCCGCTTTCACGTCGGCGGCGTACCGCTCGGGGACCCCCGCGACGATCTTGACGGGGTCCAGGTCCACCACGCGCCCCACCACCATGCCCGGGCCGACCATGCTGCCCACCTCGATCGTGCGCTCCTCCAGGATCCCGTCGAACGGCGCGCGGATGGTGGTCCGGGCGAGCCGCTCCTCGAGCGCACGGAGGCTCGCGGCCGACTGCTCGGCCTGGAACTTGGCCTCGAGGTAGGCGATCTCCGATCCCACCTGGCTCTCCTCCCAGAGGCGCTTGCGGCGGTCCCAGGTCTGGGCGGCGAAATCCGCCATGGCCCGGGCCTGCGCCATCTGGGCTTCCAGGATCGTGCCGTCGATGCGGGCCAGCGCGTCCCCCGCTTTCACCCGCGAGCCCTTCTCCGTGAGGATCTCGCGGATGACCCCGCTCTCCTCGGCGGCCACGCGCACGTCCTGGTTGGCCAGGACCGAGCCGGTGAGGCTGATCTCGTCCACGAAGGGCTCCGTGGCGATCTCGACGACCTCCACGTTGATGATGCGGACGGAGGCCTCCGCTTCGCTTCCCTCCGCCCCCACCTGGGCATTGCCGCACCCGGCCATCGCCACCGCGACCGCGAGGGCCAGCGAGCCCCTCGTCCAGCGCACGCTCATCGTCGTGTTCTCCACGGTCCTGTCCCCCTTCAATCCTGGAAGCCGTCGGTCTGCACGGGCTCTACGTCGACCAGCGGGACGCGCCCCGTCGCCTGGTCGAGCTGGGCACGAGAGACCAGGAAGTCGAAGACGGCCTGGGCGTAGTTGAACTCACTCTGCCGGAGCGCCACCTCTGCATCGGTGAGCTCCAGCTGACTGCTCAGGCCCTCACGGTACTGGGCACTCGCGATCTCGTACCCCCTCTGGGCCTGCTGCACGGCGAGCCTCTGGCCGCGCGCGCGCAGCAGCGCCTCTTCGGTCTGTTCCACCAGATTCCGCACCTGCATCCGCGCCTGGTCCTCGCCCAGCCGGGTCTGGGTCTCGGCCTGGCGCAGGGCCGCGCGCTTCTGTTCTACGCGGGCGGCTCTGCGGAAGCCCTGGAAGATGGGCAGGCTCACCCTCAGCCCGATGTTGCGGCCGTAGGAGCGCTGTCCGTCTCCCCTCCCGAAGAAGCTCGGGCCGCCGTTGTCCTGGGCGTTGATGACGTAGTTCCCGAAGAACGTCACCCGCGGCATGTACTCCACCTGCTCGAGGCGCATCTCGGTCTTGCGCAGGGATTCCATCAGGGTCAGCTGCCGGATGTCGGAGCGGAGCTCCTGGGCCATCTGGACCGCGTCGTCCACCGCTTCCATCCCCTCGCCCCGGAACCCGGAGAACGAGAGGACTTCGCGGTTGGCCTCGTCGTTGCGGGACAGGTCGTCGAGGTTCATGAGGGCCAGCGACCCCCGTACCGAAACCTCCTGGTCCGCCGGAAGGTCCAGCTCGAGCGCGATCTGTCGCTGGGCCTGCCGGACCGCGTTTTCGGCCCTGCGCAGGTTGGGCTCCAGGTTGGCCAGCTCCACCTCGAGGCGCAGCACGTCGTAGTCGGACGCGAGCCCGGCCGTGTTCAGGGACCGGGTCTCGGACAGAGAGGCGCGCACGCGCTCGACCGACTTCGCGATCAGCCGCTGCTGCTCCTGCTGGAGGAGGAGGTGGTAGTAGGCGGCGCGCACGCGGGTCACCACCCCCTGCATGAGTCCCCGCACCATCTCTTCCTGGAGGCTCTTGAAGCGCCCGGCCGCGCCGACGCCGATGAACGCCCCGGCGGAGAAGATCGGCTGCTCCAGGCTGACCGTGGAGTTCCACTGGTTGTCCGCGCCGAACTGCACCGGCAGGTAATCGTCCGGGCCCGCGGTGGGATCGAAGATCGAGGCGGGGAGGAAGGTGATCGTGGGCGACACGTTCCGGACGTAGGAGGCGTTGAAGTCGAGCGAAGGGTAGACGCTCGACCACGCCTCCCTCACCCGCTGGTTGGCTTCCTCCAACGACAGCCGGGCCGCCTGCACGTCGCGGTTCTGCCGGATGGCGGTGCGGACCGCCTGGTCCAGCGAAAGTGGCGCGCTCTCCTGCGCGGTCAGCGCCGGGGGGGCAGAGGGGAACCACGCGGGCGTGCAGGCGCCGGCGATGAGGGCTGCTTTCCGGAAGGCCGCCGCGCTCGCGCGGGCCCGGGCGTGTGCGTTGCTCATTCCTGTCCTTCGTCCCTTCCTCTAGGAGCCCGTGGTAGCCACGGGCTGTCCGGCAACGAGGTGCTCGGCCAGGCGCGCGGCAAAGTGATCGGTCGCGACCCCCACGAGCATGGTCGCCCCGGAGCGCTCGAACTGGCCCCGGAAGGTCGCCTCGTCCATGCGGAAGTGGCCGTGGTGGTAGAGCGAGAGGAGCCCGTGCGCATGGGCCCACATGGTGAGCGAGATCTGGAGCGGGTCCCCCTCGCGGAGGATCCCGGCGTCCTGGCACTCCCGGACCCGATCGATCCAGAACTGGTGGACCGCACACCCCATCGCCTCGATGTCCTCCGGGAGCACCGACATGCCGAGCTGCCCGGGCGCGGTGAAGAGGATCTGGTACCAGCGCGCGTTCTTCAGGGCGAAGTCGAGGTACCCCTCACCGGCCTTGATGAAGCGCTCCAGGGGGGTGCGGCCCTCGAGCGCCCGATAGAGCTGGGCGGTGAACTCGCCATAGGCCTCGCGGACCACATCGGCAAGGACGTGCTCACGATTCTCGTAGTGCCGGTACAGCGCCGGCGCGGTGACGCCCACCTGCTTCGCGAGCTTCCTCATGGAGAAGCCCTCCAGCCCGTCGGACAGGTAGAGGTCGCAGGCACAGGTGAGGATCTTCCCGCGTTGGTCGGACATAGGTGAACACTGTAAACAGACGCCGTTGGTCGGTCAACCCGTGGGCCCCTACGGGGGGGAACACCGTTTAGTTCCAATTGGTGCTTGCCGCCCGCGTCGCGCCTGCCGTCCGGCTTACCGGACGGGGTGGAGTCGCACCAGCGCGAAGGTGCACGCGACGATGACCGCCGCCCCCACCCACGTCCAGACGTCGGGGAGCTCGGCGAACAGGAGCCATCCCCACAGGGCCGCGAAGACGATCTGCAGGTATCCCACCGCGGAGGCCCGTCCCGCCCGCTCGAGCCGGAACCCCCAGGTCACGAAGACCTGCCCGAGGTGCGTGGTGACGCCCACCCCCAGCAGCACGAGCAGCGTGCCCCACGAAGGCATCACGAAGTTCAGCGCCACCATGGGAAGAGAGAGAAGCGTGCACACCGCGGCGAAGTAGAAGACGATGAGCATGGGCGGCTCCTGCCGGAGCCGCCGCACGGCCACGTACGCGCCCGCAGCGAGCACGGCTCCACAAAGCCCGATCAGGACCGGGAAGTCGGCCAGGGAGTCGCCTTCATCGAACAGGAACGCGGGGCGCGCGACCAGGACCACGCCACTGAGGCTGGTCACCACAAGGAGGCATTCCTTCGGACCCAGATGCTCCCGGAGCCAGAGGGCGGCAATGAAGGCCGTGAACACCGGGTTCGTGAAGTGGATCACGGTGGCGTCCGCCAGGGGTAGCTGGATCACCGCATAGTAGTAGCAGCTCAGCGACACGAATCCGAGGACCGCCCGCAGCACGAGGATGCGCCGCTCCCCCCCACCGAAACCGTTTCCGTCCGCCACCAGCTTCGCGCCGGAGAGGGTCCCCACCACCAGGGACCGCGCCAGGACGATCTCGAACAGGGGCACCGACTCCCCGGCGAGCTTGGCCAGGGCTCCCATGAGGGAGAAGAAGAACGCGCTGACCGCCATGGCCTGGAGTCCTGGCGGCACCAGGGTCATGGGCGCCGCGATCCCCGGCCAGGGGATCTCGGGCCCGTCACCGGCCGGGTTCAACCGAGGCCCGGACGACGCGATCGCCCACCATGAGCCTCTCCACCACATCCATGCCTTCGACCACCCAACCGAACGCAGTATATACGCCGTCCAGGTGCGGCTGGGGAGAGTGCGTGATGAAGAACTGCGAACCCTCGGTGTCCTTGCCCGAGGAGGCCATCCCCGCTACGCCCTCGCCGAAGGCCACGAGCGTGAACTCGCTGGGGATGGCGAACCCTGGGCCGCCGAAGCCGTCTCCGGAGGAGAAGTCCCCGCCCTGCACGACGAAGTTCGGCACCACCCTGTGGAAGGGAACGCCGTCGTACTTCCCCTGCTGCGCGAGCTGCGTGAGCGTCTGCACCGTGAGGGGCGCCTCCTCCGGGTGCAGGCGGAGGACCACGTCCCCGCGTTCCGTATCGAGCCGCAGAAGGGGCGCCGTTCCGAGGGACGCCAGATACGCCCAGTCGACCCGCTGGGCCTCGTCGTCCCCGGGGGCCGTGGCGTCGGGGCCACGCTCAGCGGGCGCCGGGTCGCTCACGGGCAGGCCCAGCGCCCGAAGCGCCTGGGCCGCCGCCGCTCGCAGGGCCGGCTGCGGCGCCCGAGCGGCCTCGGAAAGGAGGGCGGCGGGCCCGGGGGAGCCGATTCGCCCGAGGGACTCGAGGATCGCGATCATGGGCTCCAGCTGGTCCGGGGCCTTCATTCCCCGGTACGCCTCCATGAGCACAGCCAGGCTGCCGAGACGCGCGAACTGGGGATCGGAGAGCGCTTGGGCGGCGGAGAAGGCCGCCTGAAGGCTCCGACCGCGAATCACCCCCGAGAAGATCGGGAAGTAGCTCTCCGCCGCCCCCCCGGAGAACCGGTCCTCGGACCAGCGCTGGAGCAGGGCACCCACCGCGCCGCCCTGGATGCGGGGGTCCGTGGACGCCGCCGCGCGTCGCAGGCGCTCCACCGCCTCCTCCCCGGGCATGAACCCCAGGGCCTGGAGCCCGACGTCCCACCGGAACGGGTCGCCTTCCGGCAGGCCGTCGACCCAAGCGAACACGAACTCCCGCTCGTCGGCGCGGGCCAGCACCACCAGAAGCGGAGCGGCCACCTGCCACCCGTCCGGGTGGGCTTCGATCCACGCCTCCATCCGCCGGAGCTCGGAGGGCACGGAGTTCCCCCGCGCCAGCGCCTGGGCCGCGGCGGCGGCGACCTGGGGGGAGCCGTCGTCGAGCGCCGTGAGGAGCGCCTCGCGGTTCTCGGGATCCGGGGGCAGCGCGCCGAGCGCGGTCACGGCGTTGGCGCGGATCCTCCAGTCCCGTGCCTCCGAGGCCCAGGACCGGATCCGCGGCCCGTCGGCGGGTTCACCCAGCCGGCCCAGGGCCTGGATCAGGTACATCGCGGCCGGGTCCGAGCGCCCGTACCCGTTCAGGGCCTCCCTCACGCGCGACACCTGGGGGGCCCACGCGCTCGCATCGGCCAGGCGGCCGAAGTAGTAGGCCGAGTTTCGCCTCATGGCCGGGTCGGCGTGGTCGAGGCGGGCGAGGGGGGGGGCCCGCCCTTCCCGGGTCGCGACGCCGCCTACCGCCCCCACGTGCGCAAGCGCGGCCACGCGCGTCGCTTCCTCGTCGGGGCGCAGCTCGAGGCTCAGGAGGGCGGTGACGGCCTCGATCCGGGCGAGGTTGCCGAGGGCTCTCAGGATCCAGCGGCGCACCGCGACGTCCTCTTCGGAGGGGAACACGCCGGCCAGGTCCGTCATCGCGGAGGCCACGCGCGCCTGCCCGAGCGCGAAGGCGGCGTCCCGCCGCACCGCGGCCTCCGTGTCCTCGAGTGCCCCCGTGAGCGCGGCCACCGCGGCCGTGTCCTGAACGGAGCCCAGGGCCAGCGCGGCCCGCGCCCGCACCGCTCCGGTGGGCGAGGAGAGGAGCCCCACCAGCGCAGCCCCGTCGCGTCGCACCTGGGCGTCGACCACGCCCTGGAGGTCGGGGTCGTTCAGGAGGCCGTCGGAGGGCCGGTACGCGACGCCCTCCCCGGGGCCACCGTCCAGGACGGCGCAGCCGGCGAGCAGGGTGAGGCCGAGGCCATGGAGGAAGGCCCGGGCCCGGTTCAAGCGAGGGGAGCAGCTCATGGCTGCCCGCTCCACCCGTGCACGATGGTCGCGGAACGCCACACTCCGTCGGCCGACTGGAGCACCTTGGCACGCAGGCGGGGCGGGAGGCCGGGCCGCTCATCGAGAAAGCGGCGCACTTCCTCGGCGGCCTCCACCTGGCTGTGCCCGCCCAGGGTCGCGTCGAGCCACCGGCCGGGGAAGAAGATGTCGCCGGTGCGCTGGATCTCCTCGAGGAGCTCGAGCGCGGGCCGCACGGTCGGCAGGGCGCTCGCCGAGCGCAGGGGGTGGTGTAGGTGCTCGAGCCCGGCCAGGACCCAGGGCTCCCGCTCCCGGTTGGCGGGATCCCGCAACGACTCGAAGAACGCCGTGCGCACCGCGGAGTCGGCGTCCAGGGAGGGGCGTACGAAGTGGAATCGGGCCTTGCGGTCCGGGTTGACGATACGCTCCTCCTGAGCGTCGAGGATGGAGGACCACCCCTCCACCCCGCGCAGCGCCAGGCCGGTGGCCAGCGCCGTCTGGTCGTTCTCCGACAGCGGGATCCCCGGCAGCGTCTCGGTGCCGCGCCAGAGGCGCTCCATCCGTGCCACGGCCGGCGCCGTCAGGGCCACGGAGCGCCACGCCCCGAAGAACGCGGAGCGGGCGCGCGCCGGCCGCGCCCCCGTGGCAGCGTCCCACAGGACCGACTCCACGTCGGCGGCCCGCGCGCCCCGCGCGTCCTCGCTCAGATAGCTCCAGAAGGCGGAGGAGAGGTAGGCCAGCACCCTGGCCAGGTTCAGCTCGTCGCCCTCGCGCTTCAGCGCGACCAGCCCCAGGTCCAGGAAGCGCTCCGGCGACAGCCTCCGTTCCATCACCTGGTCCCAGAGCGTCACCCACGCCTCCCCTCGCACCAGCGGGGGCTCCAGCGCCGGAAGGCTGTCGGCGAGCCAGGCCAGGCTCCGGTCGTCCAGGACGAAGAGTCCGTACTCCACGCCCGACCCGTTCGGGAGCACATAGCGCAGCGTCCCGTCGTCCACCCCCGCGACGCGGACCGGATCCACCCCGAGCTCCACGGTGACGAGCGTGTCGCCCGCGCTCCGTCCCAGCCGGACCCTCAGGGTCTGCGGCCAGACCCTTCCCCTCCCCGACGGGTCCTCCTGGGCCAGCGTCACCCCCCCGTCCTCCCGGGTCACCGAGATGGTGGGCCGCCCCGGCTCCTCCACCCAGACTCCGCTCCACGCCGCGAGATCTTCGGGAGACAGGCGGTCGAGAATCGCGATGAGATCCGGCCAGGTTGCGTTTCCGTAGGCGTGGACCGAGAGATACTCGCGGAGCCCGTCACGGAACGTCTCCTCCCCGACCCGGGCCTCCAGCTGCTTCATGACGATCGGCGCCTTCTGGTAGATGATGGCGCCGTAGAGCGTGCCCGCCTCCCGGAGGTTCTCCAGCGGCTGGCGGATGGGGTTGGCGCCCCGCGTGCGGTCCACGCCGTACGCCGCCGGGTGGTGGGCGGTCAGGAAGCGCAGGTCGTGGTCCACCTCGGGAAAGGAGGGGTTCACGATCTTCGCGGCCATGAAGTTCGCGAAGACCTCCTTGGTCCAGACGTCGTCGAACCAGCTCATGGTGACGAGGTCGCCGAACCACATGTGCGAGGTCTCGTGGGCGATCACGCTGGCCCGGCCCAGGATCTCCCCCTGTGTGGCGCTCTCGTCGAGGATCAGCCCCGAGGCGTTGTAGAGGATAGCCCCCGGGTGCTCCATCCCCCCGTACTGGAAGGACGGGATCAGCGCGAAGTCGAAGGTGTCGAAGGGGTACGCGATGCCGGTGTACTCCTCAAGCCAGGCCAGCGCCCTCCCGTGCAGCTCGAAGATGGCCACGCGGTTTCGATCCATCTTCTCCGTGTCGGTCTCCCGGTGGAACATCCTCATGGCGCGTCCGCCCACCACCGCCTCGTCCACGGAGAAGCGTCCGGCGGCGAAGGCGAAGAGGTAGGTGGGAAGGGGCTTCGAGGGGGCGAAGTCCAGGGTGCGCCGCTCTCCAGCGTCCATGACCTCCGCAGGGGCCCCGTTGGTCACCGCCTCCCACCCCGCTGGCACCCGGAGCGTCCACGCCACCGACGCCTTCAGGTTGGGCTGGTCGAAGACGGGGACGCTGAAATGCGCGCGGTCCGGGACGAAGAGCGCGTAGAGGAAGTCCTCGTTGCGGTTGAGCGCATCGTCCCCGGCGGTGAACTCCAGCTCGACCTCGTTGTACCCCTCGTTCAGTGAGCCCGCGTCGAGCACCACGTGGTCCTCGACGGGGCTCCAGGGCGCCTCCGCTCCGTTCACCCGCACGGCCCGCACGCGCTCGGCCGGCCCTTTGAAGTCCACCACCAGGTCGAAGGCGTCGGGGTCGTTCCACTCGAAGGCGATGACCGCCCGGCCTCCGATGGGCTCCTGGCGCCCGGATGGGATGTCGAGGTCGAAGCGGTACGTTACCTCGCGGAGGGTCCGGTGGCGGTGCTCCGCCAGCTCCCAGGGGATGCCGAGCTCGATCGGGGGTGGCACCGGCTGCTCGCACCCCGTCAGGAACAGGGTGAAGGCCAGGAGCAGGGACGGGCGCGGCGTGCGGGACGGCATCGGGACCTCGTTCGCGAGTTTCGAGTGCCCGGGGAGCGCGTGGGCCCCGCTATTGTGCCGCAGTCAGAGGATGCCGTCCAGATACAGCTCCAGCCGGAAGCCGCGGGGCGAGCGGAGCCCCCACGCCGCGTCGGCGCGGATCAACCCGTCCACCAGGGAGAGCCCCACGCCCGCGGACGCGAGGGCGTCGTCCATTGCGAACTCGCCTCGCTCCCCGGCCCACGCCCCGTCCCCGAAGACGCTGAGGGCGCCGAACGCAAACAGGCGGGCGACCTCCGCGCTGGCCCGGGCGTAGGACGTCCCGGCGAGCGCCCTGGGCTCGTACCCCCGCAGCGTGGAGGCACCGCCGACGCCGAAGCGACGCTGCTCGGGCGGCGTACCCCAGCTGCTCCCGCCGGCCGTCTCCAGCGCGAGGCGGAAGTCGGCGGGGAACGGAAGCGCCAGCCGGCCCACGAGGGACGCGGTCCGGTAGGACCACGTGCCGTGCGCCATCCGCGTGGCGATCTCGAGACCCCCCTGCGCCGCGCGGGGGTCCGAGCCCCACCAGGGCGCGAGCGTCACCTCGCCACCCGCGTCCCATCCGGCGTCGGCCGCCAGGTTCGGCCGGAAGCGCCACCCGTCCTGTCCCAGGTGGCGCAGCGCGAAGTCGGCGGAGGCGGACGCCGGGTCGTGGCGCTCCGCGTAGGCCCGAACCCGGAAGCTCGCCCGCTCGGACGCGGGCGGCGTCCACTCCAGAGCACCTCCGGTGCGCAGGTAGTAGTCCCCGTCGTCGCGCCCGAACAGCAGCGCGGTCACGGAGTTGCCGAGCCCGAGGTGTCGGGCTCCCTCCTCCACCGCGGCGAGCTCCCGGAACCCGCTCAGCGTGACGCGCCGCCGCAGCGTCTCCCGGGTCACGTCGAGCCGGGCGTTCGGCTCCCGGTCCGCCGAGCCCAGCCGCACGGTAGCCGTGAGCGAGAGCGGTCCCAGCGGCGTGCTCGGGTAGAGCTGGCCCCGCGCACCCAGGGACAGTCCCTCCACGCGGTTGTAGCGCAGAAGATCGCTGCGCTGCCACCCCCAGCGGAACGTCGCGGGCGTGCGCCCCGTGTCGGCCGCGTCGGGAAGAAGCGCGGCCTGATGGAAAGCCCGGGCTTCCGGGGACTCGTACGGCTGCTCGGGCGCCTGGGCGTCAGCCGGTGCGACGGCCCCCGCCAGGAGGGCCGCCGCGAGCCCGCCGACTCGGGCACCGCGGCGCATCACCGGGCCTGGAACGTGACCTCCCGCAGGTCGCTCCACCGCACGAGCACGGTCTCGCCATCCGCGAGCGTCACGAAGATCCCCTTGTTGCCGTCGTCCACATCGTTGGAGCCGTCCATGTCGAAGGTGCGGCCGTCCAGCAGGGTCAGCTCCGCGCCGCCGCTCCGAAGGCGGCGGATGCGGCTGATCCGGCCAAACTCCACGTCGAGCTGCGCCCCGCCCGCGTGGCCGTCCAGGATCTCCCAGCTCCACGCCTCGTCGTTGTCCCAGCGGATGTAGCCCTCCAGCCGCTCGCCGCCCTCGTCCTCCACCACTCCGTAGAGGGGGTGGCCGCCGTCGAACCCATCGTACCCGGCCCCCTCCGGAGCCTCGTCGAACGTCACCTCTTCGAACTCGTCCCAAGAGACCGTGACCTGGCCCAGGTCGGGATCGGAGATGGCGATGCCCCGGATGCTCTCGTCCACGTCGTTGGACCCGCGGAGCACGAGCTCCTGGCCGCCGACGAGGACCACCCGGGCCGAGGACGCGCTCGCCCGCTCGATCGCGGCGATGTCCTTGAACGGGATCTTGCGGTCGCGGCCCCGCTCCTCCCCGTCGAGGACGTCGGACGTCAGGATCTCGTCCGTGTCCCAGGCCACGTACCCGGTGAACTCGTTCCCGTCCCGGGTACGCAGCGTTCCGTGGAGGCGCCGGGCCGCGGGCGCCCCGGCGTCCTCGGGGGGCGCCATGAACTCGACCCGGTCGAGATCGCTCCACCGCAGCTCCACCTCACCCCGCTCCGCGTCCTCCACGACGAGGCCCCTGAGCCCCTCCCCGAGGTCGGTCGAGCCCCCCTCGAGCTCGATCTCCTCCCCGGACTTCAGGGTCAACAGCGCGCGCTCGTCCCCGAGGACTGCGATCGAGCGGACGTGGCCCAATCGGATCCCCGAGGCCGCGGTCGACGGGACGTCCTCCCCGCCTTCGGTCCAGGAGATCCGGAGCCCGAGGAACCGGATCTCGCGGTCCCGCCCGCGACGGCCCCACTCCTCACGCAGGCGCTCGGCTTCGTCGAGGTTCTCCCAGGGGATCTCCTTGGACCCGTCCAGGAGGTCGGCCCAACTCCCCTCGTTCTTGTCCCAGCGGAGGTAGCCCTCGTACACCCGCCCCCCCGCGGTCTCCACCCGCCCGTAGAGGCGCTCGTCCTCCGTCGCGTCCTGGGCCCCGAA
>ORJL010087266.1_pt1 | contig 13530 bp, 14 predicted proteins | sample 1779941 | NCBI WGS metagenome assembly ORJL01 (sample SAMEA104232317, study PRJEB22302) | groundwater metagenome | biome: forest; feature: aquifer; material: groundwater | place: USA | collected 2011-08-07 | depth 5.8 m
GGATTGCTTCGTCGCCCCGTTGTCCTTCGACAAGCTCAGGACGAACGTCGCTCCTCGCAATGACATGTCATTTTAAACCGTCATTATTTCTTTCTCTTTTACCGCAACTACTTCGTCTATGCGCTTGATGCTGTCGTCGGTCAGTTTTTGGACCTCATGCTCGCCCTTTTTCACATCGTCCTCGGAGACATGGGTCTTCTCTAACTTCTTGAACGCCTCGTTCGCGTCGCGGCGGATGTTTCGAACGGCAACCTTGTCATCTTCGGCGAGCTTCTTGACATACTTCACGAGTTCTTTTCTTCTCTCTTCTGTGAGAGGCGGGATCGGGAGCCTGATAACCTTTCCGTCGTGGTTCGGGTTCAGGCCAAGCCCGGATTTCAATATCGCCTTCTCGATCACCGGCACCATGTTGGCCTCCCATGGCTGGATCGTGATGAGACGCGCGTCCGGCACCGCCATGTTCGAAACCTGATTCAGGGGGACCTGAGAGCCGTAATAATCGACCCGGATATCGTCCAATATCGCGGGCGACGCCCTACCGGTCCGAAGTTTAAGGAGCTCAGACTTTAATATCTCGATCGCCTTCGCCATCTTGCCCTTTGCATCATTAATGACGTCTTGAAGCATATAACCTCCTTCAATTTGTAGCGCAGGTCTTTAGACCTGCTAATATTGGCAGGACTAAAGTCCTGCGCTACATAGCTAACTTACACTTGTCCCTATATTCTCCCCCATAACGACCTTCTTTAAATTACCTTTTTGGAACATATTGAAGACAACGACCGGCATCTTGTTGTCCATGCACATGGAGATCGCCGTTGCGTCCATCACCTTCAGGCCCTTTTTCAGGACATCTATATAAGAAAGCGCGTCGAAACGGACCGCCTTTGGGTTCTTTTTGGGGTCGGAGTCATAAACGCCGTCCACCTTCGTCCCTTTGAGGATAACGTCCGCGTGGATCTCCGTAGCGCGGAGCGATGCCGCCGTGTCGGTCGAAAAATACGGGTTGCCGGTGCCGCCGGCAAATATGATGATGCGCCCCTTTTCCATGTGGCGCGCCGCCTTGCGACGTATGTAAGGCTCGGCGATACTGCGCATCTCAATGGCGCTCATCACGCGGGTCGATATCTTCTCTTTTTCAAGGGCGTCCTGAAGTGCCAGGGCATTGATGACGGTCGCCAGCATCCCCATATAGTCGGCGGTCGACCTGTCCATATCTTTTGCAGCTGATGATATGCCCCTGAAGATATTTCCGCCGCCGATGACGATGGCGACCTGGACGCCTAACGAATGGACATCTTTGATCTCGCGGGCAAGTTCAGAAACGACCGGCGGATTGATGCCAAAACCGGACTCTCCCACCATCGCCTCGCCGGAGAGCTTTAGAAGGATACGTTTGTATTTCACTGTTCCCCCCTCTTTGGAGTAGCACCCTTTAGGGTGCGCTAAATTGGCGCAGCCTAAAGGCTGCTACTCCGTAACCTGCCAGCTTATTTAGCCCCTTCCCCGACCTGGAACCTTACGAACTCCTTTATTTTTATTGTCGGATCGATCGCCTTCAGCATTGCGGCGATCGTCTGCTTGCCGGTTGCGTCCCGGACAAAGATCTGGTCCTCAAGGCATATCTCGGAAAGATATTTGCCCAGTTTTCCCAGAAGTATCTTTTCAATGACCTCGGGCGGCTTCTTTTCGTTCGCCATCTGGCCGCGATAGATCTCTTTTTCCCTCTCCTGAACGTCCTGCGGGACATCCGACTTCCTGACAAAGTGCGGATTCATCGCCGCCACGTGCATTGCAACGTCGCGCGCCGCCTCTTCAGTCAGTTTTCCGTTCGGGTCGTCAAAAAGAACGATCGTCCCGATCTTTGAACCGGCGTGGACATAGGACCCAAGCTTCACACCCTTTCCGTCAAAGTTCTTGATGACAAAACGCCTGACGCCAAGGTTCTCTCCGATGCGCGCTATCATCTCGGTCTGCGTATCAGTTATCACCTTGCCGTTCATTGAAGAGCTCAAAAGTGCGTTCAGGTCGTTTGGCATCGTCTTTGCGATGTGGCTCGCGATGTCTTTCACGTATTTTTGGAACTCGTCTGTCTTGCAGACGAAATCGGTCTCGCAGTTGACCTCGGACAGGACAACGGAATTGCCGGTGATGAGGCAGCTGACCAATCCTTCGGACGCCGTGCGCCCCGCCTTCTTCGCCGCCTTGGCAAGTCCATGTTTGCGAAGCGAATCGATCGCCTTTTCCATGTCGCCCTTTGTCTCGGAGAGCGCGCGCTTGCAATCCATCATTCCGGCGCCCGTGCGCTCCCTTAATTCTTTTACTGTCTCTGCTGTGATGGTCATAATATATTTCCTCGTTTTGTAGTTGCCTGATTTATCAGGCAAGAAAAGTCAAAATTTAAAAGGCAAAAGGCAAAAGTGCGGTAAAATCTTTATTATTTAAATAATGCCTTTACCTTAGTTTTACCTTTTACCTTTTTACTTTTAACTTTCTGAAGAGGTGTCCCCCCTCAATTATACTGCCGCCCCTTCTACTTTCTTTGCACCTTCTACCTTGGCCGGTTCTGCCGCCTTTGCCTCTACAGGCTTGCCGACCTTTGCGGCGCCCGGCGCGCCTTTATGCCCCGAATGTTGTCCCTGATGTCCCGGGCGTCCCGAATGTCCCGGACCGCCCCTTCTCCCGCCGCCGCCTCTCTTGGCGTCCGGCCTCGAGTCTGCCACATAGGCCCTTGCCTTTTCGGTCACCTTCTTTTCTTTGACCCGTGTGGACATATCGGCCGCTCTCTCTTTTGGCGCCCTCGCTGCTTCTTCTCTCAGGACAATCTCGCGGCGCTTCGAGCCTTCGGCACATGCATCGGCAAAATGTGAAACAAGGATGCCAATAGACCTGATCGCATCGTCGTTTGCGGGGATGACAAAATCGATATCATCGGGATCGCAATTGGTATCGGTCACGGCAACGATCGGGAGCTTCAGCCTCTTCGCCTCCTTGAGCGCAATATCTTCCGTTTTCGGGTCAACGATAAAGACGATGCCCGGAAGTTTTGTCATGTTCTTGATACCGCCCAGAGAATGTTCGAGCTTTCCTATCTCGCGTTCCAGCCCCAGGCCCTCTTTCTTTGTGAGTTTGGCGAACTCGCCAGCATCACGCCGCTTATAAAGGGCATGCAGCCTGTCGATGCTGGCCTTGATCGTCTTGAAGTTCGTCAGCATGCCGCCCAGCCAGCGCTGGTTGACATAGAACATGCCGGCGCGTTCCGCGTTCTCTCTGATGATGTCGGCCGCCTGACGCTTTGTCCCGACAAAGATCACTGAATCGCCAAGCGCGACCCGGTCGGTCACGAACTTCGACGCCGTCTGAATGGCATCGATCGTCTTGTCTAGGTTTAAGATATGAACGCCATTTTTTACGCCAAAAATGAACGGCTTCATCTTTGGGTTCCATCGTGACGTCTGGTGGCCGAAATGGCAGCCGGCCTCAAGAAGTTCTTTGACACCTATCTCTGACATGATATTCTCCTTTGGTTGGAATCCTCCGCCCTTTAAATCGACCGCTTGAATTAGCGGCACCAAAAGATTATGGAAAGGGCGTGTGAATTTTGGGAGTAGCTAACATACAAGAGCTTAAAAATGCAAGTATTTTATCAGTGGCTGGTGACTAGTGGCTAGTGCATGGTGGCTAGTGGCTGGTGACTAGTGGCTGGTGACTAGTGGCTGGTGACTAGTGAAAACCGTGAAACGAAGGGGATTATGCTATGAAAATCAATAAGTTAAGTGTTTTTATCCTCTTAATTGTTTTTTCTTATTTTTTCTGTCCACCAGTCACCAGCCACCAGCCACTAGTCACTGCCTTTGCCACCAGCCACCAGCCACTAGTCACTGCCTTTGCCACCAGCCACCAGTCACTAGCCACTGCCTTTGCCACTAGCCACCAGTCACTAGCCACTGTAGTTCAACAGACCGACTGGGAGGCATATAAGGCACATGGCCACAAGAACCCAAAGTGGGACTCGTTCGTCGAGGCCGGGTTTTCCTCATTTGAAAGCGGCAATCTGGGGAGCTCCGAGATGTTCTTTCAGCGCGCCATTACGAAGGGCTGCGACGATGGGCTTGTATATATGAAGATAGGCAGTTTTTATGAGGCCCAGACCAATTATAAAAAGGCGGCCGAATATCTTAGAAAGGCGGTCAAAAGACTTGCGGCGCAATATCCTTCGAGCGAGCTAAATTCCGCCGCCGTTGAGGCGTTGGGGCGCTGTCTTTATCTTATGAACGATGTTGAAGGGGCGACCCCCTATCTTGAAAAAGCGGCCGCCACCAACGAAAATTTCACGGCGCTCTATTTTTTGGGGCAGATCGCGCGTTCAAAGAAAGATTATCAGAGCGCCATAGCGCTCTTTGTGAGGGCCTTGAAGGCGAAACATCCGGCCGGCCTCCCCCTTTCCATTGATATCCTCATCATGACCGAGCTCGGCAAGGCATATTATGAGATGAAGGACTTCAACTCCTCGCTCGATTGGTGGAACCAGATATTATCATTTGACCCGAGGAACCAGGCTGCTATATCATATAAACAGAACATTGAACGGGCGCGAATGAAGGAAGAAGAAAAGCGCGTGATACAGGAAATAGTTAAGTAAAGTCAAAATTAAAAATGCAAAAGGTAAAACCACAATTCAAAATTCAAAATCTCTGCTTTTTTCCATCCTTTTCCCTTTTCCCTTTTTCCTTTTTCCTTATTTTTGCCTTTTCCCTTTTAACTTTTAACTTTGCCTTCGCAAAGCCGCCCAAAGGTTTCCACGAGGGGCCATATGTCCTCTTTGGCGGGGGCGTGTTGAATTTCTCCATTGATAAGAACGTCCGCACAGATACCAATGTGGGCCGGGACTATGAACCGGCCTTCAGCTTCGCCTTTGGGTGGAACATCAAGGACTGGATCGCCCCTGAGCTGCAGGTCAGATACGCAACGAACAAGAACAATGGGAACCGCGAGCATGTTGCCAACATAAATCTCAACGCCGCCTTCAGCCTTATTCTTGATGAACTGGCTGATACAAAATATGTCCAGTTCATTCCCTTTGTCCAGGGGGGGCCGCTGGTTCAGGTGGCAAGCGTCCCAAAAGACGCCGCAAGTTCAGACGGCTCAATGCGCATCTGGTCACCGGGCCTTGGGGTTGGAGCGGGCATTAAGCTTCTTTTCTTAAGATATGGCTACGTCAGCCTGGTCGCACAGTGTGATTTTGTATCGGTCGATAGCCAATATCAAGACATCGGCGGCGTCCGGACAAAGATATTACAGGGCGATCTTGATACCCAGCCCGGATTCAACGGCATGATAGGATTTCATTTTTAAAAAATCGGGCAATTTGGTTGACTTTTTAAATCAATTTAGTTAGCTTTGCACCAGTTGTTCAAACATTTAACACGGGGGATCTATGAAATTCAATAAATGCTTATGTTCGCTCTTGGTCGCGCTCCCTTTTGTCATCTCTTGCGCAGCCACTTCCACTGAGAACGATCTGGACAAGGCGCGGTTCGCCTTGGACAGTTGCTCTGACACGAGTATCGCAGACTGCGAGACTGCGGCGGCCGAGGCCGACAAGGTCCAAGTAAACGACCCATACAATATCGATGCCTCGATGATCGAGTCGAGCGCCTTGGCAACAGCGGCCGGGATCGGCCTTATAACAACGATGTCTGATATCGCCGATGTAAGTGTCGACGTCGAGGATAGGAAATTTCAAGTGATCCACGATGTCATTGTCTTGACAATTCAGGATATAAACGACCTGAGAAACGCAATTACAGCCCAATCAGACATACCTGCGGCGAACCGCCCGGCGGCAACCGACCCGGAGCATAACGATTTCTTCTTCCAGATGGGATTTCTGCAGACAGTTGAGATCTTCGCAAGGGCAACGATCCTTGCCCAACCAACCACCACAGCGGCCGTTACCGTTAACAATATAGTAGAGGCCGACAGGGGCTATATGTACGACGACTTCGTCGCCGCCGATGACAACCTGATCGAGGGGGGCGTTGCAGCCGACGGCGATGGCGGGGACCTGATCGCGGCGATCAGGCAGAACTACTGCGTCTTGCACAATGTCACTCTACCGGCTACGAACGGTTTCACGCTTGCGGAACTCCGCGATCTGATCACATGCCAGCTATGCCTCGGAGTGACCGATACATCTATTTGCCCCATACCGTCGGAACAAATGACCCAGGCCGGGGGCTATTTTCAATCGCCGGCGATCGCAACGTGTGCGACCTTTAACTTTACCGCCTGCGATGGTGCGGGACCAACTTCGTAAATATTTTTTGGGGGATAAACTATGAAAAAGATAATCGTATTGGCCGTTTTGATTTGCTTGGCAGCCTCAAGCCTCCTTGCAGCTCCTCTGCCTCAAGAGAAAACGCATTTTACGAACACAACGCCCACCTTGTATCGCGGCGTCAGGCCTCTTGGAATGGGGAACGCATTTCTGGCCATGAAGGGCTCCGATCCCTACGCCATCTATTACAACCCTGCCGCGATCTGGGATTATAAGAACAATATCACCTGGTCAACCGGCCTGCTGCCTTTCCCGCCGACTGAAATGAGCTATTCCACAATAGGGCTGATAAGTGACATCTCTAATTTTAAGGATGACCTGGATGCAGCGGCCGGCACAAGCGCCAAGATCGACGTCTTCAACGATTTTATCAACAAGCATATCGGCGAATTCAACGAAACTGAACTCCGTCTGCCAGTGATCGCCGCCTTCAGTAAATATTTCTACGTTGGTGCCATAGTTGAAGGTGAATCCGCACTTTCATTCAGGAACAGGGCCTTTACCAACTTTGAATTAAAGTCAACCGTCTATGGCGGCCTGACGCTAGGATCAGCCTATGGCCTTTTTGATGACCTCCTTGAGCTTGGCGTCGCGGTTAACGTTCTTTATGCGCTCCAGAACGAGCGTGTCATCACCACAGGCGACATCCTTGCGAACAATTTCGACGATTACAAGTTGGACAACTGGTCGCGCGGCCTGGGTATCGGCGCAGACGTTGGCGTGAAATTTCAGATCCCCGATTTCGGAGTTGATATCATTGATACCTTGAAACCGACCTTGGCCGTCACGTATCAGAACATCGGCAACACCAAGTTCCGCTGGATGAAGCATAACGGCGCGCCGGAATCGATCCAGCAATCGGTCAGCGCCGGAATTGGCATCTCTCCCTTGATCGGCGTTATGGAGACCAATGTTTTGGTGGACTTCAGGGAGATAAATGTTAGAGAGGACTTTCTTTTGAAATTGAACGCCGGTGCTGAAGTCAAATTCCCGTTCGTTTGGGGCACGCCATCTTTCCGCGTTGGCGCCAATCAGGGCTATCCGGCCTTTGGCGCGGGCATAAAGCTGTGGAAGATGACTTGGAACGCCGCATACTACGGAAGGGAGCTTGGCCAATATACTCGTGCAAAATGCGGCTGGCGCCTCGCCAACGAATTCATCTGGAACTTCTAGAAGGAATCATCCGCATCGCCGCTTCCTGCGGCATCTATCGGCTGCATGGATTCATCAACACCCTTGGCGAGATTTTCGAACTTCGTAAAATCGTTCAGGAAGGCAAGTTTCGCAAAACCGATGGGCCCGTTTCGCTGTTTGCCGATAATGACCTCTGCTATCCCCTTTTCGGTCGTTTCGCGATTATAGACCTCGTCGCGGTAAATGAACATTATAACATCTGCGTCTTGTTCAATGGCGCCGGAATTATGGCTCACGATGCCATCTGCGAGCCATGAGGCATGACCAGGCACCGTAAGATCATAAACATCATCTTCGCCATCTGGCTCTATAGAAGTAGCGGTATCCCAAAACAAATCACTGCTTGCCTGTGAACGCAAATGGTCATCGTTTAATAATTCTGCGTACTCTGCAACTACCGCTCGTGACGGCGCAAAGTTAAAATGAGCAGAACCTCCATAGGAAGTTCCCCTCCTTGAAGCCATGGCTCTATGAGATATCCTTTTTTCGGCCATTTTTGCCCTAATGTATTTAAAGATATCCTTGGGTAATGTATCTACGTTTGTATTTTCACCCGTTCTGGAAAGAACTTGAGCCAACTTCTCAGCCGCCTCGGCCTTAGGCCCAAAACCACCGACCTTATCAAGGAATATTTTTTGATAATTTCCACCGCTGACCTCAACATGATATGCTGGTTTGTATCTTCCCTGCTTTACCTTCCTGATCCTTGCAACGATACCCAGCCTTAACAACATGGCCGAAACATCACCGGCCAACCGGGAACTGTTAGTGCTATAGGAGATCGTATGCTGACCACGAGCGCCATTTTTTCTAACATGAATCGTTCCGTCTGTGGCCCAAAGATGTTTTAGAAAGAGCGCTGTCTGTTCGCCGTTAAGCGTGAAAATATCCTCCGGAACATGTTTTTCATGCGATCTCTGATCGAAGATACCCAGCTCTCGGAACCATGCGCCGATGCCCGCATGATGCCATCTGTTGCCGTTCCCGGATATCTCGAGTTGGTGCCATCCTTTTTTGGACTCTCTGCGGTTCACCTTACAGCCAAATTCACTTTCAGCGGCATCTTTCACGGCGAAACTGTTCTCTTCCGAACCTGTTGTGTAACGGAGAGGCTGATGATTCAAATAACTGCCGTCTCCGATCATGTGGGCCAAAAGCATCAGGCGTTTTTCCGGCCATAGTTTTGTGGCCGAGTTTTCAGGGATCCGCCTTGCCAAGGCGATCCGGTCACCCTTCTTCATGTTTTCAACTCTCAACCAACCATCGGCCCCATAAAGCCTGTGCTGACCGGTAGCGCGAAGGTTCCTGCCGCTGGCAAAATTAACCTTAAAGACCGGCCTACGGCCGACCTTCCAAACCATATCGCTTTGCGCAGAAATAAGACGGTTGTTTTTATCCTTGGCCCAAACATGCGGAGTCGTTCCAACCAATTTCGCGATCGGAACGCGCCTGCCGTTTGCAAGAGAAACATGTGTATCACCGGTAACACATTCACGTAGATCGGCCATTTGAGGGCGTTTGTCCTGCCTGTTCTCAACCGCCCGGTTGAGCTGTGAGACGGCTATGACCGGAACTTTAAGTTCTTTCGCAAGCGCCTTGAGCGACCCGGATATCTCGGATATCTCGCGCTCACGGCTCTCCAACCGCCCCACGCCCCTCATCAGCTGCAAATAGTCAACGATGATAAGTTTTATCCCCTTGTCCTTCTGCAGGCGCCTTGCCTTCGCGCGCATCTCAAGTACCGTTATCGCCGGGGTATCATCTATATATATAGGCGATTCAGAGAGAGAACCGGCCGCGCGCGTCAGCTTGGGCCAGTCGGACTCTGCCAAAAAGCCCCCGCGCAGCTTTGAGCCGCCGACCTTTGCCTCTGAACAAAGAAGCCTCTGCACCAGCGACTCTTTGCTCATTTCGAGCGAAAAGATGGCGCTTGGAATGTTCATCTGAACGGCCGCATAGGCCATCATGTTGAGCGCCAGCGCGGTCTTGCCCATACTGGGGCGGCCTGCAAGGATGATGAGTTCGCTTGGTTGCAATCCGGCGGTCAGACGATCGAGTTCCGTATAACCGGTAGGAACGCCGGTGATCAATTCCTTTCTCTCATAGAGTCTTTCTATGGTCTTGAAACTGTCCTTGACGATATCTTTGATCGAATAGAACGATTGTTTGATCTTCTTTTGGGCGCACTCAAAGATAATGCGCTCGGCCTCGTCTAAAAAGACATCGACCTCGCCACCCTCGGAATAGCCGCGTTCAACGATCTCGGTCGCCGACGATATCAAATGGCGAAGTACCGACTTTTCATAGACGATCCTCGCATAATAAATGACGTTCGCGGCGGTGGGAACGCCCGCCACAAGGCCGGCCAGATACTCCGGGCCGCCGACATCTTCAAGAGTATTATTGCTTTTAAGGACGTTCGTTACGGTGATAAGATCGGCCGGTTCGTTCTTCTGATACAGCTCGATCATGGCCGAAAAGATCTCCCTGTGTCCTCCGCGATAGAACGCCTCTGCTTGAAGGAATTCCAGGACCTTAGTCACAGCATCGTTGTCCAGAAGCATCGCGCCAAGGACCGACTGCTCGGCCTCGATGTTCTGCGGGGGGAGTTTAGTTATTGCGCCGGACATAAAAAGGTAAAAGGAAAAAGTAAAAAGGTAAAACTACAATTCAAAATTTAAAATTCTTATTCCTTAGTTTTCCCTTTTCCCTTTTCCCTTTTAAATTATTTTTTCTTCACCACCCACACTTTGACTATTCCAACCACCCCGGAATGCAATTTGACCTCAACATCGAAGACGCCGAGCTGCTTGATAGGCTCTTTAATAGTGATCGCCCTCTTGTCAATGACCGTCCCCTCGCGCCTTAGCGCGTCGGCGATATCACGGGTGGTCACCGAGCCAAACAGCTTATCCTCTTCTCCGGCCGCGCACTCAATTGTGATGGAGAGTGAAGCCAGTTTCGCGGCCAATTCCTCCGCCGTACGGCGCAGCTTTTTCTGACCGGCCTCCGCGACCTTCTTTTGATGGTCCAGCATCTTTATGTTCTTCGAATCTGCGACCACCGCCTTCTTTTGAGGCAAAAGAAAATTCCTGGCATAGCCAGCTTTCACCTTTACCAGTTCTCCGGCCTTTCCAAGGCTCGAGATGTCTTCTCTTAATATTACTTCCATGATTTCCTCCTTAACTGTAGTTGCCTGATTTATCAGGCCAACATTTAGCCCGATAAATCGGGCAACTACACTTTTTATGCTATTTTATTAACCACTTTTTTCCTAAAACCCACCCAATTATCCGATAGACCCAACGCAATAAGGACCAACCCCATGAATTGCATGAACGCGAAGATCAAACCATAGACCGCCAGCCTTAAAAAGGGCGACTTGAACCTTTGCATCCAGAATGTGACGACGAAACAGCCCTGAATAAAAAAGAACCCGGAGCAACAAAAAAGCCCGTTGATCGCCACGAACCTAAGATATTCATTATGCACAACGTATGAATCGGCCAAAAACGCCATGCCGCAGACGATGACCGACCAGACCGGCCAGAACGGGAGCTCCTTCATCGCGACATTTCCCAGATACTTCAACCCACCGGACTTCTTGGTCATGGCGTTCGTCAATAAAAGTGTGACGGATACGACCAAAAGACTGAAGACAACGAGGGCCGACGGCATGACCTTCAACATAAAGTCGGCGATCGAAGCCTTTTCGGCGGTCAGATACGCCAGCTGCTGAGGCGTCAGCGCCGCAACGCCCGACTGAAGACTGATAGCCTCGTCCATCCCCTGCACAACGAACGTCCTTATCCCCTGAATGATATTCCCGTAGGAATCGGAATAGAGCAGGAGAAAAAATATCCCCATCACCGCAAGCGTTGAAAGGATCGCCACTCCGGAAAGACGGAAGATATCAAACTTTCTCACAAAACCCTCGCCCAAGAACAGCCCGATCAGCCCGTAGTAACAAAAATATAAGAACTCGAACCTCCCAACATAACCGGTCAGGAAGGCGGCCAAGGCTATAAGCATCAGTGTTGCCAGCGCAGAAAAACCCTCTTTCCTTCCGTATTTAACAAAGAGGAACAACGCCGGAACGGGGGTCGCAAAGACGAATATCCCGCTCTTGAACAGGGCGATTGTGATCGCTGATGCTATTAATAAACGCTTTATCATTGTATAAATTTAAAATTAAAAAGGCGAAAGGCAAAACTACAATTTAAAATTCAAAATTTGCCTTTTTCCTTACTTTTCCCTTTTTACTTTTCCCTTTTGAATTTTCTTATTATCTCACCTGCGTTGCTGTATAAGGGACGACCGCCAACAACCGCGCCCTCTTTACCGCCAGCGTAATATAGCGCTGATGCTTCGCGCATGCGCCCGTGTATCGGCGAGCCGATATCTTGCCGCGCTCTGTGATGAACGTTCCTATCTGTTGCGGATTCTTATAATCGAGTTTCAACTCTTTATTCGCGCAAAAACGGCACGAACGTTTGCGCTGAACACCGAACTTCGACATTCCCTTGCGGGGTTTTTCTTTGTTCGTTCTCCTAGGCATTTGTCCCTCCCTTTTCCACTGTTGGAACTTCTACAGCAACCTGCACTGCACCGGCTGACGGCGCCGCACCGGCTGTCTGCACTACATTAGCTGCCTGCTCGGCCGTTGCCTTCTCCAGCGCCTCTCTCTCGTCGACGATCTGTTTCTTTCTCGTCTCCACGTCCGTGTCTTCGTCAAGTTTGACGGTTAGATATCTTAATATCCGTTCGTCGAGCTTGAACGTCCTTTCGATATCCGGGACACATGTATTGTCGGCACAATAGTTGACATAGGCGTAGTAGCCCTTCGTGCGCTTTTTCAGCCTGTAGGCCAGGTTCTTTTTTCCCATGTTCTGGGAAAAGATGATCCCGCCGCCGTGGCGGCTGATGAGCTCGCCGAGCTTCGTCAGCGACTGCTGGACGTCCGCATCGGTCAATGCGGGGTCCAGAATGTAGGTCGTTTCGTACTCTCTCATTTGTTTCTCCTTACCCGCCGAAGTTTTAGTGGCGGGTCCTTTTGGTCTTTGTAGTTATGTAGCGCAGGTCTTTAGACCTGCCAACATTGGCAGACCTAAAGGTCTGCGCTACATCTTATCAGGCCAACATTTAGCCCGACAAATCCCTGCCCGCCTCTTGCGCCAGAGGCGCATCAGCCTCAGGCTGAGGCGGGGGGCAACTACAACTTGGCCCCCGAAATCATTTCGGGAGCAAGGGACCATGATATTTCTGCATCGCAACGTCGGCGCCTTCACCAATGAAAGCGACGACGGCGTCTTTAGCTCTGATTATAACCCTTTCGACCTCTTCTTTTTCGGCCTTGGCGAACTGTTGCAGCACATACTCCGCCGGGTCTGCGCCCTCCGGCGGCCTGTTAATGCCCAGCTTAAGCCTCCAAAACTCGTTCGTTCCAAGGTGGTCGATGATAGAGACCACTCCGTTGTGGCCGCCCGCGCCCGAGGCGAACGCGAACTTGAGCTTGCCCAGCGCCAGGTCAATGTCATCGTGGACCACAAGCACATCCTTGGGCTCGAGCTTAAAATAGCTGCAAAATTCCCTGACCGCCTCGCCGCTCAAATTCATGAACGTCTGAGGCTTCACAACACAAACATCGTGCCCCCCTATCTTTGTCATTCCAAAGAGCGAATTGAACTTCTTTTTACCGACCTCGAACTCAAACTGCGCCTCAAGTCCTTCTATCACTCCAAAACCGATATTATGGCGCGTCTTACTATATTTTCGGCCCGGGTTTCCCAGGCCTATTATGAGTTTCATTTTTCATGTCATCCCCGTCCGCCTCAGGCGGAGGGATCCAGTGAATTCACGGGATTCCCCCGCCACTACTACACGGCGGGCGCGGCGCTTTCGCGGGAATGACACCCTATTATTTCTTCTCCTTGGCCGGAGCAGCGCCAGGCGCAGGCTTGGCACCGGCAGCAGGAGCGGCACCCGGTGCGGCCTTA
>ORJL011837435.1_pt1 | contig 13526 bp, 11 predicted proteins | sample 1779941 | NCBI WGS metagenome assembly ORJL01 (sample SAMEA104232317, study PRJEB22302) | groundwater metagenome | biome: forest; feature: aquifer; material: groundwater | place: USA | collected 2011-08-07 | depth 5.8 m
GCGTGGTCATCAACGTCCGCGACATGGACCTGTCGGTCATCGACCCGGATGAGGCGCTCGCTGGCGTCAGCATCCAGCTGTACCGCGACGGCTCCGGCGCCATCACCCTGGATACGCTCGTGGCCACGGCCACGACGGATGACAACGGCGCGTTCAGCTTCACGGGCCTGCAGGAGGGCCGTTACATCACCAAGGGGATCAGCCTCGGCAACGCCTTGGTGCTGCGCGGCGAGTCGAAGGACACGGCGGTCGTGACCACGGCGGCCACCACGGTCGGCTCGGGTGCCAACAACACCCGTGTCGTCGGTAGCACCTCGCCTGCGGTTCTGCCGCGGTGGGACTACAACAACAGCGTGGCGGACGGTGGTTACCTGCCCGGTAACTTCACCTTCCTGTTCACCAACACGACCATCAAGGGCACCGTGAAGACCGGTGGTGGCGTTGCGATCCCGGGGATGACCATCTCCCTGCGGCGCTGCAACGTGTCTGCCGGCGCCACGTCGCCCCCGACTGGCTCGGGTACCTGCACCACGTACCTCGGCACCACGGTGAACATGTCGTCCGACGCAGCCGGCGCGTTCCAGTTCGACGCGCAGCGCGAGGGCGTGTACGAGGTCCGGCCGCAGCCGACCACGGTTGCTGGTTGGACGACCTCGACGCCTGCTCAGATCCTGTACATCACCGTGGGCAACGCGGACATCGAGAACTACAACTTCGTGATCAGCTAAGCATGAAGGCGTAGCAAGCTCGGTTCGCTGAGCGAAACGCCCCCGTCGGACTTCGGTCCGGCGGGGGCGATTCGTTGTGGGAAGCTCAGGTGGGCGGCAGGCCGGGCAGGTTTCCCGCGAGGGGGGCGCACACGCGCAGCGTGTGCCCCGCACCAGGGGAAGCCAGGGCAAGGTGCTCGGCGGCGGGGGTCGTGGTCACCCCCCGAGGGGGGCTCACACGCAAAGCGTGTGGAGCGAAGCGCCCCCCCGAGAGGGGGTGGCCGCGACCCCTGCTAGATCACTCCGCCAGCTTCCCCACCTCCACGTCGAACAGAAAGCCAACCTCGGCGTCAACACCCGACGGGGCCCTCCGCCGAGGCAAGCCCCTTCTCCACGTCCACAAGGGGAGCGGGGTAGTCGCCGGAGAAGCACGCCGAACAGTAGGGGCCTCCGTCTGGGAGGGCGCCCACCATCCCCTCCAGGGACAGGTACCCCAGGGAGTCCACGGCCAGCTTCTCGGCGATCTCGGCCACCGCCAGCCCGGAGCCCATGAGCTCTCCCTTGGTAGGCATGTCGATGCCGTAGAAGCACGGGAAGCGGACGGGAGGGCTGGCGATGCGGAAGTGCACTTCGGCGGCGCCGGCTGCGCGGAGCATGCGCACCAGGGAGCGGCTGGTGGTGCCCCGCACCAGCGAGTCGTCCACGACCACCACGCGCTTGCCGGCCAGAACCTCCCGCACCGGGTTGTACTTCATGCGCGCGCCGAAGTCGCGGTCCTTCTGCGTGGGCTGGATGAAGGTCCTGCCAACGTAGTGGTTCCTGAGCAGGCCCAGCTCGAAAGGGATTCCGCTCTGCTCGGCGAAGCCGAGCGCCGCCGAGTTGGCGCTGTCGGGCACCGAGATGACCGCGTCTGCCTCGACGGGGTGCTCCTGGGCGAGACGGCGCCCGAAAGCCCGGCGGGCCCGGTCCACGCTCTGGCCCCAGATGTGCGAGTCGGGGCGGGCGAAGTACACCAGCTCGAAGATGCACGGCGCCGCGCTGCTGGCCTTGGGAAGGGGTCGGAGGCGCTGGGCCTTGCCGGCGCGGAGCTTCAGGACCTCGCCCGGCTCCAGGTCCCGGACGTACTCGGCGCCGAGGATGTCCAGGGCGCACGTCTCGCTGGCCACGACGTGGCCCTCTCCAAGCCGGCCCAGGACCAGGGGGCGGAAGCCCCGCGGGTCCCGGATCGCGTACAGGGTGTCGCCCACGCCGAGGACGATCGAGAAGGCCCCCTCCAGGTGCGTCAGCGCGTCGTCCACCTGGGCGTCCACGGTGTCGTGCCGTGACTTGGCCACCAGGTGGACCAGGATCTCCGTGTCCGAGGAGGTCCGGAAGATGGCGCCATCCTCTACGAGCCGGCTGCGGAGGTCCAGGTGGTTCGTGAAGTTCCCGTTGTGGGCCAGCGCCATGACGCCGTGGGCGAAGCGGGCGGTGATGGGCTGGATGTTCTCCGGGTCGCTCCCGCCGGCGGTGGAATAGCGGACGTGTCCCACGGCGGTCCGGCCGGAGAGGCGGGTCAGGGCGCCTGCGTCGAATACGTCCGAGACCAGCCCGGCGCCCTTGTGGACCCGGGACACGCCATCCTCACCGATCGCCACGATGCCTGCCGACTCCTGGCCCCTGTGCTGCAGGGCGTAGAGCGCGAGGAACGCCAGCTCCGCCGCGTTCTCGATGCCGCTCACCCCGACCACGCCGCACATCAGGCGGCCGCCGTGGCTGGAGCGTCCATGATGCCGGGAATGGCCCCGAAGTACGAGGAGTTGATGGCGTCCACGCCCACCCGGACCTCCGCCTCGTTCAGCCTCACGCGGAATCCGGACGCGGGATCGCCCACCGTGCCGATGCGACGCGCCGGGACGTCGTGGCCGCCGGCTGTCGCCAGGAGCGCCGCTGCGTCCTCGGGGGCGCAGGAGACCACGATGCGACCCTGAGCCTCGCCGAAGAGCGCTGCCACCGGCGCGAGATCGTCGCCGAGCGTCACGTCCACGCCGAGCGGGGCCTCCCCGGAGCCCAGCGCCGACTCCGCCAGCGCGCACGCGAGACCACCGTCGGAGCAGTCGTGGGCGGAGTGGACCTTCCCCGACTGGATCATCGTGAGCACCGCCTGCTGGAGCCGCCGCTCGGCCTCCAGGTCGACGTCGGGAGGCGCGCCGGCGACCAGGCCGGCGGTCACGTAGAGGTACTCCGATCCGCCGAGCTCGCCGGTGTTCCCGCCCAGGAGCAGGATCGCGTCGCCCTCGGCGGTGAAGGCATGCCCGGTGATGTGGGCCACGTCCTCCACCACGCCCACCATGCCGATGGTCGGCGTGGGATAGATGGCCTGGGTGTCGGTCTCGTTGTAGAACGAGACGTTGCCGCCCGTGACGGGGGTCTCGAAGGCCTTGCAGGCCTCCGCCATGCCCTGCACCGCCTCGCGGAACTGGAAGTAGATGTGCGCCTTGAGGGGGTTGCCGAAGTTCAGGCAGTTCGTGATGGCGGCGGGAAGCGCGCCGACGCAGACCAGGTTGCGGGCGGCCTCGGCCACAGCGATCATGGCGCCCTTCCGGGGCTCGAGGTACACGAAGCGCCCGTTGCAGTCCATCGTGGCCGCGACGGCCCTGCGGGTGCCCCGGATGCGCACGACACCGGCGTCGCCCCCGGGGCGGACCGCGGTTGACGTGCGGACGGTGGTGTCGTACTGCCGGTAGATCCAGCGCTTCGAGGCGATGTTGGGCGAGCCGACCATCCGCAGGAAGAGCCCGGACAGGTCCCCCCTCGGGCTGGCGTGCTCGCTCAGGTCCATCGCGCGCAGGGTCCGCACCTCCGCGCTCTCCACCCCCTCGCGCTCGTAGGTGGGGCACCCCTGGGTGAGGGGAAGCGCGGGGATGTCCGCGACGACCCGGCCGGCCTCCAGCACCCGGAAGCGGCCGTGGTCGGTGACGTGGCCGATGACGGCGGCCTCCAGCTCCCACTTCTCCAGGATGCGGTGGACCTCGCCCTCCTTGCCCCTTTTCGCGACCACGAGCATGCGCTCCTGGGATTCGGAGAGGAGGATCTCGTAGGGGGTCATCCCCTGCTCACGCACGGGCACCAGCGCAACGTCGATGTCCACGCCGCTCCCTCCCCGCCCGGCCATCTCGGAGGCCGACGACGTGATGCCCGCGGCGCCCATGTCCTGGATCCCCGTGATCGCGCCCGACGCGATGAGCTCGAGGCTCGCCTCGAGAAGCAGCTTCTCCGTGAACGGATCGCCCACCTGCACCCGCGGGCGGCTGGACTCGTCCGCGTCCCCGCTGAGCTCCTCGGACGCGAACGTCGCGCCGTGGATGCCGTCCCTGCCCGTGCGCGAGCCCACCGTCATGAGGGCGTTGCCGACGCCCGACGCCGAGGCGGTGATCAACTGCTCGCGCTTCATGAGCCCGATGCACATGGCATTGACGATGGCGTAGCCCTCGTACCCGCGGTCGAAGGCGGCTTCGCCGCCCACGTTGGGGATGCCCATGCAGTTGCCGTAGTCGCCCACGCCTGCCACCACTCCGCCGAAGAGATAGCGGGCACGGCCGGAGGTCAGGTCGCCGAACCGGAGCGAGTCCAGGATCGCGACGGGACGGGCGCCCATCGTGAAGATGTCCCGGAGGATTCCGCCGACCCCGGTGGCCGCGCCCTGGTACGGCTCTACGGCCGAGGGGTGGTTGTGGGACTCGACCTTGAACGCGATCGCGTACCCGTCGCCGACGTCGATGACCCCCGCATTCTCGCCCGGACCCTGGATCACCCAGGGCGCTTCGGTCGGGAGCAGGCGGAGCAGACGCTTGGAGTTCTTGTACCCGCAGTGCTCGGACCACATGGCGCTGAACACGCCTAGCTCGGTGAACGTCGGGGTGCGCCCGAGGATCCGGACGATGCGCTGGTACTCCTCCTCGGACAGGCCGTGATCGCCCACCAGCTCCGGGGTGATCGCGGGGTCGCCCGGGCGGGGATCGACGCGGGTCGCCGCGGTCTCCGTGGGAGTCGTGCGCTCAGCCTTGCTCACGATGGACTCAGCTCTTCGGAAAGGGGATGGGTGGTTTCAGCGCTCACGCCCCGGCGGCTGACAGGCTTCGGGCCAGCGAGTCGAACAGCCCCCTTCCGTCGGTCGAGCCCAGGATCGGCTCCATGGCCCGCTCGGGGTGGGGCATCATCCCCAGGACGTTTCCGCGCTCGTTGATGAGCCCGGCGATATTGTGCCAGGACCCGTTGGGGTTGGCTTCCTCGGTGGCATCTCCAGAGGCGTCGACGTAGCGGAACACCACTCGCCCCTCTCCCTCCAGGAGCTCGAGCGTCTCGCGGTCGGCCTCGTAGTTGCCCTCGCCGTGAGCGATGGGGACACGGAGGATCTGACCCGGCCGGTACTCGCCGGTGAAGAGGGTTTCCGTACGCTCCACCCGGAGCAGCACGTCCCGGCTCTCGAAGCGCAGGGTGGCGTTCCTGACGAGCGCCCCGGGGAGGAGCCCGGCCTCGCACAGGATCTGGAAGCCGTTGCAGATGCCGAGCACCGGGCCTCCCCGGTCGGCGTAGGCGACCACGTCCTCCATCACCGGGCTCATGCGCGCGATTGCGCCGGCACGCAGGTAGTCGCCGTACGAGAAGCCACCCGGCAGAGTGACGGCGTCGAACCCGTCGAGCCCGCGCTCACGGTGCCACACGAACGTCGGCTCGCCGCCGATGAGTTGGATGGCCTTGTACAGGTCGTAGTCGCAGTTGGAGCCGGGAAAGGTGACGACGGCGACCTTCATGACGCGGCGCCCTCCGTCTCCCTCACCAGGTCCACCTCGTAGTTCTCCGTGACCGGGTTGGCGAGGAGCTTCCGACACATGGCCTCGGCGGCCCGCCGTGCGCCCTCTGCGGACGCGGCTTCCAGATCCACGTAGATGGCCTTCCCCACGCGCACGTCCGAGACCTCGCTCCACCCGAGGGAGTTGAGGGCATGGTGGATGGCCTTGCCCTCGGGGTTGAGGAGCCCGGGGCGGGGCTTTACGCGGATCTCCAGCAGGTAGCGGCTCAAGCCTGTTCCTCCTGAGGTTCGTCGCCTCCGGCAGCCTGGGTCGGGGCCGGAGAGCGGGGTCCCAACGCACCGTAGTCCATGTCGCGCACCTCGTCCCCGCCGGCCGCCTCGTCCTCCTCGTCGAGGAGGGGATCGCCGCCGGGGAGACGGTCCAACAGGCCCAGCAGAGCCGACTTCACCAGCCCCCAGGCGATGTACAAGAAGAGCGAGGTGAAGAAGTAATATCGAGGAATCGTGAGCGCGGCGAAGAGGCACGCGAGGATGAACGCCGTGTTGAAGATCCCGCTGGCCGTGCGCAGCCCGATCCTGGGCACCTTGGCATAAGGGATATGGCTCACCAGGAGGACCCCGACGAGGACCGTGGCCACGGCCATGATCTGGTGCCACGGCAGGTCGTCCAGGTATTGGGCGAAGAAGGGCGTCTGACTGAAGGGGTAGAACGACGCCAGGAACATCCCGGCCGCCGGGGAGGGGAGGCCGTGGAAGTAGCGCTTCGCCTCGCCGCCCTGTTCGACGTTGAATCGTGCGAGCCGCACCACCACCGCGGTCACGAACACGAAAGAGAGGAGCCAGCTCCAGTTCGTGTCGGCGAAATAAAGCCGGTACATGATGAGTGCCGGGGCGGCGCCGAACGAGATGGCGTCTACCAGGGAGTCCAGCTCGGCGCCGAACCGGGAGCCGGTCAGGGTGAAGCGGGCGATGCGCCCGTCCAGCATGTCCAGGGTCCCGGCGAACACGATGAACCACCCGGCCCAGACCAGGTCGCCGCGCAGGGTGGCGACCATGGCGTACATCCCGAAGAACAGGTTCCCGAGGGTGAAGGCCGAGGGCAGGATGATGATGCCTCGTTGCAGGGTCTCCCTCCGGGGGGGCCGCGGCGCTCTCATCGGGCGCCCCCCTTGCTCTGTCGCGCGAGGACGGTGAGCCCCGCCACGGCCCGGTCCCCGACGGCGCAGGTGACCTCCCAATCGAGGGGGAAGTAGAGGTCCACCCGCGAGCCGAAGCGGATGATGCCGATGCGCTCGCCGCGGCCCAGGTCCTGCCCCTCCACGGGGTAGGTGATGATGCGGCGGGCCACGAGGCCGGCGATCTGTCGAACCAGGACCTTCCCGTGGGGCGTGACCATCCCCAACGAGGCCTGCTCGTTGTCGTCGGAGGCCTTCTCCAGCCAGGCCACGGCGTACGTCCCGGGCTTGTAGGCCCGGTGCTCCACCCTGCCCGCCACCGGCGCGCGCTGGACGTGAATGTCGAAGACGCTGAGGAAGATGGAGATCTTGCGGCAAGCGCCCCGCAGGTAGGTGGGCTCCTGGGCTTCCTCCACGACGATGACGCGCCCCTCGCCGGGGGCCACCACAGCGCCTTCCTCGGTGGGGATGCGCCGCTCCGGGTCCCGGAAGAACCAGAGGACGAAGAGCGCCAGCACGGTGAGGACCGACGCCGTCACCTGTCCGGCCACTCCTGCGAAGCCCACGGCCCACCCCACCCATCCCACGGCGGCCAGAGCCAGCGCGGCGCCGATGAACGGGTACCCTTCGCGGGCGAACCTCATGCGCGGTCTCTGAACCGGGGGAGGGCGTAGGCGTCCAGGGTCGCGCCCGTGAGGCGGCGGAAGACCTCCTGATAGCGCCTGGACACGGCGTCCACCACTTCGTCCGGGAGAGGCGGGGGAGGGGGCGTCTTGTCCCAACCGACCAGGGTGTCCAGCCAATCGCGGAGCGGCTGCTTGTCGAGAGATGGTTGTCCCTGCCCCACGGCGTAGTGCTCCCTGGGCCAGAATCGTGACGAGTCCGGCGTGAGCACTTCGTCGATGAGGAGGAGCTCCCCGCGCCCGTCGTGCCCGAACTCGAACTTGGTGTCGGCGAGGATGATCCCCCTGGTGCCGGCGACGTCGCGGCCGAAGGCGTAGACCTCGAGGGAGAGGTCGCGTAGCTGTTCCGCCAGCTCCGGGCCGAGGACGTCCCGGGTCTGGGCGAACGTGATGTTCTCGTCGTGCCCTTCCTGGGCCTTGGTGGCCGGGGAGAAGATGGGTGGGTCGAGCCGCTGCGATTCCTGGAGTCCGTCGGGGAGGAGCTCTCCCGCCAGCGTCCCTCGCTGCCGGTACTCCTTCCATGCGGACCCGGAGATGTACCCGCGCACCACGCATTCCACCAGGACGGGCCGGGTGCGCCGCACCAGCATGGCCCGGCGCGCCCACGCGTCGCGGCTGGCCGCGAGCGCGGGGTAGCGGGCCACGATGACGTCGGGATCCACGGCCAGGAGGTGATGGGGGACGCGCTCCTCGAGCTGGGACATCCACCACGCGGTGATGAGCGTGAGCACCTCGCCCTTCCGTGGCACCGCCTGCTCCATGACCACGTCGAACGCGCTCACCCGGTCGGAGGCCACCATGAGGAGGGTCCGGTCGTCCACTTCGTAGACGTCCCGGACTTTCCCCCGGTGCAGGAGCTTCAGGGGGAGCTCGGACAGGAGCACCGCGCCGGACTCAGACACGGACGTCGGGCTCCGCTACCCGACCCACCTGGGCTCCATACCGCGCGAGCGCGGGGCCCACCCACTCCTCGAGGAAGCGCGCCACCTGCTCGGGGGCGCGCCCCACGAAGCGCCGGGCGTCCACCAGCGATTCCAGATCCGCAGCGGTGACGCCGAACGCCGGATCGCCGGCGATGCGCTCGAGGAGGTCCGCGGGGGCGCCCTCCTCCTTCATGCGGCGGGCCGCCGCCATGGAGTGCTGCCGGATGCGCTCGTGGAGCTGCTGCCGGTCCCCGCCCCGGGCCGTCGAATGCATGAGGATCGTCTCCGTCGCCATGAAGGGAAGATGCTCGGCCAGGTTCCTCCGGACCACCTCGGGGTTCACGATGAGGCCGTTGGCCACGTTTTCGACGAGCACCAGCGCGCCGTCCAGGGTGAGAAACGCATCGGGGATGGACAGGCGCCGGTTGGCTGAGTCGTCGAGCGTGCGCTCCAGCCACTGCGTGGCCGCCGTGAACGCAGGGTCCTGGGCCAGCGTGATGACGTGGCGCGCGAGCGCGCAGATGCGCTCGGCTCGCATGGGGTTGCGCTTGTACGGCATGGCCGAGGAACCGATCTGCTCCGACTCGAAGGGCTCCTCCACCTCCCTCAGGTGGGCCAGGAGCCGCAGGTCGTGCCCGAACTTCGACGCTGACGTGGCGACCCCGGCCAACGTAGACTGGACCGCGTAATCGACCTTGCGCGTATACGTCTGGCCGCTCACCGGGTAGCTGGCCGCGAACCCCATCCGCCGTCCCACGGCCGCGTCCAGCGCGTCCACCCTGGCGTGGTCTCCTTCGAAGAGATCGAGGAAGGAGGCTTGCGTTCCCGTCGTGCCGCGCACGCCGCGGAACCGAAGCGTCGCGAGGCGGAAGTCGATTTCCTCGAGGTCCAGCAGGAAATCCTGGATCCAAAGCGTGGCGCGCTTGCCCACGGTGGTGGGTTGGGCAGGCTGGAAGTGCGTATAGGCCAGCGTGGGGAGCTCCGCGTGCGTGCGGGCGAAGGCGGCCAAGGCGGCCACGCACCGCACCAGGCGATCCCGGATGAGCTCCAGCCCCACCCTGTGGAGCATGAGATCGGTGTTGTCGCCGACGAAGGCGCTGGTGGCGCCCAGATGGATGATGCCACGGGCCGCCGGGGCGTCGTCTCCGAGGAGGTAGACGTGGGCCATGACGTCATGGCGGAAGCGGCGCTCGTACTCCGCGGCCTTCTCCAGGTCCACGGGCTTGTCCAGCGCCCTTCTCAGCTCGGCTACGGCCTCGTCAGGGATGGCGAGCCCCAGCTCCTTCTCCGACTCGGCCAGCGCCAACCAGAGTCGGCGCCAGGTGCCGTAGCGCCTCCCCGGCGAGAAGATCTCCTGCATCTCCCGGGACGCGTACCGCTCCGACAGCGGGTGGACGTAACGGTCTTGACTCATGGTGCGGCGTCCTCAGCGTCGCCAGTAAAGATCGCGCGCGACATATCCGCCGTTGCGCTCGACGTAGATGCGGATCGCACCCTGGCCCCTCAACTCCTGGAAGATCCGCGCGGCGTCCTCGGCGCTCCGGACCCGCGTTCGGTTGACCTGCACCAGGACGTCTCCGGCGCGCATCCCGAGCTGCGCGGAGAGCTGGTCGGAGATCGTGGCGATCAGGGCTCCCTCCTCGCTCATCACGCCCCGTTCCGAGCGGACCTGGGGCGTCACGGTGATGAGCTGCATGTCCTGGAGGACCGTCACGCGCTCGGCGGTGACCGATGGCAGCGCCGCCGCGCGCAGGCGCACGGGCCGGGGCTGTCCTTCCACGGAAAGCTCCAGGGCGTCGCCCGCGCGCAGGTCCAGCAGGGCGGCCTCGAAGTCGAGCGGCGTGCTCAGCGCCTTGCCGTTGGCTGTCAGAAGGCGGTCGCCGGCCTCGATGGCCGCCCCGTCGCCCGGGGAGTCGGGGGCCACCCGCGACACGCGCACGCCGCGGGTCCGCCCCCATGCGTCGGCTTCCACCGGCTCCACGTCCATGCCGAGCCAGGCGCGACGCACCTCACCGTGGGCCAGCAGGTCGTCGGCGATGCGCAGCGCCCTGTCGATGGGGATGGCGAACCCCGTCCCCTCGCTTCCTCCGCTCCGGGAGAAGATCGAGGCGTTGATCCCGACGACCTCCCCCAGGGCGTTGACCAGCGGGCCTCCGGAGTTGCCAGGGTTGATGGAGGCGTCGGTCTGGATCATGCCGAGGTAGAAGCCCTCTTCCTCGGAGGACGGCACGATGTTGCGCCCGACCGCCGAGACCACGCCCGCGGTGACGGTCGGCTCCGCGTCGGAGAAGTAGTTGGCGAAGGGGTTCCCGATGGCCACCGCCCACTCGCCGATCAGGAGCCCCTCGGCGGTGCCCAGGGGGGCCACTGGGAGGTTCTCTCCGCGGACCCGCAGCACGGCGATGTCGGCCACCTGGTCCGTTCCCACCAACTCCGCGTCGAAGTCACGCCCGTCGGGGAGCGTCACCTTGATCTGCTCGGCGTTGCGCACCACGTGGTCGTTGCTGAGGATGACCCCGTCGGCGCGGACGATGACACCCGAACCGAAGCCCATGGCGCGGCGCTGCCCTCCGGGGGGCATGAAGAAGCTCTCCCACATGCTCTGGGGGCGGGCCTCCTCCCGGGTGATCACGCTGACGTTGACCACCGCGGGCGCGACGCGCCCGGCCGCCTGCACGATCGCCGTCCGGCGGGAAGCGTCCACGGTCGTGGACTGATCCGCCGACGAGGGCGCCGTCTGGGGTTGAGTGCCTGCAAGGCCGGCCAGAGGTTCCCCCGCGAGAGCCCTTTCGGCCTCGGTGGCATCCGCCACCGAGGGGCCTTCCGGGGCGCACGCCCACGAAGCGGTGGCCGCGAGGAGGGCCATGAGCCGTACGCAGCGCCGCGTCGCCATCCTGCTGTCCGTCTCCTTGCGTGAAGGTCCTCGGGATCAGAGCGTGGTGCCCAGCTTCTCCCAGTCCTTGAGGAAGGCCGCCAGGCCGTTGTCCGTCAGCGGGTGCCGGGAGAGCTGCCAGAGCACCTTGGGAGGCATGGTGGCCGCGTCCGCGCCGATGAGCATGGACTCCACCACGTGCACCGGATGGCGGAGCGAGGCCGCGAGGATCTCGGTGTCGTAGGCGTAGTTGTCGTAGACCTGCCGGATCTGATGGATGAGCTGCATCCCTTCCCCGGAGACGTCGTCGATGCGTCCCACGAAGGGCGACACGAACGTGGCGCCGGCTTTGGCCGCCAGGAGCGCCTGGGAGACCGAGAAGCACAGCGTGACGTTGGTCCGGATCCCCTCGCCGACGAGCGTCCGGCAGGCCTTCAACCCGTCCTCGGTGAGGGGGAGCTTCACCACGATGTTCTCGTGGAGCGAAGCCAGCTTCCGGCCCTCCGTGAGCATGCGCTCCTTGTCGGTCCCGATCACCTCGGCGCTCACGGGTCCGTCGACGGCTTCGCAGATCTCCTTGTAGATCTCCTTGGGGTCCCGAGCCCCAGCGACCTGGGCAATGAGCGTGGGGTTGGTGGTCACCCCGTCGATCAGGTTCGCCTCGGCGGCGCGCCGGATCTCGGCGAGGTCGGCGGTGTCCAGGAAGATCTTCATGCGGTTGTCGTGCTCCGTGCTTCCAGGGGCTTGGGGTCGTCGGCGTCGCCGTCGGGGACGCGCACGCTCTCTGGATACTCCACTCTCGCCAGGAAGAGCCCTTCCGGCGGAGCGGGCGGGGAGGTCTCGATCCCGGGCTCCGACCGGAGGAGCCTCGCCAGGTCCTCGACGGGCCGGCGGCCGCGGGCCGCGTCCACCATGGTGCCCACGAGATAGCGCACCATGTGGTGCAGGTATCGGTCGGCGGTGATGGTGAATCGGTGCCCCAGCTCCCAGCGGTCCCAACCCGCTGCGGCGACCGTGCACCGGTCGCCCCGCTCCGGCTGGCCCGCCTTGGCGAAGGCGGGGAAGGAGTGCCCTCCGAGGAGGCCCGCGGCGCCGCCGGCCAGAAGCTCCGGGACCACCCCCTCTCCCAGCGCCCAGCACCAGGGGCGGTGGAACGGGGACCTGGCAGCCGGGGCCGTTCCCACCCGGTACAGGTACGTGCGCGACAGAGCGTCGTAGCGCGGGTGGAAGTCGGCGCGGACCCGTCGGATCTCCTGGACCCAGACGTCGGGAGGCAGGATGGCGTGGAGGGCCCGCTGGAGCCGGCTCGCGTTCCAGCTCGCCGGCATGTCCACGGAGGCAACCTGGCCGGTGGCGTGGACGCCGGCGTCGGTCCGTCCCGACCCCACCACGGTCCGCGGTCGATCCGCCAGGCGAGAGAGGGCCGCCTCGAGCTCTCCCTGGACCGTGCGGAGGTCCGGCTGGAGCTGCCAGCCGTGGAAGCCCGACCCGTCGTACTGGAGGGTGAGCTGGAAACGGATCGGGGCTCCGGTATCCACGGCGGAAAGCTACCGGCGGGGGGTGTGATGTCAAGCGAGCGTGGGCCCCCGGCAATGGCCGAAAAGCCGCACACGGATTAGGATTTCTGGCCATTCACGTTCTCACTGGAGGCGCGGTGTCCGGAAGCGAGCAGGAGAAGGGGGAGGTGGACCTGACCCACCTCCTGGAAAAGGTGGCGGGCGGCGAGCACCTGGACGCCACTGAGGCGGAGGAGGTCTTCGACACGTTCATGAGCGGAGCGGCCTCCGAGATCCAGATGGCGGGGTTCCTCGTGGGACTGCGCGCCAAGGGTGTGCACCCCGTGGAGGTGGCCGGGGGCGTAAGGGCTCTCCGCAAGGCCATGGTGTGCGTGCCGGCGGCCGATCCGTCGAGCCTGGTGGACACGGCCGGGACCGGAGGCGGACGGGTCACGACGTTCAACATCTCCACAGCGGCGGCGCTCGTCGCGGCGGGAGACGGCGTTCGCCTCGCCAAGCACGGGAACCGCTCGTTCACGTCGCGGAGCGGGTCCGCCGACGTGCTCGAGGCGCTGGGTGTCCGCATCGACCTGACGCCCGAGCGCATGGGGGAGATCCTGGCGGAGGAGGGGATCGTCTTCATGTTCGCCCCCCTCCTGCACCCCGCCATGCGCCACGTGGGGCCGGTGCGCAGGGGGCTCGGCATCACCACGGTGATGAACATCCTCGGGCCGCTCACCAACCCGGCCGGCGCCCGGCGGCAGGTCATGGGCGTGGCGGACCCGAGGCTCGTCGACCTGGTGGCGGGGGCCCTGGCCGAGCTCGGCCAGGAGCGGGCCCTGGTGGTCCATGGCGCTCCCGGCATGGACGAGATCAGC
>ORJL010930966.1_pt1 | contig 13522 bp, 21 predicted proteins | sample 1779941 | NCBI WGS metagenome assembly ORJL01 (sample SAMEA104232317, study PRJEB22302) | groundwater metagenome | biome: forest; feature: aquifer; material: groundwater | place: USA | collected 2011-08-07 | depth 5.8 m
AGAAATTTCATATGAAGACATTAACTGGCAATTCGATCAGGATAGAGTCTTGCATATTTCGTCTGATAAAATTATGCCTGCAATTAAAAATTCATTACAAACCATTCTGACTAATCGTTTTGGACTTGGTAAAGTGGTGATAGACTAATGACACAACTAATGATGGCTGAAGGATCGGCGTCTCCGCTGTCAATGGCAGCGGCAACCGTAAATTACTTTTATTTTGGCGGTATGGCTAACGATAGCCAAAGCAACCTTGCCGAAATTCGTCGCCAAGTTACATGGGAAACGCCGGGAACTTTTTCTTCTGCTTACTTGAACGTAAAAAGCAACGATAGAGCGACCAGCACTTTTGTAAGCAGACTAAATGCAGCAAGCACAAACTTAGCTATTAGTATAACATCATCAACAACAGGCGATTTTTCTAATCTTACTAATATTGATACTATTGCGGCTGGTGATGAAGTTGCTGCTAAAATATCAACAGGAAGCGCCGGAACTACGTTTAATGTTGGCGCAATTGGAGTTTTGTTTTCGGCCACTACGAATGCTGCATCAAGATTAATTGCAGGTGGAAACCTCAATATTACAACCAACAATGGAACCTTCTTCTATACTCCAGTTGGCCCTAACTCTACTAACGACGCAACTGAGGCCCGCAGACAAGTCAAAGCAAAAACAGCAGGAACACTTGCGAATTTCTTTGTTTATGTCTTGACTAATGGAAGAACTTCAGCAACTTCTGTAGGCTCTCGCGTTAATAGTTTACCAGGAGGCCTGGCAGTAAGTATAGGAAGCGCTGCAACCGGCTTTTTCGAGGACACTGTTAACAGCGACACGCTAGTTAAGAACGATTTGATTTGCTATTTTGTTTCGACTGGAACAGGTGCTGGCGAATCCTTTGCTCCATCTACAATGGCTGTTGATCTCGTTACTACCAATAACAGTGCCCAATACATTGCTGGTGGCGGTATACAAACGTTCAGCGCAGCTACTGCTGGTTATGTACCGCTAGCAGGAAACATGACGACAGACACAGCGACCGAGGCGAATATTTATATTCAGGCAGGCGTAGCAATGACTGCCTCAGACTTAGGTTGTCGTGTACAAACCAACGCTGTTACTGCGGCAACGACAATTAACCTTAGAATCAATAGCAGCACCGCAACACAATCCCTCTCGATTTCGTCAAGTACAACAGGATTTTTCGACGATGCAACTAATACCGATGTCATACTTAGCACAGATAAGATAAATTATATCGTTAGCCCAGGCGCAACAGGAACAACGCTTACCATTCCACACATCACTATCTTAGGGACAGTCGGCGGCGCTGCGTCTCAAGACATTACTTGCTTAGGGATTTCTTCTGCAGAAGCAATAGGCACACATATTTTTGATTTATCTTTACTGTTAACTGGTATAGATGGCGCAGAAGCTTTTGGCACTTTACAGCTAGATTTAGCAGGCGCATCACAAGAAATAACCTGCGTCAGCATTGCCAGTGGTGAAGCAGTCGGAATTGCTAATCTCGATTTAAACATATTGCTGGCTTCAATTGAATCTGGAGAGCTGTTTGGCGACGCTATTCTTAATTACAATCAAACAATCGAAATCGCTGGTATAGATGGTGCAGAAGCCTTCGGTGCGCTTGTGATAACTGTCGAGACCGAAGCGGCTGATGGTACTACTGTGATTTATCATTTTCGTATTCCTTGGCGAGCGCAGAGAAAGCCTTGGCATTATGGAACAATCTCTGACGATTAATTGGAGATCACAATATGGCAAATAGCCTTTATAATAATGGAAGAGAGGCGTTTCTAGCGGGCGACGCTGCGTGGGACAGTGATAATTATCGCGTCGTCTTGTTATCGTCACTCTATACGCCAAACTTTACATCTGATATTAATTATGGCTCTATTAGCACATATTCTGTCGCGCTAAGCGGTCTTTTGGCGTCTAAGACTACGACTGCGGGCGTCGCAGATGCTGCTGATTTGTCGATCGCATCAGTTGGAACAGGGTCAGTGGTCAGTACCGTTGCGATTTTTAGAGACAGCGGCACGAGCACGACTAGCGTGCTGATCTGTGGTATTGTTAGCGCGACTGGACTTCCCTTAACGACCAACGGCGCGAGTATTGGAATTACCTGGGACAACGGCGCGAATAAAATATTTAAGCTGTAAGGAGGGCCTATGCGATATAGCAAGATGACAATCGAAGAACTAGGATTGGCGAATCAAAAGCTTATGATTGCACGAGATAAGATCAAAGCAAAACAACTTGAGATTAACGCAATAATCTCGCAGAAGCAAGCCGAGGAAAGCCTAATTCGGTCGGTTGAGGCGATGAGCTCGGAACAGAAAGCGCTTGCAGCACAGATGATTCAGGCTGAAGGCATCGAGTCGAAAGAATCTGTCGGTAGCTTGGGTAAACGAATTAAGAAGTTACTTGGGATGGGAGGATAGGCAATGCCTGCATGGTTCAGAACAGCGTGGGGCGCTCATGGTAGATCCGCTTGGCACTACGACGCTTTGATTTCATAGGAGAACAAGTGGCAGCAGCTGAGACGAGTTTTATAATGGATCTGCTTAAAGATGGGATTATCAGTGGCGCGGTGATTTATGTGACAAAGATGTTTCTCGACTACTTGAAGAATCAATCTTCACGATGCAACGAATCACTTGAAAAGTTATCTGTATCAATCGCAAGCCATACAATTGCACTGATCAGTCACCTGGATAATTGTCAGCAAACGAAACGCAATAAGGCCGGCGTGACTGAAAAAGGAGAATGAAATGGGAGTGGTGGCGCCGAGTTACGACGCGACAGCGAAGATGAACGATGTCCAGATCCTAGCGTTTACTATAGGCGGAGAAGTGCGTGGGGAGGATAGGCGTTGTCAATTTGCGGTTGGTAATATCATCAGCAACAGACTAAAGGCGGCAAAGAAGATTCAACGCTATTTGGCAGAAGGCGAGACAGTCGAGAGACTTAGCGAAGCGCTTAAGCTAGACATTGTATTGATTGAGCAGTGTGCAACGATGGCTGAGATGCGCGATGTATGTCTGATGCCTGGCGCGTTTGGATGTTGGCAAGATGGTTCGATTGGGAGGAAATGGATTGACCGAGCGGCGCAGCTTGATCTAGTGCATTCGGAACGACGATTGATGGCACAACTGATGTATCTCGCTGAAGGCTGGCTTATGGGCGTTTGGATGGATGAGCTAGAGGGAGCAGATCATTATCACTGCTCCCTCAAGACGCCAGAATGGGCAGAGCGTCGTGAGCTAATTACGTTGGTGGGACCGCTGCGTCTGTATCGCTTGTTTAAGATCTAATTGTGAGGGGCCAGACTTTAATATCGCCTGGCCCCATTTAATCTGTAGCTAGCCAGCATTATACGAAGCACAAACCACGCCTTGCTCTAGTTCGTCTGCCGCTTCTCCTAAGTATTCTACTTTAACACTAGATGCACTTTTAGCCCATTTCCACATACGATCCCATTTTGTGATAACGGTTCCATCGGAAGGATCCATGTTTCGCGCTGTTTCTTCATCCGGTGCAACAACCACAGCCGAATCGTAGGTCTCATAGGCAGTGTTTTCATTTTGTGAAATAAGAAACAACTTCATCAAGCATCTCCTTCAATTAATGAGCGCCTCCTTTTGTGCAAAGCGCTCCTTAAGTTGCAATGGTTAATATAGTGGCCAGACCACTACCAGTAGGCCCAGGCTTTACACCAGCTTTGACAATCTTGCCCTCCTTTAATAGCTGTCTTACAGTTCGAACGATTGTTGGTTTGGGAACGCCCGTTAGCCGACTAATTTCCAAAGAGGTAGCATGTTTAGTTTGGCTAAGCACGCGCATTATCTTGGTTGCGGCTACGCCAGTTGGCGTTGAGATGGGCGATTTAAACTCTAAGCCGAGAGAAGACAAAGCCCGAATAAACGATTTTCTTACCGCGTCCGGCGTAGTTCGTTCAAGATCAGCTACTTCTGCCATTGTATAACCGTTTATTATTTGCTTTGCAATAACTTGCTGACGATCTGGCAAAGTGTTTATTTTTAGCGCTGTTTGCATTCTTACTTCTTTTCTTGCAACGTCCTCCTCTACGCACACATTAGCTGATGGCTCAATTAGTTCGTCATCAAGAGCGCACACTTGTCGTCTAGCATTTATAGCGTCTCGACAATATCTGGACATCTTCCAGCGCGCCTTGAGTATAAAATATCCAAAGTTGTTGCCGTGAGTTGGATCATATTGGGACCGAAATTCAAAAACAGCAATCATACCAACTTGATGCAAATCATCAGCCTCCACATACCACTTGTTCCAGACATTAGCCTTATGACGAGCCAACAAGTGGATGCGTCGAGATAGTTCTTGCCACCACGCGTCATCAGCCGGAGTTAGGTGATCCCAGCTCATTTTTTTTCTCCGCTTGGTGTTCGCCCGGCGAACCTTGCGCTCATTTGGGTGACATAATTTTCATATGTGACCGGGAACAGCTCATTGCCGGCGATATCTAGGCGTGATTTAGCGTGGAAATTGTGTCCCGATCGTATTTGTGCAAAGTAAAGCGTTTCTTTGCTCTTGAGGTCGCGCTTCGTCTCAAAATGCCAAACCTCATCGAACCACATTGGCAGACTGCTCGCCAACTTACCCGTTACGTTAGGGCGAAGCATAATGCGGCCATCTGTTTCATCCTTATCGGCGTGATCGTGAGCAATTACAATGATATGTGTGCCCATCGAACGAAGTTCACGCAACGCGAGCACTACCTCTTCCATTAGATTGATCTGGGCGCCCCAATCCTGAATCTGCGGCTCCGTACGCCCAGCCAACTTAAGAACATATCGCAAGACAGCTCGACCGAAGCTGGTCATCGAGTCGAGAACTACAGTCGCGAATTTGCCATAGAGATCTGACTTCGGATCATGTAACGCATTGACCACATCAACCACAATAGGGTATCCTTGCTGCTGACCTGCGATCGTTGTAGTTTTCATCTTCACCTCGATCGGCACGCGCACACGCGAGATACCCTCGATGTCGTCTACGACTGATAGAAGGCCGTCATCGCAATCTATGAAGAGCGTGCGTCGTGGCCACGTTGTAGCTGCTCGTGTTTTGCCTGTGCCAGAGGCACCGACGAAAAGAGCTAGTGTTTTGTGGGTTGCTGGGTCGAATGAGGGCATTTCTTCGATTTGATACTTTGCCATTGCAGGCTCCTTATTACCGTCTAATAGAGCATTCAATTTTTGACCACGTAATACCATCCGTGAGACATTGAACACAAGCAGTCACTTTAATCGACCACTTTTCATTGCTTTTAAAAGCAATATAAACTTCTATATCGTTTGTTGAACAGTCAGCACAAAATTGCTCTCCACATAGATCGCAAGTGTAAAAATAACGATCAGCCTCTTGACAATTTGTACAGTATGACATTGTAGGCTCCTTAGCAACGTTTGATATAGGCTTCAATTAATGACCATGTAGTGTCTATTTTATTTGCAAGACACTGAATACAGACGTTGATATGGATAGGCCACTTATCTGGGCTTTCAAAAGAAACGTAAATTTTTGTAATGCTTAAACATTCTTCACAGAAAGCTTTGCCACACAAGGCACAATCATAAAGATGGGTGTTTTCATCACGGCAACTTTCGCACGGTATTGACATAGCAATTATTCCTTTCTAGACGGAGTTATTGTTGCGGTGGCTATCCTTTCCAAACATACGTTCGCTTGTTATGCCTACCTATCTCAACTATGATCTCCCCACTTTGCTCCAACGCCTCACAACACAATCTAATTTCCTGCGCATGAAGACTATTCCCGTTCTTACGAACTAGATCACTATGCTCGATCCGCATAAACATCCTGATCTGGGATCTGATCTTATCTTGCTTCTGCAAGACTTCGGGGGCGAAGATAGAGGGCCTAGATGCGTCCATAATTTGCTTCATCATTTGCATCGCCATCTCTAGCTCAGCCGCTCCAACAACCATCGAGGATCCGCCTGCGACCGACAACAAGACCGATAGTTTTAAGACGTGGTCGTGAAGGCGGCCCATCACACCGTCCATCCCATCGAGCGCAGGCATCTTACGAACGTAACTGTACCAATCTCCAAACACCTTGCGAGCAACCGCGTCGAGCGCAAAGTCACCCTGCAGCTGTCGAATCTCTGCAAGATCGGCGATCAGGTCAGCCTCTAGTGCGCGATCAAGCTCAGGAAATGCTTCCTCTTTAGTCGCATCTTCGCTGAAGACGAAGATAACCCGCGAAGTGAAGCCGCCCCCGATTGCATCAGGAGGAACAGATTTGTAGAGCCATCGTGGGGTGCTGGCTGCTAAGATGTTCGGGCATACATTCTTCAGCTGCTCGATACCCTTAGTTTTCGTTTCGTAGTCCCACGTATCTGGACAGTCGAAGACATCGGTTAGGAAAGCAAGCGTACCAGACTCAGCTGCTTGCTTTGGCATACTAGCACTAAGTTCGCTAGAACACATTGTAATCTCAGCTCGGCCAGTTTTCTTAGTCAACGTAGCGGCCCGCTGAATAATTGCCTCCTTCGTCATTAAATCGGCAAACACGCTAATACCGGCCTTAGTTATGATCTTAGCCGCTGTCTTTTCTGCTAGTGATTTACGGCACATTGCAGAGTCGGCGACTAAGATAATGTAAAAGTTTGGGAAGAGGCAGTAGGCGCCGCGATCCATTTGGATCGACCTACCACAAGCACACGCTAATGTCGCTACACCGCTCCATAGATGGAATATATCTGGCGACTCGGTGCGACGGGTATATTCCATGTATGACTGAAGCCAATTCGCGCAACGGCGCCTCCCCATGAGTGCCCCCGTTCAATTATAGGTTGAAGAGCTGTTTGACTAATTCGCGTTGTTCTGGTGTCATCGTTGCAAGCTTCGCCTCAACCTCTTCTTTCGTTGGCGAGGGGTCTTTCTTTGCTGTCTTCTTCTCTCCCGGCATTTTGAGACCAAGCCGAGACATGATCTGTTCTGGCGTTAGTTCCTCAAGCGCACCGAAGGGTGTTTTGTCAGACAGCAGAATTAGTTCTTCAAGTGGGATGCTGCCAGAGAAAGTGCCTCCCCGATTCTCGATAAAGAAGACGCCAGCAGTGTCACCGTTAATCCACATAACGCGGCCTTTTCGGCCAGATGACATATGAAGTACGCTAGATCCCGGGCTCATCGTCTTTCTCCTCTTTAGCCGCAGCGGCTTTAAGTTCCATATCTTTAAGAGCGATTAGTTGATCGAGCCATGCCCTGAGAGTGATGGCGCGTTCACCTTTCTCAGGAAAAAGCTCATGGAGTTTGCGATAAGTGTAGTCGCTTATTCGCACGTTGAGGACTTTGGTATTCATTTGCATTATAGTTTCCTTCCTTTCATCTGTCGTGGCAGGAGTGGACTTCGACAGATGCCGAGACTGTAGCCTGCCCACACAATCCCATCGAGAATTGATATTGCGTTACTTAGGGCACGTTGCGTTGGTGCGCTCGATGGATCCCAATCTAACACCTCATGCCAGCCCTTGATAATGGTTCGATATTCACGGATGATCTTGGCCAGCGTTGCGCGTTGGGCGGTGGTGCCGTGGGGAAACGGTCCGTTTGGATCAACGTCATAAACTTTTACGCTATCTAGTTCAAGATTAATTTCCATTGATACCAATCTCCTGTTCAAACATAAGTAAATCACAAAGATAAGCCATACAACCAATGATTGGTATTTCGCTTTACTACAGTAAAACTTGGCACAGCCATGTTATTTCTCCTCACTAAAAATCAAGCCTTGTTCAAACGCTGACCACGGCTTTCGTGTGAACTTATGCGCGATTAATGCAGCTCGTGATCCATTTGGACAGTTGCAAAGTTCGAGATAGTCGCATCGCGAATACATATTACACATCTCTTGATTACAATAGCAATCCTCAAAAGTGTTGGCGACCCGTATCTCGTTGACGATACGGATCGTAGCGTCTACCCACTCGGCGAGCTGCTCACGAGTGCGGGTGGTTAAGATGCGCTCATATTGTGGTTGCGTTGTAATAATAACGTAGTTGTAGATGGCGCTGTTGCAAAGGACGCCCACATCACTGAGCTGTTGTGCAGCCCAGACATATCCGGACATTTGGCGAGCTTTGATTTCTTGCATTACTGAGCCTGGCTTACGAGCGCTAGTCTTGTGATCGACAACGATAAGCTTGTCAGATGCACGATCGCGAGCGATCAGGTCCATCCGACCTTCATAGATTATGTCGCTGGTGAGTGGCATGGCAAAGCCGACCTCAACATGAATCGGGTCGAACCACTCGAGGCTCCACTTAGCGCAATACTGTCGCAAAACAGATTCGGCTACTTTGGTGTTCCGCATTGCATCTTCGACGCCAGTCTTAGCCCATTCTGCGTAGAACGCATTACACGTGAGGGCGAAGCGCTCTTTATCATCTGTGGCGCAAGTCGCAGGGTCGTACCAAACACGAAGAGCTTCGTGGATCGATGCACCAAAGCCACGAGCGGTGCCGTTGGGCGTATTTGGCACGAGGCCGTCGATAATGCGGAACCAGAATTTGCGACGGCAAGTGAGCCATTGTGAGATTGCGTAGTTGTCGATTCTTAAAGTACAATCGCTGAGTTCTAGCATGTGTTTCTCCTTATTGTTGTGATAACGATTTCTCGATAACTTCGCTTGTTCGTTTCAGTTGCGCTTCGGCCATTCTTGTCTTTGCAAGTAAGAGGGCGTTTTCGCACACATAGCCACAAACACGACCATCCCAATGATCGTATTGCATTTTTGAGAAGAATGGGGTGCCGCACATATTACAATAGACCTTAGTTGACACGTCATTCATTATAGAATCCTCTTTCTTTTTTCATAGTTAGCTCCTAATCTACTCGTTCGAGTAACATCACTGCTGTTGCCAGCCTTGTCCCTTGTGGCCATGGGCCACCGTTTACATAGCGTAGTTTTTTCCAGAACAGATTATGATACATAGTCGCGTTTATAATGCAATCGGTGTTTATTTGTGATGGTTTGTATTTAACGCGCCAAATTTCTACATTATCATATGGATTCTGCGCACAATATTGTTTCGCATCAAGCAAACAATCGAAAACAAACAATCGTGACTTTTTAACTTTAGGTACTACATATTCGTTAGGCGTGTACGTAATACACAACTCTTTGGGTTGCTCGCCACCCCAAGAAATCAGTTCTCCAGAGGCCTTTACAATTACTAATTTGTAGCCAATGCGCGCCTTCATAGTGATGTCCTTAAAAAGGCAGGTTGACAATTTCGTCCTTGATCGGACTGAAGTCAAGGCCAGTCGTTAGTGATGCGAGCCACGTTGTGTTGACTTTGCGAAGGTCGCCCCACGCTTGGCCAATCTTAACATCGACCGGAATTGACACAACCTCATTGCCCACCTGAAGTGGGAGGGTCATTATTTGGAGCATCTGAGCTGCAGCGATGTGCCAATCGTCCTCGGGCGCCTGGATTACAATCGAATCGTGGATTTGCATCAATACGTCCAGGCCGACTGCCCACACTAGCCAGAGGCTACGATTGGTTAGGTCAGCAGTTGTGGATTGTGGTTCATGCGCAACGGCAGTACGCCAAAGATCATCGTCACGCCGACCGTAGAAACGACGCTTCCGGCCAAATGGTGTAGTGAGGATGCCGTCAGATTTTAGACTGGCGTTGACAGCATCGTGCCACGCCAAAATCTCTGGGAACACTCGAAAATATGCGATCTGGGCATCTATTGCTTGCCTGAGCGGCACATTGCAGGCTTCACTGATCTTCGCAGCCTTACCTTTGTAGTTAGAGAGATGGCTTACGCGCTTAGCTAAGTCGTATTCGGTTCCGTCCTTTGAGATTTCTCGCCCGAACAACATACGGCCTGTAGCGAGATGACTATTCAGGCCAGAATTGAAGATCGCTTGCTTAGCTTTGCAATCACTAATCAAGGCGACAAAGCGGTCTTCAATCTGACTATAGTCAGCCTCAATTAGAATGTGCCCAGGATCTGCGATGAACATACGACGAGCAGCGCCGCCGTCGGTCGTCCCTCGCGGGATGTTTTGGAGATTCATTCCAGCGTTCCACGGCACCTTGCGTGAGGAGAGGCGGCCAGTAACTGTGGTTTGCGAATACGATGTACGAATACGGTTGTCGGGATCTACTTTAGCCTCAGCATACGTTCGGAGGTACTTTTGCTTCTCGCGGAGCGCTCGTATCCAGGGCCAACACGGTAAGTCGGGATAACGCTCTGCCATCTTATTGATAGCGTCTTCATCAAACGATAGGCTACCTGTCTTATGACTAATCGTGCCGCGCAACTTTAGCGTAGCTATGAAATGTTCTCTCATTTGCTTCGGGCTGTCGATGTTGAGGTCGCGCCCAGCCCATGAGTTGAGTAGGCGCTGTGTTTGGTTAATGTCGGCGGAGAGAATTTCTGCGTATCGATCTTTAGCAGCCGTATTTATACTAACGCCACGAAGCGTCATATGATATAGGGCGTACCACACGCGCATAATTTGCTTGTGAAATAATGCTTCGAGCGGTGGATCTTCTGCAAGCTCGGAGAGCATTTTCTTTGCTACTTCATGAGTTATTATGGAGTCTTTAGCGTTATATCTAAGTTGCTGTTCTAATGGTGTCTTAGCGTGCTCGGCTTTATCTGACCATAGTCCTTTACCTTCATCCTTGAAGTATGGCTCCCATGTATATTGGGAAGAGATGAAGCCAAGACCGTGGGGGAGTTCTGGATCGAGCGTATGGTGGAGAATCATGGTGTCGATCCAAATATTGGATGTGCGAATGCCGAGTAGGTGCTCAAGGGTAATCGCGTCGAAAAACACGTTCTGACCAATTTTAGGTAAGGGTGATGTTAGCAAGGTGTTCGCCTGGCGAACATTGGGCTGACCAAGAACCATCGAGACGCCCCACTCTGTGGAGTTAGCGAAACTAATACAACTTATTCGAGTGCCATCACGTGCGGTCTCGATATCGAACGTGATGGGTTGGCCTTCGGCCAAAAGTTGAGTAATTATGGCCCGGCATCGAGGATCGGCTGGATCCTCGATTGTTATGATGTCCCGCGTTGGAATTAAAGGCTTGCCCGAGCCGATTATACATAGCGCCTCAGCTACGCGGGCGATGTCTAGGTAGAGCAGAGGCAGCCACGAATCCATACGAAACGTGGCGGCTGGATGTAAAGTTGGGAGCGCAATTCGGCCGTCCCATGCCTTGCATGGCGCGCCGCGTCTCTTTGTAATGTCCATTGCGTCAGCCACGGCCCAGAGCGCGTAGTTGCCAAGAGGCACATATAATTGGGCGCCTTTAAGCTCGCGAAGCTCGGCACGGAGTGCAGTCTTCGCTGCGGCGAGGGTAGGTTTGTCAATTTGCGTGATGTCATTTTTTGGCGGCCGCCACTTTAGCAAGTTGGTAACGCGCACTTGCCTTCTGTCAAGGCCGTTCTGAGCGAGGATCGAGTCAAGGCGGTCGCCTGAGGGACCGACGAATGGCTTACGATATCGCTCCTCCTGTTCTCCAGGCGCCTCACCAATAATTACTAGCTTGGCATCTATTGGTCCTGAAGGTGGAACAATGATTTGCATTAGCGGCTCCAAATTAGTTGTTCTTGTGTTGTGTTATTCGATCAATACGAGCCAATTGTTGCGACTTAAGACAGTCCATGATAGCATCGAGCATATCTAGTTCGTTAGTGCCAAAGACCGCGTAGACTTTGGCCTGCTCTGTTGTGGATATTGTGGCGATGAAGCTAAACGTTGCGTTGGATGGCATATTGGTAACGTCGTCAAAAAATTCGGCTAGTTTAGCTAGTGCGTAATCTAAAGATCCTTCTTCTCGTTTCATTCGGTAGGCTCCTCTTTAATAGACGCAGTTAGTTTTTGCAATCTCGCAATCGCCAGTCCATAATGTGCAGGATTGATCTCTGCCCCGATCGAACGACGGCCTGCCAAAGTTGCGGCAAGCAAGGTGGAGGCTGAACCCGCGAAAAAATCGCAAATAGTCTCACCAGGCACCGAACTTACGTTGATGAGTCGCCGGAGCAGGTCTTGTGGGCGCTCCATCGGGTGAACACGGGTCGATGGGGCGGGTGGCGCATATCGTAAGACCGAGCCGAGCGATGTTTGATTTAGTAAGGTTCGAGATGGCCCCTTACTAACAACGAGAATTAATTCGTGTTGACCGAGCCACACTCGTTTGTCTGTACTAGGTGGCGAAGCCGGCGATCCTTTGTCCCAAACTATAGCGGTTGACGCAGGGACTAAATTGGCGTTAGCTGCGATCGCGCGAAGCGCGCCATAGTGGAGGTCTGCGCAGAAAATGTAAGCACAAGCGCCAGGCTTCAGAATACGCGCGAAGTGTGGAATAAGGCTGATCGTGTCATCGAGACTGTCGGTGTCATAAGCCGCGTTTGCTGTTGTAGTATTGGGCGCATCGACGCCGAACGGCGGGGCGGTGAGGATCATATCGACTGAATCGTCGGCGAGCGAATCGGCTAGTGTTTGCGCTGCACAGAGACGAAGATCCCAAAGGGCAGAAACCGCAGGTTGCGCAGCGATTAGAGATTGCCCAAGGATGACCCGCTCCATTGTGTGATAGGCGCGGAGTGCTTGACGTGCTGAGGGCAAGTTGGCGAGTTCTGGCATTGCCTCAAGCACCTGCGCAATCTGAATGTCCTCGTGGATTGATGCCAGGGCGCGGCCGACTTGATTAGACGTTGCGCGCATGGTATTTCCGCGAAGCCGGTGGAGTTCAGCTACAAGCTTCGCTCGCTCGGACCAAGTCATGTCTTTACGCTGGATGTTCTCCTCTAGCTCGATTTCTCTAATTTGGAGCTCGGTGAGCGAGTCTAAGGTAACACAGTCGATCTCGTTCCAGCCAAGATTAATCGCGATGTAGAGCCTGCGGCCACCGGCAACGAGATCATACATAGACGAGTCGGGGCGTGTTGAGACGACAATTGGCTGAAGCTGACCGAATTTTTGCATGGATTCAGCTAATTCGGTGACGTTGCCGAGATCTTCTCGAAAGCGGTGGCCGATTTCGATACTAGCGATTAGAATTTTCATCAGTTTAGCCTTTCTTCTATGCGACGATCTCAAAAAGGTGAACTACAAACGAAGCCGACAGTTGACATGTTCCGATGAACTTAAGTTGCTCTTCGCTTTGTAGGATTGGGTGTCCTGTTCCAGCCAGACGAAATCGTCTTTCTTCTTCAGGCTGCGATCTGTTGACCAGCACCCAAAGGCACAATGTGTCATGTTGAAATTGAACTGACAAAAGCTGTGCGTTTTTGGGTAGCATTAGTGAGAACGTATCGGTAATTTCGATAGGATACTTAAACACAACTTGCATTATAGCGCACCTTATTATAGTGGTTGGCGAAGTCAACTATCTTTCTGCACCGAAGGTGACTCGACGCCCTTCTGCGTCGAGCCCCTAGTTGTCCGTGGC
>ORJL010802916.1_pt1 | contig 13520 bp, 20 predicted proteins | sample 1779941 | NCBI WGS metagenome assembly ORJL01 (sample SAMEA104232317, study PRJEB22302) | groundwater metagenome | biome: forest; feature: aquifer; material: groundwater | place: USA | collected 2011-08-07 | depth 5.8 m
ACCAGCACGGCCGTCGCGAGCCGCGGCCAGCGGGCAAACAGCACGACCAGCGCCAGCAGCGCCAGGAGATAGAGAAAGTAGTGGGCGCGAGGCCCGCCGCCCAACCTGTCACTTGCGGCCATCCACGCCGCCGTGGCGATAACGACGAGCGCCAGGACCAGCGCACACAGGACGGGGATTGCTCGCTCGAACCGATAGGGTCGGCGGAGGCCGACATAGGCGAGGAGCGGCTTCAACATGAGAGGGGATCGAGAGAATGGCGCGCCCGAAGAGATTCGAACTCCTAGCCTTCTGATTCGTAGTCAGACACACGGTCATACGACCAACTACGGACAGCTACGCAGGAGTACGGAAAACCAATGAAATTAAGCATTTCTTGCACCATGGGGTACGACTAGCTACGCTGCGACTCGACAAACGGTGGTTCCGAGGTGGTTCCGAATGCCGACCGGAACCACCGTAGCAGCGGGCAGTCATAATGCGAAAACTCACGAAACGCACCATCGATACCCTGGCGCCTGGCGACAGCGACTACACCGTCTGGGACCGGGAGGTCGCCGGCTTCGGTTGCCGGGTCCATCCGAAAGGCCGGAAGACGTTCATCTTCAAATACCGCGTTGGCGGCGGCCGTGCTGCCGCCCAGCGCAAGATGACGCTGGGGCCCTATGGCGAAGGCTTCACCGTCGACCAGGCGCGTACGATGGCAAAACAGGCCAACGCCGACGTGCTGCAGGGCAGAGATCCAGCCGGGCAACGTTCGCAACATCGGGCCGCTGAAACCCTCGAGACGTTCTCGAAGCGCTATATGAGCGACCACGCGACGCCGATGAAAAAGCCGCGATCGGTCACGAACGATCGATGGCTGCTCGATCGGCACATCCTGCCCAAGCTCGGCTCGCACAAGGTGGTCGACCTCACCAGCGGCCACATCGTGCAATTCGTCAGGGGCCTGGCCGATCGTCCAATCTTGGCAAACCGCTGCCGGTCGTTGCTGAGCAAGATGTGCTCGCTGGCCATTTCCTGGGGCGTCCGGGGCGATCGGGTGAACCCGGTGCATGGGGTCGACAAATTCCCTGAAAGATCGCGTGAGCGCTTCCTGGCGGCCGATGAAATCAAGCGGCTGGGCGAGGCGCTGCGAGCGGCCGAGGCCGACGCAACTGAGCCGTGGCAGGCCATTGCGGCGATCCGGCTATTGCTGTTCACCGGCTGCCGGCGCGGCGAGGTACTGTCCCTACAATGGTCGTTCGTCGATCGCGATAACGACGTGCTCCTGCTGCCCGATTCAAAGACCGGCCGTAAGACCATCTATCTGACGGCCCCCGTGATTGAGACATTGGACGCGCTGCCCCGAAAAGACGGGTGCGCCTTCGTCCTGCCCGGTCGCTCTGGCGACGATCGCCATTTCGAGGGGGTCGGCCACGTTTGGGAGCGTATTCGATCCACGGCGGGCCTCCAGGGCGTCCGCCTGCACGATCTCCGTCATACATTCGCCAGCAAAGGCGCCGGCCTGGGGCTTGGGCTGCCGCTGATCGGTGCCCTGCTCGGTCATACGAACCCTGCCACAACGGCCAAATATGCCCACTTGGCGGCCGATCCTACCCGCAAGGCTGGCGCCCGGATCGCCCGTCGCCTTCATTCGGAGCTGGGCGCGACCGCTACGGTGATCCCCTTTGCCGGCGCCCGAAAGGCTCAGCGAAAGGAAACTGGCCCTACGCCCGTTCAGAGGGCTGCTGGTGGCAAAATAGCAGAAAGGTCGGAAGTGACCGTCCCCACCGTCCGGAGCGTCCGAGACGTAGCAAAATAGGCCATATATTAGATATCGGGGAGCGTCCCCCATCGTCCGGAGCGTCCGAAACTTTGATTTTGCTGGGTCTTTTTGACGGTCAGTACCCGATGCCCACCACCGGGGGCGCCCAAAATGCAGCAGAATCAGCAATAAATTGAGGGTTGGGGAGCGTCCGGCTTAGTCACGGCCTTGAGGGCTGCCATCCCATCGGCCGGCAAGTCCGGAGCCTGACGTGGTAGCAGGCCCATCACTCGCTCATTGCGGTGTCGATCATGGCTTCGTAGATCGCCGCAACCAGATTGTGCTCGTCCGCCTCGTCGGAATCATTCCAGATCGCCTTGAAGCGCTCGGCACCTGCGACGAGCATCGCCGGCGTCGGAATCCTGACTGCCTTCAGGGCTTCGCGCGTTCGAGCATCAAGCTTCCTCGGCCTGCCCATGAGTTTCCTCCCTGTTCGGTCTGCCCAGCTGAGCCAGGCATTCTAGGTGCTTGTAGTGACCATCGTTTCCAGCTCGGCCCGTAGCCGCGCGATATTGGCCACCTGAAGCGAGGAGCCTGGCCGTCGCAGCGACCGTGCCGACGAACACGCCGGCAGGGGGTACCCCCCCTCGCGGGTCCTTCCTAGGCCCTCTCCAAGACGGGTAACGCGCACCGCTGGCTTTCGCTAGTAAGCGGCGACAGAATTTGGTGAAACGCATTTTTCCCGATGGTGGAAACGACAATCTAGCGCCGCGGTTGTGGTCGCTGGATCGACTCCGCTAGTTAAGATTTCAGCGATGTAGGTCAGTATCTGATGACGCCACATCGTGGCTCCTCTCCCCCGTTCATCACGTTACCGGCGCTGTGCTGTCTGCCATTCCCGCGCCGCCACGCAAGTCGGCTGCTACCGCCACGACAACGCGCGCGAGCATTTTGGGTCACTCCATCCTCTACACGGTGCTCAACTTGGCCGAACTAACGGATTGGGTTGGATCAGTAAGCCTAGAGGCTGCGTACTGATCCCTTCGGAGGTCAGCTCGCAGCGCCATCCGCTTGGCAGGGCGTGCCTATAAAGCCTTAGCGTTGGAGCCGCTATCGCCTCATGCACTACTCCGAGGCGGTACCGCTTCGCCCAGTCCGCATCGTTGGCCGCTCGCTCGAATTGCGTCCGTTCATTACGTGATAACGCCACAGGTGCAGGGCAGGCTGCTGTTCGACCCTTAACTTCCACGCAACGCAACAGACCACGCCGGGTAAACTCCAAGTCCCATCCGCAATCATCTTCAGAAACGTCGCGCACATCCCAACCTTGCCGCCCATAGTGCGCCGTCACAAAGGCGATCGCAGCTTGCTCAACGCGCGCGTTCTGTTCGGGATCAATTGCCCCTCCCCCAAAGCCGCCTCCTAGTGCGGCGTTGACCGCAGCGCGCATTTGTCCGTCGATATAGGCTTGGAGTCTGCCGACAAGCGTTGGATGCTTCTCCTCAACATACGAAATATCGGATTGACCGAACACTAGCTGGTTTCTCGGAAGGCCCACTGGCTGAACAACAAAGTCTCGCAATGACGCTTCCACCAACGCGCTTTCTGAAGGCCGTCCTGAGATGCGGAACGACCATTCATCTTCGCCGTCCATTCCCCATCCCGGGGGTTCTTGCTGCCTTTCGCGATACACAGTCGCATTAAGATACCAGCCCGTAACGACAAGCCCTCGCCCGTCGGGATGCTGCGCGCACCAGACGATAGTTACTCCAGAAATCGCATCGTCATCCGGTGCTGCGCCAAGTCGGTTGATATTTATCTTTCCCCAGCCCCTTATCTGCACGAACCCGAGCAATCTTCCATCCGTGGTCGGAAAAAAATTCTTAATTTCGTGTGGAATGTTTCCGTCCGCGACATATCGATGCCGCCCGTAAAACTGATCGTCCGAGCGAGCATCGTAGTGATTCAACCAAACGGTCCGGCAAAGTAGCATCGGCATATTGACTTCTCCCCGCCAAAGCACCGCCCCGCTAACAAGCGTAGGTTGCATTCACACAAAAAACCCGGTGCGCCCCGGGGTAAAGTCGATCCATGTGGAGCTAGTTCCTGATCACTTACTGAACGCGCATCAGTTCGGGTACGCAGCCCTTATAGCGAGAAAATTCCCCTTGTCCGGCGCGACAATGAGATAGATGAAACTGCTTCAGCGGCGCCTTGCCGGGAAGTGGTTGGGCAAGCCGCGCTTCCCACGCCGATGCGAAGGCATCCCATTGGGCGTCATCGCCCAATAGACCACCCATCACGACAACTCGGGAAGTGCTGTGAGTACCGCTGTCGTCGAGAAAAACTCCTAGCACACCGCGGCTCCTCTTTCGGCTCTCGACATAGCTCGCCCAAGTAGCGGCCTAAGGCACAGGGTCTTCAGGGGGGATGCGCCCGGTCGCTCAAATCGAATCGACGACGATCGGCGCCTCCCGTCGTGACTACGGCGGGCACTCTGGCAGTGCAAGCAAGTTGTCGTTCCACACACCGTCAGCATAGGTCCGCAAATAGAGTCCGTTTGGGCCGTTCACCACGCCAATGTCGGCGCGCTTGCCGTTGACCATCGTGTAGAAGGTGTTCGTCTTCCCTTTGATGGAGTCGATGACCTGCTGACGGGTCCACTTCCACGATGGCCCACCGAGATGCGTGATGCCCTCATGCGGATTCGTTCGCGGGAGTTTGTTGATGCAAGTCACTTGTGCATCGGCCATTGCTCGCTCCGTCAATTACTCGAGGCATCGGGCGTGGGATCTCGAGCGTATAGCGCCTTCAAGATCAAGTAGATCGATGTCGGCTGGCACTCCTCGCTAGTGAGAAAAACCAAGATGTCATGCTCAAGATCCAGCGTCATTCTGAACACGAACTCCTGCACCCGATCCGTGCGTGCTTGCTCGAACCAGTTGATCACGAGGATCACGAACTGGTAGGCCAAAAACGTGCCGCCGCCGCCGGCAATGTCTTTCCGAACTTCCTCGAACTCGTCCTCAGGTCCCGCAAACTGGAAGGGTGCCGCCGTGTGGTCAAATTCCTCCAACTGCGTCATCCACCCAACGCGGGAGAGTTCATGCAGCAAAAGCGACAACACTTTGATGACAGACAGGTTCTTGGAAGGGTCTGCCATTCGTTCGGACTTCCAAACGTCGCACTTCAGCCGCCATTGGGCGTGAGCCTTCCGGAGGGCCTGGAAATCGGGAGTGAAAGCATAGCCAACCGACTGCGCGACGATGTTCTGATAACGCAGAAAATCGTAGCTAAAGGACTGTTGGTCCTCGAGCCATTTGTCGATGCAATCCGGTGTGAGAGGCAGGTACAGAGTTACCTCGATCGCAGGTAATTCTGACCCTGCTAGCTGCTACCCTCGTCGTCGGCCGTTCAGTCGACGGAGGGTCTGACCGCTTCGACGCCCGTATTGGCTTGACGAAGGCGCGCGCCGATTAGCTGGCGAGTCGTTGTCACTGCCAAGGGTGCGCAATAGTCAGCAGGGATCGCCGGGCGGCTGTTGGCATACAGCAGCTTGAACCGATTCTCGTCATGGGCCACCGGCGTTCCGGCCGGAGCCCTCGCTGGTACAAAATTCTGGGCCATGTGCTACCGTTCCCCGTCTTCCTCGGCGGGCATCTGGACTCGTCAACGCCTGCCGCCCGCGATAGTTGCCGGCGCACGCACATTGAAGAGTCCACCGGGCCGCCACCCGGATGCTTCATTCAATATGCCCATCCCGATGGGGTGACGCCATGAAAATCTATTGACCTGCGGCGATTTATTCTGTAGATGCCGCGCCCGCCACTTCCTCCAACCCGTTGATTTTGCAAGATTTTCTAACATCCACCTATGGGTGGTATGTCATTCGTATGAAGGCGAACGGCTTCTAGGCGGCTGAAGACGCGAACGCCGTTCGCCTAGGCCGGTAGCTCGTCGCCACGCCAGAGACTGGCGACGTAGTGAGGATTCTCACCCGCCATGAACATAAGCCGGTTGGCGGAGTCCAGATCCGGTCGCACTTCGAGAAGCCTCGATTTGCCGGTGGCTGCTTCGAATATATCGCCCATTTCGAGATCGCCAGCGACGAGTAGCTGCAGCAGACGCGTCACGCCTTCGACGCTTAGATCAGCTTGCGGCACCTCGGTCTCGAAGATCGTCTCGGCTCCATCATACCCGATGATACGCCACACCGAATTCTGAAAGCCGCTTACCGGGTCCATCATGCCATTCTCTCTGCTTGTATCATGATCCGGCTACGCGGGTATCGTCACGCGATATTCTGAGCCCATGAGTTCGTCGCGAGCCCATACGGTACCGTCGGCGGCCCGTTGCCAGCATCGGCCAGCCAAGCAGTCGTCACCCGCGGCGCCGTTCCAACCTTTAAGACGATCGCAGATGTAGCTCTGCGCTTCGGCGCCAGTGACGAAGGTCAGTGACAAATTAACGGCCAATGCACAGGCAGCCGGGGCCCTTCGAATCAACACGCGCACCCTGGCGGCGTGGTGCACTTTTTCTTAGTGCTGATGCAGCTATCCCCGCACGGCTGGCCCTTGGTGCAGTGTTTGCAGCAGGCCTTGCCCCGTTGGGCGAGCTCAATCGGCTCCGCGACGTCGGCCCGATCGGCCGCCGGCCACGGCGTGTGGTCGGCGGCGAAGGCAGGTACGCTGAGCAACGCGAGGACCAAAGCCAACGCTCGCATGCCTTCCCCCAATCGGTCGAATTTGCAAGGATGCTACCACCTGCGCGAGCACGGGCAAGCTGCTTGGCGGACTGTCGCGCAGACCGCCGTCGGGGGGAGGGCACATGGAAGCATTGATCGGTTTGGTACTATGGATTGGGCTGGCTATTGCCGCTGGCGCAATCGCCTCTTCAAAGGGAAGGTCAGGCTTCGGCTACTTTCTGCTAACGCTACTTCTTCCCATCATTGGCATTGTCATAGCCGCGTTTATCGCACCGATCCGTAAGGACGGCAGCCCGCAACCACCTGGAACATTCGTAGACTGCAAAGCGTGCCTCCGACCCTATCGCAACACGCTGGCCTCTTGCCCACACTGCGGCGCCGGCGCCGAGCAATCCTTCAAAAAATGCCCGGCTTGTGCCGAGCTAGTTCTAGCGGAAGCGAGGAAGTGTAAGCATTGTGGAGAGAACATCGAGGCTGCTGTCAGTGTACCCGTCGGGAAGATGGGACAATGTCCCGACTGCAAGAAGCTCCGTCACTCTAGCGTGGCAAAATGCGTATACTGTTCAAGCACCAAGCCCGTTGTGGCTTGATAGCCGCGCTGCTACTGGCGCAACCCGCAGTCTGCCAAACCATCACTGACGGCGACACCATCAAAACAGGGCGACGTGACCTACCGCCTGTGGGGCATAAGCTGCGTAGACAAGCCAGTGGAGGCGGATAATGGCTGACTGTCGCTACTGCCATACGACACTTCCAAAGGCGGGAGCCCTGCTGTGTGCAGCGTGCAAGAGCTACCAAGACCCTTGGCGAAACTATTTAGTGTTCGGCGCAGGCATAACCGGTTTTGTCGCTCTAGTCGCAAGCGCAATTACGTTTGGCTTTAACCAAGCCAGCTCTGCTTACAAAGAGCTCTTTTGGAAAGACGAGGCGACGATCCTAGAACTGCAGACTGGCGTGAATCCTCACCAGCGGATCGTCATTGCAAATTCCGGGGATGGTCCGATTTTCATTTCTCAGCTGGCTGTCTATTGGCGCGGCGGAAGCATGTCATTCGCCTTGGATCGCAGTCTAGAGCCGGGGCGGGTCGATATCGTTGACGACCTCTTTTCAGAGAAAAGTATAGCCCTGAACAAAAAATTTGGAACTGCGGGATATATCGGTAGCAAGAGCGGCGAACTTGGCGAGAAGCAAGTTGAGCAGGCCGACCTCTGGAGCGATGACACAGAACCACCACCACCCTGCATCCTAGTTTCACTATTCAACAACAAAAATCCTGACTTGGAGCGAATCCGAGACAGGTATCTGAAGGGGCCAACCAAACTCGTGACGCGAAACGAAACCGCAACCCTTGTGTTTTACAGTATTCGTACTGGTCGGCGCCACGACGTGGCGGTTCCAGTCGTTGCCGTCTTCGTAAAGTCAAACCGTGGCGGATGCAGCACAGAGTAGTGTGAGCCACCAACAATCAGCTGTCTTTTCGCCGATAATACTGGAGCCAATCGCCAACACCCACTGGTGACCGCTTACATTCAGTGTCCTTCTCCACTCATCTCTCCTTCTTGACGTTTCTTCCCCACACCGAGACGGGTGCTCGGCGACCTTGAGCTGGCTGGGCTGCCGCGCCCGTCAACTTGGCCGATCAGGACGGGGCCGGCTCTGGGCTTTTGCAACTAGTTCGTTGAACCACTGCGACAGCCTGGCATTTGTAACCTTCTGATCGAGTCCTCCACTCACACCAAATCTACCAAGCGCGGTCTTGAGAACTTCCGCACTCAGCCAAACGCACCAGGAAGACCGCTGACGGACTTCAGGATCGAAAGGCGACAGTGATCCGTGGACGAGATTGGAGCGCAATCGATACGCCAATTGAAGACGGTCTTTCCACCCGGCAAACTCGAACTGGCTGGGAGGATAGGAAGCCAGCGCGGCACCTCTATCGCTGACAGTAGCGATCTTCTTGTCTTTCTCGTTCGTGATCAGCAGACGTTCGAGAGCCGTCACCGCCTTTACTATGCGCGCCGCTGCGAACTCTTCACGCACCGCTTCGCCGTACCAGGACGCCGCCTCGATGAGGCGGCGCGACACTGGCCAGTCAAGCGAGGCATCGACAATCGGCTCGATGGCACGTCCGCCGCTCTTGAGAAGAAACGCTACTTCCGGGTCGGCTAAGATCTCCTTGAGGTTGCTGAGTCCAACGGGACTCGTCGCCTGCCATTGACGAGAGAGACTAGCCTTGCCATCCCGGCTCAACCGCAAATGCGTTCGCTGGTCATTGGCCCGTGCGTGGCCGCCGGCCACCATACGCTTCGTGTACCCCGCTCCCAGAACCACCTGGAGGATGTCGATCGCAGCACACGCCGCTCGGCGCGCGCGTTCCTCCGAAATGTCCCTGTCACAGTTGAGCACTCGGACTTCCGCCACCCAATCAAACGCCCCGTAATAGTCTTCAATTAATTTCCGGTCCCTGCCGCTGGCAAGCCCAGCGCCTTTTTCCCGTTCTTCCATCTCCTCAACATGATGCTTGATTACCGCATCGAAAATTTCTCGTGGGCGGAAGATAACTGGGCCGACATTGAATTGCGTCGGTTCCGTCGTCGATGCTAGGCGGCAGGGAACGAAATGTGTTTCGTCGGAGCGGTCACTCTTCGCCGCATCCACCGCAGCCGCCAGAGCGTTCTGTACCTGCTGCGCATTCACTGGGTATTTGTCACGGAAGAAGTGTTGAACGACGATCCGGCGTAAGGCTTCATCGACACGCTTGGGCGACAGCGTCCCGGCCGCGTCGCTATTTCTGATAGCGATGTTTGCCAGTATTTGGAGTCGCTGGAGCGCCGCCCTGCCGCATATCATCGATCCCTTGCCAAAAGGATCTGGGAGAAAGGAGAGGGCATCCTCCTTCGGAAGTGTTTTTAGCCATGCGGATGCGCCGAGCCGATTCATGTCTTCCCGAAAGCGCACGCACTCCGACAATATGAATGCAACATCTGCAACGCAGTCTTCAGCTGACATCTGATATCCTGTGTCCTAGGTGAGCGCGGATGACCGAGTGACGATCATCAACGACTCTTCTGCTTCCGCAGCGCGTTGGCTGCGATCGACACGCCCTATTTGCGCCAGCGGTTCGCTCGCCTTGTTTCATAATTCTCGTCGTCCTCGGGATCGTCGTCGAACCAGCGCAGCAGGTCGGCCTCGGTTGTAGCCTCGTCCGGGCGAAATCTACTGCCGCCGGCAGGGGTAGATCCCGCCGAAGCTGCTAATGTAGCTGTAAAATCGCGAGAGCAAGGGACTAGAATGGCAAAGCTTGATCGCGAACTTCAAAAGCGCGTCCTGTCGGAACTCGCTGATCTTTATCCTCACAAGGCAAGCATGAAGCTTTCTTTCAAGGATATCCCACTCGACGAAGTCATGACGCCGAACCTGCACTATTTGTCCGAGTTCGGCATGGTCGACGTGAATTGGGCGCCTCAAACCAGCTCAACACCATTGCGGCCGCACGCCGTCTCGATCACTGCGAAAGGGATGGATTTCCTCGCAGACGATGGAGGCCTTTCTGCCGTTCTTGGTGTTGTCACCGTGAAACTACACGAGGACACTATCAAAGAGCTGTTAATTGAACGTGTTGAGGCTTCAACTGCCTCGCCATCAGTCAAGGCGAAGATCATCGAGCAACTGAAGAGCCTTCCAGCAGATTCGCTGAAAACAATGACGATGGTTGCGCTGAAAGCTGGCCTCGAGCAGATTCCGGATGCGGTCCGGTGGCTTCAAAAGTGGCTTGGCCCCTGAGATTTTCGGCCTCATTGGAGGTCGTCCTCGGAGAATTGAGCTATGGCCGAACGATCTTCGCCGGGAAAAACTGAAGTCATTCGAACATTGTTCGGTAACGTATGAGCGAAACTAAGAGTCGAAAGAGAATCACGGCGCGCCGCCTGGAAAGCCATCCTTTTTGTTGTTACTGCGGCGGGAGCGTGCCCGCGACGACCCTAGACCATGTGCCGCCTCGCATCATGTTTCCCGGAAAGCGTCGGCCGGCCGGTCTTGAGGTGCCAGCCTGCGAGCCATGCAATCAAGGAACGAAGCGTCAAGAGTTGATGGCTGCCGTCTTCAGCCGGCTTTCCATACTGGACGAACCAATTGGCGACCAGAACGAATTCAAGAGACTGTCAGCTCGAGCACACAGGGCGTTTCCCGAGTGGGCGGCAGAACTTGCCTTGGATGCGCAGCCTCACAGTCGGCTTCGGGCCGCGTTCGGTGACAATGCCCAGCGCGTCCGCGGTGTGGGAGTGGGTAAACTGACAATCGACTGCATGTATACAATGGGAGCGAAGTTCGGCTTTGCAATCCACTACGACAAAACGGGTGTCATTGTGCCACCCGCCGGCGCTGTTGACGTTAGATTCCTCACCAACCTTGAACTTCTGCAGAAAGGTATGCCCTCAGAGCTGTTCCAGGATCTCGGCCCGCGGGAAACATTGCGCCAGGGCGAATGGCACGTCGGCGACTACTTTAATTTTCGCGGCGGATGGATTCCGGACGGCAGTGCCGGCATCTACATCTGCATGGTCGGCGTCGCGTTCGCGACAATCTCATTCGTAGTTTCAGATGTTTCCTCATGGGTTGAGGATGAAGGTCGTGGCCATCGGTTTCGTCCGGGTGATTTGCAGGCCAAACTAGCGACGATCGTCTCGGGCGTGGAAGGCTGCTGATATCGTTCACTGCAACGCCCTGCGGCTTGAAGTCAATTTCTAGGGAGGCTACGGCCAGTCGATGCAATTCCGACCGACCGATGGTCGCGAACGCCGTTCGCCTCGGAGGCTGCGATGGGACAAGACCGCCAATACTGCCTAACGATGAAGGGGTCCTGCCCGAGCGATCCTTGGCCTACGGCTTCCCTAGGCTCGAACGCCCACTCCGGTGTCACCCCGGAGAGGATGCATTTTCTTCAGCCGTTCAAAACCTCAATGATCTGATCAGCCGTAAGGCTGCCGCGGACATGAGAATCATGTCGGTTCATGATCGGAACCATCCTCCGGTACCGCATTATCGTGCCCATTGAATGTGAGTTCAGCACTCCAGTCGGCTTGTGTTCGCCGTACCGGCCAAGATCCTCGACGAGGTAGTGCATGATCCCGTAGTGAAGGTCATTGTTCCCGTCGAATCCTTGGAACTTGACGTAGCTTCCGTGGGGACTGGCATCGACCTTTGCCTTTTCGGGGGCGGAAAGCCTTCCGTACGATGCGGTCAGGAAGCGATACATGTCGAGGATGACGGTGGTCTCGTTGACCTCGGGCGGTTGTGGAAGTTGCCGGTCCTCGTAGAGGGACCCGTACTCCCACCTGAGACCCCATTCCTTGTCTCCGAACACGCTCGCCAGAACGAGGTCGGGATTGATGTCGTCTCGGATGCCGAGCTTCTTATAGATGCCCGCCAACATGGCGAGGATAAGCCTGTCGTGAGTGCTCATTCTTAGTTTACCTCCCTGATTGCGACGATATTTGGGGGCGCGGCGCATGTTTTCAATGACCACTGTACTGAACACATGGGACGCCTCGGCGACCCCTCGGGCTCGCCGGACCGTCATCGACAGGTTTACCGGAACAGATTCCAGATCCGGCGCCGGGTGGATTCGAGTTTGTTGAGAGATGGCTGCGAGAGGTCGTAGCTCAGCGCTTTCCCTTCCCAAGTTGTCGTGAACGTAGAGCCAATGAAGCCGTCGGCAATGACGACATTGTTGGCGGGCGTATGTTCGCGCAGCTTCGATGGCGACAGGAGCCGATCGGCCGAATGGGCCACCGCATCCCGCATCGCCACGTAGGCCGGGAAGCCCTGTTCGAACTCCCGCAACGCGGCCCGTAGTTCTTTGTGGTCGATGCGGGCGCCGACGCTACGGCAGAGCCCCAGACCGCTGCGTACGCCGGCCGCTGTGACGCCGAAATGGTAGATCGACATTGCCCCGTCACGGCCCGCAATGCCCATCCATCCCCTCGACTGATAGTCGCAACGGGGTTCCGGGAGGACTAGACCATCGGGGCCTTGGATGCCCTCACGCAGCCGCCTGAAGCTGTAGTCGAAAAGGGACGCCGCCGACTGAAAGGACCGGACGAAGTGTTCGAGATTCAGGAGGCATAACTCGACGCTCGATGCTGCATCCTTTTCGGCAGCGGGAATTGTCGCGAAGTCGAGACGGGGCGGCATTGCGGCCCGCGCCGCCACGAGATCTTCCAGACACGTCTGGACTTCGCGCAACATTTGCTCGGAATTAGGTGTGTTCGTCATGGCGCAATTCTACCCGGTTTCACCCCTGTCCACGATACCCGAGGCCGATGGCGCGATGGCCGGCGCCGATGATAGCGTTCCGCCATGTGTGGAAAATTCACGGCCATGTACTCGTGGAGAGAAGTCGTCACGCTGTCGCTGGCGCTCCTTTCGGGTAGCCCAGTCGAAGGACAAAGCGACGACGGACAAGGGGGTAGCGAGGGCGGCAACGACCAAATCGACACCCTTCGCGTCAACGGTTTGCTGCGGGTCATCGTCTGGGATGCCGAGAAGCACGCTCGACGCGTGATCCCAATGCGTTGGGGGTTTCCGGACCCGAGGGACTGGCGGCGGCCTCGGCCGATCCATGCGCGGTCGGAAACCATCGACGGCAAGGAGCCGTTCCGCACGCCCTTCCACGCCGGGCAACGCGGCATCGTCCTCTTCCGCACCTTCAACGAAGGTGAAGAGGTGATGAAGCCGTCCGGCAAGACGGAAACCCGGCAATGGACGCTCGATCCCAAGGACGGCCGGCCGCGCGGCTTCGCCTTTGTGTGGCGGCGGTTCGAAATTTCCGATCTGCCGGCCCCGATGCTGGCGTGCGTCATGGCGACGGTGCCCGCCAACGAACTCATACGCCGCACGATCAAGTCTCGGGAGGACGATCCCCGCATGCCGGCGATCCTGAACGACGACGCCTGGTCGACATGGTTGGGCGAGGACGGCGCAATGCCAGAGGCGGCCAAAGCCGTGCTGAAGACTATGGAAGGCGTAAACTGGCAGGCGGCGCCGGAACCGAAGAAGCCGAGACCCCGC
>ORJL011673011.1_pt1 | contig 13518 bp, 6 predicted proteins | sample 1779941 | NCBI WGS metagenome assembly ORJL01 (sample SAMEA104232317, study PRJEB22302) | groundwater metagenome | biome: forest; feature: aquifer; material: groundwater | place: USA | collected 2011-08-07 | depth 5.8 m
AGAGAGGGTGACAGGGGGCAACGACAACACATGTTATCAGTAGTCTCATCATCGAACCCACTTATCCCTCACACGGACGCGTACCCGTTCAATTATGAGACGGTTAGTACGCCGCCCCGATTTCCCGAACACTACGGACCTGGCGTATAGTAGTACCATACGTCAAACGAGCCATGCGACCGCGGACGAGCGTGGCATTCTATGACTGGAGAACGTTTCAACCATGGATAAGGCTAGCGTAACCGTTATCGGAGCCGGGGTGGTCGGCCTCTCCGTGGCCGCCCACATTGCCCTGAAGGGGCGCGACGTGCTGGTTGTGGAGAGGCACGAGGGGTTCGGCCGCGAGACCAGCAGCCGCAACAGCGGCACCATTCACTCCGGCATCTACTACTCCGCAGGCTCTCTCAAAGCTAATCTCTGCGTGGAAGGCAACGCGTTGCTCTACCAACTTTGCAGCGAGAAGGGAATCCCCTGCAAACCCCTGGGCAAGTTGATCGTCGCCATCACTGACGAACAGGAGCGAGGGCTTCAAGACCTCATGGAACGAGGGAAGAAGAATGGGGTCCGGGACTTGAAGATACTGTCCGCCAACGAAGCTCTCAAGCTCGAACCGAATATCTGGTGCCGCGCCGCTCTGTTTGCCCCGTCCTCGGGCATCGTTGATGGCTATCGCCTGATGGAGTACTACGAAGCCACCGCTCGGCACCACAATGTCAGGATGGCCTACAACTGTGAGGTCAGGTCCATTGACAAGTGCGCCGGCGGCTACCGCCTCGGCATCAAAGACTCGGACGGTCAAGCCTTCAGTTTCGAGACCCGGGTCCTCATCAACAGCGCGGGCCTGGAATCGGACAAGGTGGCGGCGCTGGCCGGCATTGACATTGACCAGGCCGGGTATCGGCTCCACTATCTCAAGGGCAGCTTCTTCCGCATTCCTCCAGCCAAGCAGCGCCTCACCCAGAGACTCATCTATCCCTTCCCCATGCCCTCCGGTTCCCTGGGAGCGCACACCGTGCCCGAGACCGACGGGACCACGAGGATAGGGCCTTACGATTCGTGGGTGGAAAGCCTGGACTACGCGGTGGACGCCGCCCACAAGAGGCTTTGCTACGACTCCGTCAAGCCGTTCCTCCCCTACCTGGAACTGGATGACATGGAGCCGGACACGTCGGGGATCCGGCCCAGGCTTCAAGTGCCAGGGGGCCCCACGAAAGACTTCATGATAGCGCACGAGGAGAAGAGGGGCCTGCCCGGCCTGATAAGCCTCGTGGGCATGGAGTCACCCGGCCTGACTTCCTCGGCAGCCATAGGCAAGCTTGTGGCCGGAATGGTAGAAGAGATGGTGTAGCAGCCGGCTTGGCCGCGGCACGGACTCTGCTTCAAACACGGGCCGTCGCTTCCCCTCCCCAGGGGCGGGTCTGAGCCCCGCCCCCACGAAGAATGAAAACGCCCGAGCACCCCGTCTGGGCTCGCAGGGGCGTATGGCATACGCCCTGCCGGGCAGGGAGCAACCCCTGGCCAAACCGCATTCTATACGGTATGACATTCTCCAGATCAGGTCGTTCGGCACCCTGACTGCGCCGACCATGGTCACGAATCAATCTGGCCTAAGTAGTCATGGGTGCCAAACTAAGTATCCTTGCATATTGACGCAAGAAGGGTGAGCGACGACACTGTAACCAGTTAAGTTTAAGGGCGGAAGCAAAGCGACAGGACTGACAGGAGGCTCCAGCCGTGACGAGCAGGTTCGCAAGCACAGCCAGTGCATTTCAGGCTACCGCCAAGCGAAAGTGGTTCATCCTTGCGGCCTTTCGCATCGGAGCGCTGGCCTTGGCCGCCACCGAGGCAGGATTCGCGCCGGGCGAATTCAGGGCCGGCATACCCCTTTGGGCGCCTCTGCTGGCAGCGAGTGTCTACACCCTGTTCAAGGTGGCGCATCCTCTCCGTTGGTACCAGACGACTCGATCCGAGATTGCCCTGACGACTCTGGACCTCGCGGTGTGCCTTGGCCTTATCCTTATCTCGGGCCAGATTCACATGGCCTTTGCGAAGTACACCTTGGCTCCGGTGCTCACTTCAGCTTTGCTGCGCCCGCCCCGGACAACCCTGGTGGTCGCCCTGGCGACCGCCTCCTATTACACTGCTATCTTCTTCGAGTTCCCGCTGCCCGTGGCCATAGGGAACCTCAACTCCATTCTGGCCATGTACTTCACAGCGCTCGGGCTCACCGCCCTGCTTCCCTACACCATCAACTCCCTCAGCGGAAAGGACCTGCAATCCAAGACCATGCTCGACGAGCGGCTTCAGGTTGGCCGTGAGATCCACGATGGCCTTTGCCAGATGATCTATGGGTTACGCTGGCAGGTGCAAAAGCTCCTCCGAGATGCCGACTGCACCGCGCGCTTGGCGCTGCACCTGAAGCAACTCGCTGGCTTGCTCGATGACGCCGAGAAAGAGGCGCGAGGCTACATCGGACTCCTGCGCACCATCAGGGACACCCGTCCTTTCCTGTCCCAACTAAGCGAATTCCTTGAGCACCTGAAAAGCGATACCGGAATGGGATACCGCCTGGAGGCCGAGGACGGAGAGCCGGACCTCGACGGCCTGGTCCACATGGAGGCCCTGCACATATGCGAGGAAGCCCTGAGGAACGCTGCCAAACATTCCAGGGCCAATCTGGTCACGGTTGTGGTACGCTCCCCGAACGGACTCCTTCACGTAGACATATCTGACGAGGGCTGCGGTTTCAGCCGCACCGACCCTCGGGAATCCTACGGTCTGGCGGTGATGAAAGAGCGGGCTGAAGCGATTGGCGGGCGGCTAACGGTGCTCAGCGCTCCCGGGATGGGTACGAAAATTCACATGGAGGTGCCCAGAAGATGGTCTCTCGAGTTGACGCAATAAGGGTGCTCATCGCTGACGACCATCCCGTGGTGCGCGGCGGTGTGCGCGCAGCACTGATCGACGAGCGCGGCATCGAAGTGGTGGGCGAGGCACGGGACGGGCTGGAGGTCGAACGCCTCGCGCTCACTCTCAGCCCAGATGTGATCATCATGGACCTCCTCATGCCGTACCGCGATGGCCTCCAGGCGATGCTGAGTATCAAGAGGAAGGACCCCGGTGTTGGTGTCCTGTTTCTTACGGTCTCCGAGCAAGAGGAGGACCTGGTCCGAGCCATCGAACTCGGCGCTGACGGGTTCCTGCTGAAGAAGTGCGACTTCGAGGACATCGCCGCTGCAGTAAGGGATGTTGCCGCACGCCAGTCCACCCTATCGCGTCAGATGACCAGCAGGGTCGTGAGCGAGTCCGGGGCTGACAGGCAAGCATCTTTGAGTCAGCGAGAGCAGCAGGTGCTGGAGTTAGTAGGTACAGGGCTGACGAACGCACAGATCGGCGAGCGTCTGGATGTGGGCCCGGGGACGGTGAATACTTACATACGCCGCATCATGATGAAGCTCCGCCTCAAGAACAGGACAGAAACAATAACCTACGCCCTCCACCCGACTTTCCCCGAAAGCATTCCTGGCCAGGGTCCTGACCCGCAATGACCGTACCTTCGACAAGCGAGGCCTCCCTCGGATTGTCATACCGAGTCTACTGAGGCCGGGGGCTGGCCCAATGGGAAGCAATGAACGGGCGGCGTGTTTGCACCAAGCTGCCAAGGGTGCTACCCCCTCAAGTCCCCATTAGAAAGGGGGACGATGCAGCATCGCCGCCAGCGGACCTGTAGCGTCCCCCTTATCTTAGGGGGACCACAGGGGGTCGTTCCCGTTGCGCCAGAGAGACGGTTCATTGAAAGGTCTCTGGGGTGGGCTGTGGGGAAGTGGAGAGGCCGTGAGAATCCGTGACCCCAGGGCCGGATTGCCACGCTGCCTAGCCTGAGTCCCACGAGCGCCTATTGGGTCGAGTCCCGATGAGGTCGAGACGAAACCCACCAGATATCGCTATGCGTATTGCCTCGCCCCTTGTGTGAGAGTGCCGATTAGGCTTCACCCATGCGACGTCTCCCGATTCCCCCGTCTTCGGTGTCCTCAGGCGGGACGCTGTATGAGGTGAGGGAATCGGGAGGTCAAGGTGAGGGGTAACCTCGACTGCACCCTTATCTTGCCCTTCTCTCCTCAAGAGAGAAGGGACTCCCAAATGTGGCGTAATTCACGCAACCAGGGGCTAGATACTGGTACTTAGACAGTGCTACGTACCGGCCCGCCCCTAAGATACGCATGAATACCTATTGTCGGGCAGGGAAGCGGATTTTACGATGAATTTGGATCACAATTCATCAGGTCACCAATGCGTGGCCAGGCAAAATAGGAGGTTGGGCATGTCGAAGCGAATAGCGGTGTTCATGGTACTCATCACGTTGCTGTCCCTCATCGTTGCGCCCGCAGGGGTCACCAACGCCCAGGTCCCGCCGGCCGGCCCGGACCCGGGAGCGGTCAGAGCCGCCGCCGGGCTTGCCGGACTGCAATCCCTGACCGCCATCGGCGTGCCTCAGCAAAACAACCTGGGCGACTTCCTCAACCCGGGACCTGGCGCCAAGAGCATGGCCATCGTCCTGGGCAAGGCGCTCTTCTGGGACCAGCAGGTGGGCAGCGACGGCCAGGCCTGCGCCTCCTGCCACTTCGCCGCCGGCGCCGACAACCGCACCAAGAACCAGGTTAACCCGGGGCTCAGGAACTCCCCGGCGGACGCCATCTTTGGCAACTCGGGAATTACCAGCATCGGCGGCTATCCCCAACTCGCGGCCAACTACGATTTGGCCGCCGGGGATATGCCCACCCACGAGCTTTCCGACCCCCAGGTAGAGGACTTCAACCACCGCATTCTCACACGCGACACCAACGACGTCATCACCTCGCAGGGCGTCTTCAATGCCAACTTCGGAGGCACAGTCGCGGGGCAGATGAAAGACCTGGGCACCGCCGTAGCCGACCCTGTCTTCAACGTCGCTGGCGTCAACGTCCGCCGCAACCCTCCGCGCAACACTCCCTCGGTCATCAACGCCATATTCAACTTCGACAACTTCTGGGACGGCCGGGCGCGGAACCGCTTCAACGGTGTTAACCCTCTGGGCCCACTGGACCCATCTGCCACCATACTGGTCAATGTCAACAATGTGTTGACTCCGACCTTCGTCAGCATTCCCAACTCCAGCCTGGCTTCCCAGGCGACGGGTCCTGTCTTGAGCGATGTGGAGATGTCCTTTGCCGGCCGGACCTGGCCCGATGTCGGCAAGAAGCTGGCGGCAGCCCGCCCTCTGGCCTTCCAGAAGGTGCACGCGGACGACAGCTCCCTCGGCCCCTTCTCCCGCGCCCGCACCGACCCGACCTTGAACGGGCTGACCCATGCTACCTATGCCGACCTGGTCAAGGCCGTGTTCCAGTCCAGGTACTGGGACTCCGACCGGGTGATAACGTTCAACCCGGACGGCAGCCGGCTGATCAACCCTCCGGGAACACCCAATGGATACACCCAGATGGAAGCCAACTTCACCCTCTTCTTCGGCCTCGCCGTTCAGGCCTACGTGTCTACCCTGATCTCGGACAGAACGCGCTTCGACCTCTTTATGGAGGGGGATAACGCGGCGCTGGACGCGGATGAGCTCGAGGGCCTCCTTATCTTCATCAATGCGGGCACGCTGGCCCAGCAGGCCAATCCCATCTTCACTGATGTGAGCATGGGCGCCTGCACCGCTTGCCATGGGAGCACGCTCTTCAGCGACGCCACCATCCCCGCCCAGGGTGTGGAGGGACCCATCGAGCTGGAAGTGGCTCCGGTCCTGTTGGACGGCGTCCTCAAGCTGGGCACGGAACTGGTGTTGTTGGACAACGGCTATTACAACATCGGAGTCCGCCCCACCGCCGAGGACCTGGGGAGGGGCGGCTCCGAGCTGGGCAAACCCCTCTCCGTCAGCCGCCAGGCCCTCGCCGGATTGCCTTTCGCCCCACCGATTCCCGTGGGCGCTCCAGCAAACCCGAGAGTCCACGTGGACGGCGCCGTCAAGGTGCCTATCCTGCGCAACGTTGAGCTTACCGGCCCATACTTCCACAACGGAGGCATGGACACCCTCAGGGACGTCATGGAGTTCTACCGCCGGCACGGCGACTTCAGCGATGTCAACATCTCCCAGCTCGATGGCCCGCTGGCTGAAGTGGCTCTGAAGCCGCCGGACGCCGTCGGCCGCGATTTCGATGTGGACCGTCTCATCAGGTTCCTGCTGACCCTGACCGACGAGCGCGTTCGCACCGAGATGGCGCCCTTCGACCATCCCCAGCTAGTCATTCCCAACGGCCACCCGGGCAACAGCGCCGCCATCACGCCGCCCTTCGACATAGTCAACGGCGTAAACCAGGCCCAAGACACCCTGGTGAACATCCCCGCCATTGGCAAAGACGGCAGGCAAGTTGCCGGCCTGGCGCCGGTCAAGGGCTTCCTCTCCACGGGCGCCATCCAGGGCATCAAGATCGCCCTCCGCCCCGGCTGGAACACCCTCTCGACGCCAATCCGTCTCCACGCCAGCTCAGACACCTGGGGAGAGTTCAGGGCCGTCAACGGGTTGAACGCCCAACTGGCTTACCGATGGGACGGGACCGCCTTCGTCCTGGTGGACGATGCCTATGCGCTGGCCCCGCTGGACGCTATCTTCGTGCTCATGAACACCAGCGGTACGGCGGACATCATCCCCCTCGATGGTATTTCAGGCCCGGCCAGCAAAGCCTTGTCCCCCGGCTGGAACTTCGTCGGAGCCGGCTTCATTCAGTCGCAAATGCAGGTGAGGGATGCTCTGCTCTCCGCCCTGTGGTCTCCCGCCAACCCGGCCAATCCCAGTACCGTCCCGCTGTGGGGCTACAGCCAGGTGGTCAGCCCCACCACCAACCTGTTCAATTGGACCTATCTGCGCGATTCCCTGGTAGTCCCCAACATGATAGTCGGTGAAGGGTACTGGGTATCCATGGTCAACGCCGGCCAGGTGAATGGCTTCACCACCACGCCCTGGCCGCCACGCTAGGCAATGTCTGAGGCTCCGGTCCTCCATGTGGAGGACCGGAGCACTCCCTGCGGTAATAACCATGAGGAAATGACCATGAAAGCCGCCACCATTGCACTCACAATATTGCTCACGCTGGCCACGGTCCTGGCCGCACCGGCGGCGGCCTTCGCCCAGACGCCTGACCTACCCCACCTGTTCTGCGGAGCGCTGACCATTGACGGCGCTCTGGCTCCGGCGGGCGCCACCGTGGAAGGGCGCGCGACGGGGGCGCTGATCAACCCGGCCAGGTCCAATCCAATTGTCACCACCCAGGCCGGCGAATATGGCGCTACCAACGCAACGGGCTGCGTGAGCGGACTCCTGGTACAGGGCTCTATCGCTCCCGCCGCCACGATCGAATTCTTTGTCAACGGCACCAAAGCCAATGAGACGGCAGCCTGGCAGAGCGGAGCGGCGACGCGGCTCAACCTTACTCTGGGCATTTTACCCCTTCCTGCACCCCCCAAGCCGACAGCGCCATCCGGCCTGACCGCCAACGTATTCAGTCCCACAAGGATAGACCTATCCTGGAGCGACAACGCAACTAACGAGACTGCTTTCAGCATTGAGAAGTCAACCAATGGCGGCGCCTTCTCTGCCATCGGCAGCGTTGCCGCGAATGTGAGAACATCCAGTGACGCCACGGTCAGCATCAACAACACATACGCTTACCGCATCATAGCAGTCTCCGCCGGAGGAAACTCCGAGCCTTCAAACGTGGCTCAGGTGACAACCTTCGTTCCCGCCGCGCCGTCTGGCCTGACAGCGGTGGCAGCAAATGACTTGCAGGTCAACCTGAACTGGGTCCACACCGACACTCTGGAGACCGGTTTCCGCATCCAACGCGCTACCACCACCGCCTTCACCACCCCGACGTTGGTTGGTACGGTCGCCGCCAACGTAACCAGTTTCAGCGATTCCACGGTGCAACCCAGCACCCAGTACTCCTACCGCGTCGTCGCCATGAACAGCATCGGCGATTCAGCGGCATCCAATACGGCTTCCGTGACCACGCCGCCGGCCCGGCCGAATAACTTGAGACCTACCAGAGTCGAGATCACACGTATAGAAATGGCCTGGGTAGATAACGCCAACAATGAGACCGGTTTCCGCGTACAGCGCGCCACCGACGAGGCCTTCACTCAGAACCTCTTTGAAGCCACAACAGGACTGAACCAGACAACGTTCCGCGACCAGACGTTCACCGCGCCCGTCAACTTCTACCGAGTACTGGCTTCCAACGCCAACGGCAACTCCGGGCCGTCCAATGTGATAAGGGTAGCCACGGCGATCCAGACGCCACCTGGTACGGCACCCGGTGCGACAGTCCCCGCGGCGCCTACCAATCTTTCAGCCACGGCCATCGGCCCCAACCCGGCAGGCTTGCGCATTGACCTGGCGTGGCGTGATGCTTCGAACACCGAGACCGGCTTCCGCATCCAGCGCTCTACCGTTAGCACCTTTGCCACCGTCATCGAGTTCACGGTAGATTTCAATGTCACCGCCTTCAGTGACACTAGCGTGGTCCTGGGCGCGACCTACTTCTATCGCGTGCTCGCCTTCAATGCCGTGGGGAACTCGCTGCCCTCCAACGTCAGGCAGGTGCGAACCAGGCTGACCGGGACTTTCTTGAACGCCACCGTCGTCGGGCCAACCCAGGTAGACCTGAGGTGGACCGATGATACCACTGACGAGACCGGCTTCCGCATCGAGCGGTCCCTGGACGGCGTGAATTTCGCTATGGTCCGCAGTCTTGCATCTGCTGATACCCCTGGCACCGCGGCAGAAATCACTTTCAGCGACACCCAGGTCACGCCTGCCACCACCTTCTTCTATCAGGTGACACCTTTCAGTGCTGCGGGCAACCTGGCCGCCTCCAACATCAGAGAGGTCCTCACGCCGGCGAAGCCCGGAACACCAAACATTCCCACAAATCTGTCCCTGACGGTTGTCAGCGAGACTCAGGTGGTCCTGGAGTGGCAAGACAACTCGGGCAATGAGACCGGCTTCCCCATCGAACGCTCCACCGACGGCGCACTGTTTACCATGCTCAACACTGTAGGTGCCGGCGTCACCGCCTTTAGCGACTCGCAAGCGCCTGCTGCCACCACCCTGTGGTATCGTGTAATTGCCGTCAACGGTGCAGGCAGGTCGCTTCCGTCCGATGTTAGGGAAGTGACCACTGCGGCCGTGAATGGTACAGCAGCGGCGCCCAGCAATCTTTCGGACGCCATAATCAGTCCCAACAGAGTGGACCTGACCTGGCGAGACAACTCGAACGGGACCGCTAGCTTCCGTATCCAGCGGTCACTGACCGCTACCTTCGTCACACCGGTAACCTTCCTCGATGTGGCTCGTGGCGTCACCACTTTCAGCGATGTCACGGCGGCGCCCGGCACCACCTACTTCTACCGGGTCATCGCCGTGGGAGCAATCGGGAATTCCATCCCCTCCGCCGCCAGGCAGGTGGTCACGCCAGACCCGACCGCCGTGCCAGTCGCGCCCATCGGCCTCAATGCCATGGCCACCGGTACCTCCACCATCAACCTTTCCTGGACGGATAGCTCCGACAACGAGGCCGGCTTCCGCATCGAGCGCTGCCTCGGCGCTACTTGCAGCAATTTCGCGCCTCTGTTCATCACAACGGCCAGCGCCACGGCCTACACTGACGCAGGCTTGGACGCCGGCACCACGTACCGCTACCGGGTGGTCGCAATCAACACCATCGGGGCGTCGGCTCCGGTCGGTCCCCTGTCCGCCACGACTCAGACTCCTCCCCCGCCACCCCAGCCCGAGCCGCAGCCACAACCACAACCACAACCTCAGCCTGCCCAACCCACAGCTACGCCCACGCCGGTCCCCACGCCTACCCCAACCCCCCTACCGGCGCCTACGCCTACCCCAATACCTCTGCCAGTCTCCCCCCCTGCGGTAGTGCCCACACCCGTTCCGTCGGTTGCTCCGACATCCCTGCCCGAGAAGGAGATCGAGGGCAAGCTGATCGCCGAGGACAGGGTAGACCAAGCCCGCGCCTTTGGCGAGGACACCAGCGGCAAGATCGTGCTGCCCACTGGCGACACAATGAGGATACTGGCGTCCAGCGACGGCAAGATGGCGTTCAGCCTCCCCGTCACCTTGCCCCAGGGCTCCAGCCTCAAGGCCTTCGACGACCCCGGGTCAGGCGCCAGGCTCCAAGGCGACACCCTGACCAAACCGGTAAAGGACAGCTCCGGCAAGCCCGTCATGGACATCATCGCCAAAGTCGAGAAGTCCGAGGGCACCGGCACTTCAGCCGTGGTCACCCTCAAGTCCGCTGCCCTCAAGACCCGCGAGCAGCAGCAGGACCTCTCCGCCGCTGATCCCAGGGTCGGCAAGGTGGCCGCCAACGTTCACGTCGAGCTCAAGGCTCTGCCCGACGGCGCCGCCATGAAGGTCACCCTGGACAAGAAGGCCGACGACCAGACCCGCGCCGCCATCGAGCAGGCTGTCTCTTCCTCCGGCCAGAAGCTCGCTGACGTCGCCTTCGTCATCAACATCCAGAAGACCCTCTTGGAGAACAACCGCGACCTGGGCGCCGCCACTATCACCATGAAGGTATCCTCGGACTGGGTCGCCGCCCACGGAGGGGCCACCAACGTCAAGATCATCCGCGTCGCCGAGAACGGGGAGAAGCAGGTCCTGCAGACCAGGGTAGCCGCCAGCGAGGCAGGCTCGACAACCTTCGAGGGCGCTTCGCCCAAGGGCTTGTCGGCCTTCGCCTTGGCAGCCATAGCGCCGGCCCAGCAGCCTCAGGCCACCCCGACGCCAGCCCCGGCGACTGTAGCACCCACGCCGGAACCCGTCGCGCCCGAGTTCACGCCTACTCCCACCCCCATGCCGGCGCCCGTCGCGCCCACGCCTACGCCCGCTCCCGCGGCCAGCGTCCCACCGCCGGCCGTGGCCGGAGCGGTCACCCAGGCAGTGGACCCCGCCAAGGCAGTCACCCTGGAGCTCCCCGACGGGACTCGCATCGAGGTCCCCGCCAGGGCCATGTCCGCCAGCATGCAGATGCAGGCACGCGTCATCCCGGCCGCAGACCTCCCCTCAGCCCCAGCCGGCCATGTGGTGAAAGCTCTGGACATCGTCCTGTTCGACCTGCAGGGCAAGCCCCTGGGACCCACGGACATGGCCATCCCCGTGGTCATCCAGATCCCCCTGAGCGATGAGGACATCCGGCTCATGGGCAACAACCCGCTGAACGCCCGGGTGGCATACCTCGACCCTGCCAAAGGCGAGTGGGAGACGGTGAGCGCCACCGCAGACCTGGCCAACAAGGTGGTCAACGCTCAGGTCACCCACATGTCCCTGTTCGCCCTGGTCATAGTCATACCTCAACTGGCTGCAGAGGGTGGCATGGGCTGGCTCATCCCCACCATCATAGGCATAATGGCCGTGATAGCCGCAGCCGCCATCCTGCTCTACATGAGGAGGAGACAAGCCATAGGGTAATGACCCCTATGGTCCCCCTTCGCAGACTCCGGTGGGCGAAGCCCTATCGGAGGGGACCATAGGGGGTCCGTAGGGGCGGGTCTGATGAGTTTGTATCAGAAACACCTTCGCCGTTGCCGTCTCGGCATGATTCCCCTTCTTATCCCCCCTTTTCCAAGGGGGGGGAGGCCCCATTCCTCCCTCTTTGAGCCTGTGAACAAATCGAGCCGCCAGCTTCGACCTGCAGTGCCACCCAGCTTCGGCCCGGCAATAAGTTCACAAACTCCTTGTGGGAGAATGCCGTATGAATCCCGATGCGGCATCGGGATTCATACGGCATCCCGTACGACGAAGGAATCGGGAGATTGAGATGATGGGTGGCGCCCGATGCTATGTGTGGCCACGCTGTTCTGTCACCAGTATAGCCGACATGTCGGACTATTGTGGGACCATTAGGAATTGCTGGCGCTGTAGACCTCGTCCTGTCCCATCCTCAGCCAGTCACCCACGCTGATGGGACCCCTGGTTCCTTACTGCAAACAGCCTTATCAACGATTGCCGCCTCGTCTGCCTGATACCCTTATTGCGTCCTGTCATCGCCGGGGCCGCAGCGCCGCCAACAGGATGACGGACTTGGACAGTCAGCGGCCGCGCTGACCATCCGGCACCGCTAACTCCCGACCGACGCACCCCGGTCCTTGCCCACTCGCCACGCAATTCAGCCGTAAGCCCGCCGCTCACCACGGTTCTCTTGCTTATTGGTGTAGTCAACGGAATCTCATATGAACCGCTCAAGAATAGTCCTTAGATTGGCTAGCCTGAATCGAACTTGCACGAATACATCACGTTGTTCCTGCGTTGCAAGACCTTCAACGGGCACCAAGGGTTGCCGCAAGTCCATTTGGGTGAACATTACAGCATAGGCATCGCCACATTGTTGTTTCAAGTAAATGTAGATAGGTTCCATCCAATGCTGAACGTCATCAAGTGTTACGCTCTGCGCAGCATCGGCCGCATTAGCCTGTAACTGTTCTCCGCTCCTCATAAACTCCGCCAGCTTCGTAGCGATTGCTCTATTCCGGGTGCGGTGCTCAAGCAACGCTCGTAGTTGAAAGACTCTAACGTATACCAGAACACAGAAGACCACAAAGGTGATAACAGCGAACCAACGCCATTGTATGACACCGTAAGGTGAACTCGGCGGGGTAAATCCAAAAACATCGGCCACAAGAAGAAGCGCGGTCATGAAGGCTGACACCAAATCCAACCATACTTTGAGGCACAGGCGGATAGCCCACATGCGCCCATTTTACCACTCGCGCGTACTGAAGTTACACCTTTTAGCAAGAGAACCCTCACCACAGCCCTCTTGACAGAACCACTAAGTACTAGTACGCTACGTACCAGTACTCTTAGTAAAAATACTTAGGGCATGAATCTTCACAGCCTATGCTGACCTGGGGGGACCGTTGCAATGCACATGTACGTCTGAAGCCCGATAAGTGCCAGGCATTCTGGGGGTGGGGAGGTGGTTCCTGGGATTCGCCGCCAGCGTTCTGGCGGCCATCCCTGTCGTCTGGCTCGCAGCTTTCTCCGCTACTGCCTACTCTGCCCATAGCGCAACGTCCGCTAGCGATGTATCCTGTGACAACTCCACCCTCCTCGCCACCGTACTGCCGTCGATGGTAAGGGTTGAGGCACGGACAGCTTCGTCCGTTGGGCGTCAAGGGTCAGGCGTTGTGGTGGACAGTCAGCAGGGGTACGTGCTGACCGCCGGTCACGTAGTGACTGAAGCCTCATCGGTGGCTGCCGTCTTTCGCAATGGACATATCGAGATGGCAGAAGTTGTAGCCAACTTCGTCGCGGCCGACGTGGCCCTCTTGCGCATCCGTCCCCTCGACTGGCCTGACATCCAGTTCTCTGAATCGACCTCCATGCAAGAATGGGACCAGGTAGCCACCGTGGGCTTCGCAGATGGCAGCTATCGGTCCTACAGAGGGGAGGTCCTGAACAGGCCTTCC
>ORJL010368761.1_pt1 | contig 13516 bp, 15 predicted proteins | sample 1779941 | NCBI WGS metagenome assembly ORJL01 (sample SAMEA104232317, study PRJEB22302) | groundwater metagenome | biome: forest; feature: aquifer; material: groundwater | place: USA | collected 2011-08-07 | depth 5.8 m
CAGGGGTTGATTTCGGAAAGGGTTTGGGCCGCCATTTCATTCATGCCCAAGGCCACGAACGATTCCGCCATGCGGATGCGATGGAGCGGGAATGGCGGCCCCTTTTTCAGGGCTCGGCGAAGGACGGTAATGGCCTCACGGTGATAGCGGGCTGACGCCAGGGTCTGTCCCCAGCGGAGGTAGAGAACATCCGTAGAACCGGGGGACAGGGAAACTGCTTTCTCGTAGGCCCTCCGGGCAGCCATGAGCTTACCTTGCCCGATCAGGCAGTCGCCGAGGCGGCAAAGGAGCAGCGCATCGCGAGGGCTCATTTTCAGGCACTTGCGCAAGAACTTCTCCGCTTTTTCCTGTTCTCCCAGCCGCAGGTAGTTTTCAGCCAAACGGCCGTAAAAGGCGCAGGCCGCCGCAGGATCTATCTTGGCGGCCCAATGAAAGGCTTTTTCCGCCAAAGCGAATTCACCAGCGGCCAAATGCGACTCCCCCAAAAGACAGTAAGTTGCCGTCGCCTCCGGATCCAGGGCGATAATTCCTTCACATATCTCGATGGACTTGCCGATCATGCCGGCCTTCAGACAGGCGGCGGCCCATTCGCCGAGCAGAGCCGGATCATTCGGCTGCGCCTGGGCCGCCCGTTCACAAACATCCACCAGGCGGTCATACCGACCCCCCGTTTTATAGATACGCACCAGTTCATCGTAAGCAAAACCGGTAAAGATCTTCCGGGATAGTTCCCGGTCAAACAACTGTTCAAAACAAGAAATCGCCTCTTCCAGCCGCCCGGCGTCATGACAGGCCCAGGCCAAAGCCAGCGATAAGGACTCTTCTCCGGGAGATGCGGCCGCCAAGGTCCGGTAGATGTCAATGGCTTCTTGATAACGCCCCGTCTTTAAACATTCTTCGGCCTCCCGGCAAGAGACTTTTTCCTGCTTGACGTCTGTCAAATCTTTCGCTCCGCTATCTTTGGCAATTTTACAGTTCGATAGTACAACATTGGGAAGAAAGGCGGGAAAGGCGCCCGTTCGGGTCAGCCTCCCCGCCCCGTGCTCATTAGCAGGTGCTGCAGGAAGAACCGCAACCCTCGCCGCCATCGAGATTGGAGGACAGTTTGAAACCCGCGCCATGGGCAGATTGCACGTAATCAATCTCCACGGGCTTAACTTTTTCAAAAAGGGATTTGCTCATCACGTACTTGATGCCTTGTTCGTTAAACACCTCATCGTCTTCTTTTGACTCATCCAGAGCCAAGCCCAAAGAGGACCCCGCTCAACCACCCGCATGCAAGACTACCCGGATGGCCAGTTCGTCACCCTTGTCCTGCAAGAAATTTTTGATCATTTCGGTTGCTTTCTCTGATACCTGGAACATAATTTCTCCTTTTTGCGCCTTGTTGCCGGCACCTTTTTTTTTTTTCTAAACTATATATAAAAAAATTTGTCAATCCCATTCTACACCTTAATTTATCAAAGTACCCCTCATCTTGACCCCGATAAACGGGAAAAGTGCATAACCGAAATTACTATTTGCCGGAAATACGCAAAAAATAATTTCTAACTTACTGATAAAGCGGCGAGAATCTTCTCCAGGATTTGCTCCTTGTGTTTGACGATTTCCCGAAATTCTCGATGATCGGTGTGGGCAAGCTCCTGGCGCAGTATCTTGACATCGTTTTCCAGTACTTCCTTTAACGTCGCCAGTTCTTCCATTGTCAATTCTATTTGTGCCATAGATAATCCCCTCCTCTTTTTGCCTTTAATATAAACATGAAGTCAGCAAAATCAATCTGCCGCTTTAGCGTCTGGTTTACCTCACTTTTCGCTCTAAAAAAATACTTGACTTTATTGATTGGTTTAGTTAGAAACTATACCAATGTTAGTTGATCAACTTACTGTGGAAAGATGGATATGTTGGTTTTATCGAGCAAGATTAAATACGGGATAGCGGCCTTGATGGAGCTGACAAATTATCATGGGAAAGACCTGCTGCAGACCAAGCTGATCGCCGAGCGTCGCTCCATACCTCCCAATTACCTGGAGCAACTGCTGAATCAATTGACGAGGGCGGGCATTGTAAGGGCGGTGCGCGGCAGCAAAGGCGGCTACCAGCTGGCTTTGCCTCCGGAAGAGATTACCTTCCTGCAGGTGTGGGAGATCATGGAGGGCAGCCTGGAAATAGCTAAGAACGATACCCCACAGGATAATGATGTCCTTCAGGATTTATACCGGGAAGCGGAGCTGGCCATCAGGGGGGTCTTCAGTATTTCTCTGGCGGAACTGGCGGCCCGGCAACAAAAATATGAAGATACCGCGCAAGAGAATTTGATGTTTTATATTTGACGACTTCAGGAAAGTCGTCTCCCCGGTGTCGACCGGGGTCAGGAACGTCAGAGTACAAAGGATGAGGAGGCTTTATGATCATTACCGTGAATGGAGAGGCGCAAACCTGGGAAGGTTCGGAATTGACCGTAGCGGACCTGTTGACGCGGAATAAGGTAGACAAGCCCGAGATGGTTTCCGTGCAGATAAACGGCGTCTTTGTGGACAAGAAAGAATATGATTCAAAAACAGTGGCGGCCAATGACGAAGTGGACTTTCTCTACTTTGTGGGAGGAGGAACGGTATCATGAAGGGGTTTTCTTCCCGGGCCATTCACTCCGCAAATATGAAGAAAGACGCCCATGGTGCCTTGCGGATGCCGCTTTATGAAAATGTTGCCTTCGAGTTCGAGAACGCCCGGGCCATCCAGTTCGCTTTCGAGGGCCGGTCACTGGGACATTCCTATACCCGCATCTCCAATCCTACAGTGGAGGATTTGGAACAGCGCGTCCGGCTCCTGACCGATGCGCGGGGAGTGGTGGCCGTCTCGTCGGGCATGGCCGCCATCACGGAAGTAGTGCTGGCTTTGGCCGAGTCGGGCGCCAACATTATTGCCCACAAGTATCTTTTCGGCAATACCTATTCGCTCTTTGAACACACCCTGAAACCCTGGGGACTGTCGGTCAATTACCTCGACCTTACAGAGGCGCAAAATCTGGAAAAAGCCATCAACGAAAAAACCCGGGCTATTTTCCTGGAAAGCATCACCAATCCGCAATTACAAGTGCTCGATATCGAGCGACTGGCGAAGATTGCGGCGGCGGCGGATATTCCCATTGTCCTGGACGGCACCGTAACAACCCCTTATCTCTTCCGCTCCCGGGATTTCGGCGTGGCAATCGAAGTCCTGTCCAGCACGAAATACATGTCCGGAGGTGCCACAACTGTGGGGGGACTAATTATCGATAACGGTAATCAGGATTGGGGCAAGTGCCCCCGCCTGCAAAAGGCGGCCCAGAAATATGGCCCTTATGCCCTCCTCGCCCACCTCCGCCGGGAAGTGCATCGCAACCTGGGCGCCTGCATGGCTCCCCATAACGCCTACCAGCAAAGTCTGGGGCTGGAAACGCTGGCACTCAGAATCGACCGGAGTTGTGAAAACACCCTGGCCCTGGCCCGTTTCCTGGCGGCGCGCCGGGAGGTCAAGGCGGTGAACTATCCGGGACTGGAAACCTCCCCCTATCATCGGCTGGCGAAGGATCAATTCGGCGGGAAATTCGGGGGTATTCTCACCTTTACATTGACGGACCAGAAAGAATGTTTTAAATTTATGGATTCGCTCGCCCTCGTCCGGCGGGCCACCAACATCAACGACAACAAGACCCTGATCCTCCACCCGGCCTCGACGATTTTTTGCGAGTACACGGAGGAGGAAAAGAACGCGCTGGGGGTGCCCTCCAATATGCTTAGGCTGGCGGTGGGCATCGAGGATTTGGAGGACATTATCGATGACCTGAAGCAGGGGTTGGAAGCTCTATGAAGCACCGCGCGGCCCCATCGTTACAATGGTTGGGAAATTTTAGTAAGTAAGAAATTATTTTTTGTGTTTTTCTACCCCTCAAGGGGGTACTGAAAAGAGTGACAAAATATAATTTCGTAAACGCATTAGTAAGTTAGGATTTGCTTCCTGAAAGAAAGCAAACCCTAAAATTACTTATCCCGTTTGGCGGGACTTATCCCGTTTATCGGGGTCGAGGATTGCATGTTTGATTTTACGGAAGAAGAGCTGGAAAGATACAGCCGGCACATCATTTTACAGGATATCGGCGTCGAGGGACAGGCCCGGATCAGCGAAGCGAAGGTCCTGATCATCGGCGCCGGCGGTCTGGGATCGCCCGCCGCCCTTTATCTGGCCGCCGCCGGTGTGGGCACCATCGGCATTGCCGACGCCGACCGGGTGGACCTGTCGAATCTGCAGCGGCAGGTAATCCACTTTACCCGCGATGTGGGCCGGCGGAAAGTAGATTCAGCGGCGGAAAAAATGCAGGCGATCAATCCCGGCATAACGATCAAGACTTATGACGAATACATCCGGGCCGCCAATATCGCGCAAATCATTGCCGATTATGATTTCATCATCGACGGAACGGATAACTTTGCCGCTAAATTTTTGATCAACGACGCCTGCGTCCTGGCCGGCAAGCCCTTTTCTCACGGGGGGATACTGCGCTTTCACGGCCAGACCATGACCGTCCTGCCCGGTCAATCGGTCTGCTATCGCTGCGTTTTCCCGGCGCCGCCGCCCGCCGGCGCCGTTCCCACCTGTTCCCAGGCCGGAGTACTGGGGGCGGTGGCCGGGATCCTGGGGACCATCCAGGCGACGGAATTCTTGAAATTTGCGACCCGGGTCGGCACGTTGCTGACGAATGCCCTCCTGGTCTTTGACGCCAAGACCATGAACTTCCGGAAAGTGGAGCTCCGCCCCAACAGGAAATGCCCCATCTGCGGCGAACAACCGACCATCACCTGCCTGGTGGATGGAGAGCAGGCAGTCTGCGATTTGAAATAGTTAAGGATACCGCATGCTGAAAATAGCTGAAAATGCCCTGAAGGCGATCGTAGCCCATGCCCGGCAAGAAGTCCCGCTGGAAGCCTGCGGGTACCTCGCCGAACAGGACGGTATTGTCGTGCAACATTATTCACTTACCAACGCCGATGCCTCGGAAGAGCATTATTCCCTGAAACCCGAGGAGCAGTTTGCCGCCCTCCGGCAGATGCGGGCCGCCGGATTAAAGTTGCGGGCCGTATATCACAGCCATCCGGCTTCGCCGGCCCGGCCTTCGGCAGAGGACATCCGGCTGGCCTTCGACCCGGAAATCAGCTACGTTATTGTTTCTCTCCGGGGAGGAGAGGAAACGGTAAAATCTTTCCGGATCAAAGGAGCCGCCGTCCTGAATGAAGATGTGGAAGTTGTGCGAAAGGAAGCCGATCGATGATGAAGTTTTATGAAATCCCTGATTCTTTGAGTGCTGAGATCGACGAGCTGGAAAGGCTGATCAAGAGCTACCGGCAAGGCCACCTGGAGGCCGTCAAGCTCAAGGCCCACCGTGTCCCCTTCGGTATTTATGAGCAACGGCAGGACGACACCTACATGGCCCGCATCAGATGCACGGGCGGCGGGGTAACGCCTCGCCAGCTGAAAAAGATAGCCGGGCTGGCAAAGCAATATGGGGCGGAAACGATTCATATCACCACGCGGCAGGAATTGCAGATCCACGACGTACGACTGGAAGATGTGCCGCTGATCCTCAGGGAACTATTGCCGGCCGGGTTGTCTACCCGGGGCGGGGGCGGCAATACGGTGCGCAACATCATGGCCTCCTGGGATGCCGGGATCGCCCCCGGGGAACCCTTTGATGTCACCCCCTACGCCGTAAGCCTCACCAGCATGCTGACCCGGGAAGCTGATTCTTGGACCCTGCCGCGGAAATACAAGATTTCTTTCTCCAACACCGAGAAGGATAATGCCCACAGCGTCTTTAACGACGTCGGTTTTATTGCCCGGAAAGAGAAGGGCGTCGAGGGGTTCCAGGTATATGTCGCCGGCGGCATGGGCGCCAAACCCCAGGTCGGCCATGTACTGCATTCCTTCATTCCCGCCGATCAGGTCTACCGGGTCGCGGAAGCCGTAAAAAGGGTTTTCGACCGGCACGGCAACCGAAAGAATAAGCACGCGGCCCGTCTGAGGTTCCTCTGGAATAAATTGGGCGAAGAGGGATTCCGTGAACTTTACGAAGAGGAATTCCGGACCTTGGGCGACGTGCCTTTGGATAATATTAGGGAAATAAAGAACGAGGCGGCTTTTTCCGGCGCCGCGGTTCAGGATGAATCGCCGGAATTCGCCCTCTGGAGGAAAAGGTTTGTCTCTCCCCAGAAACAGCCGGGCCTTTCTGCCATACTTTTGCCCATTCCCCTGGGCAACCTGCCCCACGAACAGGCAACCGCCCTTGCCGACCTCCTGGAACCCTTCGGTGAAAACGTACTCCGCTGCACCAAGGAGCAGAATTTAAGCATCCGTAACATACCGGAAGCCTATCTCGGAAACATCTATCGCCTGGTTAAAGACTTCTCCGATCTCGTTTCGGCGCCGAAATTCTTCGGCAACTGCATTGCCTGCACCGGCGCCAGTACCTGCAAACTGGGCATCTGCCTGCCCCGAGGCGCCCTTTTGGCCATCAACAGGAAGCTTAGAACAGCCAATCTGGATCTCGACGCCCTCGGTGATTTCCGGCTGAACATCTCCGGCTGTCCCAACAGCTGCGGAGTCCATCCGAAGGCGGACCTCGGCTTTTACGGCCAGGTGGGGCGCAAGGACCAGCGGATGTATCCCGCTTACGGGATAGTGGCGGGCGCCCGCATCGGCGGAGAGTCGCCCCGCCTGGCACTGAAGATCGACAGCATCAGCGCCCGCGATCTGCCCCGGTTCGTCCTCGACTTTCTTACGCTCTACCAGGGGAAAAAGGACCGCTACCCCGACCCGGCCCAATACATCGACGGGGAAGGACGGCAGGATATACGCGATATCTGCGATAAGTACAGGGAAATACCGGGCTTTGACGATGACAAGAACTACTACTTTGACTGGGGGGCGGAAGAGATCTTTTCGCTCGTCGGCAAGGGGGTGGGAGAATGTTCGGCGGGCCTCTTCGACCTCATCGAGGTAGATCTGAAATCGATTAAAGAAAAGCAGCACGAACTGGCGGCGCAAAAAGATGCCGCCCCGGCCGGTGAGCTGCTTTATCAACTTACGCTGGCCGCCGCCCGGATGCTTCTGGTCACCCAGGGGGTAGAGGCACGGTCCGACGAAGAGGTTTTCGACTATTTTATCAAATATTTTGTTGATGGCCAGCTCGTCGGGAAACGCTTCCTGCCCCTCTTGGAACAGGCCAAAGGCCGCAATACCGCCCTCTTGCCCGCACTTAAACAAGACATTGCCGACCTGGTGGAAGCGGTGGAACGGTTGTACGCCGGGATGGATGATTCGCTGAAATTCCATCCGGTAAAAGAACCCGTTGCGGAAAGCGGCGCCCCGGAGAGCAAAGCCGCCGCCCCGCCTGAAGAAAAGGTGGCGATATTTAAGGACCTGCGCGGAGTCTCCTGCCCGATGAACTTCGTCAAAACCAAGATGGAGCTGGCCAGGATTGGCAAGGGGCAGTTGCTCCGGATATTGCTCGACGACGGGGAGCCGATCGACAATGTGCCCCGCTCGGTAGCCGAGGAAGGGCACCGGATAGCGGAACAGACCAGGGTGGACGATTACTGGTCAGTGCTGATCGAGAAGAAATGATTATGGCGGAAAAACCTTATCGCAGCATCGTAAAAGCCATCTCCTGGCGGACCTTGGGAACCATGGATACCATTGTGATTTCCTTCCTGGTAACAGGGAAAATCACCCTGGCGGTTTCTATCGGGGCTATCGAACTGTTTACGAAAATCGCCCTCTACTACCTGCACGAAAGGGCGTGGAACAGGATACCTCTGGGACGATATGCGCCGCCGAAGGATTATGAAATATGAAGAACCTGAAAGAATACCAAGCAGAGCTGGCCGGCAAAGGCACCGCCGAGATACTGGCCTGGGCCATAAAAGAATTCGGTGCCGACCGGGTGATCCTGGCCTCCAGCTTCAGCGCCGAGGACCAGGTGCTGACGGACATGCTGGCGAAGATCGCCGCCGGCGCCCGTATCTTCACCCTCGATACGGGCCGGCAATTTCAGGAAACCTATGACGTCATGCAGCGGTCCATGGATAAATACGGCATCCGCTACGAGGTTGGCGTGCCCGCGGCCGAAGAGGTCGCCGCCCTGGTTGCCCACTCGGGACCCAATGCCATGTATCAGGGGCTCACCCAGCGGGAGGCCTGCTGCAACGTAAGAAAGATGCGGCCGCTGGCCAGAATTCTTACGGGTGTCGATGCCTGGATCAGCGGCTTGCGCCGGGATCAGGCCGTCACGAGAAAGGAAACGGAAATCATCGAGTGGGACGCCCGGCACGGCAAGTACAAGATTTCCCCGCTCATCGACTGGAGTGAAGAGGAAGTCTGGCGCTATATCAGAGATAACGAGGTACCCTATAACGCCCTCTACGACCGGGGTTTCCGCAGCATCGGCTGTGCACCCTGCACGCGCGCCACGGAGCCGGATGAAGACATCCGGGCCGGCCGCTGGTGGTGGGAAGATGCGGAACATAAAGAATGCGGACTGCATAAGAAGCGGTGATTAGTGATTGGTGATTGGTAATTAGTGATTTGAGATCAGTGATTGGTAAGGAATATGGAACACTTAGATAAATTGGAAGCCAAGAGCGTTTACATCCTGCGGGAGGCCTATCGGGAATTCAAGAACCTTTGCATGCTCTGGTCGATCGGCAAGGACAGCACGGTCCTCCTGTGGCTGGCCCGCAAGGCCTTTTTCGGCCACGTGCCGTTTTCGCTGGTGCACATCGACACCCATTACAAGATTCCCTCCATGGTCGAATACCGGGACCGTCTGGCCCAGGAATGGCGCCTGAACATGGTCTACGGAGAAAATGCCGCGGCGCTGGCGGCCGGCGAAACCTTTCCCGACGGCAAAGTGGACCGCCTGACCTGTTGCCGGAACTTGAAGAGCGAGGCCCTCAAGCGGACCTTGTCCGGGGAATGGCCCCGCTACCGGCTGAATCTGGAACTCAATCGGTACGAGGAGGATAAGAACAAGGAGCCCTATACCGGTGTCATCGCCGGCGTCCGGGCGGACGAAGAGGGCAGCCGGTCCAAGGAACGCTACTTTTCCCCCCGGGACACGGAGAATGAATGGGATGTGGGCGATCAGCCACCGGAATTGTGGAACCAGTTCAAGACCGACTTCGCACCGGGCACCCACGTCCGCATCCACCCGCTCCTGGACTGGACGGAACTCAACATCTGGGAATATATCGCCCGGGAAGACATCCCCGTGGTGCCCCTCTATTTCGACCAGGGGGACGGCCGGCGCTACCGTTCGCTGGGCTGCTGGCCCTGCACCCAGCCCATTCTGTCCAAGGCCGCCAATATCGCGGAAATAATCCAGGAACTGAGCAGCGGCCAGCTGGCCAACATCGCCGAACGATCCGGCCGGGCCCAGGATAAGGAAGATGGCGGGGGACTGGAAACGCTGAGAAGAGAAGGCTACATGTGACGGCTTCGCAGGAAGCCCGGATGCTGCGTTGCGCTTCATCCGTCGTCGCTGCGGCGTACCTCCTTGTACGCCTCTACTCCTCAGGACTCGCGCGCCTTGCCTGCGGGCTTCCTGCGAAGCCGTCGAGGCCTGTTTGTTTTATAAGTTATTGCGGATGAATAAGGTATGATGATGCAAAGAGAACAGATGAACATTGTTGTTTTGGGGCATGTGGACCACGGCAAGAGCACCGTCATCGGCCGGCTCCTGGCCGATACCCACACCCTGCCGGAAGGAAAGCTGGAACAGGTAAAAGCCACCTGCGAGCGCAACGCCCGGCCTTTTGAATATGCCTTTCTGCTGGACGCCCTGAAAGACGAACAGGCGCAGGGCATTACCATCGATACGGCCCGCTGCTTCTTCAAGACGGCCCAGCGGGATTACATCATCATCGACGCCCCGGGCCACCTGGAATTCCTCAAGAACATGGTCACCGGCGCCGCCCGGGCGGAGGCGGCCCTCCTGGTGATCGACGCCCAGGAAGGCATTGCCGAAAACTCGCGCCGGCACGGCTATCTCGCCGCCATGCTGGGCATCAACCAGGTGGTGGTCCTGATCAACAAGATCGACCTGCTCGGCTATGACGGCGCCGTTTTTGCACAGATAAAGAGAGATTTCGCCGCCTTTCTCGCCGGAGTGGGCATAACACCGGTGGGCTTCGTGCCCATTTCCGCCCGCGAGGGAGACAACATCGCCGCGAAAAGCGCCAAAACCGCCTGGTACGGCGGCCCGACGGTACTGGAACATCTGGATGCCTTCCGGAAGGCGGCCGGCAGCGAGGATAAGCCTTTTCGTTTTCCTCTGCAGGATATTTATAAATTCACGGCGGCCAACGACGACCGGCGGATTTTCGCCGGGACCGTCGAGACGGGGTCGATAGAAACCGGCGCCGAGATCGTCTTTTTGCCGTCCGGGAAAAAATCCCGGATCAAATCCATCGAAGGCTTCCATACACCGGTAAGAAGGTCGATCGAGGCCGGTTGGGCCACCGGGTTCACCCTCTCGGAAGAGGTGTACGTCCGGCCGGGGGAAATTGTTTGCCAGACCAGCGAACCGCTGCCCCATGTTTCTTCCCGCCTCAAGGTCCACATCTTCTGGATGGGCCGGTCGCCCATGGTCAAGAACCGGAAGTACAAGCTGAAATTGGCCACCAGCCGGTCCTTCGTTCAGCTGACGAAGATAATGAATGTTATCGACGCCTCCGATCTGAGCCGGAGCGGGGAAAAACAGCAGATCGACCGTTACGACGTGGCTGAATGCATCCTGGAGACCTCCCGGCCCATCGCCTTCGATCTGGTTCGAGACAACGAAGCCACGGGGCGGTTTGTCATCGTGGACCATTACGAGATTGCCGGCGGAGGGATCATCATGGAAAATATCCCCGATGCCGATTCCACCCTCAAAGACCACATCCGGCGCCGCGAAACCGCCTGGGAAAAAGGCGACGTCTCTCCCGGCCATCGCGAGGACCGCTACGGGCATAAGTCGAAATTTATCCTTTTCACCGGCGGTGCGGAAGTGAAAAAAAGGGAAATCGCCCGCTGCCTGGAGAAAAGCCTGTTCGCCGAAAACTACGTCACCTACTACCTGGGCATGGAAAATATGGAAAGCGGTCTGGATGCCGATGTTACCGACAGCCACGAACACCGGGAAGAACATATCCGGCGTTTGGGGGAACTGGCCCGGATTCTGACCGATTCCGGACAGATTTTCATCACGGCGGTGGGGGATATCGACGATTACGACCTGGAAATATTGAAGATGCTAAACAGCCCGAATGAGATCCTGGTAGTCAACGTGGGCCCCGATAATTTCAACAATTTCCGGGTGGATTTGTCCGTGGGCGAGGAGGCCGAGGTGGCGGCGACAGTAAACCGCATCTGCGACCTGCTACGCCGGGAAACCATCATCCCCGATTACAGCATCTGAAATAAATGGGACGTTCTAATTAAAACATAGCTCTGATTATCCATTCTTGATCTTATTGGATCGCTGCACCAATATATTAGCACCATCCCATTTCCATTCTTTATCCGTTCGTCGATCTGCCCCCGAAATTCACCGATCACTGACGATTTTTATGCCCACGGTAACTTTCCCATCCGTAACGGTCGGGGGGCTCGTTTCCAGGTTAACCCTGCCCAGCGCCTTGAGTAAATCCAGTAAAGCGGCGGCATCCGGCGCGGCGATTTCAGCCTTCAGGAATTCACTTTCCCTGTGGTGTTGCCTTTCGATGACCCGGGCCTTGACTTGATCGAGGTGCGCTTCGATCTCCCGGATGGCAACGGCCAGATCGCTGACCTGAAGCGTCAGCTCAATGACTGATCGCTTGCTGGTGGCCGCCGCCGTCATTAGCGGCGGCAAGGGCTCGGACCTCGTTTTGCCGCTTTCCCCGGCCACGGCACCCGCATCGGCCATCTTCTCTTGCCGCTTCCGGTCCGGCGAAAAAGTCCCCGGCACCTTTGCGGCATCCTGCTGGCCGGCCCGGTCCAGCGTCTTGTCCAACGCCCCTTCGCCGGCCGGAAGAGTATCCTGCTCTTGCGCTGCCCTGACCGGAGCCGCGGGCCTCGCGGCCGCCAGAGTTTCTTCCCGGATCGGCGCCCGTGAATCGGCCGCCCTTTTCTCCTCTTTTGCACCCTTTTCGAACGGCGGGGCGACAAGCCGCGGCTGGTTCTCTTGGTAAAGATCTCCGGCCGGCACCCGAGTGACCGGCGTGACGGTGGAGGGCGGTGCAGGGATAGAGGGAGATTCAGCCGTCATCTGGCCCTTTCCCGTTTCGGTCAGGGGTTTGAAAAGCAGCTCCGGCTGTTTCATTTCCGGGTCGCCCGTCCGGTAGAGATAGATTGCCAGGACGGCGATGAGGAGCATGGCCAGGGCCTGAATGGGGACCTTGACATACAGCGGATAGAAGAGTCGCCGCAGGATCCCCTGTTTCCGCCCCGCCTCTTCCCGGACCCGGGACATGATTCGCTGCTCGAAGAAAGGTGGCGGTTCCACCTCCCCGAGGCCGTGTACGAGCTTTTGCGCCTCCTTCAGGTCTGCCAAGGACCGGCCGCAGCGAGGACAAGAGACAAGATGTCCCGCAATGCTTCTTCTCTCTTCGGGGGAGAGGAGATCCTCCAGATAGGCCGGAAGTCGATTTTCGATCTCATTGCACGTCATATCAGATCACCGAATACCCGAAACAAGCCGTCCTTCAGGGCGCTCCTGGCCCGGAAAAGCCGCGACTTGACGGTTCCCTCGGGCAGTTTCAGCAGGACACTAATCTCTTCGTAAGAAAAGCCCTGGATGTCCCGGAGAACCAGGACTTCCCTCTGTTCGCCGTCGAGGAAACCGATGCATTCCTGCACCTTTGCTTCCAACTCCCGCTTCTCGAGCTGCTCGACAATCGTCCCCTCCTGGGAACGGGGCACGCTGGCAAAACTTCCGTCTTGCGATTTCACGGGATCGTCAAGCGACCCTGCCTCACGGCGGGAACGGGCGGCCTTCTGCGCCAGATGGTTCCGGGAATGATTCAGGACGATGCCGCAGAGCCAGGTGGAGAACCGGGCATCCCCCCGGAATTTCCCGATGGCCCGGTAGGCGGAGAGGAAGGCCTCCTGCACCACGTCGCAGGCTTCGTCGTAGTCGCCGATCATCCGATAGGCAATGTTGAGCATCTTCTTCTGGTGCCTCCTGACCAGGACTGCGAAGGCCTCCGCCTCGCCTCGCTGGCAGCGGGCGACAAAGCCGGCGTCATCATCCCCGGTGGTCCGGTTCTGCGCCCCCACTGGATCAGGATTTTCTGGCAAGATTTTCCCTCCTGTAATCATTACGTGCGGAGCGAGGCAATCCCGTAAATAAAAGTTATATTGCCGGACTAACACGTTGCCTCACTCCGTGCAATGATGGAAAAACATGGGGCCATACTGCCGGTCAGGGCCGCATGCTCAACGGGGGCGGAGGGGCGTA
>ORJL010213001.1_pt1 | contig 13515 bp, 11 predicted proteins | sample 1779941 | NCBI WGS metagenome assembly ORJL01 (sample SAMEA104232317, study PRJEB22302) | groundwater metagenome | biome: forest; feature: aquifer; material: groundwater | place: USA | collected 2011-08-07 | depth 5.8 m
CTTGAGGGCGCCGGCAAGACCGAGAAGAAAAGGGGAGCCGGTCATCTCATAGATCAGCCAACCCCGGGCTACCTGGTCCATCCACATGCCCATGGAGCTGCCGAACTGTCCCAGCACGAGGAACCGGAAATCCCTGAATTTCAGAGATGCAAAGGCATCAGACATTCTCTGGCTAATACGAAGCATTTAAAAGACCTTTTTTGACACAATTTTGAATACTAACCCTTTTGCAGGGCAAAAACAAGCGTCCTGGCGGAGTCGCCTATGTTATAATTTCCTTAACATGGTCATAAGATTACCTCGATTGCCTCGAGAAACCGGAAGAATCATCAGGGAGTCGATTGCCGGCATCATATCCGGCTATCGCCCTGAAAAGGTCATTCTATATGGCTCCTACGCCCGAGGAGACTATCACGACGGAAGTGACCTTGATCTAATCTTAATTAAGAGCACCCGTGCAAGGTTTCCTGACAGAATTGAGAAAGTACTGGAGTTCTGCCATGGCGAGATGGCCGTTTCTCCTCTGGTCTATACGGAACAAGAAATAGCTCAAATGCTTCGGAGAGGGAACATGTTTCTGAAAAACGCTCTTGAAGAAGGAATAGTTGTCTATGAACAAAAACCTCGAAGACAAGTACTATCTCATTGCGAGATATCCTGATGGCCTTCCGGGCTTGACTCCCGGGGAATACTTTGAGGAAAAAGAAGCACAGGAAAGCATAGATATTGCCCGGAAGATGGTGGATATGGTCAGAACCAGGTTGGCAGACACAAAGTGAGTTTATGTGTAATGAACAATAGGCCTTGTTGTTGCCACCCTTATGGGGTAAGATGGTCTTTCAGTCTGCAATAACAATCTGATTCTCCTCTATCATGGTCTTCCAATCGTAACCAGAAAGCAATGCGGCTGCGCTTTTGTTCGGTTTGGTTCTTCCCCAAAAGATTAGGAACTGCTTGGGGTCGCCCGATAATAGGAGTATATACTCTGCCGGGAACACGTAGTATCTGAATACCTTGAAATCCTTCTTTCTGCAGAGGATATTCGGAGCCTCTTGTCCAAGCTTTTCATTTATGTAGTTGAACCGGTCTCCCTCGCAAACCAGAACGCCAAGTTTGAGTTTGAGGCCTGCTTTCGAGAGAGCCTGAAGAACCGGGAATACTTCTTCAAAATGAGTGAATTCTCCTTTTCCCATCGTGACCAATCGACAAAGGGATGCAAGAACATTTAGGGTGCCGACGATGGGCTTCTTGTGTCGAATAATCCAATTCTTTGTCGCAGCAATTATCTTTTTAGACTGCCCCTCTTGTAATACATCAATGACATCTGCGGGGAACATCGTTGGGAAATCAGCAAGTGAGAGGCCGTGAGCGTCAAGTAGACCAGCAAAGTTACGACGCAAGAAGATTCGTACAAACTGATAATTGGTTCTGGCACATCCCTCGGAATCCTTGATCATCTGATGCAGGTAACCCCGGCGATGGGGATCATCTTCGACCAATAAGGCAATTGCACAAGCCGAAATGGAATCCGCGACCCTTTGGTGTTCTTCAGGGTCCACAATGCCCACGCCCCTTTGACTAGCGCGTATGTAATCATATGCCTTGTTCAGACAGACTTGTGCATGCTCATGATTTGATTGGACAAACTGCTCGAACTTCTCACGGCCAAGTATTGGAAGTAGATCATCAAGAACTACCAGGGAATCTTCTCTCCTATGGTCGTCGTACCATTTCCTCCAGAAGTCAGTGTCTTGTGCCCCGGATGGTCTAGGAAGGCCAGAATTGCCTGGTGGGAAGTGCCTCTGGAAACTCTTGATAGACCGAGTGCCCATAGATCTATTGCAAGTTCCGCAGATTGGTTTTAGATTGTCGAGGGTGTCTTTGCCACCTTTTGATACAGCCTTGTTATGACCTACTTCAAAGTCCTGAATATGGATAGGTTTTTTACAAACCCAACATTTGCCTTCCGTCACATTCGGAGCTACATTCGTATTCCAAACTTGGTCTTTCAGGGCTTTTGGAATTGCCTTTCTTCTCTTTCTAGGCGTATCCACTAATCCGCAATCTCCTTTAGGGTTTGGCCATATGCGATGGCTGCAATTTTACATCTGCTGCTTTTTGGTTGCAAGGTATCTTCGGTAACAGTTTACTTTGACGCAACATGACCAACACGTCAAAACAAGAGGAAAAATATACAAAGTGAACAAAACGCCCTTTGTTGCCTACGGGTAACCAGCAGCAGTTCCACCAAGTGTTTGAGTCCCCGTCGATACCCTATTGTCCGCTACTTACCTGACCTCATAACGGAAGAGTATCGTTGGCTACGCTTCTCAAAGGCCACAACTCCTCCATCCAAGTCTAACAGATGCTTTACAATTTCAGTCTGATCAAGCGACCCACAACATCTCAGACATGAAGTCTTCGCAGTTCCGGAGACTTCCTGCTCTATGTATATTACTTGTTCGCTGTCCGCCAGAACCGGGATGTTTGCAACATGTGTGACAAAAATCAACTGTCTTGAGGTCTTCACATTCCGTATTTGCTCCACAAGTTCATAGGTTATCAGGGCGGGTCCTAATTCATCTTCAGGTTGATCAATGACCAACGGCAACGGTTTTGGCACCATTGCAACCGAAATTAGTGCTAGCGCCTGCTCGCCTCCTGACAATCCTGAATCCACTCTGGTGAACACTGTATCGCCATATCTCATGTAACTAATAACGAATCTATCACCGAGCCTGCACTCTTCTAGCTGCAGGATAGCATTCGGCCCCATTCCTAATAAGACTCTAGCTGTATTTGGTGTCACATCGGGGCATATCGCTATCAACTCATTTGCATCTCCTTTCTTTACGACGTCCGCGAGCTGTTCTGGTGCAACCTTGCTAGAAATTTGATTGAGTTGAGTTTCCTTACGTTGTATGCGATTCTCTGCGCTTGTTAGTCCCTCAGCTATCTCGTCTAATAATCTTCGATACTGTTCCTCGTCCACATTCTCAATCAGTTCCGCTTTGATACTAGGCCCGCATTCCGCCTGAATCATTTCCACGACTGCAAGTCTGGATGTATGAATGTCACCCCACTTAACATCAAATTCTTTAATAAGGTTCTCCCTCGCTTCACTAAGACTAATCAGTTCCTTCTTTGCGGTTTCCAGGTCACGCTCTTTACCTAACAGGTCATTTAGGCGCTTTGTCTTTTCCGTTATTCGGCCAATCAAAACGTCTCCTTTCGCACCCGTATCTTCGGCCTTCAAATTCTTCCTGATTTCCGCATCGGCGTCATCTTCGCGCTGTTTTCGAGCAACCTCGAGTTTCTTCAATCTGTCAATAGCGTCTTTTAATGCCTCTCTATTTTGGCCCACTCCCTGAAATACTTGAGTGATAACCCCTTTGAAGACTTGTATGGCATAATTAGAAAAGTCATCAGGACTGGCTACCGTTGTTTCTATTTCTTTCATCCTTTCGGGAACTGCCGTTTCCTGGTGTTCGTTTTGTTTCTTTTCTTCAGAGCCCTGGTTTGGCAATAGGTCATGCGATAGCCAACTTGCCTGTAGCCGCAATAAGTCGCTTAAGTACGCGTCAATTTTGACTTCAATATCGGCCCATCGTTTTTTTTCGGCATAGGATTCCGACGTGCTCAATGCCTCAAGCTGGCTAATTTCATCTTTCAGACCTTGAATGCCGGAGGTTTCTTCGATAAGCTTATCGCGCTTTTCGGTCTGCGAGACAATTTCCCTCCGATTGTCAACCAGCTTTCCCAGTATTGTTCGTCCACCATCGTAATCTTCGTTTATCAACTGCTGTAAATCTGTTTCGACGTTAGCCAGAGCATCGATAATCTTCATTTGCTGATTAACATTGTCCTTGATTCTAACTACTTCACCTTGCGGATAAATTTCAAGGGGAAATACCCGATCAACAGATAGGTCGCTCTCCCGTCTAAATTCATCACCCCATTGTTGGAAAACATCCGGTATTCCATCAATACGCAATTTTCCACTGCGGCCCGTCCTAGAACTAGAAAAAATCCGAGAAATCCCATAGACCTTGGCACCGGCGTCTCGGATATACACTCTCACCTCACCACCATCACCTACAAACGCGCGCATCCGGTCGGCAAACTTATCATGGGACTCGAGTTGTGCAGGAACAACATTAAGCACGAATCTTAAGCAATCGAGCAAAGCTGATTTCCCGGCGTAATTCCTTCCAATTATACAATTTTGATGGGGGCTAAAAGTTGCTTTGAGTCCATTCAACATCCCGCCCGTAATAGATATCCCAATAATGTGTAGGTGTGATGGATCAGTCGGCCGTGCGAAACGGAAGACCTCCGGGTATTCCACTTTTTCCAATGTTGTGACAATGTCATGCGCCACTCGCAATTCAGGCTCATATATGACCTGTCGAACACCTTCTAAACCTGGTGTCGTCATTTTGATCCATGTAGTGTTGAGTTCAAAATCTTCTAGGCGGTGGCAATCTGACACATTAATGAAACCAAAAGAATTGGTTATTTGGGTATTATCCATATTCTTGTATAACAGACGTGTCTTATTTGCTCGCTCCTTCACTCGTTTGATCTCTCCCGAAGGCGCAGCAAGTATTCTAATACGCCTGTCATTCAATACCGCATTTCTCCCCTTGAATTCCCTCGGACCCCATAAACCATCCTTCTCATTCACGTGGGGAGCGATGACCATGCCTCCCAATTTATCCACTTCGCTGAGTATTTCCTCAATGGCCATGGTTCTTCCCGACTTATCACCCACCCGATCAGTGGCGTCGCCACGGCCTGACATTCCGAGCCGAACAATCATTAGACGGATTTCTTCTATCTCTTTGGACTCGTCGAAAACAGCAAGCAAGTGTGGCCCCTCGTAAGTAGTTATTTCCACTCCTGGTAGTACGTGGATATTGCACTTCCCTTCTTGCCTCGCACGCTTTGCCAGAGAGACAAGCTGCTGACACCAGTTCACAGAATTATGGTCTGTGATCGCCACAAGTTCAAGCGAAGTCCTGCTTAAGGCTTCAAAGTAAGTTTCAGGAGTTATGCTTGCTGCGTTTGTCGTTTGATTCTCGCGACTATCCCAGTCCCATGGCGTTGCTGGCGTGTGTAAATGCAGATTTGTATGCACGAATCGCGCGTACTTGGGGCTGCTTAAAAATTCGTTTAACTCAGTAGTAGAAACGGGCATTGTATACCTCCTGTTCTAGCTAGATGAGTGCATAAATTCTTGCACAAATGCTAGCTATTTTCAATTGACCAATCCGCCTATGTTGTTGGATTTGGCGCTGGATACTATAGAACTGCTTCCCAGGTCCGCAAATCAAATTTACATTGAGCCCCACACTGTGGGCAATTGCAGATAGAAGTATTGTGACCTTTCTCAAGGAGAATATTGATTGTTTCCAAGGCCCATAGGTCTGCCTGAAATACCGACCCACAGGTACAATCTACTCTTAGTCCGTTCTTCACCAAATCTTCCCTACGCAACTTTTGTCTGAGCGTCCACACTAACTCAGCGAGCATTGTCTCAGGTTGGTACACTCTGTAATCAATGTGAATCAAATGTTCTGTAAAGCCTTTGCACGTAACTCCCTCTTCCAAAACTGGTATTGTGATGCTCTGAAATGCTGGAGCACTTCCAATGGCAATCCCCACTTCTTGATTGACCCATTGGGAACTAACGCCATTCCGAGTGAAGAAGACTACAACGTACTTAGATTGTTTCATCATCGCTTTAATAGTCTCAGCCAAGTATTCACCATAATTGGGATAAAGTTCATACATATAGGCGGAAATGTTTATTCTATTAAGCACTTTCCAGACTCTATTAACTAAATCGTAGTCTGAGCTGTCGTGACTTAGGAACACATCAAAGAGCATAATTCACTCCCACATTCAGGTATTCCTGACGTTATGATTATACTATTTTTCGTAGGGGCACAAGAGAAGTGAGAATCTGATACAGATTGTTAGAAGAACCCATACGGGAATAGCTGAACTTGTCGGAAAATGAAAAGAGGTGATTTGGGACTGGTTCTGTTCTGTAAGGCGAGTTGGGGGGTTCGTAAACTAAGTTATCGTCTCGGATGTGACAAGACGGATATCTTTACCTAGCTGAACAAAATGAGTTAATGTTTAACATGTCCGCAGTTTAGAATCAATCTCAAAATCCGGGCTTACTATTTCTTGTGTCAGATTTGATAATTCTTCCCAAGTATCTAGGATAATTGAGTCAATCGGCTCCCTATCGATAGGATTTGGGATAACGTACTCGATAAGGCGCTTCAATGTCTCCAGCATCACAAGGGGAATTATCATAAACTGGTTTTCATGTGGGCGAACATCGTGATCGCGTAAATAATAATCCCCCCTTTTGTTCTTTCTAAGGTAGTGGCTGCTTAACGAGGTCCATGTGCCGTGAACTGCATGGGATCCCATGCGTTGAGTACCGATATAGAACTCTTCTCGTAGCCCACAATCCCGACACATACTCCATAGGTCTGGAAGAGCTTTTGTTTCATGAATTAGGGCCTCGGTTAATTTCGTCGACTTGATGCATTCTTGTATTGAAGCCATCATGCGGCTCTCTATAACAAGTGCGTCTCCTCCACGCTGAGCGATATTTTGTTGAATGCGATCTCTTAGCTTCAGGTCACTCTTAATACCATCAGCCAAATACCTTTGAAAAGAAGCGTCATTGTCTTTATGACAAAGCCACTGAACGGTGACGGCGCTTTCAATTATTGACCGGTCTAGTAACACAATTGTCTCGCCATATTTTTTCGTAGCAGCCAAACGCACATTCGAGAGCATGAGTCTGGAGCAGCGATTAAGAAGGCCGGTCAAAATGGCGTAATGCAAAGCGGGCATTTTTTTGACTGCCGGAGAATGGCGGGACACAGAGGCTAAGATATTGCAGATCACAATAATGTACTTGTACCACTCGAACAACATGGGCATAAAGTCTTTATCTTTTCGGCATTTATCCCGAAGTTCGGTAGGAAACGTCGGTTTCTGCTGGAGTTCTTGCCCCCATCGAAACTGTTTGCTTATTCTTTTCATCAGTGTAAGAGACGATATCATCCGGTAATGTGCTTGTCAAACTTACATCCAATATTTGGCTACAGTTGAACATTTCCGAGAGATGTTAACCTGCCATCATTCGAATACTCCCTCTGGCGTGAAGTCTGCTACCAATGGCTCGGATTCATCGGCCGGGGGGGTTACAAAAGGATATTGAAGACAGAACCTGGCACCATCCTGCCGTATGATTTTTTCAACTTTACCGCGAAAGGATAGTCTCCATGAAGTGGGGGTTGTAGTTTATCCGGTGTTGACTTGCGGTTTTCCCAGAGCAGTTAGCCCGGATAATATCGTAGAACATTTCCAACTTAGCTTTCCGGGATAGCTTTCCGGGATATTGCCACCCCTGATTGCTAAATGATATTATTAAACATTATTTTTGCATTGGATTTTTGACGACTATGTCCATTGAAGAAAAGCTGGAATTTCTGGCAAAGACGACAGACCGGGCGCAGAAGGGCGGCGGCGACAAGCGCATCGAAGCCCAACACGCCAAAGGTAAGCTCACGGCGAGGGAGCGGCTGAATTTGCTCCTGGATGAAAACTCCTTCATGGAGCTTGACGCGCTCACGCTCCACCGAGGGACCGAGTCCGCCCCGGAAAGCTCGAAGTGCTACGGAGATGCCGTGGTCACGGGTTACGGCAAGGTCGACGGCAGGCTTGTCTTCGTCTTCTCCCAGGACTTCACCGTCCAGGGAGGCTCCCTCTCCGAGGTGGTCTCGGACAAGATATGCAAGGTCATGGACCTGGCCCTGAAAAACGGCGCGCCCATAATCGGCCTCGAAGACTCGGGCGGAGCGCGCATTCAGGAAGGCGTTCTCAGCCTTGCCGGATACGGGAATATCTTTCTCAGAAATACCCTTTGCTCGGGTGTCATCCCTCAAATATCGGTTATGATGGGACCTTGCGCGGGAGGCGCGGTTTATTCCCCGGCTATAACCGACTTCGTTTTCATGGTCAAGGGCACCAGCCAGATGTACATCACGGGACCCGATGTCATCAAGGCAGTAACGAATGAGGAAGTAACGCACGAAGAGCTGGGCGGCGCGCTGGCCCACGCCTCGAGGAGCGGCATAGCCCATTTCATAGCGGATAATGATACCGAGTGCCTCAGGCTGGTGCGGCGTCTCGTTACTTATCTTCCCCAGAACAATGGCAGGAACTCTTACAGCGCTGAGAAAGCTCCGTTCACCCTTGTCAGAGATAACCCGCACCGCCAGGAGAAAAGGCTCAGGGGTATCGTTCCCGAGGAACCTTCGAAGACCTACGACATGAAGGAAATCATCCAGCTGGTGGTGGACGATGGGGAGTTCCTGGAGGTGCACCAGCGGTTCGCCCAGAACATCATCGTGGGTTTCTCACGTTTGAACGGGGCAGTGGCGGGGGTGGTGGCGCAGCAGCCCCTTCAGATGGCAGGCGCCATTGACATAAAGGCCTCCGTAAAAGCGGCGCGGTTCGTGCGCTTCTGCGACGCTTTCGATATTCCCATTGTCACTTTTGTGGATGTGCCCGGATTCCTGCCCGGCGTGGAACAGGAGCACAACGGCATAATCAGGAACGGGGCAAAACTCATCTATGCCTACGCCGAGGCTACCGTGCCCAAGGTTACCGTGATAATAAGGAAAGCTTACGGGGGAGCCTACGTGGTTATGGGCAGCAAGCATCTGCGGGGGGATGTCAATTATTCCTGGCCCGGCGGTGAGATAGCGGTCATGGGCTCCGAGGGGGCTGTGAACATTATCTACAGGGATGAGATAAACAAAGCGGAAAAGCCTGAGGAGAAGAGACGGCAGCTAATCAAGGAATATAATGAGAAATTCGATAATCCCTATATCGCGGCGGCCAGAGGCTATATCGACGAAGTGATAGACCCTGCCGGGACGCGTCCCCATCTGATAAGAGCGCTCGAGATGCTCAAGAACAAGAAAGATACGAACCCTGTCAAGAAACACGGAAATATACCACTATAAGTCAAAGGTCAAAAGTCAAAACTGAAGAGCGGGAAATCAAAGATAAGAAATCAAAAATCAAAATCAGGATTACAGATGTGAAGGGGTTTTGAATATGGCAAGAGGGGATTCGGGCAGGCTCAAGATAACGGATACTACGCTCAGGGACGGCCATCAGTCCAGCCTGGCAACCAGGATGAAGACCGGAGATATGGAAGCCCTGGCCGCGGAGCTGGATAAAATCGGATTTCACTCTCTCGAAGTTTGGGGCGGGGCGACCTTCGACGTAGCTACCAGGTTTTTGAACGAAGACCCCTGGGAGCGCCTGCGCATCCTCAAAGGGCTGGTAAAGCAAACACCCCTTCAGATGCTCCTGAGAGGACAGAACCTGGTGGGTTACCGCCACTATGCCGATGACGTGGTCAAAGCGTTTGTCCATCAGTCCGCCGAGTGCGGAATAGATATATTCAGGGTTTTTGACGCTCTGAATGATGAGCGCAACCTCGAATCTTCTTTCAAGGCCATAAAAGAATGCGGAAAACATATACAGGGCTGTATCTGTTACTCCCTCACCGGGAGCCGCCTGGGAGGCCCTATCTATACCCTGGACTATTTCGTGCAGAAATCCGTTACCCTGCAAAACATGGGGGCCGACAGCCTGTGCATCAAGGACATGGCAGGGCTGATTTCTCCTTACGATGCCTATGACCTGGTAACGGCGCTGAAAAAGGTCCTCAGTATCCCGATTCATCTGCATACTCATTACACCAGCGGCATGGCTTCCATGTCCTACCTCAAAGCTGCCGAAGCGGGAGTTGACGTGCTGGATACGTCTCTGGCTCCATTCGCCCTGCGTTCCTCCCAACCGGCAGTAGAACCGATGATAGTGACCTTCCAGGGCACAAAGAGAGATACGGGGCTGGACCTCAGAAAAGTCCTTAAGCTGACTAAAGAGCTGGAAAAGATAGCGCCCAAATACCGTGAATTCCTGGATAACACGCGCATGGCCGTCATAGATACGGACGTGCTGGAACATCAGGTGCCGGGCGGAATGACATCCAATCTGGTATCCCAGTTGAGGGAGGCCAATGCACTTCACCGGATTGATGAGGTCCTGGCGGAATTGCCGAAGACCCGGCAGGACATGGGTTTTCCTCCTCTGGTAACTCCGACGAGCCAGATTGTGGGAGTTCAGGCCGTTTACAATGTGCTTGTAGGGCGTTATAAGATGATGTCCACGCAGGTGCGCGACTATTTCTATGGCCTTTACGGCCGCCCCCCCGCTCCCGTCAATCCGGAGGTACAGAAGCTGGCCCTGAAGGGGTATAAGAGGGGTAGCCAGCCAATCTCCGTCAGACCCGGCGATATCCTCGAGCCTGAGATGGAAAAGGCGGAGGAGGCCACGAAAGGCCTCGCGAAGGATGTCGGGGATGTTCTCATCTACGCCCTGTACCCTCAAACCGGCCTGCCGTTCCTGAAGCAGAAATACGGTGTTGCAGAGACTACGACAACGGCAGGTAAATAATCAAAAACAAGCTTAACAACGCGGCCAGGGTTAAAGAAAAGGTCCAGTTCGATTACCGTCTCTGTAAACGTTGTAAGATTTGCAAAGCTATTTGCCCCAAAGGAGCCATCGCGGAAGATGAGGAAGGGAAGCCCTACCTGCTGCATCCGGAACTCTGTAATCAGTGCGGCCTCTGTGAGCTGTATTGTCCCGATTTCGCCGTGGCCGTCGAAGAGAAGAAAGGTGAGGCCGGGGCATGAATACGGCTCCCGCAGCCGGGCCTCTTGGGCGCACCGAGCGGTTCCTTCAGGGAAATGAAGCGGGCGCGGAAGCCGCTTTGGCCGCCGGCATAGGTTTCTTTGCCGCCTATCCCATTACGCCCGCCTCGGAGATTTCTCAGATACTATCCGAACGCATGCCCCGGAAGGGTAAAGTCTTCATACAGATGGAGGATGAGATCGCTACCCTGGCCGCGGTCATGGGGGCTTCTCTGGGAGGGGAGAAAGCGGCGACGGCAACCAGCGGGCCCGGCTTTTCCCTGATGCAGGAGCACGTGGGCTATGCCGCCATGGCGGAGATTCCCTGCGTAATCATTAATGTTCAGAGGCTGGGACCCAGCACGGGGAAGCCGACGGCCCCTTCTCAAGGGGACGTCATGCAGTCCCGCTGGGGAACTCACGGAGACCATCCCATGATTGTCCTTTGTCCTGCTTCAGTCTCGGAGGCCTATGCCCTGACCATCCGTTCTTTCAATTTGGCGGAGAAGTACCGCTCCCCGGTGATACTGCTTATGGACGAGGTCATAGCCCATATCAGGGAGAAAGCCGACCTGTCCGCAGGCGAGCCGCTTTTTGCCAGGGCGCAGCCCTGGGCGCCGCCTGACCAGTATCTGCCCTACGGAGAGGCTTTTGGAGATGTGCCCCCTCTGGCAAGCTATGGGAAAGGCTATCGTTATCACGTTACCGGACTTTGTCATGACGGCGCCGGGTTGCCCACGGTGGACCCTTTGGTGATCAGAAGCCAGATGGACCGCCTTTTTCGCAAAATAAATAATAATGTTGAAGATATAGTCCAGGTACAGGCTGAGAACCTGGAAGACTCGGAGGTAGTCCTGATTTCTTACGGGGCTTCCGCCCGCAGCGCCAGGCATGCTATGAAACTGGCCAGGGCGAAGGGGATCAGGGTGGGGCTGCTGCGGCTTCTGACGCTCTTCCCTTTTCCCGAAAAGCAGGTCCTCGAAGCTGCCAGACCGGCCAGGATAATCATGGTGGTAGAGATGAACTTCGGGCAACTCAGAGCCGAGGTAGAAAGGACTCTGGCAGGAGTGTGCCCCGTAGAAGGCGTGCACCGCTGGGACGGGGAGATGATTTCTCCGTTTCAGATTCTGGAGAAGGTGGAGAGCCATGCCTGAGCCCAGGATTTCCCAAGTCAAGAGCTACCTGCGCCTGAAGGCGCTGCCCACGCTGTGGTGTCCCGGGTGCGGCATCGGACTGGTGGCAAGCGCCATCATCAGGGCGGTAATCAAGCTGTCTATCAAGAAGGATGACATAGCCTTCATTACCGGGATAGGATGCACGGGAAGAATGTCCGGGTACATGGACTTCAATACAATCCACACCACGCACGGACGGGCCCTCGCCTTTGCCGCCGGACTGAAACTGGCGCGGCCAGATTTGACGGTGATAGTTGTTATGGGCGATGGGGATGCTCTTGCTATCGGCGGCAACCATTTCATTCATGCCTGCCGCCGCAATCTGGACATAACCGCGATAGTCGTTAATAATAGCACCTACGGAATGACGGGCGGGCAGGTTTCTCCGCTTACCCCGAGGGGTGAGAAAGCCGTCACGGCTCCCTACGGCAGCATAGAACCGGCTTTTGACGTGACCAAACTGGCTGAGGCCGCCGGAGCTTCCTTCGTGGCCAGGAGCACCACATATCACATGGTCGAGGCTGAAAAGTTGATCATGAAGGGGATAGAGAAGAAAGGCGCTTCCGTCATAGAGCTGATGGCCCAGTGCCCCGTATATTATGGGAGATTAACCGGCAAAGGCGGCCCGGCCAGTATGCTCCTGGGATACAGGGAAAGCGCGAAAGGGAAGGAAGGAATACGCATAGAGCGCGGCGTGCTGGTGGATAAGGAGCTGCCGGAATACGGGCAGAACTACCGGAATCTGGTGGCAGGGCTGAAAGAAGATTAAAGATGAAAAATCAAAATGATAGATTAAAGATTGTAAATGATAGACCTAATACAGACGTATTAGTTGTTGAGGCTCTGACCGTTCGGAGCCAATGGCGGGCGGGTTTGAAACCCGCCCCTACGAAACATAAATGCGTCATTATTTAATACGTTCGTATCAGGCTCTTTTCGCACCGGGTAAATTTTTGATTTATTATTTATCATTTTGACTTTGATTTTTAATTTTCGATTTAGTTTATGAGGTACGAGATTCGTTTGGCGGGTTCCGGGGGACAGGGAGTGATAATGGCGGGTATGATTCTGGCTGAAACTCTGGCCAGAGACCCCTCGCGCCGGGTGGTTATGAGCCAGGCTTACACCCCGCAGCAGCGGGGCGGGCCGAGCAGCGCCGAGATAATTGTAAGTGACGAAGAGATAGACTATCCAAAGGCCTTGAGCCTGGACTTGTTAATTGCTTTAGATGAAGACGGTCTGGTCAGGAATCACAAGATACTGAAGACCGGCGGCCTTGCCATTGCGGAGACGGGCTGCCTCATAGAGATGGCTCAGAGGGGCGTTATCTGCAGGGAAATAGACTTTCAGAAGATATCGAGAAAGACCACCGGTACTATGTCTAACGCGAATATAGTCGCTCTGGGGGCCGTTGCCGGCGCCACGGAACTGGCCGACAGAAAGGTCCTTTTCGATGCTATACTTTCTCATTTGCCAAAGGAGAAATCCAAAGAATACCTTCAGGCCCTGGAAGAGGGATACCAGGAAGGATTAAA
>ORJL011044369.1_pt1 | contig 13514 bp, 13 predicted proteins | sample 1779941 | NCBI WGS metagenome assembly ORJL01 (sample SAMEA104232317, study PRJEB22302) | groundwater metagenome | biome: forest; feature: aquifer; material: groundwater | place: USA | collected 2011-08-07 | depth 5.8 m
TCGCGACCGCTCCGGCGCACGGCGGCACCCTCGATCGGCACGGCGCCGGCGTCGGCGGCGAGATCGCCTTCCATATTGTAGAGATTGACGTGCTCGAAGATCAGCACGGGATTGGGATCCTGCAGGGCGGTCCACAGCATGCCGCGCGCATCATCCAGCGTCGCCGGCACCAGCACCTTGAGCCCGGGAATGTGGGCATACCAGCCTTCGAGGCTGTGCGAGTGCTGTGCCGCGAGCTGGCGGCCGGCACCGGTCGCCATGCGGATCACCACCGGCACGGCGAACTGCCCGCCCGACATGTGGGGAATGGTGGCGGCGTTGTTGACGATCTGGTCGAGCGCCAGCAAGCTGAAATTGACAGTCATGATCTCGACGATCGGCCGCATCCCGGCCATGGCCGCGCCGATGCCGGCGCCGACGAAGGCCGATTCCGACAATGGCGTGTCGCGGATGCGTTCCTCGCCGAATTCCTGCAGCAGACCCTTGCTCACCGCGTAGCAACCGCCATAGCGGCCCACATCCTCGCCCATCAGGAAGACGCGCGGGTCGCGCAGCATGGCTTCGCGGATCGCCTCGCGCACGGCCTCGCGATAGGTCGTCCTGCGTGGCGGGGCACTCATGCCGGCACCTCGTCCATGAGTACGTATTTCTCGAGGTCGGCCAGCGGCTCCCACGGCGAGGTCTCGGCGAAGGCGACGGCGGCGTCGACCTCGGCGGCGACCTCCGCCGCGAGCGCGGTCACGTCACTGTCGCGCAGGAGCCCCGCCGCCAGCGCCCAGGTCTGGAAGCGCTTGATCGGATCGCGCTCCTTCCAGCGCTCGACCTCCTCCTTGTCGCGATAGAGCTGGGCGTCGAACATCGAATGCGCCCGGAACCGGTAGGTCATGCATTCGAGGAAGACCGGTCCGGCGCCGCCCCGGATGTGTTCGATGGCGCCGCGGGTCGCGGCCTCGACGGCAACCACATCCATGCCATCCACGCGGCGCGAGTCGAGGCGATAGGCCGCCGCCTTCAGATGGATGTCGGTTTCGGACTCGGTGCGTTCGATCGCGCTGCCCATGGCGTAGAGATTGTTTTCGCACACGAACAGGACCGGCAGCTTCCAGAGTGCGGCGAGGTTGAGCGATTCGTGGAACTCGCCTTCTGCCACGGCGCCCTCTCCGAACAGGCAGACGGCAATGCCGGAACCTTTCGCCATCTTCTCGGCGAGCGCCAGCCCCACCGCAAGGGGCAGCCCGCCGCCGACGATGGCATTGCCGCCATAGAAGCGCGTCGGGCGGTCGAAGATGTGCATCGACCCGCCGCGGCCGCGGCTGGTGCCGCCGGCCTTGCCGAACATCTCCGCCATCACCGGCCCCATGGCGACGCCGCGCGCCAGCGCATGACCATGGTCCCGGTAGGTCGCCACAACCTTGTCCTGCGGCGACAGCGCCTCCATGACCCCGACGGCGTTGGCCTCTTCTCCGACATAGAGGTGGAGGAAGCCGCGAATCTTCTGCTGGGTGTAGAGTTCGGCGCAACGCTCTTCGAAGCTGCGGATGCGCATCATCTGGCCGAGCAGGCGGCGCGCATGATCGTGGGTGAGGCGCGGCTTGGCTGTCATTTTTCGTCGCTCTCCAGGGTCGACACATCTCCCTCAGGCAGGCCGAGTTCGCGGGCGCGCAACAGGCGCCGCATGATCTTGCCGCTGCGCGTTTTGGGCAGGTTCTCCCGGAAGGCGATCTCGCGCGGTGCCACGGCCGGCCCGAGGCGCCGGCGTGCATGGGCCATGAGCTCGCGCTCGAGTTCCGGGCTCGGCTTGTAGCCCAGCTTGAGTGCGACGAAGGCCTTGATCGAGTTTCCGGCAACCTCGTCGGGCTTGCCGATCACGGCCGCCTCCGCGACGGCCGGATGCTCCATCAGGGCGCTCTCGACCTCGAAGGGGCCGACCAGATGGCCCGCCGTCTTGATGACGTCGTCGGAACGTCCGACAAACCAGAAGTATCCGTCGGCATCGCGCTTGGCCATGTCGCCGGTCAGGTACCAGCCGTCGGCGAAGCACTTGCGGTAGCGCTCGTCCTCCCCGAGATAGCCGCGGAACATCGAGGGCCAGCCGGCCCTGAGCGCGAGTTCGCCTTCGATGCCAGGCTCGGCGACGACGCGCACGCCGGACGCGGTGCGCTCGACGATCGCCGCTTCGATACCCGGCAGCGGCATGCCCATCGAGCCCGGCTTCACCGGCAGGGCCGCGAAATTGGCGATCGCGATGCCGCCGGTCTCGGTCTGCCACCAGTTGTCGTGGAACGGCCGGCCGAACGCCTCCTGACTCCACATCACCGCTTCGGGGTTGAGCGGCTCGCCGACGCTTGCAAGGAAACGCAGCGAGGAGAGGTCGTACCTGCGGACGACCTCGACGCCGACCTTCATCAGCATGCGGATGGCCGTCGGCGCCGTGTACCAGACGCTGACGCGCTGGCCGGCGATGATCGAGTACCAGCGCTCGGCGTCGAACTCCATCTCGTCGACGATGCTGGTGACGCCGCACACCAGCGGTCCGATCACGCCATACGACATTCCCGTCACCCACCCCGGGTCGGCGGTGCACCAGAAGACATCGTCGTCATGCAGGTCGAGCGCGTACCGGGCGGTGGCGGCCTGGGCGACGACCGCATCGTGGACCAGCAGCGCGCCCTTGGGCCGTCCCGTCGTCCCGCTGGTGAAATGCATCAGCGCGCGGTCCTCCCGGCCGGTCGCCGCCGCGGCGTAGCGGTCGCTTGCCGTGGCGAGCAAGGGCGGCAACGCCCGCACGCGCTCGGATTCATCCTCCGCTGCGCCGTCGATCAGAAGCACGAAGCGCAATTCCGGCAGGCCGGAGGCTATGCCCGACACCTTGCGCTGAAAAAGAGCGCGGGTCGTCACCAGCACGGCCCCGTGTCCGATCTCGAGGCGAGCACGGATCGGCTCCGGGCCGAAAGCGGAAAAGAGCGGGCAGAAGACGGCGCCGTGCTTCAGCGTGCCCAGCACCGCGCCGTAGAATGCCGGCACCCGGCCGCATAGGGAGAACACCGCGGCCCCCGGTCCGATGCCGAGCCTGGCGAGAACATTGGCGAAGCGACTGGCGGCGCGGTCGAGCTCGGCAAAGGAGATTTCCGTGACCGCGCCATCGCGGCCGAGATGGCGGAAGGCAATGCGCCCGCCCCGCCCTTCGGCGACGTGGCGACCCACCGCCTCGTGGGCGATGTTGAGACCTCCTCCCGGCAAACCGGCCAACGCCTTCCGGGCAAGGTCCCAGTTGAAGGACGCACGCTGCGCTTCGTAGTCGCGAAGATTTGGCGGCACCGACAGACTGCCGATAGGCTTTTCGATCGTCGGAAACATCGTTTGCGCGACCTGTCCCAGCATGACCCGTGCTTCTGCCAGTCACCTTGGGTCTGCGGGCCAGCGGTCACCTTGACCTGCGTCAAGCCGCCCGCCGCCGGATCGGGCTTTGCAAACAGGGGAAACCCGCGGCCCCAACCACACTCGGGACCGCGGGCTCCCCCTCCGTGACACGCCGCCCGAGGTTGTTCCGCCCGTGACGGCGCGCCTCCCTGTTCGCCGGCACGGACCCGCCGGCACGGCAAAGCCGGCAGTGGTGGGGCCACCGCCGGCTCGCCGAGAGGATTTGCTACGCCGCCCGGGGAGAGATAGCGACGAAGCGGGTCATGCCCTCCCGATAGATCTTCATCAGCACCGGCTTGCCGGTCTTCTTGGCTTCCTTGAGCTTCTCGGCAGCCGTCTTCGGGCTGTCGATCGCATCGCGGCCGACCTGCTGGAGGACGTCGCCGGCCTTCAGCCCCTGGTCGTCGGCCGGGCTGCCCGGCTCGACCGCCGCCACCAGCACGCCGGTGACCGCACCGTCGAGGCCGAGCTGCTTGCGCGCCTCCGGCGAGATCGGCGCCAGCGACACGCCGTAGGCCATCGGCTCCGGCTTGGCCGCCTCGGCCGGCTTGCCGTCGGCCTTGGCCTTGATGATCGCGCCTTCTTCCTTCTGGTCGCCGACCTTGGCGGTGACGGTCATGTCCTTGCCGTCGCGCCACACGCCGAGCTTCGCCGACGTGCCCGGCTTCATCGCCGAGATCATGCGGGTGAGCTCCTTGATGCCGTCGACGTTCTTGCCGTCGACGCTCACGATCACGTCACCCGACTTGATGCCGGCCGCCAGCGCGGGGCTGTCGGGCTGCACCATCGCCACCAGGGCGCCCTTGTCGGCCTTGAGCGACAGGCTCTCGGCGATCTCCTTGGTCACCGGCTGGATCTGCACGCCGAGCAGTCCGCGCTCGACCCGGCCGTTGTCCTTGAGCTGCGCCACGATCGGCTCGGCAAGCGAGGACGGGATGGCGAAACCAAGCCCGATGTTGCCGCCGCTCGGCGAGTAGATCGCCGTGTTGATGCCGATCACCTTGCCGTCCATGTCGAACAGCGGGCCACCCGAGTTGCCGCGATTGATGGCGGCGTCGGTCTGGATGTAGTCGTCGAACGGGCCCGACTGGATGTCGCGGCCGCGCGCCGACACGATGCCGGTGGTCACGGTGCCGCCCAGGCCGAACGGATTGCCGACCGCCATGACGGCCTGGCCGACGCGGACCTTGGCGGCGTCACCGAACGAGACGAACGGCAGCGGCTTGTCGCTCTCCACCTTGAGCACGGCGAGATCGGTCTTCTCGTCGCCGCCCATCAGCTTGGCCGGCAGCTTGGTGCCGTCCGCCATGGTCACGGTGATCGAGTCGGCCTTCGACACGACGTGGTAGTTGGTGACGATCGTGCCCTTGGCGTCGACGATGAAGCCGGTGCCGACGGCCTGGCCCTTGTGCTCGGACGGGCGCTGCTTGCCCTGCGGCCTGCCGGGCTGGCCCGGCTGGCCGAAGCGCTCGGCGAAGCGCTTCATGAACTCTTCCATCTGCTTGTCCTGCGGACCGGACATGCGGACGTCGTCGCCGTCCTCGGCGCCGGCCTTCATGGTCACGGCGACGTTGACGACCGCCGGGGTCACCTTGGCGGCGAGGTCGGAGAAGTCCTGCACGGCCTGCGGGGCGGCGATCGCGGCAGGCGCGCTGAACATCGGGGCGATGAGGGCGGGTGCCGTCAGCGCGGTGGTCAGCGCCAGGGCGGTGAGAATACGAGTCTTGGTCTTAGTCATGAACAACCTCCTTCAGGGGCTCGCGAAGGAATATGGGGGGCTGCCCGTGGCGCCCGGATGGCCGCCGGATTGAATGTTTGTATAGTTGGGGACGGTTGCGTCTTGGGCGGGAATGGCGTCAAAGCCTACGCAGGCAACGTCGACACGAGAGAAAAGGCCGCCGTGAAAATCCTCCTGGTCGAAGACGACAAGCAAACCGCCGATTACATCGCCAAGGGCCTGCGCGAGCACGGCCATGTGGTCGACCATGCCGACAACGGCCGCGACGGCCTCTACCTCGCCACCGGCGAGAAATACTACGAGGTTCTGATCGTCGACCGCATGCTGCCGGCCATGGACGGACTGTCGCTGGTCAAGGCGGCGCGCACCTCGGGCGTGAAAACGCCGGTGCTGTTCCTCACCACCATGGGCGGTGTCGACGACCGCGTCACCGGCCTCGAAGCGGGCGGCGACGACTACCTCGTGAAGCCGTTCGCCTTCGCCGAGCTCCTGGCGCGCGTGGGCGCGCTGGCGCGCCGGCCGCCGATCATGGCGGCGACGTCGCTCGCCGCCGGCGATCTCGAAATGGACCTGCTGGCCCGCACGGTCACGCGCGCCGGCCGGCGCATCGAACTCCTGGCCCAGGAATTCAAGATCCTCGAATACCTGCTGCGCCACGCCGGCGAGGTCGTCACCCGCACCATGCTGCTGGAGAAGGTCTGGGATTTCCATTTCGATCCCAAGACAAACATCGTCGAGACGCACATCAGCCGCCTGCGCTCGAAGATCGACAAGGGCTTCGACAAGCCCCTGCTCCACACCGTCAGGGGGGCTGGCTATGTCGTCCGCGCGCCTGACTAGGATCCTGCGTTCGGCCAGCTTCCGGCTGCCGCTGATCTATGCCGTGCTGTTCATGGTCTCGGCCGGTGCGCTGTTCGCGACCGTCTACTGGACGGCGACGGCTGCGATGCAGAACGACATGGCCGCCGTGCTGCGCACCGAGGCGCTGCAGCTGGCCGAGATCCACCGCCGCAGCGGCCTGGCCGGCCTCGCCGAGCAGATCACACGGCGCATGAACTTCCGCACGCGCGGGCCGATCTTCTATCTCCTGCAGGCGCCCAACCGCCGCGTCATGGTCGGAAACCTGCCCGGCATGCCGCCGGTCAACGGCGTCATCGATTTCGTGCCCCAGCCGGACGCGGCGGAGGCCGAGGCCGAACAGCGTCCCAAGCTCACCGGCTACGGCCTCACCCTGTCCGACGGCTCGTTCCTGCTGATCGCCCAGGACGCCAATCGCCTGAGCGACATGCAAAGCGCCATCGTCCGCGCCTTCGCCTGGGCCGGCGGCCTCACGCTCCTGCTGGCGATCGCCGGCGGCGCCTGGCTCGGCAGCACCTTTCTGCGTCGCATCGACGCCATCACCCGGACCAGCAGCGCCATCATGGAGGGCGACCTCTCCGCGCGCATTCCGGTGCGCGGCACCCACGACGAGATCGACCAGCTCGTCACCAACCTCAATGCAATGCTGGGCCGCATCCAGCAGCTCATGGACGGGTTGCGCCAGGTCTCCAGCGACATCGCCCACGATCTGCGCACCCCGCTCGGCCGCCTGCGCCAGCATCTCGAGGATGCGCGCGAGCGGGCGAAGACCACGGCCGAATACGACGAGGCGACCGACGCTGCCATCGAGGAGGCGGACGGCCTGCTGGAAACGTTCTCGGCCCTGCTGCGTATCGCCCAGGTCGAGGCCGGGGCCCAGAAGAGCGCCTTCGGCGAACTCGACCTCTCCGAACTCGTGCGCAGCATCGGCGAGGCCTACCAGCCGGCGGCCGAGGATTCCCGGCACCGGCTGCAGATCGAGGTCGAGGATGGTGTGAAGCTGACCGGCGATCGCCAGCTCCTCGCCCAGATGATCTCAAACCTGATCGAGAACGCGCTCCACCACACGCCGGAAGGCACCACGGTATCGGTCGGTCTGCGTAGGTCGGGCGCGGGCTTCGAAGTCGAGGTCGCCGACGACGGGCCCGGCATTCCCGAGACCGAACACGGCCGCGTGTTCGACCGCTTCTATCGCCTCGACCGCAGCCGCTCGACCGCCGGCAGCGGCCTCGGCCTCGCGCTGGTCAAGGCGATCGCCGGCCTGCACGGGCTCACGATCCGGCTCGAGGACCGCAAGCCGGGCCTGGGCGTAGTTCTCACCTCGGGATGAGTTAAACCAGCAGCTCCCGACAGCCGAGATCATCGACGGCAAGGTGGATGCGTTCGAGGTTGTTCCACCAGATCACGGGCGGAATGCCAACCGCGTGATGCCAGATCGGCGTCATGACCTGCCCCAGAACCGATAGGCGATAGTCGTCCTGCAGCGCGCGGCGGTCGTAACCCTGGACGCCCCGGGCTACCAGTTCGTCGTGATAACAGTCCAGCAGGTACCGCTCGCTTCGTTGCCGCAAGTCGGGATACCAGTGGAGCGCCATCATGTAGGCGAGGTCGTCCGTACCGACATCGATCCGCCAGGCATCCCAATCGAACAGCCTCGCATCGCCCGCCCCGCCGGTCCGCGGCAGGAAGCAATTCCAGACATGCGCGTCGCCCTGAACGATCGTCATGTGGCGGTATGTGTGATAGCGCGCGGCCAGGCGCGGCGCTTGTTCCAATAATCGCGCATAGAGATCGCGCCGCCCGGGCGAAAGCCGGTCGCCGAGATCGCCGGCGAAGCGCGCGTACTGTCCGGCCAGCCGCTGCCTCGATTGTTCGGCGGCACTCGCGTCCTGCCACGTGCCGACTGTCGTACCCAGGCGAGGATGGTCCCACCACGCGGCCTGGAAACGCGCCCGCGTCCGGATGATGTTCTCGCTTTGCTCGATCGTCGGAGGCAAAGGCCAGCTGGTTGCCACGAGATGCGACTCCGTAAGGTCCTCCAGCAGCAGATGCCACGCGCGGGTGTCCTGATCCCAGTGGGCATCGAAGCAACGCAGCACGAGGCCTTCAGGCGTCGCCGATGCGACCTCGTTATAGAACGCGACTTCCCGGCGGCCGCCTTCCCAGTCGCCGCCAGGCCCACCGACCAGACCCGTCTTCAGCATGAGCGACTGAGGTGCGCCGGCGTGCGAGCCCTCGTAGGTTAGGCGCAGCCGAAAAATGTACGACAACACCGTCGGAAACGACTTATCGACCGCGACCTCGGCGACACGGCCGTCACCAAGAACGCCGGACCGGCGTAGCGCTTCGGTAATACGCTCGGCATCGGCCGCCTTGGGGAGTGATTGCATCGTTGACCTCTGACTTTGGGCGCCGACAATAGCGCAATGAGTGCACACCCCCTTCTCGCCTACGTCGGCAGCTACACCACGCCCGAGCGCAATGGGCGCGGCAATGGTATCAACGTCTATCGCGTCGACCGTCGCACTGGCCGTTTCACGCACATCCAGCACCTTGGCGAGCTGGAGAATCCGTCCTTCATGGCGGTCGATCCGTCGGGGCGCTTCCTCTATTCGGTGCATGGTGATCGCAGCGAAGCCACCGCCTTTCATATAAACCAGCACACCGGCCATCTCAGCCTGCTCAACCGCCAGTCGACGGGCGGCTACAATCCCGTGCATCTCGCGCTCGATACCACCGGCTCCTTTCTCGCCGTGGTGAACTATGGTTCCGATTCGCTGGCCGTGCTGCCGGTCCGGATGGACGGCAGTCTCGCGCCCTACCGTACCCTGACGCCGGTCAAGGGCACGCTGGGGCCGCATCGCGTGCAGCAGCGCAACATGGCGCCGCACCACATCCCGCTCGATCGACGAGGCCGCTTCTTCTATGTGCCGTGCAAGGGCTCGGACTGCGTCGTGGCCTATCGCCTCGACGAAAAGCGCCAGGTGCTGGTCGAGGCTACGCGCGTCGTCGCCCGCCCCGGCGCAGCGCCGCGGCACATCGACTTCCATCCGCGGAAGGCGCTGGCGTACGTCATTAACGAGCTCGATTCGACCCTGACCACCTACCGCCAGGATCGCCGCAACGGCGGGCTAACACCGCTCCAGACAATTCCTTCGACCCCGCCCGAGTTCACCGGCTACAGCACCGGCGCGGAGATCTGGCTGGATCGCACCGGCCGCAATGTCTACGTCTCCAATCGCGGCCACGACAGCATCGGCGTCTTCGCCATCGATCCGCTGGCCGGCACGTTGGCGCCGAAGCAATGGGTGCCGGCCAAGGGCTTCACGCCACGCTTCTTCGCCTTCGATCCCGCCCAGCGCTTCCTCTACGTCGCCAACCAGGACAGCGATTCGATCGTCGCCTATCGGGTCGGCAACAACGGCCGGCTGGCGCCGAGCCCGATCCGGGTCAAGGTCGGCAGCCCGGCCTGTGTCGTGTTTTCCCGCGCCTGACCCTGCCAATTGACGATCTTGGATCGCCTGCCTAACCCTTGAAAGCGGCGCAGAGGGTGGCGTCGATGGGTGTTGTCTGGCGTAGGATGCGCAGGGTCGTCGTCCTGGTCGCAGGGCTGGCCGTGGTGGCGGTCGGGATCGTTGCCTTCTTCCCGCAGACGGCCAGGGCGCTGTTCATGAAAGCAGGCGCCCCTCGCCGCACCGGGGCGCCTCGCGGACACGGCCTATCTACAACGCTTCGGCTTCATTCCCCGGCACACCGGCGCCCAAAGGTACCTCCGATGCCACCGCCGCCGGAGCGAACGGAACAAAGCGTATGCCGAGAACCCGGATGGCCTGCCCGTCGGGATCGTGCGCATGGAAGCAGGCATCGCCCCGACGACGCGCGTGAAGTATCCGCCTGAAATAGGCCTGACCTGCGCCGCCTGTCATACCGGACAGCTCGAAGACAACAAGATCAGCCTCCGCATCGACGGCGGGCCGGCCATGACGGATCTGGGCAGGCTCGAGGAGACCGTGGTCGACATGGGTACCGACCCGGAGCAGTCGAAAATTCTCGCCCACCGCAAGGTGGCGTTGCCGCCGGCTGTCGGCTTCGGTTCCGTCAAGATCCCGAGCGAGCAAAAGGACTGCGACCTCAGCGGCCGGAGCGAACTCAACACGGTCTTCGGGGTCGCCCTGATGGCAGCGGTGGGTCGCGCGGTCGACAAATGGTTCGCCGACAACCCGACCGACGCCGCGATCGAGAAGGCGATGCGCGGTCCCCGCCCAAACTGCCCCAACGAACGGACCTTCACCCCGCCCTGCAAGGTTGTTCCGCACTCCTGGGCCCGCCCGCACGACGGGGCTGGGCCGCTGCGCCCTACCTCCACAACGGCTCGGTACTGACGCTGCGTGCGATGCTGGTCCCGCAAAAGCAACGGCCGAAGATGTTCTGCGTCGGCAGTCACCGGTTCGACCCCAGGAACGTCGGCTTGAGGCTCGAGCCCCTGCCCTCTGCGACGGGCCTCACGACGGTGGACGTGACAGGGCTCGGCAGCAGCAATCTCGGCCATTCCTTCGAAGGAGCGGAGACCGACGTCACGAAGCTGCCTCCTGGCGTGATCGGGCGTGAGCTGACGCCGGAAGAGCGCGACAGCCTGATCGAGTATCTCAAGACACTGTAACGGCAGGACGCCACCCGCCTGCCGGCCTCACAAAGGACTCGCCTGCCGGCCGTTTCCGACCTAAATGTCTCCAACGGAGACATTTAGGGGAACCACCATGATCTACGACCTGATCCGCGGCCAACTCGGCCAAAGCGTCCCCTTCGCCCGCCTGGCCGGCATCGAAATCGACAGCATCACCGCAGGCCGCGCCTCGGCCCATCTGCCGTTTCGTCCCGAGGGCCTGAACCACATCGGCACCCAGCATGCCGCCGCACTCTTTGCGCTCGGCGAAACCGCGTCGGGTGCGGCGATGGCCGGCGCCTTCGCCCCCATCCTGCTCGACGTGAGGCCGGTCGCCGCCGAGGCTTCCATCCGCTATTTCGGTCTCGCCAAAGGTGCAGTGACGGCGGATGCTCGGGTCGAGGCGGAACCCGAAGCCCTGATCGAGGCCGTCAAGACCGACGGCAAGGTCCGCTTCCCGATCATCGTGTCGCTGCGCGGCGAGGACGGCGTCGAGATCGGCGAGATGACGGTCGATTGGCACGTCTCGAAGAGGCGCACCTGACGCCGTGCCGGCTAAACCACCACGCGCCACCTTCCACCACGGCGACACCAGGCGCACCGCGATCGAGGCTGCCCTCGCTCTTGTAACCCAGGATGGCCGTGAGGCGCTGGGCTTTCGCGCCGTGGCGGAGCGCATCGGCGTCAACCATCGCGCGCTCTACCGTCACTTCGCCTCCCTGGAGGCCCTCAAGGTCGAGGTCGCCGCCATCGGCTTCCACAGGCTCGCCGATGCGCTGGAGAAGATGCCGCGCGGCGAGTTGCGCGCCCTCGGCCGTGCCTACGCGAGGTTCGCCTTCGCCGAGCCCAATCTCTACGATCTGATGTTCGCCCTGCCGCTGCGGCAATGGCATGGTGACCACTCCTCGCTGGGACCGGCAATGCGCCGCGTCATCGCTGCTGCCGTGGCGGCCGTCGGCACCAAAGACGCCCAGGCGCAGGTGTTCCGCCTCTGGGGTCTCGCCCATGGATTGATCGGCCTCTATCGCGCCGGTGCTTGGCGCGCGCGCTCGGACCGCCAGGCGATCCGGTTCATCGCCGGACTGGTTTGACGCTCGCCACGGACCGTGGTAGGAACTTACCTATGACTTCCTGCCACCCCTATCTGTGCCGCTGCCTAGCACCCAGAAACAGCGGTGGCGGAATGGCAAAGTCGATTTCCGCATTGTCCGCTTTTGGCGGACATGGGACCATTTTTCCTGGCGGCCGAAATACCTGTGACGTCAACGACTTGGCAACAGTTTGATGCCATCCTGACAAACGCGGCTTGAGTTTTTATCTTTTCCGCCGCTGTGCCGGACATTTTGGAGAGTTCCCGTGAGCGACAAGACCTACGGCTTCGAGACCCTGTCGGTGCATGCCGGCGCCGCGCCCGATCCCGCCACCGGCGCGCGGGCGCAGCCGATCTACCAGACCACGGCCTACGTCTTCGAGGACGCCGACCATGCCGCTGCGCTCTTCAACCTGCAGACCGTGGGCTTTATTTATTCGCGGCTGACCAACCCGACCAATGCGGCGCTGGAAGCAAGGCTCGCCACCCTGGAAGGCGGTCGCGGCTGCACGGTGGCTTCTTCGGGCCATGCCGCCCAGGTGCTCGCCCTGTTCCCGCTGATGCAGCCGGGCGCGGAGATCGTCGCCTCCTCCCGCCTCTATGGCGGCTCGCTGCAGCCGATGAAGAACACCTATCCCAAGTTCGGCTGGACGGCGAAGATCGTCGATGCCGACGAGCCGGAGAATTTCAAGCGCGCCGTCACGGAAAACACCAAGGCGTTCTTTATCGAGAGTCTGGCCAACCCCGGCGGCGTCGTGAGCGACATCGAGGCGATCGCCCGCATCGCCGAAGCGGCCGGCGTGCCGCTGCTGGTCGATAACACATTGGCGACGCCTTACCTCTGCAAGCCGATCGACTATGGCGCGACGCTGATCGTGCATTCGACCACCAAGTTCCTGAGCGGCACCGGCACCTCGATGGGCGGCGCGGTCGTGGACTCCGGCAGGTTCGACTGGTCGCGCGGCGGCAAATTCCCAAGCCTCGCCGGCCCCGAACCCGCCTATCACGGCCTCAATTTCTACGAGACCTTCGGCGACATGGCCTACACCTTCCACAGCCATGCCGTGGGCCTGCGCGACCTCGGCCCCAGCCAGGCGCCGTTCAACGCCTGGCTCACGATGCTCGGCATCGAGACGCTGGGATTGCGCATGGAGCGTCACTGCGCCAACGCCACCAAGGTGGCCCAGCATCTGGAGAAGCATCCGGCGGTGGCCTGGGTGAACTACGCCGGCTTGCCCTCGAACAAGTACAACAAGCTCGCCAGGAAATACCTGCCCAAGGGCGCAGGCTCGGTCTTCACCTTCGGCGTCAAGGGCGGCTACGACGTCGGCGTGAAGGTGGTCGACGGCGTGGAATTGTTCTCCCACCTCGCCAACATCGGCGACGCCAAGAGCCTGATCATCCATCCCGCCTCGACCACGCACCGCCAGCTCTCCGACGAGCAGCGCATCGCCGCCGGCGCCGGCCCCGACGTGCTGCGGCTCTCGATCGGAATCGAAACAGTGGACGACATCATCGCCGATCTCGACCAAGCTCTCGCCAAGGCGACGGCGTAAGGGGACTGCAATGTTGAGCAAGGCCGACAACGAATTCCTGACCCAGGCCGGCAAGGGCACGCCGATGGGCGAGCTGCTGCGCCGCTTCTGGATGCCGGCGCTGCTCTCGGAAGAATTGCCCGAGCGCGACGGACCGCCCAGGAAGATCAGGATCATGGGCGAGGACCTGCTCGCCTTCCGCCAGACCGA
>ORJL010413032.1_pt1 | contig 13510 bp, 11 predicted proteins | sample 1779941 | NCBI WGS metagenome assembly ORJL01 (sample SAMEA104232317, study PRJEB22302) | groundwater metagenome | biome: forest; feature: aquifer; material: groundwater | place: USA | collected 2011-08-07 | depth 5.8 m
CGCTCGGCCCGTTCGGAATCTAGCCGCGATGGGCACGATCGAAAATCTCCTGTCCGGCTTTGCCTTTGCGCTGCAGCCATCGGTGCTGGCCTATTGCCTAGCCGGCTGCGTGATCGGCACGATCGTTGGCATGCTGCCGGGGCTCGGTCCGCTTGCCGCCATCAGCCTGTTGCTGCCGGCCACTTTCGGGCTCAACCCCGCGATCTCGCTGATGGTGCTGGCAGGCGTCTATTACGGCGCGATGTATGGCGGCTCGACCACCTCGATCCTGATGCGGATTCCGGGCGAGACCGCTTCGGTCGTCACCTGCATCGACGGCTATGAGATGACGAAGCGCGGCCGATCCGGTGCCGCTCTGTTCATCGCCGCGGTCGGCTCCTTTGTCGCGGGTACGATCTCGGTCCTGCTTTTGATGATGGTCGCGCCGCCGCTCGCCAAGGCCGCGCTGCTGTTCGGGCCACCCGAAATGACCGCCCTGCTGACGATCGGGATCCTCGCACTTGCGACCATGAGCCAGGGCTCGGCCTGGGCCACGCTCGCGCTTGCCACGCTGGGCCTTCTGCTCGGCACGATCGGCATCGACACGATGACGGGCTATACGCGCTTCACTTTCGGCATCACCGAATTTGGCGACGGCATCGGTCTCATTCCGGTGGCGGTGGGGCTGTTCGGCGTGTCCGAGATCATGCTGAGCGCGGCTTCCGCAACCTCGATCCGTATCGAGATCCCAAAGCTTCGCGAGTTGATCCCGACACGCGCCGAATTCTCCCGTTCGATCGGCCCGATCGGTCGCGGCAGCGCACTCGGTTTCGGCATCGGGCTCCTGCCCGGCGCGGCGCATATCATCGCCTCGTTCATGTCATATGCGCTTGAGCGCAAGCTATCCCGCCATCCGGAAGAATTCGGTCACGGCGCGATCGAAGGTGTTGCCGGTCCGGAGTCGGCGAATAATGCGGCGGCGAGCGCGGCATTCGTCCCGATGCTCTCACTGGGCATTCCGGCAGGCCCGGTGGCTGCGGTCATGCTTGCCGCCATCATGTTCCACGGTATCTCGCCGGGGCCGAATTTCATCGTCGAACACCCGACGATCTTCTGGAGCTTCGTCGCCTCCATGTATATCGGCAACGTGGCGCTGCTGCTGCTCAATCTCCCGATGGTCGGATTGTTCGTCAATCTGCTGCGTATTCCCTACACCTATCTCTATCCGGTGTTGCTTTGCTTCTGCATCATCAGCGTCTATTCGCTGAACCTCTCTGTGACCGACGTCTGGATTATGATCGCATTCGGCGCGATCGGCTTTGCGATGCGCAGGCTAGGCCTCGATCCGGCACCGGTGGTGATGGGGCTCGTGCTGAGCCCGATCTTCGAACTGTCGCTCCGCCAGACACTGGCGATGTCAGGCGGCGATTACAGCATCTTCCTGAAGCGGCCGATCACGGTAACGCTGCTCGCAATCGTGTTCATCGCGCTGGTCTCGATGGTGGTCGGCTCACTACGCAAGCGGCGCGCGACATGGCGCGACCAGGTCGGCCTCAACACTCCTGCAAACTGAAAAGGGAATAAGACCAGCAATGGCACGAATCGACTATGCCGACGAAAGCCGCGATGCCGAGGTCACCGCGCTCGCCACGCGCATCCGCGCCGAGCGCGGCACCATGCCTAATCTGTACAGGATGCTGCTGCACAGTCCGCCGGTTGCGGAAGGCTGGCTCGGCTTTCTCACCGCGATCCGCCAAAAATGCGAGTTGCCCGGACGGCTGCGCGAGCTGGCAATTCTGCGCATCGCACTGCTCAACCGCGCGCACTATGAATATGAGGGTCATGTCCCCTATGCGCTGCGCAACGGCGTGCGCCAGACCCAGATCGACGCGCTGGAAAACTGGCAACAATCGTCCGAGTTCGACGCGGCCGAGCGCGTGGTGCTGGCCTATACCGATTCCATGACCCGCCAGATCCAGGTGCCGGACGATGTGTTTGCCGCGGTGAAGAAGCAATTCAGCGAGCGCCAGCTGGTCGAGCTCACCGCAACCATCGGCGCCTACAATTGCGTCTCGCGCTTCCTCGAATCCATAAGGATCGATTCCGATGTCTGAAGTCCGCATCGCCGAGGCGCCGGCGGCCGCCAGCGGTAGCAAGCAAACATTTCGTCGTGTCGTCACCGGCACCGATTCAAACGGCCACTCGAAGGTGGTCTGGGACGGCGAGTCGGAGAAGATGCATACGCCCTCCATGGGCTCCGGCCGCCGCTACACCGATCTGTGGATATGGAATGAAAGCCCGGCGCCTTTGAACGGCAGCAACGACGACGCCAACCTCGGTTATAATTTCCCGGGTCCGCCACAAGGTGGCCATTTGCGCGTCGTCCGGGCCGATGGCCCGCCGCCAAATTACGACCCCAACAACGACAAGGACCTCGTCGCTCCGCATCCACCAAAAGTCGTGCCGCCGGGCCGCATGTGGGACCGCGGCTACAACAACGCGTTCACCTCGCCGATGCACAAGACCCAGTCCGTGGACTACGGCATCGTGCTGTCCGGCGAACGCGTGCTCATTCTCGACGACGGCGAAGTGACGATGAAGCCTGGTGACATCGTGATCCAGGTCGGCGCCTGGCACCGATGGGCCGTGCGTGGACAAGGCGCGACCATGATGTTCGACATGATCTCCGCCGGCTTCGAGGACGGAGAGGCCGGGCTGGCGCAAGGCTCGGACAAGACGATCTCGCCTGCACCGGATTTCAAACTGCCGTCCGGCGTCGAGCCGGTGCGACGCATCGTTACCATCGACCGGGAGCCCGGCTTGTCCTCGATCGTATCGGATGGACCCGCGCCTGACGTCTGGCTCGATCCGGCGCGTCCTGGATTTGCCTCCACCCGGCTGTGGGTGACCGACTCCACACCGGCCAAAATCGTGTTTGAAACCCTGCATCTACCACACAGGATGGTGCCGCCGCCGAACGGCTCGGTGATGCGTTACATGACGCTTCCGCCTGACGCTTCCTGGAAGGGCAAGGTCGGCGAAGCCGACGTCCGCGCGCATTATGCGGCGATGGGTGCACCCGCGGCCTGTTGCTACGGTGAAGGCTCGGGCCATCCCTACATGCAACAGACCCGGACTCTCGATTTCTGCGCCGTCATCAAGGGCGAAGTCACACTGGTATTGGATGATGAAGAAGTGAATCTCACCGCAGGCCAGATTGTCGTGCAGCGCGGCACCCGGCATGCGTGGAGCAACCGCTCGAAGTCGCCGGCGATCGTCGCAATCGCATCGCACGACGCGCGCTGACCTGACGCCGCTTCATTATCCCCTCTTGATACAGGAAGCTCCCATGTCCCAAAGACTGTCGATGGTTTCGGAGAAAGACGCGACCGGGATTGCCCAAGAGGTCATCGATGCCTCCAACCATCTGCTGGGGCGTTCGGCCAACCTGCTCAAGATCATCGCCACTCATAGCCCGTTCGTGGCGCGGTGGTGGCTTGGCTTTGTCGCCGCCGTTCGGCAGCCTGCGCTGGGTTCGTCGACGGACATGCGGCTGCGCAATCTCGCCAGCGTGAAGACTTCGCTGGTGAATGAATGCGCCTATTGCACCTCACACACGCGCATTCTGGGCGAGTCGCTCGGATTTACGGCGGAAGAATTCGAGCTGATGCAATCCGACGCCTACAAAACATCCAATGCCTTTTCGCGCCGCGAAAAAGCGGCCATCGCCTGGGCGGAAGCCATGACGCTGAATACAGCCAAGCGCGACATGGCCTTGTGGAAGGAGATGAGGGAGGTGTTTACCGAGACCGAGATCGTCGAAATATCGATGATTGTCGGCCTGTTCAACGTCGCCAATCGCCTGAACGATTCATTCTGGACCGACCTGGAGACGGAAGAATTCAACCGCCTGCAGGGCCGCGCGATGAGCGTCCAGATCGATGCGCTGGAGCACTTCGCCTCCGGATTCCAGAAATCCGGAGCCGCCCAGCGCGCCCTCCTTCCCAGCCAGCATGTTGAACCAGAACCGACCTGATTTTAGAATCCAAAATCGATTCAAGGGCCGCCGACGAAACCAGGGAGGCCTTCGATGCCTATATCCGGGCGCGCGGGGATCGAGCACCGGCGGCAATCGAAGGTCGGCACCTTATCGCACACGTCACCGGCTGATCTCGGCAAGCGTGCGGTCGAAGCCGCGATAAAATCACTGGTCGCGCCCCATATCGGCCAAGTCGATTCGCTGTCGCCGGTGCTGAAGCGCGCGGCGAAGAAGCATCTGCCGGTCGATCTGATGGGACCGCACCAGATCGACGCCTCGCACGATCTGATGCGGATCGATCTGTAGCGCAGTGCGGCGCGTTCTAGTCCGAAGCGCGCATGAAATCGACGAAGCCGGGCGGCGCGACCTGAACTCGATCGCGATATTGTCCGGGGCCCGCTGATCCTCCGGGTTGGTTTTGCGCTGGACCAGGTTGTCCTCTTCGAGTTTCCGCTCCACGATAACCGTTTCGAAAGCGCGTTGATGCTGAGGCCGTCATATTCGGCCAAGATCGAGACTACCCGCCATACCGACGGCGACATCTTATGCCCGCACCGCATTGACAATTCGGCTCTGCGTGTCGGGATATGAGCCATCATGAAAAGCGGATGGCTTTCGACGCGAAACGGCGACGTGCCGGTCTCGGATCTTCCCGTCAATTAATCCATTTTCGACAGAATGCTGCATGCGCAGCGGCCATTGATTTAGCTCCGGTGGGCCGATGAAAAGCAAAGCCATCAAATAGGCTTAAGCCACATGCACCTGAGCTTCCTTGGCCCGCCCGGGAGGCCATCACGTTTCGGGCGATCGCGACATATGGACGGGATGCATTTCACCGCTCTGGATCGATGTCGAGATGTGGCCATTTGACGATCTTTATAGCCGAAGATATCCTCAAACTGCTGGGCCTTTGTTATTGCCGCGTGTTCGAGTTGCTCATGGAATGGTCGACCAAGCAGCAACGTATGGAGCAGCCCTTTGGAAGCTGGGCTGACGACCTTGCCGCCGCCTTCGTCCGACTCGAGCCACGCAGGCTCGCCGACCAGTATTTTGAAGGCGCAATCACTAGGGTAGATGCAGCGCCGATCCGGGTATCGCTGGTCACCGCCACCCGGCATACCGTCCTCCGCCTTGCGTCGCATATTGCCTCAAACACTGATGATCTCTGCTTCGTCAACCTCCAGCTCGAAGGGTTGGGTCGAACCACGCAGCGCCGCCACGAACAGATCAGCGCGCCAGGTGATATGACGCTTGCCGATACGACCGAGCCGTTTGCGATAGACAATTGCCGCAACTTCAAACTGCTCTGCTTTGCCGTCCCGCGGAAGCTATTGCCGGAACGGATGCTTAACCGGCCGCAACTCAACCTGTCGAAAACCGAAACCGGCCGCGCGCTCTCCCGAACGCTTTCGAGCTACGCCGAACTGTGCCTGAGTGGCAGTCGGCATCCGAATCTCTCGGCGCTGGTCGGTACACATATAATCGACTTGATTTCGCAAGCGCCGGAAATCCTGGCTGACGCGACCCTCGAGCGCATACATGTTCCTGTGCAGCTGTCGATGATGCTCGATCACATCGATCGCCACAGCGACAATCCCGAACTCGGCGCGGCAGCGCTGGCTGCGCAATTCCGTTGTTCGGAGCGCTATGTCCATCGTCTGTTTGCGACCACAGGCCGCTCGGTAGGCGAACACATCAACGAAAAGCGGATTGCGGCGTGCGCCCGCAGGCTTCTTGATCGCAACGATGCCCGCAAGACGATTGCTGAAATCGCGTTTGCCTCCGGTTTCCGCGACATCTCGCATTTCAATCGTCTGTTTAAACGCTGCAACGGATTGGCCCCGCGGGACTATCGCCGCACAACCGTCGCGCGCTAACTGTTCCAGTTCACTCCACGCCAAGAAATCGGGCGCTATTGTCCAAGACTGCCCGCCCTCGTTGGGATAGCCGTTGCACGAACGGTTGACACTCGAGCTAGAGGGCACGCGCGTTGGCTATCGATTTTTCGCTTACGACGCAACAGCAGGAGCTGCAACGCGCCTCCCGCAAATTCGCAAAAGAAGTGCTCGCTGAGGCCAAGCAGGCCGAATCGCTGGCCACTCCTGAAGAGCGCTTTCGCGCGACCAGGCCGACTTATGAAGCGATGGTGGAAGAGGGCTACCTGCGCAAGTGCATTCCTGCGCCGGCTGGCGGCGACAATACCGGGCTGGTGGACTTGGCGATCCTGGCCGAAGAATTTTATAGCGTTAACTCCAGTGTGACACTGACGATGCTCGGGACCGTGCTCGGTCTTTTGCCGATATTGCTTGCGGGTACCCCAGAACAATGCAAACGCCTGCTTGCCCCGTTTTTGAAACCAAGCGGCGCTCCTCTTGCCGGCTTCTGCTTTAGCGAGCCCGGCGGTAGCGCTAATGCCGGCTCGCCTCCGCCCGGTGAAGGTGTCCGAACGACGGCCAGGCGAGAAGGGGACGACTGGGTTATCAACGGACGCAAAAAATGGGTATCTTCGGCCACCGGTTGGAACCGCGAAGGCGCGGCCGTTCTTTGCGTCGTGTGTCGAACCGATGCGACAGCACCGCCCGATGCCGCGATCTCGGTGATTGCAGTCGAAGGTCCGATCCAGGATCTTGTGTTCGAACGTGCGATTGACACGATCGGGCATCGCGCCCACCTCGTGCCGCAGTTCCGTATGGAGAACGTTACGACTCCTCACCGGAATCTGCTCGGACAGCAAGGCTCAGGCCTCGTTCTGACAGCCGGCGCATTCACAGCGACCGCCGCGCTAGTCGGCATATTCGGCGTCGCGTTGATGCGTGCCGCGTTCGAGTTTGCGTTGCATTTTGCCAAAACTGAGAAGCGCGGAGGCGCCCACGCCATCATCGAATATCAGGCGGTGGGATACGCCTTGGCCGATGCAAAGACCACGATCGAAGCGGCGCGCTACCTCAGCTGGCGCGCCTGCCATGCGCTGGACAGCCAATCTCCGGCGGCTGAGGAACTCGCAGTCCAGGCAAAGATCTTCGGATCGGAGGCCGCCGTGCGCGTGATCACCGACCTCATGCGCGTGGTCGGCATTGAAAGCTACGATCGTGAGACGCCGCTTGCGGGCCTGCTCCAGGACGCGCTGGCGCTGCCAATCTTTGACGGCGGCAACATGGGCGTAAGGCGTCGCCAGTTGCACACTATCCTGATGCGTGCCGACTATGACCCGCTTGCCGCAAGCGGTGCAACGTAGTGCGCCTGACAAGTGATATACTTGCGGGAGTGCAAGCCGGTGGCCATTGACTTTCGACTTACCGAGCGCCAACGCGCAATTCAGCTGCAATCTCGCACGTTCGCAAGGGACGTTCTTTCGCCTGCGATCGAAAAGGAGGCCATGCCCACGCCGGAGGAACGGTTTGCTGCGACCAAGTCCGACTACGAGGCCATCGTTGAAGCCGGCTTCTTGAGGAAATGTATTCCTATCTCAGCCGGCGGAGAGAGCGCCGGCCTCACCGATACGGCGATCATGGTCGAGGAATTATACACGGCGAACGCCAGTGTGACCTTGACCTTGATAGGAACCGTTCTCGGGCTTCTACCGCTCCTGATCGGAGGCTCAGAAGAACAACGCAAACGCTTACTCCCAAAATTTCTGAGGCGGACCGGAGCGCCGCTCGCAGCATTTTGCGCCACCGAACCAGGAGGCAGTGCCAACGCAGCATCTCCTCCACCGGGCGAGGGCGTACGAACTACGGCAAGACTCGCGGGCGAAAGCTGGATAATCAACGGCAGAAAAAGTTGGGTGTCGTCGGCGACCGGCTGGGATCGCGAGGGGGCGGACTTGCTTTCCGTCGTCTGTCGCACCGACCTCAATGCGCCTCCAGACCAAGGTGTTTCTGTCATCATTTTAGAGCGCCCTGTATCCGGCTTGGTTTTTGAGCGTGCGATCGAATCAGTCGGGCACCGTGCCCACCTCCTGCCGCAGTTCAAATTCGAAGATGTTCGCGTGCCGAGGGAGAGCGTCCTCGGGACTCTCGGCGGCGGCCTCACCCTGATGGGTGCCTGCTTTACGGGTGCGGCCGCTCTGGTCGGAATTTTCGCGGTAGCATTGATGCGCGCGGGCTTCGACTTCGCGCTCAACTTTGCGCGCACCGAGAAGCGGGGCGCTATTCCCCACATCATTGAGCATCAAGCAGTCGGATACGCATTGGCGGATGCAAAGACGGCTATTGAGGCGACGCGTTCTCTCTGCTGGCGGGCGTGCTGTGCGGTCGACACGCAATCACCCAGCGCACAAGAGCTTGCGATCGAAGCAAAGGTCTATGGTTCTGAGACCGCCGTGCGGGTACTCACGGATCTCATGCGAGTCGTAGGGGTAGAAAGCTACGATCATCTCCTGCCCCTGGGACGCCTGCTGCAGGACGCGCTTGCGCTGCCACTCTTTGGCGGAGGCAACGTGGGTGTGCGACGTCGACAACTACACGCACTGTTGAAGCGACCGGATTACGATCCGCTGGCCGCATTCGGCGAGATCGAGGTCTGAGCTCTATTAGCGAGAGGCAAGCGGCGAGATTTCAATCGAAAGGATCGGACCATGAGCGGAGAGCGAAAAGTAGTCGTTGTGACGGGGGCATCGCAGGGTATTGGCGCAGGCATTGTCGATGCCTTCAGAGCGCTGAACTACCGGATTGTCGCAACGTCGCGATCGGTAAAGCCGGTCGCGGATGCAGACATCGTAACGGTGCAGGGAGACGTCGGCTCGCCGGGTACCGCGGAAAGCGTATTCAAGACCGCGCTTGAGCGCTTTGGCCGTGTCGACACGCTCGTCAACAATGCCGGCATGTTCATGGCGAAGCCTTTTACGGTCTACTCGCAGGACGATTACGCGACCTACTTGTCGACGAACGTAACGGGCTTCTTTCACATGACCCAGCGCGCGCTTGAGCAGATGAGCAAGCAGGGACACGGCCACGTCGTCTCGATCACTACAAGTCTTGTGGATCAGCCGATGAGTAGCGTCCCGGCAGTCCTGGCTTCACTCACAAAAGGTGCCCTCAGCGCCGCAACCAAGTCACTCGCAATCGAGTACGCTCGGACGGGCGTTCGCGTGAACGCCGTATCGCCTGGCATCATCAAGACTTCGATGCATCCACCTGAAGCTCATCAAGCCTTGGCGGCACTTCATCCCATGGGCCGGATGGGAGACGTGTCGGACATCGTGGACGCGGTGCTCTACCTCGATGGTGCCAAGTTCGTAACCGGTGAAATTCTTCATGTCGATGGTGGACAGGCCGCCGGCCACCACCAACTTTAACGCATAGTTGTTTGCGCCGCGAAATGGTTGGCACCGAAGCCAAAAAGGTGATGCAGAACATCAACACGGCGTGGCTCCATCCGCCCGCCGCAGATCGCACAGCCGCGCTCGCGTCGGCGATTGCGGAGCGCGTCACCGATCTCTGACGAAGCGGAATTGCATTGGGTTGCCCTCCCAATACGCGCATTCCGTAAGCGAGACCTCGCACGCCGCTGATCTATTCAAAGGTTGTCCTCATGCACAACGTGACACGACATTTCGAACTGCACTCCGACACCCAATCGCTGATTCCTGCCCACGAACGCATCATCGATTGAATCCATTTTATCGTATTCGCAGCCATGCCGGGTCTGATGGTGATCGCTTACGTCGGTCTGTGTGGATTCCTGCTTCATCCCTCCCTCACTCTCGGTCCACGGATAGTCCGAATCCAGGATCACATTCCTGCGCCTTATGGCGAAGCAGGCGCGCGGGCTTACGAAATCACTGCATTCGCCGGATTACGCGATATTGCGCGAGCTGCTTGTTGCAGCGCGACGAAAGGCGGGTTTGACCCAGCTGGAGGTCGCGAGGCGGCTGAAGCGCCCTCAGTCGTTCGTGGCGAAATACGAAGCGGGCGAATGCAGACTCGATCTAATCGAATTCGTAGAGGTTTCGAACGTTTTAAAATCGGATCCGGTCAAGTTGTTGCGGGTGCTCCTGGCACTTCAATAAACGGCGTTCCGCGTATCGCCAACTCGCATTGTGGAATTTCAAGGCATCTACACTCGCTGGCTGCCTAGCCGCATGCTCCGCATTTCTGTCTCCACGTATCATGATTGATGCAGGGCCAAGCCGGCCGTGATATTCTCTTAGCGTCTTCGGACTGGAAGTTGGCTGTCTAACCACCTTACCAAGGCGACCCGGTTTTAAATGAAACTCCGAACAGTTCTTGCCGCGCTTATGCTTGTTGTGTCAGCGGACCTTGGCTGTGCCAAGGACGAATACCCAACACGACCGATCCGCATGCTGTATGGGTTTCCGCCTGGAACCGACGTTGGCGCAAGACATATCGCGGATAAACTCGTCGACAAGCTCGGAAAACCCATCGTTTTCGAAAACGTTGCCGGTGCTGCGGGCAATATTGCAGCAGACCAGACTGCAAATGCCGCGCCGGACGGATACACGGTGGGAATGCTGACCGGCGCCAACATCGTGCTCCGGCCCCTACTCTACCGCACGATGCCATACGACGTTTCGAAAGCACTCGTTCCGGTGACTGTGGCGTGGCGTTTCCCGAACGTGCTTGTCGTCGGGTCGGATTCGCAAGTGAAAGATCTGCAGACTCTAATCGCGAGAGCGCGGCATACAACTGACGGACTCACGTTCGGTCACCTCGGCCAAGGCTCGGTGACCCAACTATCCGGTGAGTTGCTGAAGCTTCGGGCAAATATCGACCTTCGCGGCGTGCCGTATCGTAGCGCCCCGGCGCTAGTCTCGGACGTGATTTCCGGGCGCATCGATATGGCGTTCATACCGCCGTCCACCGCCGTACCGCTCGCCAACCAGGGCAAGATACGCGCGCTTGCGACGACGTCACTTAAACGGGTGCCCTTTGCACTGGATCTCCCGACCATTGCGGAGCAAGGATTCCCGGGTTTCGAGGTGAGCGTCTGGTTTGGGCTGTTTGCACCGGCCGGCACGCCGCAGCCCATTGTCGACCGGCTCGGCGCCGAATTGCGCGCCATCATTGCGACCCCCGATGTGAAGGACTGGTTGCTTCAACTGGGCCTGGAACCAATCGGCGGCACGCAGTCGGATTTCCGGCAAATGATCGCGGACGAGACGCTGCTGTGGAGCAATATCCTCCGCAAGGCGGGAATCGATCCGATCGAGTGAGCCGCAGTCCGGGATTACCTCAGCGTTGCCAGTAAGCTTTTCGCGGCCCTCACGTCGGCTGTGGCCGCACCTTCGGTGAAATGTTCGACAATCGGCTGCAATAGCTCGCGCGCTTCGGCGCGCCGGCCCTGCCCGGCCCAAAGCAATGCAAGATCGGTCGCTGTGCGCAGCTGCCAGGCGAGCGCATTCTGTGCGCGGCTCGACTCGAGCGATTGCCTAAAACAGGCCTCTGCCTTGTCGACTCCGGGCTCCGGCATCTTCAGAAAAATGCCGCCCTTCACCCGCAGCAATTCAGGAACGTAAGAAAGATAGCCCTGGGTCTCGATCAGCTGCGAGGTATCCTCCACGAGATTCAAAGCCTCCTCATACCGGCCGCTGCCCGCATATCCATTTACGAGTACAACATTGAATCTTGCCGTGAGAAGCTCGTATCGCATCGCGCGCAGCTTCTGCAGATGACTTTGCAATAGCTGGATGCCTTCTTCGATATTGCCATGGCGGATCGAAAGTTCGGCCCTGAACGCGTGGCCAAGATGCAGATAGGGTCCAAAATATTCCGATTCCGCCCGCGCGATGAACCAGTCGAGATGGTCCTCGACTGCCTCGAGATCGCCGATCCATAACAGCACTGCGATCGCATTCACGGCGGTCGCCAGTGATGTCGGATGCTGCGACCGCACGGCTTGGTCGAAGGCCTGATCGATCGATGCCCTCGCCTGCTCCGGATAGCCCTGTAACCAAAGGTTCCGGATGAGGACATTACCGGCCCAGTTATAGTGGTCGAATCCGAAATGAGCCTTCCGGTTGACCGGAGAAGCTCTTCCGGCATCGATCGCCGCTTCCAGTTCCGCGCGGGCGCCGTCAAGATCGCCGAAGAAGTTCAGGGTGACCCCCATCAGCGTTCGCGCCAGCGCCGTGGCCGCAGAATCTCCGAGCGGGTCTGCGATATCGCGAGCACGCTCGGCGTATCGCAGACAGGCCCTGAATTCTCCGCTGCGGAGGTGATAGAAGTACATCGTTCCGAGCAGGCGCACCTCGTTGAGGCGATCTTCGCGCGCCTGAGCAATCTCGAGGCTTCTGTTCAATGCTGCGATCGCCGCCTCGCTATGGCCCTGCATCAGCATCAACGAGAGGCCGAGCGACGCCTGCAGCTGCATCTCCTCGCTGCCGCCACGATCGCCTTCCTCCAAAGCCTGAAGCGCGCGCTCTGACCAGCCGTAACATTCAGGCAGGAGCGCCATGGCGCGGAACACCGGCGCGGCCGCGGCGGCAAGTCCGATTCCAATCGAGGTATCGCCACTTTCGCCAAAACACCATTCCAGCGCGGCGCGAACGTTGTTGATCGCGGCAAAGTGCGGCGCGCGCTCCATGCCGGTCGACAGGGACGACCATTCGTTCCCGGTCTGCTCAAGCCAGCGCCGATAATAGGCTGCATGGCGCGCCGCCAATTCGGTTGGATCTGGATCATCCACACTGAGCTCGCGTGCATAGGCGCGGGTCGTGTCCAGCAGGCGGTAGCGCATCATCGCTCCAATCGGGCGCGTCGCTACCATCGACTTCTCGACCAGACTGTCGATCGCTTCAAACACCGTCGCGCGATCGAGCCTTGCGCTCGGTATGACCTCCAGCGCTGCATCGAGCGTAAAAAGCCCGACAAACACTGCCAGCCGGCGAAGCACGGCACGCTCCAGGTCGGACAGGAGTTCGTAGCTCCAGTCGAGTGTTGCCTGTAAGGTCTTTTGCCGCGGCGGCGCGGTGCGAGACCCGCGCCACAACAGTGTCAGCCGCTGATCAAGCATTGCTGCGGTCTGTTGAAGACCATGAGATTGGACGCGTCGCGCCGCAAGTTCGATTGCCAGCGCCACGCCATCGAGCTTCCGGCAGATGTCGTAAACAATGGCCGCTTCAGCATCGTTGATATCAAGCTTAGCGCCACCGGCCGCCGCACGCTCCACGAACAATTGCGTCGCGGGAAACCGATGGATGTCTGCTGCAGCAAGCCCCGGGATGTCCGGAGGGTAAGGCAGCGCTTCGAGCCGATATACATGCTCACCCTCGATACGCAGCGCCTCACGGCTTGTCGCAAGGATATGCACCTGCGGTGCAGCCTCTGTGATTGTCGTCGCCAGGGTAGCAATCGATTCGACCAGATGCTCGCATGTGTCGAAAATCAGTAGAACGCGCTTGTCTTTCAGGAATTGAGTGAGAGCCGGCGCAGGGTCATCCGAGCGGACGGACAATCCCAGCATCGAGGTGACCGCCGTTGCAGGGAGCCTTGAATCGCCGATCATGCCGAAATCGACAAACAGAACGGCCCC
>ORJL010838871.1_pt1 | contig 13508 bp, 10 predicted proteins | sample 1779941 | NCBI WGS metagenome assembly ORJL01 (sample SAMEA104232317, study PRJEB22302) | groundwater metagenome | biome: forest; feature: aquifer; material: groundwater | place: USA | collected 2011-08-07 | depth 5.8 m
CAGCGTGCCGCTCGCGTCGATCGCAGGCGGCTCGACGCATCCGGTCCTGCGATGGCTGCGCGGGGCGGAGATTAGCTGGGCGGCGGCGGACGACTGGCTGGTCTTAACGCTCGGTCGTGAGCATCTGGAACGAATCTTGGACGTGCGGGCGGGGCTCGTTTTGCCGCTGCGCGGGCTCAAAGAAGCGCCGCGTCTCGGTTCGCATCCAACGGACTACCGCTTCGTGGCGCTGGTGCAACCCGCTTCCGCGGCGAACGTCGTGGAACGGTGGCGCGGGCGGATCGCAGCGGGTCCGTTCGTCCACGACGCAGCGACGTCGCCGGGCGCGGATACGGGGTTCGCGGAGACGCAAGTGCCACTCGGTGGCATTGGATTCACGCTGGCGGCGGAGCGATTGGGCGGAGCGGCCGTGGTCGAAACGGTCGATGGGAGCGCCGCTTTGCAGAATCTGCTGCGCAGCGGCGATGTCATCTTGGGTGTGGACGGACGACTCTTGGCGATGGAATTCCCCGCCGCGGACCTTCGACAGCAACTCTTGGCCGGAGGCGAACCCACGGGAAAGACCCTCCGCGTTCAACGCGCTGGGTCAATGCTGGAGATCACGGTGCCCTCTCCGCCCGCAACACCCGCGGCGGCGCCGGAGACCGACGACGCGGAAGCGTTGCCTGCGTTGGAAGCGTTGGAGGATCTCCTCTCCGCGGCCCGGACAGTCTCCGCAGCAACGATCGCCATCGAAGGTGGCGTGGCCGAACGATACTCGGCGCGGGTGAGCCTTCGTTTTGTGCCCTTGCCCCAAGGCACCAAGCGGGCGGAAGGGAAATGACGCCGCCGGGACACGAGCCACAAGCGCGCGCGTGGTCGGCGTGGTGCAACGCCCCCCAGAATCGCCCAACTCGGACTCACGATCACGACCAATCTTGACGGTCTCTCCGCGACCCCTACATTGCGTCGATGGACGGTTCGACAGTCTTGGTGACGGGGGGCGCGGGTTTCATCGGCTCGCACTTGGTCGATCGATTGCTCGCCCAGGGATGTCGCGTCCGCGTGATCGACAATTTGTCGACCGGCCATCGCCAGAACCTTGCTCATGTCATCGATCGGATCGAGTGGATGGAGGCCGACATCGCCGACGCCGAGGCGTGTCGACGCGCGGTGCGGGACGTGCAATTCGTCCTGCACCAGGCTGCGCTCGGTTCGGTTCCCAAGTCCGTCGACGATCCGCGGTCGAGTCATAGCACGAACCTCAATGGAACGTTCAACTTGTTACTTGCGGCCGTCGAGCACAAGATTCGGCGGTTCATTTATGCGGGCAGCAGCTCGGTGTATGGGGATTCCGAGGTTTCGCCGAAGCACGAGAAACTCCCAACGTGTCCCATGAGCCCCTATGCGGTGCAGAAGTTGACCGGGGAACTCTATTGTCGCGCGTTTTCGGAGTGCTATAGATTGGAGACCATCACGCTGCGATATTTCAACGTGTTCGGCCCGCGACAGGATCCGAAGAGTCGGTATGCAGCGGTCATCCCCGCGTTCGTGAGCGCCGTGTTACGCGGCGAGTCACCGCTGATCTATGGAGACGGCGGCCAGTCACGCGACTTCACCTACATTGAGAATGTGGTGGAGGCGAATGTATTGGCCATGCGAGCGGCGAAGACACGGGGCGAGAGTGTGAACGTCGCGTGCGGGTCGGAACTCACCGTCAACGATCTCGTGGCGTCGGTGAACCGGTCGCTGGGAACGCATGTCATCCCGAAATATGAAGCGACTCGCGCCGGAGATGTGCGGAGGTCGTGTGCGGACATTGGTCTTGCACGGAAGCTACTTGGGTATTCACCATGCGTCTCCTTTGAGGATGGAATGGCGAGGACGATTGAGCACTATCGGGCGCTTGGATAATCGAACGAGATCGACGTCGAAATGAGAATTCAAGAACTGCAAGCCCTCATTGAGAAGATGTATAGCGCGAAGGACCGCGAGCGCGGCACGCCGGCGACGTTCCTGTGGTTGATCGAGGAAATCGGCGAACTGGCGACCGCACTTCGCGAGGGTTCACAGGCTGAGCGAGAGGCGGAGTTCGCGGACGTCGTCGCGTGGCTGGTCACATTGGCGAATATCAACAACGTCGATCTGACGCGAGCACTGGAAGCGAAGTATGGCAAAGGCTGTCCAGGATGTGGACGGCTTGTTTGCACGTGCAAGACCAAGTCCTAGCGTCCATCGAGCGTAGTAGCGGAGCGTCGTTCATGGAATCACTATCCAAAGTTTGCGTCTACAACGCAAGCAGCGTCGGCGAAGCGGACGTCATCGTGGCATGGCTGGAAGAACAAGGCATAGGATCGTATGTCAAGGATCGCTTTTCGGTCGGCACCGTTGCGGCGCCGCTCATCGTTGAGGTCTGCGTATTCGACGCCAAGCAGGCCGATGCGGCGCGGGAGCTCTTGTCCGCACATCAACAGAAAAACCGCGACGGACACCGCGGACCCGCCGGAAACGAAGTCGTCACAGCGACCTGCGAAGAATGCGGCAACGCTTCCGCATTCCCTTTTTCCCAGGCGGGGACGGTGCAGTCGTGCCCCGTCTGCCGAGAATTTGTCGACGTTCCAGAGGTCGGAGCGAAGTAGAACGGACCATCACGGCCCACTGTGGATTTCCACATCCCCCGCTTCCGCGTTCGACCCCGCTACGACAACGTCCTGTCGAGTGATCGTTCCCCCGGGGATCGATGCGCCGGTGAAGACGATGTCATACGTACCGTCATTCACCTTGGCGGAGAACGCGCCGTTGCTCATGGTTTGTCCGCTTGTAACCACGGTTGATGTGTTCGCAACTCGCACCTGGTACGTCACATTGGCGACACCCTCGCGTTGGGCATTGCCTACGTCTCGCGGAGTCCACGCGGCGTTGCTGTCTTTGTCATCATAGAGCAATCCGAAGACATAGTTCCGCGGCGTCGAGGCCGGGCGACCGAAACTCTGGGTGGCAAACATGATATTGCTGAACGGAGAACTCAGTCCGCCGCGCGGGGCGACGAACGTCCGCGTTTCAATGCGGAACCCAAAGGCGGTGAAATTGCCGTTGAGCATGTTGGCGCGATGTCCGCTGCTCTCCCACCAGTTCTTGTGACTGATGTCGATCCGACTCTTGGTAATGGGAATGCTGAATGAAGCATAATTCGTCTGGATGTTTTCGCCATAGGTATTCCACGGATACCCCGCCGCAGTCAACCGCGTACCGGCGGACGCTCCCGTGAAGCTCGGCGTGCCCGTCGCCGGCGCACCGGCGGACTGACCATCGAGCGTTTCGTAGTGGGAGAACGAGTCCGGCGTGCGGCCGGAGGCAATGCTCCCGAAGTTATCGTGCATCCAGTTGTTGTGATTGGTGGCCGCGGCGCCGACCAACAGGTCATACGCCATCGCTTGCACGGGCACGTGAGCGTCCGTGGTTGCGGAGCCGATCCGCGAACCCTCCCCCGCCGGATCGCGTCGGGCGCGATTCACCAGGCGCGTCATGTAGAGATCCCAATCGCTGGGTCCGGAAGTGCCAGGTACCTGACACCGCGCCGGGTCGATGGTCGTCGGATCGTCCGGACAGCCGTCGAGACAGTCGGCCGTGCCGTCGCTGTCGCGATCCCCATCCGCGTTCCCGCAACCGCAGGCTCCGGGCGCGGTCTTGTTGCGATCGTTCGGGCATCCGTCGGTACAATTCGGTACGCCGTCTGCATCGGAGTCCGTGTCGGCTACACCACAGCCGCAAACGCCCGCTGCGATCTTGTTCGCATCGTTCGGACATCCGTCGCGACAATTCGGCGTCCCGTCAAGATCGGTGTCCGTGTCCGCGACGCCGCATCCGCACACGCCCGGCGCGGTCTTGTTGCGATCCGTTGGGCAACCATCGGTACAGTTGGGAACGCCATCGGCGTCCGTATCGGTATCCGCCACGCCGCATCCGCAAACGCCCGCGGCGATCTTGTTCCCATCGTTGGGACATCCGTCGCGACAGTTCGGCGTGCCGTCGAGATCGGTGTCGGTGTCCGCGACCCCGCAGCCGCACACGCCCGGCGCGGTCTTGTTGCGATCGTTGGGGCAACCGTCGGTGCAGTTGGGAACGCCATCGGCGTCCGTATCGGTATCCGCCACGCCGCAGCCGCAGACGCCCGCGGCGATCTTGTTCGCATCGTTGGGACATCCGTCGCGGCAATTCGGCGTACCATCAAGATCGGTATCGGTGTCCGCAATGCCACATCCGCACACGCCCGGCGCGGTCTTGTTGCGATCCGTCGGACAGCCATCGGTGCAGTTGGGAACGCCATCGGCATCCGTATCCGTATCGGCCACACCGCAGCCGCAAACGCCCGCGGCGATCTTGTTCCCATCGTTCGGACATCCGTCGCGACAATTCGGCGTCCCGTCGAGATCGGTATCGGTGTCCGCAACGCCGCATCCGCAAACGCCCGGCGAAGTCTTCGCGGCGTCGCTCGGACAACCGTCGCGACAATCCGGCGTCCCGTCGTGGTCGGCGTCGCCGTTCTGACCAGGCGGACAGGGGTCGAGGCAATCCGGCGTCCCGTTCGCGTCAGCGTCCGTGTCCGCGAACCCGCAGCCGCATGCCCCCGCGGCGGTCTTGTTCCGATCGCTGGGACATCCGTCTCGGCAATTCGGAACGCCGTCGCCGTCGGAATCGGCGTCCGTCACGCCGCAGCCGCAGGTTCCCGGCGCGGTCTTCAGTCGATCGTTCGGACATCCGTCATTGCAGTTGAACGTTCCGTCGGCGTCGGTGTCAACGTCCGGCACGCCGCAACCGCAGATCCCCGGCGCCGTCTTGAGTCGATCGTTCGGACAGGCGTCATTGCAGTTCATCGCCCCGTCACCATCCGTGTCAACATCCGGCACTCCGCACCCACAAACACCGGGTTCGGTCTTGTTCGGATCGTTGGGACAGTTATCTCCGGGCGGAGGAGGAGGAGGTGGTGGTGGTGGTGGCGGAGGTGGCGGAGGCGGAGGCGGCGAACCCCCTCCGCCCGCGGGCGGACCGGACGCACGCACCGTAACCTGAACTTGATCGGATGACGGCAAACCGTTCTGCGTCACGGTGAGCTCGAACACCAACGCCGACTCGGCACTGACGGTCGGCGCGGTGAACGTCGCGGTGGCCGACGATGGATTGTTGAGAAGCACGCTCGGACCGGAAATCTGAGTCCAAAGGAAAACGAGCGGCGACGGTCCGTCGCCGACGCTATCGGTGCCATCCAGCGTCACCAACGAACCGCCATCGACGGTTACGTCCGAACCGGCGTCCGCCGCCGGACCCACCGACGCCGTCAGCAGCGGCGCGAGAACTTCGACGGCCACATCATCGGACGCGGAGGTCTCGCCGTCGCTCACCGTCAGCGTGAAACGGAGGACCACGCCCTCGTCGACCTCGGGCGCGACGAAGCTCGCGGACGATGCGTCGGCGCGAGTCAGATGAACGTTGAAACCCGACGTGGTGAGCGCCCACCGATAGGTGAGCGGATCGCCATCCGGATCATCACTCGCCGACCCATCGAGCCGCACGGCGTCGCCCGATTCCGCCGATCGGTCCGGTCCGGCGCTCGCCACCGGCGGGTGATTGTCCGTCGGCGGATCGATCCCGGCCGGTCCGACGACGACATCGCCGGAATCAACGTCCCCCGCCGTCGTGCTGCCGTCGTCCGCGGCGGAGTCGGCGTCTCCCGCCGTCGGGTCGTCGCCGACGACGCCGCTAGGCAGTGTTCCGGAATCGGAAGGAGGAAGCTCGGTCGCCGCAGTGCCGCAGCCTGGCACGACGAACAACGCCCATGTGAGGAACAGTAAACCGGTCGCCGAATGAACGTACGCGCGCAGCGCAGCGGATGATCGCACCACGGTGTGTTCCCCCTCCCCCAAAAGAGTCCACCCGCAGCCGAAAGCGGCGTCACCGCGGAGCGTCCCCTCACGCTGAACCCGCGGCGATCGGCGGTGGAATCATCACTTGAGCGTAAAATAGGAAGGAGAAGCGGGTCGCGGCGGACGCCCGGATCATCACGGTCGATAACGTGTCGAGAGTGGAACCGACGCGGTCCGCGCGGGTTGGAAACCCGCGCCACACCTGATTTACGGAAGGCTTAGTTATCGAACCGCTGCGCGCAGATCGGACATGTCGAACCGTTTTCGTCGGGCGTGGGACGGACCCAGCGACCGTGACACTTTTCGGAATTGCATTGTCGCGCGAGATCTCCGGTCGGTTGTTTGCACTTCGCGCAGGGAACCGGAAAGCTCCGAAAACCGAAGGGTCTATTGATGATAAAGTGTTCGCCGCATTCGGGACGCGAGCAGAGGACGTGAAAGTCCGCCGTCGTCGCCAATTGTTTCGCGCCGGCCGGCAAGGGCGGAGCGAGCGAGTGGGCGAGCCACGACGCACCCCAGGCCAGCGTCACCCCGCCGACCAAGTAGGGGAAATAGCGGACGCCCGCCGCCTCCCAAAGCAGTCGCGGATTCTCCTGAAGGGCGGCGAGCCATTCGACGACGTGTTGCCGAAGGACGGGCCCTTGCTGTCGCAGCAAGAGCACGAACTCAACGACGCGATTCGGTTTCTCCTGCGCCATGAGGCCGCCTCCAACATCCGCCGAGACGGATCGCACCTGTTTCCGATTGTATGCGGCGGAATCGTGGGCGTGACAGGGGTGGTCGGCGTCGCCCGGTGAAAAAAACGCGGGCGAGACCGGATCGCGAAGCGGAGACCGCTTCGTTCCGGCTCGCCCACGGGCGCGAACGGATGTTGCAGGCGCGGAATCGGCGCGAAAACGCGGTCTTGCGCTATCGATTCCAGGAGGTCCGGTTGACGCACAGGGCTCGATGAACTTTCCCACCCCCGAGGTACGGACGCCGAAGCATCTTACGAAGGCAACAAGTGTCGGGGCGAGCCGTCGCGGCGGACGGGGCGAACGGCGGCGTTTGAGGTCCAGGGCCGAGCCGGAACCAGAAATCCCGCAGGTTCCGTGGACCTCGTGATTTCTGTAACTAATTATGTAACAATACATTACGCTATTGACGCCAGGAAATTCACACTCGCCGTGCGTTGACCGACCGCAGACGATCGCGTAGAACCTCGCGGGTGGGCGGAAGGTGGCAGAGCGGCGTCGACGTGAGTCCACGAACGGACGCGACTCTGTTTTCGGATATGCGGCTGATGAAGCCGTGGCGAGCTTCCGGGATCGAAGGCAACTTCCGATTCCGGAAGTTTTTTTTCGCGCGGACGGCGAACCCAACGTGATCGCATCGAGCCTCACACACGAATCCAGAAAGCCATCGCTTGAAAGCGCGGGCGTACTCAACAACCGTCGCGTTTGTCGGGATCATTACCGGCTTTCGCTGCGCGTCGATCGATTCGCCGAGGCTACACCCGGTCAGTTCGTACACCTGTGTCCCGCCGCGCGCGACGGCGAAGCGTATCGAACGTGGTCGTGGGACGACGTGGACGCGTCGGAGGTCTTGCACGCGGGCGACGTCCCGATGCTCCGCCGCGCGTACAGCATCGCCGCGCTTCGTCGAGCGGCGAACGCCGTCGAGATCGACATCATCTACCGCGTGGTCGGCAAGGGAACGCGTTGGCTCGAAACGCTCCAAGTCGGAGACGACGTTAGTCTGCTCGGACCGCTGGGGAATGCGTTTCCGATTCGACGAGAGAAATCGCAGGCGTGGTTGGTGTCCGGCGGCGTCGGCCTGCCGCCGATGCTGTGGTTGGCGGAGGCGCTTCACGCGGCGCGGAAATCGGTGACGGCGTTCTGCGGCGTGCAGTCGGCGGATCTCTTGGCTCTTACGCTTCGCGGCGACGCACCGCCCGATCGGACTGCGACGCGGTCCGCTGCCGCAGCGGAGGAATTCGCGGCCTTTGACACGGGTGTCGTCATCAGCACCGATGATGGATCGCTGGGGTTTCGGGGACACATCGGCGCTGCGTTGCACGCCTTCGCGGAGTCGAATCCGCCGAAGACCGACGATCTCGTGGTGTACACCTGCGGCCCGGAGCGGATGATGCGCTTCGTCGCGGAGTTTTGCGTGGCGCGAAACATCGAGTGTCACGTTTGCATGGAACGAGCGATGGCCTGCGGGACGGGCATGTGTCAATCGTGCGTCGTCCCCGTCCGCGAGCAGGCGGATGCGGTGGGTTGGCGATATCGCCTTTGCTGCACGGACGGCCCGATCTTCGCGGCAGGTGACGTTCTGTGGGAACGACCTGCGTAGGGTGGGCGATGCCCTCCCTAGGGATTCTTCATCATTCGCCATTCGCGATTCGACACTCTTCATTCGGAGCGGCCTCCCTCGGTGCGTGCCAACACCTGGCACAGCGCGGTTCGTAGGCCTCCGGTCCGCCGACGAGGCGGCCTTCGATGATCGGGGTCAGTCGCTGGGTCCACTCCGCCCGCCCGCCGCACTGAGCGCAGACGGCGAACTTCTGAACGCATTCGTCGGCGAGTTCGAGCAATCGGTCGACCACCGGAAATCGCTGTCCCCAGCTCCCGCGATCCAGCGCGGTCACGATCAAGTCGACCCCGCGAGAGCGAAGCGTGTCGATCACCGTGCATAACTCGATCTCAAAGAAATGGGCCTCATCGATCGCGACCAGCCGCGTTCCCGCATGGACCTTGGCCGCGATCTCGTCCGCCCCGCGCACGACCTCCGCGTCCGTCAATTCACCGGTGTGCGTCACGACCGCGTCGCGCCGATAGCGATCATCCATCGCGTGCTTGAAGACCTGCACCGACCCCGCCGCCGCAACGCGCCGCAGGAGTTCCGTGGTCTTCCCACTGAACATGCAACCGGTCAGAAGTGTGAGCAAGCCGCGCGTCCGCATTGATGAACCTTGATTCGACAGTGGCGAGGCTCTGTAGGATGGGCCCCGCCCACCGATGTGCTCGATCATGTCCATGAAGAATGGTGGGCAGTGCCCACCCTACAGGTACCGCGACCACGTTCGCCATCATACGCCGAATGCGTTTCCTCCGCCCTTCGCGCCACAGCACCCGTAGGATCAGGCGTGGCCGAGCACGTAGATCACCCACGGCGCGATCGTCGTCTCGCTGACCCACGCGTAGGGCTCATGCGCTTGACCCAACGGGCGATGGACTTCCTGGACGGCGAGTCCGGCGCGCGCGTACACATCGCGGTACGCCTCGTCCGGCCATAAGATGTCGACCGCCGGCCTCCGATCTTCCAGGGCCGTAACGATGATCTTGACCTGGTCGCCGCATTGGGCTCGCCTGTTCTCAGGGAAATCCTTGGTCGAGAAGGACGCCCACTCATTCTGGTAGATCTCGGGCGTGGAGACCAAGTTGACCATCCGGCCCTCGGCGGAAAGGACGCGACGCAACTCGCTGAAGAGGGTCACCTTCCGCTCCCTGCCGGGAACATTGTCAAACGTGAACGCCGAGAGGATTACGTCGAACCTGCCGTTCGCAAACGTGCTCAAGTCGCCGTCGGCGACAAGGCGGTAGTCTCCGATCGGGTCGATCGACTGTGCACGCTGGACCATTTCGGCGGCCACGTCGACGCCCACGGTCTTGAAACCGAGCCGGACAAGAAAGCGAGTTGAGCGCCCGGCGCCGCATCCGAAATCGAGCGCGCGTGTACCTCCAGCGCCGCGCGACAGTAGACCAGGCAGGTCGCGGAACGCGAGGTAGTAGGTTCCAGGGAACTCCAACTTGGCGTACGCTGCGGCGTAGCCTTCGTCGTCATAGCAATTCCGAAATTGCATGCCAGCACACTCTCACGTCCCTGACCCGATGGTTTCTTCCACGCCGCTCCAGCGCATTTTTGTAGGGTGGGCATCGCCCACCGATCCGATCGATCAAACGCATGAAGACCGATGGGCGGTGCCCACCCTACGGCTCGGGGATGCTCTTTGCAAAGTTTGGGAGTCTTCGATTCTTGCTGTGCGACCCAAAGCGGCGATGTCAGTTGGGCCGGAAGGATTGAAACGATAGCTGAAAGTGGGTTCGTTTCGTATATTTCATGTTTTTGCGGTGCCACGCTGTGGCACTCTACGGACTGGTTCGCGGAAAAGCGAGAATAGTAGCGGTTTGCGGATCGCGGGTTGGTTAGTTGAGCGATCAACCAAGTCTCTCGTTTCTTTGTACTCGAATGGGCCAAAGACGCGGCGACGCCTTCGAGGGCGGGGTCGGCGCGCGGGCCTCCAGTGCAATAGCGTCAGGGGTGATCGGAGATTTTCAGGGAGTCGCCGATCGACCGACGGCCTTGTGTCCGCCACTCTCGCCGTGGCGCGGGCGGAGCAGCCGTGCCCGTCCACGTGAACGAGCGAAACCCAGGGCGGGCAAGGCCCGCCCTACCCGGCTTTGCCCGCAACGGGTTTGAACCCGAACGGTCCAGGACAGTTCAGTGCGAACACGCATTCGGATTCCTCGCCGCATTTCACCGTGTGCTCCAAGTTAGCCGGAATCTCCGAGTATGAACCGGGACCGAGCTTTTTCTCGGCAGAGCCTGAGTAGCGCACTACGATTGTTCCTGAAAGGACTATGATCCGCTTTGCCGACGGACAGGTGTGGAGGGGTGGCGCGAACCCTGCGGGGAGCTTGCGGAGCCACCCGTTTTCTCCGGTCCTCGGATTTCCCCAGAGCAGGACGTACTTCACCCCTGGTACTGCGGTGTCGTCCTGCCACTTCATCTCCTCGCCGGACCAGAGCTTCGGAATTTCGGATCGCTTTTGGCCGACGTGTTCACTTCCGGCGAAAGCATTGCCTGACGCCTTCGGGGCGCAAGCCGCAGTGGCCAAGATGAACAACACTATCACGGCGCAACCCACGATGCGCGCTAGTCTGAAACGAATGGTGTGCATAAATGACTCCTTCTCTTTTGATAATGGTCTGGGGACTATCTATACATCAAACGCCGCACTTCAGCGACGGCAGCACTCCTGCGAATCACTAAGCCCTTGATCATTTATACGGCGTGTGCTTCCGCGTCGGCGTCACAGTCCTGGCGCGTCAACTGCGCGGCGCACCTCGTCATGGGTGAACACCGCAAAAACAAACGGCTGCGCTTCGAGGAAACGTGCCAGGTCACCCAAGGTCAGACCGAGATACGCCAGCCGGTCCTCATCGACGAAGATTTGGAGGTTTTCCGGTTCGAAGGACCTAATCAACTGCTTCGCCTCCGGATCAAACTTTTCGTGCAACAGGTCGATGATCGCCGGCGCAAAGTGCCGGTGGTCCGGCGACAATGGTTTCGACGGCATGCCATGATCCGCGGTCACCGCGAGGAGATAATTATCCCCAACCTTTGCCTCTAGCACACTTAGCATCCGCGCCAAGTGACGGTCCATCTCGCCGAGCGTGACGCGGAGCTCGTCGGAATCTGGACCATACTTGTGGCCCACGAAATCCGCGCACTTGTAGTTCAGCAGAATGAGATCCGCAACATCATCTTCGCCTACGGGCTCGTGCTCGATCATCGCGATCAGCGCATCAGCTTCGAATGCCGGAAACAAAGCCGAATAGCGCACAGCGGAGGTGGAGTCGATTCTGTGACCCATCCACTCCGCGCTGGCCTGCCATAGTGTTCTCGCATTGCGATCCTTCAGATATGCGGGGAGCACGAAGCAGTCGGGGTTCGTGGCCCAGGCGCCCGTTTGCCGATCGTAGCTGGCAAGCACGACGGGCGTCCCATTCAACTGACACGCTCCATGCCCAGCGAGCGGCGTCGCCGCTCGATCGATGCTGCCTTGAGCCAAAATCACCGCACGGCCAGCGGTCTCGAGCTGCCAGATGTCTGCCAGCGTCAATGTCATTAAGTCTTGCGGCTTTCTTTCAGCAAATAGGTCGTGACCCTGGCGGTGCGTGCGGTCGTACACGCTGACGCCTGTGATTCCGTGCACGGCAGGATCGGTTCCCGTCGAAATCGTCGAGTGCCCAACAGGAGTGCACGTCGGGATAAAGTTAACCTCTGCATGACTGAACCAGGCGCTACGCTGGCGTAGGGCAGTGAGCGTTGGCATAGACGCAGCGTAGCGGTCGAAGTAATCCCGGCGCATACCATCAAGAACGAGGAGGAAGACAACGCGCGGTCGATCAAAACCAGGGCGCAAGACCGGCAATACACGGCCTGTTACGGTCGGGAGCATCTGCACGCCGAGCGCAGCCGCAAGCGTTGGCGCAATGTCCTGCTGCACGGCCGGCATCGAGTACACTCCCGTGTTGACTGCCGGGCCCGCAAACATCAGGGGAATCTCGACGTCATAGGCCCAAGGGGAGCCATGCATGTACGTCACGTCCGGATCGGGCCGCGTGATGAAGTTGCCTTCACGCGGCACGATCAGGAGTTGGCCGGTTCGTCCGGGAAAGTATGCTCGAGCAAACATCTGCAGGAAACGATGTCGCGCCGCAGGAGCGGCGGCATCGGCCGGCTGCGTAAGGGGCGCCTTGCTCACCTCTTCCGAACGGATTCTCGAAGTAGACCCCTTCTGGTCAACTGGTCGGTGAGCCGACGAGCAACTCCCGCAAAAGGGCACCGCCGCCAAAAATGCGAGCGTGAGTAGTTTCAACGTCTTCTCCTTCGTGTTGAGGGCCGAAACAACCGAAGCCCGAGGGTCCGAATCGGCTCCAGCGCGCCGTGGCCGCCCTGCCATTCTACTCCGCTCCGCCGCCGGCGCGTTTGCGGCGGCGTTTGGTGAAGGGGATGCGGAGGCGGTAGGCGCCGTCTTCGAGGACGCTTTCGATGGCGTAGCCGCATTTGTGGAAGATGCGGAGCATCCCGTGATTCTGGACCAGCACGTCGGCCATGAAGCCGGCGATGCCGCGTTCGATGGCGGCGTCGACCAGGCTGTTCATCAGGGCGGTGCCGATGCCGTGCCCTTGTTGATCGTCGCGCACCAGGAACGCGGCGTCGGCGAAGTTGGTGCGCGGCTCCTTGGAGTAATGGGCGATGCCGATGATCTCGCCGTCGGCGTCGGAATCGGTGAGCACGACGACGGCCATGTCGGCGTCGTAGTCGACGCGGAGGAACTCCTGCAGTTTCTCGTGAGGCATGGCTTTGATCATGCGGAAGAAGCGGTAGTGAACGGACTCCGGCGAGAGCTTGTAGAAGAGGTCGCGGAGCATGGGTTCGTCGGAGAGCTTCAGCGGGCGCATGAACGCTTTCTTGCCGTCCTTCAGTTCGAACCAATGCTCCATTTCGTCCGGGTAGACGGGCGTTTGCACGGGGAGTTCGATCTGATCGGCGTAGACCATGTGCCGGCCCTTGGCCTCGGCGAGCAACCACGGGCGGAACTTAGGGTGGGCGATCTGGATCAGCGCGATCGCCCGTTCGCGCATGCTCTTGCCGTGCAGGTAGGCCGCTCCGTACTCGGTGACGATGTAGTGAACGTCGCCGCGGCTGGTGACCACGCCGGCGCCCTGTTTGAGGTGCGGTACGATGCGCGAGAACGTCTCCGACTCCGCGGTCGAGGGGAGGGCGATGATCGGTTTTCCGCCCCGCGATCGAGCGGCTCCACGCACGAAGTCC
>ORJL010342314.1_pt1 | contig 13506 bp, 9 predicted proteins | sample 1779941 | NCBI WGS metagenome assembly ORJL01 (sample SAMEA104232317, study PRJEB22302) | groundwater metagenome | biome: forest; feature: aquifer; material: groundwater | place: USA | collected 2011-08-07 | depth 5.8 m
ATCGAGCTGCCCAGTTACACCGCCGAGGAAAAGCTCCAGATTGCCCGGCGTCATCTTCTCCCGCGCCAACTCGATGAGCACGGTTTCAAGCCCCGGATGGTCAGCATGCCAAACAACACCATTCGCCGTCTCATCCGCGACTACACGCGCGAGGCCGGGGTGCGTCAGTTGGATCGCGAACTCGCCTCCCTGGCCCGCAAGGCGGCGCGCCGCTTTGTCAAGGACCCCCTCACCAAACGCCCCCTCAGCATCGCGGCGCGAAACTTGGAGGACTACCTCGGACCAGTCCGGTTCATCGGGGAAAACGCCGAGCGCATCACCGAATGCGGCATCGCCACCGGCCTGGCTTGGACACCTGTGGGCGGGGAAATCCTATTCATCGAGGCCACCCGCATGCCAGGGACGGGCAGGCTGATCCTCACCGGTTCCCTTGGTGATGTGATGAAGGAGAGCGCCCAAACCGCCCTGAGCTACCTTCGCAGTCAGGCCACAGCCATGGCTCTCACCGGAACTGATTTCGAGAAACAAGACATCCACATCCATGTCCCCGCCGGCGCGACACCCAAGGACGGCCCCAGCGCCGGCCTTACCCTCGTCGTCGCCCTGACCTCTCTCATCCGCCAGTTGCGCGTACGCTCCGGAATGGCGATGACAGGAGAGATCAGTCTGCGCGGCCGTGTCCTTCCGGTGGGCGGGATCAAAGAAAAGGCGCTCGCAGCCGCCCGCTCTGGCATCAAACAGCTCATCCTCCCGGAACAGAACCGGAAGGACTGGGTGGAAGTGCCCACCGAAGTCCGCGCGCGGATGAAGGTCCATTTCGTTGAGCGCATCGCCGACGCCCTGGCTCTGGCCATCAAACCCAGGTGAACCACTCCCTCCAGCGGGCTGCGGCCCTTTTGCTGTGCGCCCGCGCCGCATTGCTCCTATTCCTGGCACCGTTCCTGCTAGGGGCCGAAAAGCTCTCCCCGGAGGCTGAAGGCGAAGCGCTGGCCGCCGAGTTGCGCGAGCAACAACCGCCCGACCAACTCGCCACCAGCGGCACCCTCAAGATGCGTGACGCCACAGGCGCGCGCCGCGAAGCGGAGGTGAACCTGCGGGTGGTTAAAGGAGAGGAGTCCTGGGTCAGTTCCTACGACACGCCCGGCACCAGCACTCTCCCCCCGGAGCGACTGGTCGTCCTCCATACCCCCGGCAAACCGAATCAATACCTGTATGCCCGAGCCTCCACCCCAGGCAGCCCCCTGCCCCAGCCTGTGGCTCTGACCCCCGCGTCAGCCGCCACCCCTTTCGCCAGCTCCGATTTCTGGCTGTCCGATCTCGGACTCGAGTTCTTCCACTGGCCGCAACAGCGCGTGCTTCGAAAAGAAATGCGCAAAGGCCGCTCCTGCCGAGTGCTCGAAAGCCTTAATCCCGCTCCCGCAGGGTCGGGCTACGCCCGCGTCCTCTCATGGATCGACATCGAGTCCGGCGGATTGCTTCGGGCTGAGGCCTACGGCACGAACAAGAAACTCCAGAAGGAGTTTTCCGTCCGCAGTTTCAAGAAGGTCAACGGTCGCTGGCAACTCAAAGAGATGGAAATCCGCGACGAAAAGACCGACGCGCGCACGCGCCTGGAGTTCGACCTCGAGGTGGAGGATTCTGGGGCTGTCCAACCTCCGCAGTAACTATGTCCACTATGATATCGACACAGTATTCCTTCAATCGCCTTTCTCTGACTCTCGTGGCCAGCGTCGCCTTCCTGCTCGCCGGCTGCGGCAAGTCCGATACCGCCGCGCCCACCGCCGCCAAACCGGCTGAAGGCGGCGCCAAGAAAGGCCTCTACACCATCGGGATGAGCCAGTGCAACCGGGGGGAACCGTGGCGGGTGGAAATGAACGCCAATATTGAGGCCGCCGCCGCCAAGCACCCCAATCTCAAGGTGGTGTTCAAGGACGCCCAGAATGACACGCTGAAACAAAGAGCGCACGTCGAGGAATTCGTCAGTGCGGGAGTCGATTTGATCATCATCAGCCCGAAAGAAGCCGCGCCCCTCACAGAACCCGTTGCGAAGGCGGTCAGTGCCGGAATCCCAGTCATCGTCCTGGACCGCCGGTTGCTGGGTGACAAGTTCACCTGCTTCATCGGCGCGGACAACAAGAAGATCGGGCGCGCCGCCGGCCAATGGATCGCCAAGAAACTCGGCGGCAAAGGCAAGGTGGTCGAACTCAAGGGGCTGATGACGTCCACGCCGGGCCAGGACCGCAACAGCGGCTTCCGCGAGGGCATCGTCGGCTCCGGGCTCGAAGTGATCTTCGAGGCCGACATGAAGTGGCTGGAACCCGATGCGCGCAAGGAGATGGAGTCGGCCCTCTCCCGGTTCGCCAAGATCGACCTGGTCTATGCGCATAACGACCCCGGCGCCCACGGAGCCTATCTTGCGGCAAAAGCCGCCGGACGCGAGAAGGAGATGCTCTTTGTAGGCATCGATGCCCTTCCTCAGGAAGGCGTCGCGTACGTGCGCCAGGGCATTCTCGGCGCCACGTTCCAATACCCCACCGGAGGCGCTGAAGCCATCGAGACCGCTTTACAGATCCTCAAAGGCGAGAAGGTCCCCAAGGAAATCACTCTAGGCTCGCGCTTGTTCACCAAGGAAAACGCCGACACAGGCGGCGAGCCTCTGAACTAACTCTCGAGAACGAACAGGTCCTCCGGACGGACGTGGACGGCAATCGCGCTCCCGACACGACGGATCTCGATCGGGTTCTGCTCGAATGCCTTAATCTTGATGCTCCCTGACAGCTCCAGCACGTACTGCTCGATCTCTCCAAGATAGGTCACTTGAGCGATCTTCGCACCAAGCCGGTTCACATCACTCTCGCCCATCCTCACCGACTCCGGGCGAAACCCGAGCCAGACTCCCTGGCCCACCCTAGACTCCTTCCGCGGCCCCAACTCGAAGACCCCAAACTCCGTACGGACGACCGAGGCGGCAGGCGACGAAGACTCCACTCGAGCGCGAAGCCAGTTGGTTTCACCGATGAAATCAGCAACGAACCGGTTTGCGGGAGCGCGGTACAGAGTGCGCGGGTCGCCAAGCTGTGCGATCACGCCCTCGCTCATCACCGCCATCCGGTCGGCCATCGACAACGACTCCTTCTGATCGTGGGTGACATAGATGGTGGTGATACGGGTCTGATCATGGATACGCCGGATCTCCTCGCGCATTTCAAGCCGCAACCGGGCGTCCAGATTCGAAAGCGGCTCATCCAGGAGGAGAACATCGGGCTTGATCACCAGCGCGCGCGCCAGAGCGACACGCTGTTGCTGCCCGCCCGAAAGTTGGTTGGGAGGACGCTCCGCCCAAGCGCTCATCTGGACCGTCTCGAGCGCCTCGGCCACCCGCGTTCTTTTCTCCCCCGCGCTGATCCCGCGGACCTCGAGGCCGTAAGCCACGTTCTCGCCCACGGTCAAGTGCGGCCAGAGAGCGTAATTCTGGAAGACCATGCCTGCGTTCCGCTGATGCGGAGGCACGCCGTTCATGCGACGCTCCCCGAAGTACAGGTCGCCTTCGTCGGGTTGGTAGAAACCGGCAACCAACCGCAAGAGCGTCGTCTTGCCGCATCCGGAGGGGCCAAGGACAAAGAACAGCTCCTGGTCGAGGATCTCCAGCGAGATGCCTTTGATCACGCGCTGCTGGCCGAACCGATGGGTCACGCTGCGGAGTGAGACGTTCATGGAATGCTGGCAGTGACTGCCTGGGCTCTACGATGGACCGCGGTATTCGGTCTTGCCCCGGAGAGGGAGAAGGTAGGGCTCGCTGTCCCCAGCGGGCCGCACACGCGGTCGAACGCCCAAGGCAGCGCGGCAGATCGAGCCGCCATCAACCGCCCGTACTTCCTCTGAGCCCACACCTGCCACTCGATCTTCTTGCGATTCCGCACGGCGGGATCCTTCCAAGCGCCTTGGGCCAGCGTGTTTGCTTCCGCTTCGTTGATGGGCATCTTGCCCAGTTCCGCGCGTTCGCCGGGCGGACTCCCCCGGCGGACGATGACCCGCCAGGCCAGCCGCAGTTCCGGATGCGGGTCCACCAGGGTCGCTCCCGCCAACGCGGCCACCACTTCGCGGCGGTCCCGGGCCAGCTTCGTGTTGTAAAGGAAGCTCTGCTTCAAATCGAAGGGCGAGAAAGCGATGTTGCTCACCTCCCGGTAACGCCGGTAGAAATCAGGCCGCACGGCCATGCGTTCGATTGAGAACTGCTGGGGCCCCTCCGGATGCCCGCGCGGAAGAAACCAGAGCTTCTGTCCGGGCTCGCCCAGGGCGAACTCGAGGAATCGGCGCGCCATCAGGCGATGCGGAGCGCCTTTGAGAATTGCGATGCAATCCGGGCTGATGGCGGTAAAATCCTGAGGGAGGGCAAATGTCATGTTCGTGCGGCCCCCGGCGGCGATCTGGCTGAAACCGTAAAAATCGATGGCAAAGCCGTAAGCGATGTCCCCCAAGGTAACGTCCTTGGCGGTTGTCGAGGAGAGGCGGTCAATTCGGCTGGCGTTCCCGCAGATTTCGGTGAGCAACCGCCAACCGCGCTCCCAGCCGTAGGCCTGGAGAAACGCCTCGAACATGTTGTTCATGGTGCCGCTGTTTCGGGGATCACCCACGCCCACCCATCCGTACAACTCCGGCCGGGCGAGCTGTTCCCACCGCGTCACCAACGGCAAACCGAGGCGGCGTTCAACCAGCGTGTTCTGCAGAATCCCGAAACTGGAGAGCGCCGCCCCATACCAATGATAGCGCGCGTCATAGACCTCGACCCCGTTGAAACTCTGGGGGATCCCCGCCAGGATCGCCTCCGGGAGACGGTAGGGATCCGTCAGCTTTCGGTCTGTCAACAGAAGGGCGGGCTCGGCCCCTCCTCCAAAAAAACAGTCAATTCCAATTCCATCAGGCTTGCTCGCAAACTCGGATTGGACGAACCGCAGAGCGTCCGCAGTGCCGCCAAGCTCGCGCCATTCCACCACACCGGGCTCGCCGAACTGAGCCTGATGCCATCGCGCAAAGCCCTGGCTGAACTCGTGCCGAATGGAGCTGATGTGCGGCGAAATGATGACCACCCGGTTCTCGGGCTGGCCAAACAAGAGGGGAGCCAAAGTGAAGAAAAGCAACCCAAGAGGCATTCGCCACACGGTGGGAGCCGGACGCACACGCTGTCGCTTGTCCGCCCTCCGAGGAATTCGGAGGGGCGGTTTGCCCGCGCGTCGGTTCATGAGCCAGAATCAGCCCCGATTGTCCAAGTCCCGCGAGATGAGGATCAGTCTGAGCAACTCCATGACGGAAGCCACCATCGCCGCCACGTACGTCAGAGCTGCGGCGTTGAGAACCTGACCCACCGCCTCCCCTTCCTTGCCACGCACGAGACCGAGCTTGAGGAGTTGAACTTTCGCTCGGCGGCTGGCATCGTACTCGACAGGCAACGTGATGAGCTGAAAGAGGGTAACCACCATGAAGAGTCCGATGGCGATCGGCAACAGCTTGGCATAGAAGGCCAGGCTGATGATGCGCAACATGGAGAGCAGGAAGCCCGCGGTGAGGATTATCCAACATGCCATGCTCGCGAAACCGGTGACCGGAGCGAGCATCATTCGAAACTGGAGGGGCGCGTAGGCGTCCTTATGCTGGAGCGCGTGCCCAGCCTCGTGGGCCGACACACCGAGAGCCGATACCGATCGTCCGCTGTAGTTCTCTTCTGAAAGAAAGAGCGCCCGTTTGGTGGGGTCGTAGTGGTCGCTGAGGTGTCCAGCGACCATCTCCACCGGGACATTCTGAAGCCCCGCCTGATCCAGTATCTCGCGGGCGGCTTCCGCCCCGCTCAAACCCGATTCCACCGGCTCATTGAGGTAGCGGTTGTACGTGGAGGTAAGCTTCATCTGCGCGTAGAGGCCAAGCAACAAGCCCGGGATCATCAGCCAATCGTACGGTCCAAAAAAAAGTCCAAATCCAAGCATCATAACCAAATTCAAATTCCAGCGAGCGCGCGCCGGCGGGCAACAATCGCCGTCCACAAGGCCTTCTTGCCGCCCGCGCGCCGCACCCACGTATTTTGACCCAATCGGGGCAACACTCGTTCAACGTCCGGCGAGTTCGGCGCCGGACGCGCACTTCCCACACAGGAAGCCGACGCCCATTTATCGCACCTCGGCGATCGATAATCAACCGCATAGCGCCAGCGGGAGCTGCACCTTGCACGGAGTCTCATGTCTTCCCGGTCGAAGTCGAACGTCCCACGCTGGAGCGAACTGAGAGCGGACTGACGTCCGCTGCTACGGGTGGGCGGGGCTCGTCGTGGCAGTAGCCGCGAACGTCAGTTCGCGCTAACCTTTTCGCCCCCAGGACCCTGGGGATGTCCCTGGACGGATCGAACGCCGGCCCGGTAAACGCTCCCTGCCGGCCTCGCGAGCGACGTGCGCCGCACAAAGAAGCGGAGGCCAGGCTGATGCCTGGCCCCCGCGTGTAGGCTAAACCGTTGCGGTTATTGGCTGATGCGATAGAACTTCGTTCCGCTGGCAACAATCGTCTGCGGGTTGGCCTGGCTGCTCGACGCGGTCCAGATCCCGCTGACGGATGTAGCTTCCTGGAGGGTCCCCGTGCCGGTCCAGGAGATCGTCACGTTGGCGCCGGAGGCGCTGATGGCCAGCTTCGCGCTGGCTGGCGGCGTTGCGGGAGCCGGCCCTTCGTAGAAGGCGATGTTGTCCACGCCGAAGTACCAACTGCCGGTGCCGAGCTGCGCGAGGCGCAAACGGACATCGGCCTGCTTGCTGGCCGCCGGGAGGCGGAATACCTCGACCCGTTTTCCTTCGGTGCTATTGTCGTTCCATCGGGGGGCGATGTAGGCGGCAAGGGCTTGTGTGATCGGAGCGGCGATTCCGTCGCCGTACTTGTCACCTCGCGGAACACCATTTTCAATCCAATTGGCCGTATCGGCGTTTGGAGCGGTCATGGTCGTGACAGCATCGATAGTGCCATCGACAAAGTACTTGATGTCACCGCCACCATCCTGGAAGTCCAGGTAATAGACGACGGGCATGAAAGTCTTGCCTCCGTCCACCGAGTATTCGACGGCTCCAATGTTGTCCTGGTTCTGCTCATACAAACTCGAGAACGACATCACGACGTTGGTTACCTTCGAGAGGTCAAACGGCTTGGAGATGATGAACTGCACCTGATTGCCTCCGCGCACATCCGTCTCCGCATAGAGCAGATTGCCATCGCAGAACGTAGTGCTATCTATGGCCACGCCATTGACAACCTGCGAGCCTTCGACCCAGTTGAAGACCCGCGACTTCAGCGTTTCCATCCGGCTCCGGGCAATAACCACCCAGCCCAGGTAGGTGTCCGAGTTGAGGTTATCCAGATCTTCACCCGGCGTACGGACGTCTGTGAAGTTCCACGCGTTCCAACCTGTGGGAGCTTTCCCCTCTTCATAGGAGTCGAAGTTCTCGGTCAGCACCGCTGTTGGAAGTACGATGTTCTTGAGGTTTCTGAACTTCCACTGCGCAGTCAGGGAGGCGCCTGCAGAGTCCTTGTAGGTCAACACGGCGCTGTGTTCCTCGTCAGGGATGAATAGCCCGGTGGGCGTGTAGATAACGACCAGATCCTTGCCCTGTCGAGTCTTGGTCACCGTCACGGATTTGCCGTCAACCGTCAACGCAACCGAGCTGTCGGCCACCGCCGCGGTCCCGTCTTCCACCACAACCGTGAGGTTCGAACGGACCACGTTCAACTGCCGCGGCGCGATCGGAGGTTCAACCATCCTTACGTAGGGCGCGGTGGGAGTGGACACGGCGCGGTATGCCTTCACTCCGCCATTGGCGACGTCGTTGATGAGCACTTTGGTGCCATCAGTCTTGAGAGTAAACCACTCGATGTTCGCAGTAGCCGTGCCTTGCTCATAAACAGTGCGGAACGCATACACGCCCGCTTCCTGCACGAGCATGAAGAAGGTAGTTTCCGCGCTACCCCCGTTGATGGGATCACGCTCCCCCATAACCACGGCTCCGGCGGCATCCCGGGCGGCGCCGCCTAGGGTGCGGAAATTGTCATCGCTATTGACGCCCATCCCGACCATTCCGGCGGGCAGTTCGATGTAGGTGAGGATCTCAGCCGCGATCCCATCTGTGGCCGCGCCTGTGCCTGCCCCTGTCGCGGGGATGCCGGGCATCTGCTTGTCAGCCCCGAAGCTGGCATTGCCTTCGGTGCCTCCGGCCGTAAGGCTCAGGTTGATGACGCCAGCGATTTCAAACTTGATCGGGGCGTTGGCGGGGCTGGGCGCCGTGCTGGCTGCGATTGCAGCACCCTGTGCGGCCGGATCGGCCAGGTTGGGAAAGGGATTGCCCTCCGCGTCCGAAAGCAAGCCGGCCAAGGCGCTCTCAGCTCGCCGGATACTGTTCTGATTGGCGGCATCATTGGCGAAAACCGTCCAAACGAAACCAGGCTTCGAAGTATCAGGCGTGACCTTCATGGCGGGGGTCAAAAGCCCGTATTGTGCCACCTTGAAGCTCCAACTCAGGGAAATAGGCGTCCCGCCGTCGGTGTACGTCACCATCGCTTGGTGTGTCGAGCCCCCGGCAAACAGCGTCGCAGGGAGGTAGTTCAGCGTGGTCACGTTTCCTGCCTTCGTCGCGGCGACGCTCAACTGGGTCCCGTCCAGGGCCAGCTTTGCCGTTGCCGGGTCGATGGGGGAGGTGCCGTCCACCAACTCGACCTGGATCCGAGTGTTCGGGGCGACCCCGGAAGCGCCGGCGGCAGGCACGACTTTTCGGGCGTAGGCTTTGCTAACCCCGCCCGTAACCGCTCGATAGGCCTTGATGCCGCCGTTTGCGGCGTCGTTCACCAACACCTTCGTGGTGCGGTCGGCCGCGAGGGACCAGAATTCGATGTTCGCATCCCCGGTGCCGTTCTCATAGGCGATCCGGACGGCATACAAACCGGCTGTGGCAACCTTGATGTTCATAACGGTGTCGCCCACGCCACGTCCCCCTTCGTACTCGCCCACTTTGATCGCCGCCAACTGGTCCGCGGGCAGTGGGCCACCAAGTAACATAACGAAGCCATCATCGCTGCTTACACCGAAGGTGGTCACGCCGGCAGGCAGATCCAGCCAGGTGGTGACTTCCGCCGCGATGTAGTCGGTGCTGCCGGTAGTCCCCGGTATGCCCGGCATCTGGTCGTCGGCGGGGAAGTTGCCAAGATCGCTGGAGACCCTGCTCAGGTTAAGTACGCCCTCGATCTCGAAAGTGATCGGAGCGGTATCAGGGCTGGGCGGGGAGGTTACCGCAATGGCAATACCCTGGGCGTTTGGATCAGCCACGTTCGCTCCCAATTCCCCCGCCAATTGAGACTCAGTGCGGGCGGAGCTATTCGGCTGGGCCGACGTCACCTGGTGTACCCGCCAGACAAACCCCGGCTTTGTGGTATCCGCCGCGCTGCTGGGAAGCCGATACGTATCCGGAATCGCATTCGTCGTTTGCCCGAGGGCAGTTGACACGACGAAGCCGAGAGCCGCCATCACGAGCGGCACGGTGCATCTTTTCTTAGGGGATTTACTCATAGCGTACATGTATTGTTTGTATTGACTGCTAATGACCACCGGACATCAGACGGAGCGCGTTCTCCCACAGACCGACACCTACCGGAAAAAACTGCTCGCGCCCACGACGTTCTGATGTTGCTGACTCCTTACTTAGAGCACTTTACCCTCTCTGCTGGCAATGAAAATCGCTCCTGGAACATAAATGTAACCAGGGCTTCAAGAACCCGCGCTTCGGAGATACCAGGCCCAATATAACTGCGACTTTGTTGTTCGCAATTCCAGTGTAGCCTCTCTCAAGTTGCTGCGATGTGACTACCCTCCTCTCCACAAAGCCCGTTAGAAAATTCGCCCGCTCAAGGCATCAGAGCTGGAAGGCGTGGGGACTCCACCTGTCTCCTTCATGTTGCGTTCCCACTCGCAGCGCCTGACCCGTCTCTTGCAGGCCCCATGCCCTGCACGACGTCTTGCCTGCATCTTCAAAAGCGCTGTCAGTAGCCGGACCAGCTCTCGTCCTGCGCGATCTCGTATTTTATGTCGTAGTTTTTGCCCCCCTTCACCCAGTCAACATGCCCGTCGCACATGAGGATGTTGCCCCCCTCCTCGCCGTGGTTGTCGCCCTTGTCCGGACGGTTGTTACGGGCAATCCCGGTCGGAGAGAGAGGCTCACGGTCCCCATCCATGATCAGCCAGATCTGGCCCGCGCTAATTGTCTGTCCCTTGAGACCGTAGAGTGAGTTCTTATGAACGTAATTGTTCACCGTGGATTCGGACTTCTTGATACCGCCCTTCTCTACCTCCTTGCCGTAATACCAGTGCTTGGAGAGGGTCCTCCCATCGTTGTTCATGAAACCGAATATTTCGTAGCTCACCCCGGTGACCTCGGCGCCACGTCCGCTTCGCTTCCGGGCCTGTACCAGCATGTCCCGCAACACAGTCCGCCCGTTGTTGGGATGCCGCGTGAGATTGGTGCTGATCGTGTTTTGGGTGGCGGGGCAGACAAACACCGAACGTCCGACAGACGAGGGAATGTACTCCGGGTAGAGCCAGGTCAGATCGTCGTCCCCGTCGTCGTAGGTTCCCGACAGGTAGCCGTGCCCGTCGTCCGAGGCGTACATGAGGGCTCCGATCCCCATCTGGCGCAAGTTGCTCAAGCACGCCGTTCGCTGGCCCTTTGCCTTGGCCCGGCCCAACGCGGGCAACAGCATCGCCGCCAGAATCGCGATGATGGCGATCACCACCAACAGCTCAATCAACGTAAACCCTGACTGTCGTCGCGAAATGCACATAGTTGCTTTGCTTCGAGGCAATAATAAGCGTCACAAACCGCATCCGTCAACAGGATCCGCCACCGGGCGGCTGCGATTCAGACAGTGGCCCAGATAAATCACGACCCATGGGCGGCGCAGATCGGGTCGCTGGGCCAATGACTCGGGCATCAGATTGGCCACGGTGTCTTCGACGAACTTCCACAACTGCCATTGCCGCAAGGTCTGGTTCAGGAGGACCATCACGACCTGGGCGCTGATGGCGTTGAGGCCGCGGGCCGGACGCCGCGATGGCGCGGTGGCGCGATACGCCGGTTGGCGATTGCCTAAAACCAACGGCAGCCTACGATGCCCGCGAGTCTAAAGGCGTTCACCCCTGCCCAACTCAAAGCGGCCCAGTCGGAGTTCACGGCGAAGGAGAGAGCGAAGCAAGCCGCAGGGGAGCTTTTTCCGCCGTGAGAGCCTATTTGATGCCTCAAACGTCCAGCTTCGAGAGAACTTCGTCCCGCTTTATCATCTGGTGAATAAAGGCTTAATCGACAAAGGAGTACTTCTTCGTCTTACTGCTTGAGATCACGTCACGCAGATCGATTATCCTGTATTTCTGAAGAAGCACCGTGCCGACGTCAGGTCGTGACAGCAACTCTCGCAGGGCGCTATTTCGGTCCAGGATGCGCGCGAATCCGTCCTCCAAGGTGTTGAAGGCATACAAATCGGACCTCAATGGAACCTTCAGGCACGACTCCGCCAGGGCTGCGGTGGTCATGCTCTTATACACCCGCTCAGGAATCTCCAGTGCCGCGTACAAATCTTCGACGTTGTCCCACCCTGGCACACCCGGCCGCATGGGATAGGTCCACGGTTCTGAGATCGAGTACGGTTCGCCTGCTTTGACGTTGAGAAGGCAAAAGCACACCGCCAATACGGAGTAAAACTGAGTGACAATGTTCATACCCATGCTTTGATATCTATCCGCCAAGCTCAGCGGGTGAGTGGCAGTTGTCAAGCGCGGGTTTCCAGGGCTGGACGTTCGACCGCGGCAGCGAAGAATGATCCGGCTCACGCCGGATGCTACGTTCATCGTAGCATCGGACGTCAGTCCGATCTCACCTTGTCTCCTGCACGCGATGTTCGACAACCTGGCGGAATTCGCCACAGCTTCGATAGGCGCGGGACTGACGCCTGCCCCCTGATCCCTGACGACAGATCACCCCCCCCCAACGCGTCGGCCGGCGATCGCGCCGCTATTCAGGCAGCGCGCGTGAAGACGCAGTATCTACCGCGCGCGATGCCCAAGTCAACCAAGCGGTCACGCGGCCGGCAGTTCTCATCTTTTCCGTCTCACCGGTTGAGGCTGTCGTCCCTAGCGTTGCGGCTCCCCGTACTTGCAGGGTCGGTAAAGACGTAGCCGCGGGCCATCGCGGTGTATGCGCGCACCTGATCCTCAACCCACGCGGCATCGCGACCCAGCTCCGCCGCCAGCAACCGGGCCGCGACCGGAGCTGCCTCGATAGAGGCCCGCGCATCTAGCACCAGCGCGCGCGTGCGGCGCGCCAACACATCCTCGACGGTTCGGGCCATCTCCTGCCGGGCGTGCCACACCACTTCGGCTTGCTCAATCGCGAACGCCGGATGCAGCAGAGTGGCGAGTTTGGGTTCCGCCTTGAGAAGCTTTGCGATCCCGCTGGCATCGGAACCGTAGGCATGCAGGTTTTTCTCCGCGCTTGGCGCCGAGCCGGACCCGTGAATCGCCAACGCCGTAGTCGGGCTGGGGCGGCGGACCAGCCCGGCAACGCGCTCAGCGTGATCGATGACGTCCTCGGCCATCTGGCGATAGGTGGTCCACTTGCCACCGGTCAGCGTGATGAGCTTGCTCGCGCTCACGAGAATCGTGTGGCCCCGGGAAAGCGCCGCCGTGTCACCCGCGCCGCCGGCGCTGACCAGCGGGCGTAGCCCCGCGAAGACACTCAATACATCATTCTCCCGCAGATCTTCGGCCAGGTATTTCCGCGCGTGCTCCATCACAAACTCCCGCTCCGCCGCCATGGCACGCGGCTCGATCGACGCCGGCACCCCAGGGGTATCCGTGGTGCCGACCACGACGCAGCCGTGCCACGGAATCGCGAAAAGCACGCGCCCGTCGGAGGTCTTCGGAACCATCAGGGCCGAACTTCCCGGCAGAAATCTCTTCGGCAGCACCAGATGCACGCCCTGACTCACGGCAACGATCGGGCGGCTATTCGGTTCGTCGAACTGGCGGATGGCATCGACGAAAACACCCGTCGCGTTGATGACCGTCAGAGCGCGGATTGCGAACTCGTCGCCGCTTTCGACGTCCCGCACCAACACGCCAGCCACCACCCCACGCTCCTTGATCACACCGACACACACGCAATAGTTGACCACGGCGGCGCCCAACCCCTCCGCCGTCTGAGCCAGATTGATCGCCAGTCGCGAGTCATCGAACTGGCCGTCGTGGTAAAGCACGCCCCCAACCAGACCGGCGGTCTCGACGGTGGGCAGATGCTCCACCGCCTGTTGGCGACTCAAACGCTGGGAACGGCCCAACCCAAGTTTGCCGGCAAGCCGATCATAGAACTTCATTCCCATTTCGTAAAACGGGCCTTCCCACCACGAGTAATTGGGAATTACGAAGCTCATGTCGGACACGAGGTGCGG